>Ga0318567_10001000_pt1 | contig 11395 bp, 8 predicted proteins | sample GRESIP088b5f20_FD_203691 | JGI IMG/M metagenome (GOLD analysis project Ga0318567, IMG submission 203691) | Tropical soil microbial communities from Luquillo Experimental Forest, Puerto Rico - GRE.SIPMG.088b5f20 | ecosystem: Environmental > Terrestrial > Soil > Tropical forest > Bulk soil...
CGGCATCGGGGACGGGCAGCGACGCCACCAGCCGGGCCAGCGCGGCGCGCAGTTCCGGCAGCCCGGCGCCGGTCACCGCGCTGACCGCGACGGCCTCCACCGGGCCCAGGCTGCTCCGCGAGATCTGCTCCAGCGCCTGCCGGGTCGCGGGCCCCGGATCGGCCAGGTCGCAGCGGGTCACGGCGAGTAGGCCGTGCCGGATGCCGACCGCGTCGATGGCGGCCAGATGCTCGGCGGACTGTGGCATCCAGCCGCCGTCGGCGGCCACCACGACCAGCACGGCGGGTAGCGGGCCCACGCCAGCCAGCATGTTCGGCACGAACCGCTCGTGGCCCGGCACGTCCACGAAGGCCAGCCGCTCCCCGCCCGGCAGCGTCATCCAGGCGAACCCGAGGTCGATGGTCAGCCCGCGCCGCCGCTCCTCGGCCCACCGGTCCGGCTCCATCCCGGTCAGCGCCCGCACCAGCGCCGACTTCCCGTGATCCACATGCCCCGCGGTGGCGATCACCTGCACACCGCACCTCCGGGACCATGATCATGTACAGAAGTGGGCGCCATTTGCCCAAAACTGTTCACGATCATGAAAGTCACCTTGACGCCGCCAGGCGGATAGCAGTCACCAGGGACTCGTCAGCCTCGGGTGGCACGGAGCGCAAATCGAGTAGCAGCCGCCCGGCCTCCAAGCGTCCCACCACGGCAAGCGAGCCGCGGCGCAACGGCACGGCGAGCGCCCCGGGCAAGCTGATCGCTGCGCTGGCCAGCTCGACACCCGGCGCGCCGCCCCCGCCCACCGCAGCAGTCGCAGGAACCACATGCGCGTCCAGGCCGGCTGCGGCCAGGCGAGCCACGATCCGTTCGGCCCGATCAAAAAGAGAAGCCGGGTCGGCGGCCAGCGCGGCGGCCACCGGGGGCACCGGTCCGGTGAGGGTCGCCTCCAGAGCGGCGAGGGTCAGCTTGTCCACCCGGAGCGCGCGGGCCAGCGGATGGCGGGTCAGGCGGTGCATCAGGCCGGCCCGGCCGAACAGCAGGCCGGCCTGCGGGCCGCCGAGCAGCTTGTCCCCGCTCGCGGTGACCAGCGCGGCGCCGTCCCGCAGCGCGCTCGCGGCGCTGGGCTCGTCGGGCAGCAGCGGGTGCGGGGCGAGCAGCCCGGATCCGATGTCGAACAGCACCGGTACGCCGAGCTCGGTCAGGGCGGGAACGCCGACGGAGGCGGTGAAGCCCTCGATGCGGAAGTTCGACGGGTGCACCTTGAGGACGAACGCGGTTCGCGGCCCGGTCGCCTCGGCGTAGTCGGCGGCCGTGGTCCGGTTGGTCGTGCCGACCTCGCGCAGCGTCGCGCCGGTGCAGGCCAGCAGGTCGGGCAGGCGGAACCGGTCGCCGATCTCGATCAGCTCACCCCGGCTGATCACGATCTCCGGGGCTTCGGGACGGGCCAGCGCGGTCGCCGCGAGGACCAGGGCGGCCGCGTTGTTGTTGACCACGGCCACCGCCTCGGCGGCCGGGACGGCGCGGGCCAGGGCGTCCAGCGCGCCCGCGCCCCGGCGCGCGCGGACGCCCGTGGCCAGGTCGAACTCCACGTCGCAGGAGCCCGCCGCGGCCGTGATCGCGTCCACCGCCGCCGCCGACAGCGGCGCGCGGCCCAGGTTGGTGTGCACCAGCACCCCGGTCGCGTTGATCACCGGGGTCAGCCCGGCGGCTCGCGCGGGCAGTTCGGCGACCGCCGCGTCCGCCACTTCGTCCGGGGCGATCTGGCCGTCCCGGGCCCGCTGCTGCGCGCGGGTCACCGCCGCCTTGACCAGTGGCCGGCCCAGCCGGCGCTCCGCCTCCGCCAGCCGGGGGTCGGCCAGCACCAGATCGGTGCGCGGAACCAGCCGTCGGCTATCCACGTCGCGAACATTACCCCTCGGCCGGCATACCACGCCTGCCTCCGGGTAGTGGTCGGCGGTCAGGTCCGCTAACCACAACGAACCGTTTTCTCACTCAGGAAGTGATAGGCATGGCTGGGATGCTGCAGATGCGGAGAAGCCGCGGCGCGGCCAGCGGATTCCTGCTGGTCCTGCTCGGGGCCTGGGGCGCACTCATCCCCTTCATCGGACCGTATTTCCATTACGCCTACACGCCGGATACCGCCTGGACCTACAGCACGGCCCGGCTGTGGCTGGAGATCCTGCCCGGCGCGGCGGTCTTCCTCGGCGGCATCCTGCTCATCATCGCCACCGGCAGGCACATCGCGCTGTTCGGCGCGCTCCTGGCCGCGGCGGCCGGCGCCTGGTTCACCCTGGGCCCCATCCTCAGCCCGCTGTGGAACAACCACGTGCCTCTGGGTGGTTCACCGGTCGGCACCACCGAGTTCATCCGGATCATGGAGCAGCTGGGCTTCTACTCCGCGCTGGGCCTGGTCATCGTGTTCATCGCGGCCGCTGCGTTCGGCCGGATCATGTCCGTAGCCTCCGGGATCAAGGAGATCGAGACGGTTCCGCCGACCGAGACGATCCCGGCCGCCGAGACCGTTCCGGTCCGGACCGGCCCGACCCTGACCTTCCCGTTCCGGCGGACGCGCACCGAGACGCTTCCGCAACGGCAGCCCCAGACCGAGGAGACCCAGACCATCAAGTAGGCAGAACTACTATCATCGGCTGGCACGACACCATTCGTGCCAGCCGATGATGCGTTGAGCCCGGGGGTCGCCCCCGGTGAGAGCAGAGCCTGACGAAGGGACCTGGTGGTGCGGGCCGAGCCAGCGGCAGCGGACCGAGGGGCCGAACCAGCGGCCGCCGGTAAGCCCCGGGACGGTGCGCGCTGGCTGCTTCCGGCCGGAGCCGCGCTGCTGGTGGCGGTGCTGGCCATCTACCTGGCGGACCTGGCCACTCACCTGCCGTCGATGGCTGCCATGCGGGACCTGGTGGTGTACCGGAACGGCGGGCTGATTGTCCGGCACGTGGCGCCCGCCTACGACGGCCACCGCGGCTCGCCGCTGTACGACTGGACCGGGCCGAACGGCGTCCAGTTCACCTATCCCCCGTTCGCCGCGGTGGTCTTCGCCGTCGGGTCCGTGCTGTCCTGGACGCTGCTGCGCTGGGCCATGACCCTGGCCAGCCTGGCCGCCCTCGGGCTGTCGCTGTGGCTGGTGTTCGGTGCGCTGGGCTGCGCGGGTCGCCGAGAGGTGCGGCTCGGCGCCACGCTCGGGATCTCCGCACTGGCCCTGCTCACCGAGCCGGTCCAGCAGACGCTGGCCCTCGGCCAGGTCAACCTGCTGCTCATGCTGCTGGTTATCGTCGATCTGCTGACGGCGCTCGACGGCCGCACGCGCTGGTGGCACGGGATCGGGATCGGCCTGGCGGCCGGGGTGAAGCTGACCCCGCTGATCTTCATCCCGTACCTGCTGCTCATCCGCAGGTACCGGCAGGCCGCAGTGGCCACGGGGGTGTTCGCGGCTACCGTGGCGCTCGGCTACGCGATCCTGCCCAAGGACTCGGTCACCTACTGGGTGCACGGCTTGTTCCTCAAGGCCAACCGGATCGTGTTCCTCGGCGCCCGGGGCAACCAATCGCTGCGCGGCGTGCTCACCCGGCTGGCCGGCAGCGTGACGTCGGGCACCGCACCCTGGATCGCGGCCGCGATTCTGGTGTTGATCGTGGGCCTGGCCGCCGCGGCCGTCCTGTACCGCGCCGGGCAGCCGGTGCCCGGGATGCTGGCCTGCGCGCTGACCGGCCTGCTGGTCTCGCCGCTGAGCTGGGATCATCACTGGGTCTGGGTGGCGCCGGGCCTCGCGCTGCTGGCCCACCAGGGTGCCCGGGCGCGCGGCCTCGCCCGGGCCGCGTGGTGGATAGCGGCCGGCGGGCTGGTGCTGGTGTTCGGCGCCTGGCCGCAGTTCTGGGATCTGTCCCAGGCCGGACTGACTCCGGCCGGGCTGTTCTGGTACGGGCCCGCGACCTACTTCGCGACCGGCGACCAGCCCTGGTACCACGAGTTCCACTGGCATGGCCTGCAGTTGCTGGCGGGCAACAGTTTCGTGCTGGCCGGGCTGGTCGGGCTGGGCGCCCTGTGCGTGGCCGCGTTCCGGGTGAGATCTCGTAGGGCACCGGCTTGACCGATGAGCTCGAGCAGCTGCGGGAACGGCTGGCCACCCGGGTCGTCGCCGACACCCGGATCGGCAGCGAGCGCGTCGCCGCCGCGCTGCACGCCGTGCCGCGGCACCTCTTCCTGCCCGAGCAGCGCCCGGAGGTGGCCTACCAGAACGACGCCATCGTAACCAAGCGGGACGAGACCGGGCAGCCGATCAGCTCCTCCTCCCAGCCCACGATCATGGCCATCATGCTGGACCAGCTGGACCTGGCCCCCGGCCAGCGGGTGCTCGAGATCGGTGCCGGAACCGGCTACAACGCCGCCCTGATCAGTCACGTGGTGGGTCCGTCAGGCGAAGTGACCAGCGTCGACATCGATCCCGATCTGGTCGGGCGAGCCCGCGAGCACCTGGTCGCCGCCGGTTTCCGTGACGTCACCGTGGTCTGCGCGGACGGCGCCGGGGGCTACCCGGAGCGGGCGCCCTACGACCGTGTCATCGCCACCGTCGGCGTCAGCGACCTGGCTCCGGCGTGGCTGGAGCAGGCCGTCCCGCAGGCCCGGATCGTGGTGCCGCTCGACGTGCGCGGGACCCAGCTGTCCGTCGCGTTCGAGCCCGCCGACCCGGCCCACCCCAGCGGGCCGTGGACGAGCCGGTCGCTCGCGCCGTGCGGGTTCATGCGGATGCGCGGCTCGCTGGCCGGGCCCGAACGCGTCGTGGCGCTCGCACCCGGCCTGTCCCTGCTGCTGCCCGACGGGATACTGCCCGGTGACCCGGACCTGAACGGCCCCGATGGTGACGGTGCTGCGCTGGCCGCTCTGCTGGCCTGGCCGTCCATGCCGCACCCGACCGGCGTCCGGGCCAGCCCGGCGCAGGTGTTCTGGGGGCTGGGCCTGTGGCTCGCGGCCCACGAGCCCCGGTCGTGCCGGCTGGGCGAGGAACGCTCGACCGGCGGGTGGCTCAGCGGGGCGCCGCTGCGCGGCCCGGGCTGGCGTACCACCCTCGGGCTGCTCGACGCCGGCGGCCTCGCGATCCTCGCCTCCTCCGCCGAACCCGACCGATCAGGCCTGGTCACGGTGGACGCCGCAGGCTTCGGCCCGGACGCGGCGCGGCTCGCCGCCGACCTCGCGGCGCACGTCCGGGCCTGGGGCGACGCAGGCCAGCAAGGCATCGCTGACCTGCACGTCGACGCCTATCCAAGGTCTTCCGCAGACGACCCCCGCCGCATCGCGGATGCCCTGATCATGGAGCGACCCGGCATGCGGTTCGCCGTGTACCACGACTAGCCTGTGAGGCGTGACGGACACCACGGGCAAGCACCTCGAAACCGAGCAGAAGTACGACGCCGCCGCCGACTTCATCCTGCCCGATCTCAGCGGCCTGGAGGGACGAACCAAGGCGGCAGGACGGCAGCGGTACTTCCTGAGCGCCACCTACTTCGACACCGAGGAACTCGACCTCATCAAGAACCGGATCACGCTGCGCCGCCGCGTCGGTGGGCCCGACGAGGGCTGGCACCTCAAGCTGCCGGTGCGCCAGGACACCAGGCAGGAGGTCCGCACGCCGCTGTCCGAGGGCGACACCGGGATGGTGCCGGCGCGGCTGGCCGCTCAGGTTCAGGACGTCACCGCAGGCCGGCCCCTGCACCCGATCGCCATTCTGGATACCGAACGGACCGTGGTGACACTGACCGGTAAGGCCGGCGAGCCGCTGGCCGAAGTCGCCGACGACCTCGTGACCGCCACCCGGCTCGACGAACCGGGTGCGGAGCCGATGAGATGGCGCGAAATTGAGGTCGAGGCCGCTGAGGGCGCCCGGGTAGGAGGCGTGCTGGAGGCGGCCGGCCAGGCCCTGCGTCAGGCTGGGGCGCAACCGTCGGCGTCCGCATCCAAGCTCGGGCGACTGCTCGGCACCGGCTGAGCAGCCGGACACGAGCGGTTGCTCACTTCGGCGATAGATGAAGCAGCACCTGCTCGTTGTCGGGGTAGGCCCACACCGGAGGCCGAGCGTAGGGGTTACTGGCCGTGGGCCACCCGGTGAACGACGCGGTGCTGTACTGGTACCAGTCGACGCCCTCCACCACCGGGATGATCGGCACCTGGGTCAGCATGACCTGCTGAAGCTGGTTCAGGATCGTTTGCTGCGTGGCCGGGTCCGTGGTGGTCGAGTACTGCTTGAGCAGGGCGTCGGTGGATGAGTCGGTGTAGCGCTCCACGTTGGTCGCCGCTGACTTGCCGACCGGCGCCGTGTTCGCAGAGTTGAGCCAGTTGTCCAGCTCGTAGTAGACGCCAGGGCCGAAGGTCGGCTGGGCGCAGTAGGCGAGCTGGTACTTGCCGTAGCTCAGGTCCGCCTCGAAGTCATTGAAAGACAGGTTGTCAGGGCTGATCGCGATACCGATGGCTCTGAGAGCCTGCTGGATCACCTGTATCGAAGCGACCCAGTCGGAGTAATCGCCGACGTTGATGACGGTGAACTGCAGCTTGTCTCCGGTCGCGTTCGTCATGATGCCGTCGGAGCCGAGGTGGAAGCCGGCCGATTCCAGCAGCGCCTTCGCCTTGGCCGGATCATAGCCGTTGCCCCAGCTCGCGAGGGCCGAGTTATCCAGCGAGCTGGAGAACGTCGGCACGACGACGCCCGTCTGGTTGGCAGGCAGCTCATAGCCGGACTCGCCGATGGTGGAAACCTGCTCCCTGTTGATCGCGTACGACATCGCCTCGCGGACCTTGACGTTACTCAGCAAGGAGTTGGTCAGGTTCGGGATCAGCGCGATATTCACGGTCGGCGGGAACCAGTAGTGGTTGTCCGGGCTCTTGGAGGCGTAGTAGGACTCGATGTCCGGGATGTACTGGGCGCCCCACTGGGCCCGGCCGCTGGCCAGCATCTCGTTGGCCGCGGCGTTGCTGGTGAAGGCCGGGTACTCGAGCTTGTTGATCTTCGGCAGACCCGGCTGCCAGTAGCGCGGGTTGGCGGTGTAGGTGATGTTCGACGGGCTGCAGTTGCTCATGAGGTATGGACCGGTGCCGACCGGAGCGGTGACAGGCGCGGTGGCCGGGTTGGCGATCTTCGACCAGATGTGCTCGGGCACGATCGGCGTCAGGTCCGCGATGTAGTAGAAGTAGGGCACGGCCACGCTGCTGAAGTCCATGGTGACCCGATTACCGGTCGCCGTGACGCTGGACAGCACCGACCAGATCCCGGTCAGGTCCAGAGCCGGGTACTTCTTGATCAGGTTGAAGGTGTACGCCACGTCGGCCGCGCTCATGTGCGTGCCGTCGCTCCACTTGACGCCCCGGTGGATCGTGAACGTGAGCGACTTGTTACCCGCTCCCCAGCTCCAGGAGGTGGCGAGCATCGGTGTGGTCTTGCCGTTCAGCAGCGGGTTCACGTAGACCAACGGCTCGTAGTTGAAGCCGACCGACTGGGCGTTGTCGTTGGGGTTGAACGGGTTGAAGTCGCATGTCCAGAGAGCGCCGCTCGCGTTGGAAATGGTCAGCACGCTGTTCGATACCTTGCCGCTGGCGGCGGGGCTTGGGGCTGAGCTGGAGCCGGCACCGGCGTTACAACCGGCCGGTGCTAGCAGGCCGACCACGATGATGACCCTGTAGATGGTGAGGCGTCTCATGGTTTCGTCCTTACCGCCGTTGTCGTGTATGGCACGCCTGGCGGGGTTCGCCTGAAAGCCTGGACACCTCGATTTGGCTGATCTTGCCTGTCCGTGCTTCCTGATAGCTGCCATATTCGCCCCGGAGCTCGGGCCCTGTCCAGGAAAAGAACGACCTCTACAGGGCCGAGCGCTGGCCGATACTGGGCGGCGGAGCAGCGTCGGGCATCTCAGGCCACCACGCTGGCCTAAAGCGTCCGCTCAGTACGGCTCTCATCGCTCGTCGGGTTTCCCGACCAACTCTCAGAGGTTATTCATGGCGGGTTCTGACCTGTCGGTCAGGCTATTCAAATTTACTGAGAACCATAGGGTCGCACGTGGTGAGAAATTTGGACCAAGGACCCGGCCCGCGCGGGCATACTAGGCACAGATCTGATCTTTATAAGTGAGTCTGAGGAACATGGAAAACTACAGCCCGGTCGCCGGATCCCCCGGACCGGGAGTGTCGGCGCAGGCCAGCGGCGTCGCTGCTAGCAGCAACGATGGCGCCCTCCAGCGGGCGGACGGGACACCGGTACGGGTGCTCGTCGTGGACGACGAGCCGAGTCTGGCCGAACTCCTGGCCAGCGTGCTGCGGTACGAGGGCTGGACGGTCCGGACCGCGGGCAACGGTGCCGACGCCGTCCGGACCGCGCGTGAGTTCCGCCCCGACGCCGTGGTGCTCGACATTATGCTCCCCGACTTCAACGGCCTGGAGGTCATGCGTCGGCTCCGGGCCGAGATACCGCAGGTGTGCGTGTTGTTCCTGACCGCGCGGGACGCGGTGGAGGACCGGGTGGCGGGCATCACCGCCGGCGGCGACGACTACGTGACCAAGCCGTTCAGCCTCGAGGAAGTGCTGGCCCGGCTGCGCGGCCTGCTGCGCCGGGCCCACCTGACCCGCGCGCACATCGAAGGGCTGCTCGCGGTCGGCGACCTGACCATGGACGAGGACGCGCGCGAGGTTCGCCGCGACGGCGACCTCATCGAACTGACCGCGACAGAGTTCGAACTGCTCAGGTTCCTCATGCGTAACCCGAGACGGGTGCTGTCCAAAGCGCAGATCCTGGACCGGGTGTGGAACTACGACTTCGGCGGGCAGGCGCACGTTGTCGAGCTGTACATCAGCTACCTGCGCAAGAAAGTCGACGCCGGCCGCACGCCGCTCATCCACACCGTCCGCGGCGTCGGTTACGTGCTGAAGCCGGCGAGCTAAATGCCCGCCGGCCAACAGCGCCCGCGAGGGCGCTGGCTAGCAGGCCGGACGCTCAGCGCGCGCCTGATAACCGGCGTCTTGCTGCTGCTTGTTGGTGCGTGCGCCGTCATCGGCCTGGTCACCTACCTGGCCGTCCGCGGCTCGATGGTCTCCGCGCTCGACGGGCAGCTGCGTAGCGCCAGCGGCACCTATGCCTCGTGCATCGAGGCCACCCACGAGGACGCTACCGGCCAGGGCGGCTCTCCGGTTCCGTCCGGGGGCGATGCGGACGGCTACCAGCCGCCGCCCAACAACAACAACTGCAGCCAAGGACAGCCGCAGGGGATGCTCGGGGTGCGGATCAAGAACGGCCTGATCACGAACTGCAGTGTGGTCAGCGGCATGAACAATCAACCGTGCCCGCACTTGTCGGCGGTCGACGAGAAGGCGCTCATGGCGCTGCCCGTGTACCACCCGCCGGGGCCTTACCAGCAGTCGCCCTGGTCGAATACCGCTTACAGCGTGGACCTCACGTCGCTTGACACGGGCTACCGGATGACGGCGGTGGCGGGACACGATGGCGACATCTTGATCACCGGGCTCCCGATGAACAGCGTGAACAGCACGCTGGGCCAGGTAGCACTGGCCGAGCTGATCGTCTTCCCCAGCGTGTTGCTGCTGGCCGGCGTGCTCGGCACGGCCCTGATCCAGTTCTCGCTGCGGCCGCTGCGTCGGGTCGCGGCCACCGCGACCAAGGTGACCGAGCTGCCGCTGGACTCCGGCGAGGTGACGCTGCCGGCCGGCGTCCCCGACACCGACCCGCGGACCGAGGTCGGCCAGGTCGGCGCCGCGTTCAACCGGATGCTCCTGCACGTCGAGCGGGCCCTAGGCCGCCGCGCGGCCAGCGAGGCGCGGCTGCGCCGGTTCGCCGCCGACGCCTCGCATGAGCTACGCACTCCGCTGTCCGCGATCCGCGGCTACGCCGAACTCGGCCTGCGGCACCACGGCCCGGTGCCCGAGGACGTGACCCACGCGCTGACCCGGGTCCAGTCGGAGTCGACCCGGATGGGCGTACTGGTCGACGACCTGCTGCTGCTGGCCCGGCTGGACGCGGGCCGCCCGCTGGAACGGGAGCCGGTCGACCTGTCCCGGCTGGCCATCGACGTGACCAGCGACGCCCGGGTCGCCCGCCGGGACCACCATTGGCGCCTGGACCTGCCCAGCGACCCGATCCTGGTCCGCGGCGACGAGCACCGGCTGCACCAGGTGTTGGCCAACCTGATGAGCAACGCGGGCAAGCACACTCCGCCCGGCTCGACGGTCAGCGTCGCCTTGCGCCTCGACGAGGCTCCCGGGCCCGAACGCGACTCAAGGTCGGCGCCGGAAGGCGGGATGGTGGAGCGCGGCGTCCGGCCCGCCGCACCACGGGTCGAGCTCAGCATCACCGACGACGGCCCCGGCATCCCGCCTGAGCTGCTGCCCGAGCTGTTCGAGCGCTTTACCCGGGCCGACACGTCGCGGGCTCGCGACCTGGACGCCGCGGGCAAGAGCACGGGTCTGGGCCTGGCCATCGTGGACGCTGTGGTGGCCGCGCACGGCGGCAGTATCACCGTGACCAGCCGACCGGGCCGGACCAGGTTCACTATCTACCTGACCCTGCTGCCCGAGCCTGCGGACATGGCCGACATGCCGGGCTGACGATGTGCTACTTCTAGGCCATGGACGCCGATCAGCAGCGGCTGCTGGCCACGATGCCGCTGCACGCGATCACCTCGACCTACGGCGAGGCGGGATTGCGCGACCGGTTCGCGGTCGAGATCGCGTCCTGGCCGGAAGCGGACCGGCGCGGGATGAACAGGGCGTTGGAGCTGGCCTCGCGGCTGCACGCCGGCGACCGCCGGGACCGGGAGCCTTACGTCAACCACCTGCTGCGGGTGGCGATCAGGATCATGTCGCATTACCGGGTCCGCGACGCCGACGTGGTATGCGCCGCGCTACTGCACGACGCCGTGGAAGATCACGCTGCTGACTTGGCCGCCGGTGGCGGCGGGGCCGACTTGGCCGCCTGTGGCGGCGGGGCCGAACTGGCCGGGAGCGGCGCTGGGCAGCCGACCGCGCTCGCGGTGCTGGCGGCGGAGTTCGGCTCGCGGGTGGCCGGGCTGGTCGGCGCGGTGACGAACCCGCCGTACGCGCCGGACCGCGACGAGCACGAGCAGTACCGGGAGCACGTCGTCGACAGCCTGCGGGACAAGCCGTGGGCCCGGGTGATCAAGGCCTCGGACTTCACCGACAACGGCGTCGGCCTCATCCACACCACCGGGCCCCGGCTGCACCGGCTGGCGGACAAATACGCGCCGCTGGTCCCGGTCCTGCGCGACCTCATCGCCCGGCCGGACACGCCGCTGGACGCTCCGGCCAAGGACCACATCCTGGCCCAGCTCGATCGGGCCGCCGAGCGGTTTGCGGCTCTGCAGGGTGATACGGGGCAAGGTAATAC
>Ga0318567_10001003_pt1 | contig 11385 bp, 10 predicted proteins | sample GRESIP088b5f20_FD_203691 | JGI IMG/M metagenome (GOLD analysis project Ga0318567, IMG submission 203691) | Tropical soil microbial communities from Luquillo Experimental Forest, Puerto Rico - GRE.SIPMG.088b5f20 | ecosystem: Environmental > Terrestrial > Soil > Tropical forest > Bulk soil...
GTCCAGCGCATGCCCGACAGTTTGAGCCGCTGCCCGATAATCGCCTTGCACCCGGCTTCGACAACTCCGGATCCGACGAACATGCCCAGGTCGCGGAAGTGCTGGTAGCCCATCCGGTGGGCGTTGTGCTCGAAGTAGCCGAGTTGTTTGTCGCGCTCGGCTGCGAGGGACCCGATGAAGTCCAGGTCGCGCCCCGCGGTGAGGATGGCCTCGACGTCGCCGTTGTCGAGTTCTTCCAGGCGGGCCGCCAGCCACTCGTCGCGGTGGCCGGCCAGCAGCCGGGCAGCGAGATTGGCCAGGTCGTGCAGGTGCTCGCGGGCGTGGTAGAGGTCGACGATCTGGGTGGCGGCGGGGAACACGGCTGGGCGAAGATGTGTGCGTTGCTGCCCAGGGCGGTCATGATCTCCTCCAGGCCGATGATCCCGCCACCACCGTATGCCCTGACACAGCCCGGCAGGTCAGTTCTACCGGGAAGCCATCACGATCCCTCGGGCGCGACACCGACCGGCCCGGGCAGGCGCAGATATGCGAGCGAGCGGTTCTTGCGCGCGTCCGGCGCCGCGCTCGTTACGGAGGATTATCTGGACTGGCGCCCGCCGCCCCGCTGCTGAGCGTCCCGCTGAGCAATACTGCCGTCGACTACGGCAGTTACGCGGCTCGCGTCAGCGGCCGGGAGCAGATACCCACACGGGCCCGAGCCACACAGACTGCCTCTGACGTGCTCGTCCGCGCAAGCACGAAATTCTTCGAGGTCTCAGCGCCTGGCCGCCGAGAAAACGACATGCCGGAGATCCCCAGGGATCGAGTCCTGATGTGTTCGGTTGAGCACGTCTTCGGCGACTGGGATCGTTCGACCTTGCCGGTTCGCCGAGCCGGGAAGCTAATCGTTGTCGCCACCCCGCTGATGTTGGCCTGACGGGTCCAGGCGCCGCTTCACGACTGCCCTGGGCGCGTGGCGAGGCGATCGAGGTTCTCGACCGAGCGCCGCAACCGGTCGGCCGACACGACGGGCCAGCGGAACCTCGCCCGCAGGTCGTCGGTGATCTTGGTCCAGTCGCAGTAGTTGCTGACCAGGCATTCGCCGTCGGTGAGCGGTTCGATCTGCCAGCCGTAGACATGGCCGGCGGGAGGCTTCCCCACGGCCCTGACCGTCCACTCGATGAGCCGGCCGGGGATCAGCTGGGTGACGGTGCAGCGCACCTGGTACTCCGCCATGTCGGGGATGTCGCCCAGGGGACGGCGGTCCATGTCCATGTCGAACGTCTGGCCGACCGCCGTGAGCGGCCTGGCGCCGGGGGCTGCTTGCAGCATCCCCGAGCCGTCGATGTCGACGTGGCGGACGGGGTCTGAGACGAGAAGGAAGATCGCGTGGGCTGGCGCGGCGATGCGCCGCGTCGCCGTGACCCGGTCCGCCGGTGCCGGCTCGGCCTGCGGCCCATTCATGTGCGAGGCTCGACCTTTGGGCGTGCTCGTCATGGCTGGACCTCCAACAAGGGCAGTGCGGATGGTCAGGACGGGTGCATAAGGACCATCCAGGCGTGCATTGGCCGGGAATTCAATGCTGGTCAGGGCGCGGGTCGTTCCGGCAGGGCTGGAGAAGGTGGCGTGGCCGGACCCGGGACGACGGTGCTGGCACCGGGGGCGAGAGCACCCGCAGGACCGCGGGCTATGTGTGCTGTAGTGTTGTCGGCTGCACGTATTCCTGCCTGCTGGGTCTGCGGCCGGGCGGGGAGCAGGAAGGTCACCAGCAGGACTCCGGCGCCGGCCATCCCCGCGGCGACCAGGCAGGCGCCGGTGAGGCTGTGCAGGAATGCGAGCTGGGCGGCCTGGCTGAGGGCGTGTGCCGCGCCGGTCAGCCCGGCCTGGCTGAGATGCTGGGCGGCGACCTGCGCGCCGCCCACCGAGCCGGCGGCGGCGGCGGCCGCGCGGGGCGGCAGGCCCGCGGGCAGCAGCGCGGTGAGCCGGCTGGTGTACAGGGACGCGGCGACGCTGCCGATCACGGCCACGCCCAGGGTGCCGCCGAACAGCCGGGTGGCGCCGTTGACCGCCGAGGCGATCCCGGCCTTCTGCCGGGGGACGGCGCCCATGATGGACTCGGTGGCCGGCGCCTGGGTCAGCCCCATCCCGGTGCCGAGCACCACCATCTGCGCGGAGATGATGCCGTAGGAGGTGCCCTGCGAGACGGTGGAGATCCACGCCAGCGCGGCGGAGAAGCACGCCAGCCCGCCGCCGACGATGATCTTGTTGCCGATCCGCACCGCCAGCCGGGTGCCCGCGACCGAGGCCACGGCGACCGAGGCGGCGACCGGGAGCAGCCGGACCCCGGTGACAAGCGGGCTGTAGGCCTGCACGACCTGGAAGTACTGGGTCATCAGGAAGATGAACCCGAGCAGCGCGAAGAACGCGATCGCCACCGAGGCGCTGGCGGCGGTGAACCGCGGGTTGCGGAACAGGCTGATGTCGATCATCGGGCTGGCGGTGCGGCGCTCGGCGGCGACCAGCATGGCGAGCATGGCCAGGCCCGCGGCCAGGGTGCCGATGGTCGCCGCCGAGGCCCAGCCCCAGCCGGGCGCCTCGATGATCCCGTACACGATCAGGCCCATCCCGGCCGCCGACAGCGCCAGCCCGCGCCAGTCGACGGGCGGGGTGCTGGGGTCACGGGAGGCGGGCACCCGCCAGACGGTCAGCGCCGCGACCAGGGCCGCTACCGGGACGAAGAACAGGAAGATGGCGCCCCACCAGAACCGCTCCAGCAGCCAGCCGCCGGCGATCGGGCCCAGCGCGATGCCGACCCCGGCGCTGGCCCCCCACACGCCGAGCGCGGCCGCCCGCTCCCGCCGTTCGGTGAACACGTTGGTCAGCAGCGACAGCGTGGCCGGGAACATCATCGCTGCGCCCAGCCCCATCACCGCCCGCGCCGCGATGAGTTGATCTACGGTAGCCGCGAACGAGCCGGCCAGGCTGGCGGCGGCGAACACGCCCAGCCCGGCCAGCAGCATGCCCTTGCGGCCCAGCCGGTCGCCCAGGCTGCCCGCGGCCAGCACCAGCGCCGCGAAGGTCAGGTTGTAGGCGTCTACCACCCACTGCAGGCCGGCGGTGGTGGCGCCGATCTGCCGGACCAGGGCCGGCAGCGCCACGTTCACGATCGTGGTGTCCAGGTTGATGATCAGCGCCGCCAAGCACAGCGTGACCAGGATCAGCCCCCTGCCCCGCATGACATCCTCCGAGTCCTAGTATTGAACTCTATTAGGGGCAGGCTAGACTCGGTGGGTTCAATACGTCAACCCTGGAGCGTGGGCCCGTGCGGCAGACAAGCTTCGCCCAGATGGCCTGCTCGATGGCCCGCAGCCTGGAGCTGATCGGGGACTGGTGGACGCCGTTGATCATCCGCGACCTGCAGCTGGGCCTGGACCGCTTCGACGCCCTGGCCGACGATCTGGGCATCTCCCGCAACCTGCTCACCACCCGGCTGGCCCACCTGACCCGGCACGGGATCGTGGCCCGCCGCCGGTACAGCGACCACCCGCCCAGGGACCGGTACGTGCTCACTCAGGCCGGGCAGGAACTGGTACCGGTCCTGCTGGCCCTGACCGCGTGGGGCGACCGGTGGGCCACCCCCGAGGGCGGGCCGCCGCTGGTATTCCGGCACCGCCGCTGCGGGCACCAGTTCACCCCGGTCGTCAGCTGCGACGCCTGCGGCCAGCCCCTCCGCCCTGGTGAAGTGGAGGCCCTCCCCGGCCCCGGTGCACGCACCGGCCCCGGCACCGCCGTCCTGGCCCAGGTGCTGGGAGCAGGGCGCCAGCCAGGCAGCTGACCGGGCCGGGCGGCTAGTCGGGCAGGATCCGGGGCAGCCCGAAGCGCGGCAGGACGCTGGTGTCGTAGAAGCAGGTGAGGGCGGCGATCTGATCGCCCTGGAGGGTGAGCACGATCATCCCGGCGGCGTGCGCCACCGGGGCGTGCTGGTCGTGCAGGTACAGGCCGAAGGCAGGCTGGGTATTGGCGCGCGTGGGCACCAGGCGCAAGCGGCGGGTCCCGCGCGAGGCGGCCCAGTGGCGGAGGAAGGACGCGATCGCCAGCTGGCCCTGGTACTGCAGCGGCACGGGCGGCATGGTGAACCACGCGTCATCGGTCAGCAGCGCGACCAGGCCGTCAATGTCGTCGGCGACGAAGGCGTCGGCGAAGCGCTGGACCAGCCGGCTTTCCTGCGGGGAGCGCGGCGCGGGCGGCCGCGGCCGGCCTGCGGCGGGCAGGCGTTGTCCGAGCGTGGCGCGGGCGCGCTTGAGCGTGCCCTTGACGGAGTCCTCGGTGCCGTCGAGCATCCCGGCGACGTCGGCGGTGGAGAAGCGGAGAACCTCGCGCAGCAGGAGCACCGCCCGCTGCCGCGGCGGCAGGTGCTGGAGCGCGGCGATGAACGCCAGTTCGATCGTTTCCCTGGCCTCATAGCGCGCCTCGGGCCCCGCCGCGGTGTCCGCGATTCCCTCCAGCAGCGCGTCGGGATAGGGCTCCAGCCAGACCGGCTCGTCCCGGCTGGTCGGCTCGGGCGGCCATGATGGCGAAGGCGGCGAAGGCGGCTGCCGACGGCCGGTGTCGCGCAGCGCGTTGAGGCAGCGATTGGTCGCTATCCGGTACAGCCAGGCCCGCACTGATGACCGCTCCTTAAAGCCCGCGAGCCCGCGCCAGGCTGCCAGCAGCGTCTCCTGCACCATGTCCTCGGCGTCTTGCACCGACCCGGTGATCCGGTAGCAGTGAACTTCCAGCTCCCGCCGGTGCGGCCCGACTAGCTCGCCGAACGCGTCCGGGTCGCCGGCCCGGGCCCGGGACAGCAGTCCCTCGCTCACCGCCTGGCCCTCGCCTCGGTTCTCCTCTTGCCGTGCACACAGGTAATGACACCACCCGGCCCGGAAAGGGGCCGGGCGACACCTTCGGACCCGGCCCGGTGTCTCAACGACCAGACCGGCACGTCGACGGGAGGAGGTACGGCAGATGAATCGGTCAAGACCGGGCATGACAGCGGCCCAGGTGTGGGTGCTGGCGCTCACGTCGGTGGCGTCGCTGATGGTCGCGCTGGACGCGCTGGTCGTCTCGACCGCGCTGAGCACCATCCGGATCCACCTGCACGCCTCGCTGGCCCAGCTGGAGTGGACCGTCAACGCATACGTCCTCAGCCTCGCCGTCCTGCTGATGACCGGTGCCGCGCTCGGCGATCGCCTCGGCCGCAGGCGGCTGTTCACCGGCGGCATGGGCCTGTTCGTGGCCGGATCGGCGGCCTGCGCGCTCGCGCGGAACATCGGCTGGCTGATCGCGGCGCGCACGGTCCAGGGTGCCGGCGCGGCGGTGATGATGCCGCTGGCCATGGCCCTGCTCAGCATCGGCTTCCCACGCGCGCAGCGCCCGAAGGCGCTGGGAATCTTCGGGGCGGTGACCGGCCTGGGCGTGGTCCTCGGCCCGCTGGTCGGCGGCGCGGCCGTGCAGGGCCTGTCCTGGCCGTGGATCTTCTGGGTCAACGTCCCGATCGGGCTGGCCACCATCGCGCTGACGCGGGCGCGGGTCGGCGAGAGCGTCGGGCCGGACGCGGCACTGAATCTTCCCGGCCTGGCGCTGGTGACCGGCGGCGTCCTCGGGATCGTCTGGGCGCTGGTGCGCGGCAACACGGCCGGCTGGGGCAGCCCCGAGGTGGCCGGCCCGCTGGCCGCCGGGGTCGCGCTGGTCGCCGCGTTCATCGCCTGGGAGCTCCGCGCCCGCCAGCCGATGCTGCCGATGCGCATGTTCAGGTCGCGTCCGTTCGCGACGGGCAACGCGGCGATCTTCTTCCTGTGGGGCTCCGCGCTCGGCTCCGTGTTCTTCTTCGCGCAGTTCCTGCAGATCGGCCTGCACTATGATCCACTGGCCGCCGGGGTCCGGCTGATGCCGTGGGGCGCCGCGGTGTTCGTCGCGGCGCCGGTCGCCGGGGCGCGCATCCGCCGCACCGGCGAGCGACCCTTCATCACCGGCGGGCTGCTGCTGGTGGCCGCCGGAGCGGCCTGGCTCGCGCTGGCCGCCACGCCCCATCTTGCCTACTGGCAGCTGCTCGTGCCCTTGGTGCTCACCGGCCTGGGGTTCTCGGTCGCGATTCCCGCGACGCAGAGCTCGGTGCTGAGCCACGTCGCCCTCCAGGACATCGGCAAGGCGTCCGGCACCTTTGCGATGCTGCGCCAGCTCGGCGGCGCGTTCGGTGTCGCGCTGGCCGTGGCTGCCTTCGCCGGGTCAGGATCGTACGCCTCCGCCCAGGCGTTCAGCGCCGGGTTCGGTCCCGCGCTCGGCATCTGTGCAGCTCTCGCGCTAGCGGGTTCGGCGGCTGGCCTGCTCGCGCCGGCCCGGCCAGCCACCGGGCCGGCTGCTGTAGCGGCCGCCGACGCCGCGTCCCGGCAACAGGCAAAGGCCGAGGCGCCCGGGGTCAGCTGACCTCCCCCGGCCCGACAGCGAACAACCAGCGAAAGGAAACCTGCGAGATGACCAGGCCCACAACCCGAACCCGCGAGCAATGGCTCGCGGCGCGGCTGGAATTGCTGCAGGCGGAAAAGCAGCTGACCCGCCGCAGCGACGAGCTGGCCCGCCGACGCCGGCGGCTCCCCTGGGTCCCGGTCGAGAAGGACTACGTGTTCGGCACCGGCGACGGCGATAAGACGCTGCGGGAGCTGTTCGCCGACCGCTCGCAGCTGCTGGTCTACCACTTCATGTTCGGCCCGGAATGGACAGCGGGCTGCCCGGTCTGCTCGTTCTGGGCGGACAGCTTCGACCGCGCGATCGTGCACCTGGGCCACCGCGACGTGACCATGGTCTGCGCGTCCCGCGCGCCGCTGGCCCGGCTCGGCGCCTACAAGCGCCGGATGGGCTGGGGCTTCGAGTGGGTCTCCGCGCTGCGCGCCGACTTCAACTACGACTTCGGCGTGTCGTTCCCGGAGCAGCGCCCGGAGGTCACGGCTGCATACAACTACGGCACGCCGGCACGGCCGGGCGAGGAGATGCCTGGCCTGAGCGCGTTCGCGCTCCACGACGGGATCGTCTACCACACCTGCTCCTGCTACGCCCGGGGCCTGGACGCGTTCAACAACGCCTACCAGCTACTCGACCGCTCCCCCAACGGACGGCACGAAAAGAGGCTGGCAACACCGATGGCCTGGGTTCACCGCCACGACGAGTACGAAGACAGCGCCGCCGCGGTACTGCCATGACCCAGAGCCCAGGACCTCTGACCCGGCCCGGCATGAAGAGCACAAGCCGCGCCCGTGACAGGAATCCACCGCCCCGGCCCGCACCCGCGCTGCCAGCGGCCCGGCACGTGGCTGCCTCCCCACGGCCGGGCCGCCACAGCCGGGCAGCGATGCGCCGCCACAGACGGTGGCCGTATGCACCCGATCCACAGGAGGAACCCGACGATGACCGCCGCTATCGCACTTGCCGTGAGCGTCAACGCGCCGCCTGACCGCATCACCGAGGCGCTGTCCACCGCAGAAGGCCTGGCCTCGTTCTGGACCGCCGACAGCCACGCCGAGCCGCAAACCGGGTCGGTCGCGCGCCTGGGGTTCGGCGGGCCGGAACTCCAGCTGCGCGTCGACCGGCTCACCACCGGCCACCGGATCGAGTGGACCTGCCTCAACGACTTCCCGATGCCCCCCGGACGCTGGGCGGGCACGACCGTGACCTGGGACCTCACCAGCGGCGACAGCGGAGTCGAACTTCTGCTCCAGCACGGCAACTGGCCCGCCGCCATCGCCCAGACCGAGCTGGCCGGCACCGCCTACACCTGGGCGCTGGTCCTGACCGCGCTCAAGGGCTACGCCGAGACCGGCACGCCCCAGCCCGTATTCAGCCCCCACGCGAAGGACTCCTGAGATGCCATCGATCCTGCTCATCCACGGAGCCGGCCATGCCGCCTGGTGCTGGCACGAACACTTCACCGGCTGGTTCGAAGAACGCGGCTACACCGTGGCCGCCCCCGACCTGCCACACCACGGCGACCTGCACCACCGCGGCATCAAGACCACTCCGCTGAGCACCTACGTCGACGCGGTCGGCAGCGCGGCCGACCGCCTGGCACCGCCGCTGATCCTCATCGGCCACTCGATGGGCGGGTTCATCATCCAGAAGTACCTGGAAAGCGCCCAGGCTGAGCTGGCCATCTTGCTTGCCTCGACCCCGCCGGCCGGCGCACGCGGAATGGTCTGGCGCATGGCCACCCGCCGCCCCGTCACCTTCGTCAAGACGCTGATGACCGGCACCGCAACTGACTCACCGGCAAGGACCCGGGACTACTTCTTCAGCCCCGGAACTCCGGCCCACGTCGTCAGCGACTGCCACCACCGGCTCCAGCCCGAGTCGATGCAGGCCCTCAAGGACATGATGACGCCGCTACACCCCGAGCGCGTCACCACCCCGGTCGCCGTCCTCGGCGCGGAGAACGACTGGCTGGTCGCACCGCCCAAAGAACTCGCTGCGACGGCCCGCGCCTACCGCACCACCGCGCAGACCCTTCCGGCCGGACACGACATGATGCTGGACACCGCGTGGGAGCAGACCGCTGCAGTTATCCACGCCGCGATCGCCGAGCGCCACGCGCGCCGATGACGTCCGGGACCTGCCACCGCTGCTCGAAATCCCCGCCCGGTCTCAGGGCTGCCTGGCGACATAGTTCCGCAGGCTGGCCAGGTGCACATCCCAGCCCTTGTCGTGCGTGTCGATGTAGGCAGCCTTGTCCCGCCCGGGCTTGCGCAGCACGGCGAACCCGCTTTCGGTGACGCGCAACCGGGTGCCCACGCCCTCGGCGGCCAAGGTGAACTCCACCAGCGGGGCGTTGCCCTCGTGCGGCTGCACACCGACAAGGCGCACGCGCGCGCCGTAGCGGTCGATCCACCAGCCGGCGATGTCGCTGATCGGCGCGGGCTCAGCCGGCCAGGCTCTCCGCGGGCTCGGGTTCGGGAGTTCCGGCTTTCTTCGGTGCGGTGATTCCGGCAGCCGTTAGCGCCGCCAGCACGGCGAACACGGTGCAGGCGGCGAGTGCGGGCTTGAAGCCGTCGGTGACGCTCGCCGGTGTGCCGAGGTGGCCGTAGGCGGCGAAGACCGAGGTGCCGATGGCGATCGCGAACACCGCTCCGAGCCGCTGCATCATGTAGTTGATCCCGGAGGCTTTGCCCAGCTCGTGGGGTTGGACGGCACCGAGAACGGCCGTCGGCACGGTCGGAAGCGCCATCGAGATGCCGATGCCGGCCACCAGGAGGGCGAAGGTCAGCTCGACCCAGCTCGTCCCGAGTCCGCCCCGCAGGCATACCCAGGTGAAGCCGGCGGCTTGCAGGGTAAGGCCCAGGACCATCACGGGCCGCAACCCGACCCTGTCGGCGATGGCGCCGGCGAGCGGTGAGATGAGCATCGGCGTGGCGAAGAAGGGAAGCAGCCGCAGTCCTGTCGACACCGGCGAGTAGCCGCGGGCGAACTGGAACTCCTGGGTGACGAAGTAGGCGCCGGCGAAGATCGCGCCTGACATCAGGAAGGTCGTGGCGTTGCCGGCCGCGAACGTCTGGTTGCGGAACAGGCGAAGCGGAATCATCGGCTGGGGCGCGCGCAACTCCCAGGCGACAAACAGGAGGAGAAGGAGTGTTCCGGCGGCGAGTGTGGTCACGATTTCGGCGCTGGCCCACCCGGACTGATTGGCGCGGACGAGCGCCCAGACCAGGGCGACGACGCCGCCGGTGACCAGCGCGACTCCCACAAGATCTAGGCGCTCCGGGGCGCCGTAGCTTTCCGGCAGCAGGCGCAAGCAGAGGGCCAGCGCGACCACGCCGATGGGCACGTTGATCCAGAAGATCCAGTGCCAGTCGATCCCCTCGGTGATGGCCCCGCCGATCAGCGGACCGGAGGCGACCGCCAGCCCGGCCAGACCGCCGTAGACGCCGATGATCATGGCGCGGCGTTCCGGCGGGAACGCAGTGGTCAGGATCGTCAGGCTCAGCGGAAGTACGATGGCGCCGCCGAGCCCTTGGACCGTCCGGGCGGCAATCAGCTCGGCGGCGTTCGGCGCGAGTGCGCACGCAGCCGACGCGATCGTGAACAGCGCAAGCCCGAGGTTGAAGATGCGCCGGCGGCCGAAGCGATCACCCAGAGCCGCCGCGGTGATGATCCCGGCGGCGAAGGCAATGCCGTAGGCGTTCAGCGTCCACTGCAGGCTCGACAGGCTCGCCCCCAGGTCGCGCTGCATCCGCGGCAGCGCGGTGATCACCACGACCGCGTCGATCACGACCATGAAGTAGGCCGTCGAGGTGAGCCCGAGCACCCAGCCGAGACGAGTCTGGCTCTGTGCGTCAGCGGGTGTGCTCGAAAGGCCGCTCATCTCATTTTCTCCTCCCGTCGGCGGGCCAGCCGACCCGGCTCAGCCGGTTTGTGCTGTTAGTGATGTAGACACCGGCGGGCAGCCGGAGTTGGCGGCCCCCAGCGCCGCCCAGTTTCCGCCCGGGACGGTGTCGGTACTGGCAGGAGCTGCGGGAGAAAGCACAGGGCGAGGTCATGGGAGGGTGGTTCGGTGAGCGCGGACCTGGTGGACCGGGCTCGGGCCGGCGACGGGCAGGCGTTCGGCGACCTGGTCGGCCCCTACCGGCGTCAGCTGCAGGTGCACTGCTACCAGATCCTGGGCTCGGCCCAGGACGCCGAGGACGCGCTGCAGGAGACGCTGCTGGCGGCCTGGCAGGGCCTGGCCGGATTCGAGGGCCGCGCCTCGGTCCGTGGCTGGCTGTACCAGATCGCCACCCGGCGCTGCCTGAACGTGCTGCGCTCGGCGAGCAGGCGACCGCCGATGGACTGGCCGCCGCCCGGGGTTGAGCTACCGGAGCCCACCCGGCTCGGCGAGGCGATGTGGCTGGAGCCCTACCCCGACGTGCTGCTCGAGGGGCTCGCCGACGCCGCGCCCGGCCCCGAGGCCCGGTACGAGGCCACCGAGGCGATCTCGGTGGCCTTCGTCACCGCCCTGCAGCTGCTGCCGCCCCGGCAGCGCGCCGTGCTGATCTTGCGGGATGTCCTGGGATTCCGCGCCAGCGAGGCCGCGGGCATCCTGGACTGCACCGAGGAGTCGGTGACCAGCGCCCTCAAGCGCGCCCGGGCCGCCCTGCAGTACCGGCGCGCGCAGGCCGACCGCAAACCGCCGCCGCCGGATTCCGCCCAGGAGCGGGCGCTGGTGCGGCGGTTCATCCGGGCCTACGAAGCAGGTGAGGTGGATGAGGTCGTGGCCTTGCTCACCGAGGACGCTTGGCTGATCATGCCGCCCGTCCCGCTGCGCTACCAGGGCCGCGAGGCGGCCGCCCGGTTCCTGGCCGCGACCGTGTGCCGGCCCGGGCGCTCCGCCCGCCTAGTGCCGACCCGGGC
>Ga0318567_10001004_pt1 | contig 11375 bp, 9 predicted proteins | sample GRESIP088b5f20_FD_203691 | JGI IMG/M metagenome (GOLD analysis project Ga0318567, IMG submission 203691) | Tropical soil microbial communities from Luquillo Experimental Forest, Puerto Rico - GRE.SIPMG.088b5f20 | ecosystem: Environmental > Terrestrial > Soil > Tropical forest > Bulk soil...
GTAAGGTTCAAAAACGTATGATTAAAGTAACATTCCCCGACGGTTCGGTACGCGAATTTGCCAAAGGCATTACCGGACTGCAACTAGCTGAAAGTATCAGCTCCCGCCTGGCACAAGAAGTGCTGGCCATTACAGTAAATGATCAAATTTGGGACTTAACCCGTCCAATCGAAACCGATGCAGCCATTAAATTGCATAAATGGGAAGACGAAGAAGCGAAACATGCTTTCTGGCATTCGTCGGCCCACTTGATGGCCGAAGCCCTTCAGGAATTGTATCCGGGCATTAAATTCGGTATCGGTCCGGCCATTGAAAACGGCTTTTACTACGACGTAGATCCGGGTGAAGTTTCTATCAAAGAATCTGACCTGCCTGCTATCGAAGCTAAAATGCTGGAATTGGCAGCGCGTAAAGAAGCTATTGTTCGTAGCGATATCAGTAAAGCCGATGCACTGAAACGATTTGGTGATATTGGCGAAGTATATAAAACCGAAATGATCAATGATCTGGCCGACGGTACCATTACATTGTATACGCAAGGTAATTTCACCGATTTGTGCCGTGGACCTCACTTGCCGAACACAGGCGATATTAAAGCGATCAAAGTGTTGAGCGTGGCTGGTGCATACTGGCGAGGCGACGAAAAACGTAAAATGCTTACGCGTCTTTATGGTATTACGTTCCCTAAAAAGAAAATGCTCGATGAATACCTGGTGTTGCTGGAAGAAGCGAAAAAGCGCGACCACCGCAAAATAGGCAAGGAACTGGAATTATTTATGTTCTCCGAAATGGTGGGCAAGGGGCTTCCTATGTGGTTGCCACGCGGAACATCGTTGCGCTTGCGTTTGGAAGATTTTTTGAAAAAAATCCAGCGCCGTTTCGATTACCAGCAGGTAATGACTCCACATATTGGTAACAAACAATTGTATGTTACTTCCGGCCATTATGCCAAATACGGTAAAGATTCATTCCAACCGATTCATACGCCTGAAGAAGGTGAGGAGTACTTGTTGAAACCCATGAATTGTCCGCACCACTGCGAGATATATAAATTCAAACCCCGTTCGTATAAAGAACTGCCGGTTCGTATTGCCGAATTCGGTACTGTTTATCGCTACGAGCAAAGCGGTGAGTTGCATGGACTGACCCGTGTGCGCAGTTTTACGCAGGATGATGCCCATATTTTCTGCCGCCCCGATCAGGTGAAAGATGAATTCCTGAAAGTAATGGATATTATTTTTATTATTTTCAATGCCTTGGAATTTGAAAACTTTGAGGCGCAAATTTCATTACGCGATCCTAATAACCGCGAAAAGTACATCGGGTCTGACGAAAACTGGGATAAAGCGGAACAGTCTATCATTGAAGCTTGTGCCGAAAAAGGGTTGAAAGCGAAGGTTGAAACTGGCGAAGCTGCTTTCTATGGTCCTAAACTGGACTTTATGGTACGCGATGCTATCGGCCGTAAGTGGCAGTTGGGAACCATTCAGGTGGATTATAATTTGCCTGAACGTTTTGAATTGGAATACACCGGCGAAGATAATGCTAAGCACCGTCCGGTAATGATCCACCGTGCACCATTTGGTTCTATGGAACGATTCGTAGCCGTATTGATTGAGCACACTGCAGGTAAATTCCCACTGTGGTTGACGCCCGATCAGGTGGTTGTATTACCAATCAGCGAAAAATTCAACGACTACGCATTCCAGATAGCCAAAGAAATGAACTCGCAGGATATTCGCGTGACGGTGGATGACCGCAACGAGAAAATTGGCCGTAAGATTCGGGATAACGAGTTGAAACGTATCCCGTATATGTTGATCGTGGGTGAAAAAGAAGCAGAAAATGGCGAAGTTTCCGTACGCCGTCAGGGTGAAGGAGACAAAGGTACCATGAAGGTGGCTGAATTTATCAAGCTAATTACCGAAGAGGTGGATGCGTTGGTAAATCAATATAATAAATAATGCACAATGCATGATTCATAATGAAAAACGCGAATCGGGAAAATCCGGTTCGCGTTTTTTATTGCTGAAGCTTTTTCTCAATACCTCTCTCCAATCTCACTCAGCACTTCTTCGTGTGTCTGTTCGGTTTGGAAGATGCTGGCCGAAATGCCCGTGGTGCGTTGTATATTTCTTTCGAATTTGTAAAGACATAGATCTTCGGTGAGATACATCAGGTTATTCGATTCCAGTGCCTGCTTTAACCTGGGAATTTTATCGAAATCGGTACGAAGAAAATAGCTGAGCCTATCCATGCCGCAAACTTCGAGTTCTGCTTTTGTTACACACAGCGTTTCGCATAATTTCTTGCCAATGGGAGTTACAGAATTTGTAACCGGCAGCACGGTAAGAATAACCACACAGTCGTCTTGAACCATGAAAGGCAGATAGGCGATAATGTGATTTGCCTTACCTTGCATTTCGAATGCCTCCCGACCGCTTGACAATCGGATCTTTTTGCCGAAGAGAACTGCATTAATCAAGTACGTGTTTTTTTCATGAATCGTGAGGATGTCCAAACGTTCTTTCATACGAAGGAGTGCATGGCTTTGTATATAAAGTTTGAGCAATTTGTTGGCTGTACTGTTTTCAAACACTCTATTGTTCCGGATATTTACGTAATTCACCTCAGATTCAATAAAATTAGGCATCAGCATTCTGAATGCCGGACGCTTTTTGTCATGAAAGATAAAGGCTTTCTTCTCGCATTCAATAGAAGTAATCTGAATGTAATGGGCCATCATCACCCGTGTTCTTGTTTGTTTAAAAGCCAGGTCGAATCCATACATGCGATAATTGAACTGGGATAAATGTCCCAAAAGTTCACGCAAAAACTCGAAATACTGCCTCATCAACGTGTTTCTTCCAAAATCTTCAAGTAGAATTACTTTTTCAGCTATTGTTTTATACACTTCGGCTTGTTCACAATACTGTTTCTCTTCGTAAGTGGCACTACAGAAGGTTCCGAATTGAGAACCCATTGTCAGGTAATCGTAAAATGTAAGCTTTAAAGCCGGATCGCCTATGCAGATATGTTCCATAAACTCAGTCGATCTTTTTTGTACTATCCTGATATAATGTCTTGGCACCTGATGGCCGGGTTTTGCTTCGAAATGTGGTGGTGCAAATTTGGCCATCATCATTTCTATCTTTTGTTTTTTGGTAAACCTATCATAGAGTGCCGGGTCCAGCTCCATCAATTGGAGGGTTTTACGGGCAACAATGGAGAATTTGTCAAAAAAAGACTTTGTTACCTCACAATCTCTTTTAATGGATGGTCGCTGCGGTTTCTTTTTCTTTCTGCTTTTTGCCATGGGTAAACGGGTTTAACGGTTGATTCTGTTCATTTTTAGATTTTTCTGTCCAAAGATAAAAATATTTTCTTAATTGTAGACCGAACTGCCGGAAATGTTTAAAAAATAAGATAAAATGCCTCTTTTTTATCCTTGCGCCCTTGTCGCAAGTGTCATTCCGGTTGGATTTGCCTTTGCGATTTTGTCGCAAACCCGCCCGGATTCTATTTCGACTTTGCGACAACGTCGCAAGCCTGTCCGAAATTCAGTTCACCGTTGCGACGTTGTCGCAAGCTCGCCCGGGATCAGGTTTGACTTTGCGACAACATCGCAAGCTTGCCCGGGATCGGGTTTGACTTTGCGACAGCATCGCAAGGTTGCCCGAAAATCTGTTCGGGATTGCGACAATGACGTAAGCACCCCGCAAAACCATTTGGCTTCAATCTGAATGGAAAAATGAAGATGAGAGTTGGTCGCTTCATCATTTACTCTAAGTTCTTCGATAATTGAGATGGCGAAATTCCAATTCCACCGATAAATGGCGGATTGAAATTACTTCCTTCGGTTGCGACCATTGGTTTACCCATTCTGGTATGCGGTTTTGCCCCTTAGTCACTAAAAACAACTTATTCGTTTTTCCCGTATTTTGAAATTATAAATACAAATGTCAATCTTACTACAATGGGGCATTATGTTTTGAGTATTACGCAGTGTAATTAACTGATCACGAATAAATATTATTATTTATTAAAAATACTTATTTTGGTTTGATTGTATTAATTAGTATTAAAAGTAACCTGTATATTTGGATTGATTATTTGTTAGTATTTATCATATAAACACGCAAACTATGCCGGTAAAAATCGTTCGATTCAATCTCACGCATCTTTGGAACGGCGAATATCCGTTGTTCGTTACCCAATTGGTCAGTATTATTGACAAACACCAACCCGACTCTTTGCAATTGACAAAAACATTTGCCCGGCTGACTGACTTGTTGCCACAGCTGGCAAAAATTAAAGCCAGGGAATTGAATAATGCCAAAAGCGAACAGTTGGAGCATCTGGACGACGACCGCGATGCCCTGATTAAAGGAATCTGGTTGCAGGTGAAAAACTATGGAGCCATGAGGATAGCTTTGCTGGCCCCGCATGTGGAGGTGATGAAGCGTTTTCTGAATATCCACGGTAATGATATTGCCGATTCCAATTACAATTCGGAAACGAAACGGGTGAGAGATTTATTGGCCGATTATGATGCCAAACCCGATGTGAAGATCGCTTCCGAGAACTTGCACCTTGACCTGTTGTTCGAAGAATTACGTAGCCTGAATACTCAGTTTGCCGACTTATTTTTGCTGCGTAACGATGAAGAGTCAACTGTAGAAACCGTGAATACACGTGCTATCCGTAGCGAAACGGATAAACGGCTTATTGCTTTATTCGATGGCATTGAGTTTTGCAGCAAAGAGTATGAAGACCTGGATTATCAACCCCTGGCAAATGAAATGAACGGATTGGTGAACTATTATAAAGCCCAGCTGAAAGCCCGCACTACCCGCCGGAATAAGAAGAAAGACAGCGATAGCGAAGATATTGTAGTGGAGGAGTAAGAACGGCATGAAGGCTAGAAATAAGCAGGGCGAATCGAATAACACGATTCGCCCTTTTTACGTCTATTATGCATGATATGCTATTTTGCGCGAAACGACAAGAAGCTATTTTGGACTGATTTGCAACATTTTGGAGCTCTTGGTTGTTTATTATCCGTAATCGGACATTTCGTTGCAGAATACAATTCACTCTACGCAATATGCGATTGCAAAGTGGAGACCTGCTACCACTCGAATAAACGGAGCGATTCTGAAAAGCTATACGAGTAAGACAACAGAAAAATACGCGTTACAATGAAGGCAAAAATTCTACTATCGTTACTATTGCTATCGACAAGTTCGATTTGTTTTTCAACGACCTGGCAAGTTACAAACAGCGGTTTGACTTTTTCTCCAAGCGCCATCACAATTAATTTTGGCGATGATGTGAATTTTACTCTTGAAAGCATCCATAATGTTGTAGAAGTTTCAAAAGCAACCTGGGATGCTAATGGAAATACGTCGAACGGTGGATTCCAGTTAGGTTTTGGCGGTGGTCTGGTTCCCGTTTCGCAGCTTGCTGTGGGGATTCATTATTATGTATGCAGCCCGCATGCTTCGTTAGGCATGAAAGGTACGATAACGGTTGTAGGCTCAACTGGAGTTGACGATATTAAAGCAACGCCGGCTGTTTCATTTACCCCCAACCCGGCCAGCGATTTTATTTTGATTACTGCCAACGATAATAAGCTGATCGGTGCAGATTATTTTTTGCTGGATCAGGTAGGCCGGCAAGTACTGAAAGGAAAATTGAATGATACCACTACTTCTGTGGCTGTGAAGAAACTTGCTTCGGGTTTGTATTTTCTTCAAATAGGAGACATTAAAAAAGATATATTTAAGGTGTTGATTAGTAACTAAACATGTTTGAAATGCAGAAAAACGCGAACAGTAGCCCGGTTCGCGTTTTTTTATACCCAAATCTTTGCTGTGATTAATTCTTTTGAGCCTTGATGCTGCAGCCAATAGCCACAGTGGTAGTTTGTGCTATCGGTTGGTTGGCAAGCAAGGCATCCACGGCGGCTTCCACGTATTTGTGGCTTACATCGTTCGCATTTGCATAGTTATCGTCGATAGCTCCGATGTATTTGACAATGTTTTTGCCATTTTTCTTCTGCAGCACAAAAACATGTGGGGTTTTGGTAGCTCCGTATTGTGGAAAAACCTTTTGCCCGTCGTCAAACAAATAGGGGAACGTAAAACCCTTTTCTTTGGCTCGTTGTTGCATGCCTTCAAAACTGTCGATCGGTTCCACTTTAGGGTCATTGGGATTGATAGCAATAACCGGATATCCCAGCCCGGCGTATTTATCGTTCAAAGCAATAATCCTGTCCTGGTAAGCTTTGGCATACGGGCAGTGGTTGCAGGTGAAAATAACGATAAATCCTTTTGCATCCGTATAATCGGACAACGACACCATGTTGTTATCTACGTTTTTCAACCTGAAATCGGTAGCACTGTCGCCTATTTTATAACCTGAATTTTCCATATGCTTTTTCATTTTTTGACCATTCACCTGCGCTGTAATTGCCAGGAATAATAATGCACTTAAAATAAATCCTATTCGTTTCATATAGTTTGTTTTATAAATACTTATTAATTATTTGTACTAATTCCTTTTTCTCTATTTTTCCTTCTTTGAATTCTAATTTTTTCCCGTTGCGGTAAAATACTGTTGCCGGAATGGCACCGCTCCATTGCTTGTCCACGGCTGGTATCCACTCGTTCATCCGTTTGTTGTCGTCAAGCAGATACACATCGGGTTCGATCTTGTTTTTGGCTATAAACGATTTGACGCCCGAATCAAATTCAAGGGCTATATCCATACTTACCAAAATCATTTTAAAGTGTGGATTGCTGCGGTAGCTTTTGTTTACTTCCATAAATCCGGGCAGTTCGTCTACGCAAGGTTTGCACCAAGTGGCCCAGAAGTTCAGGACATACAGTTTGTCATCGTTTTTTTTGAGCACAGTTTGCAGTTGGTCAAAGTTTACGATCTTCATAACTTGTTTTTGCTTAGGAGTGGCAACCGGTTCAGTTTTTTTCTTTACTCCATTTTGTCCAAACCCACTGAGAGTCATAATGCTCATGATTAGAATAAATAAATTTCTCATTGTTGCTTTTTTTGAGTTTCAAACGCTCACATTATTCAATTTGTTGGGAGGGATGTGTGATAATTCACATTGTAGCGGGTATTTTAAAAACTATTTCAAAAACTGGGAGCTAAATTCACCTTTGTTTGTTTTTTATTTCAGATGCCCGAGTCATTGTATAGGTATTTCACAGGACGTATTTTATAGTTTCTCAGCCATATCAAGCAATTTTTCCGACGTTCTCAGGTTGCGGCAGGTAGCGGTCAGTTTGAGTTTCTTTTCAAAAAAAGCATTGGTTAGTTTTGTGTTACCATAGCCACTTGGGCAGTATACATAAATAACTTTACCCCAATGGCAGAACTTGTCGGGTAGATAGCTTTCAGGGATAATGTTGTCTATAAGCGTCTGATCCGGCACTTCCGATAAAAAAGTGAGATACATATAATCCGGATTGTTGGATAAACCGGCATTAAACGGATTGTTTTTTAATGCAGTTTCTAGTTCGGTTTGGGTTAGTACCAATACGGCTATGTTTAATCCAAAGTCATGGGCAATGCCATTGATAAGTCTTTGCTCTATCAATTGCTTGTCCGGTTCGTTGGTGCGAAAAATCACATTTCCACTTTGAATATAACTTTGCACGTCGGCATAGCCAAGCTTCATGTACATTTGTTGCAGCGCATCCATTTTGATTTTGTTATGTCCGCCAACATTTATACCTCTCAATATGGAAATATAGGTTGTCATTGTGCAGATGATATATTAAGGTATATTAATTATATATTTTCATTTTCCGATAGCTTTTCGATTCGTTTCAGGATATCATTCATCAGATCGACTTGAACCTTATGAATTTCCAATACTTCCTCTTGCTGGCTAATGATTAAATGATCCATTTTTTCGTGAAGCATGCGTACTTCCAACTCCGATTTGAGGTTTATCATGTAGTCTTTTTTACCTCTTTCGCGGTCTTTTTCTTCCTGCCGGTTTTGGCTCATCATAATAACCGGTGCCTGAACAGCTGCCAGACTGGATAAGATCAGGTTCAACAATATAAAGGGATACGGATCAAAGCCTTTGTTCCCAAGCCAATATATGTTGATACCAATCCAAACCAACAGAAAAACGGAAAAAGAGATAATAAACGTCCAACTCCCACCAAAGGAGGCTACTTTATCGGCAATTCGTTGCCCGAAGGTCATGTTTTGCGGTTCGTCACCATCCAATTTATCGCTCAGCGTGGTTTTGTCTTTCAGCGAATCGAGTACGGTTTTTTCCAGCTTGGTGAGTTGCCCGATTTGTTTTGTCAGAAAGCTTTCCACATATTTTTGTCTGTAAGCATTAAGCTCTGAGTCTGATAAAAACATTTGTGAAGTAAAATTAGGATAGTCTTTTTTTATCAATTCAAATACCGATTTACGTACCGATTTTCCCGAAATCTTCTCGGATATGGGAAAGCTTTTGTTGGATAAATTGCTTTTGAAAGTTACCATGGGATTTTGAGTTATTGTTCTGTAAATTAGTTTCTAGTATTATTTTAATTGCTGAAGTTTTGCTGTATGATTATTTCTAACAAGTTTTTTGTAGCAGTTAATCATATAGGTGGTGTTAAACTTTTTTACATTCAAAACAATTACCACCAGAATATGTTTTGACACTATTGATTTATTTTAGAATTTAATTTCCGGTAATATTCGGAATTTAAAAAGATTTGTATTACAAATTGTAATTGGCAAATAAAAATTGAATTTTTTCAGAATAAACTTGCTTTTGAGCTAAAACTGTGAGGTTTATTCGGGAATTTTTACGACCTTTGTGACCCAAATACACTTATAAAAATTTGAATGAAGACAAACAATGAAAAATGGCAAGGAAATTCGAAAGGAAATTCGAATTCAGGAGCCGGCCGTGATGGTAAACCGTTTGAGAAACGCGATGTGAAATCGATATTGAAAGGCTCACGTGGCGGAGCAAAATTTGGTTCTGACAGACCGACTCGTGATGATAATCATACATCCGGAAATTCGGATTATAAAAAGAGAGATGACAGTCGCCCGGCATATGGTGAAAAAAAATCATTTGGAAGTAGTGATAGCCGCCCTGCAGGAGAAAAAAGATCATTTTATAGCAGTGGCAACAAACCAGCCTACGGCGATCGTAAACCTTACGAAAATCGTGAAGGCGGTCGTTCTTCATTCGGAGAAAAAAGATCATTTGAAAGTCGTGGTGACAAACCGGCTTATGGCGATCGTAAACCTTACGAAAGCAGGGAAGGCGGTCGTCCATCATTCAGCGGACCTAAAAAACCCTGGGAAAACCGGGAGGGAAGTCGTCCATCATTCGGTGGTGCAAAGAAACCTTGGGAAAGCCGCGACAGCAAGCCTAAACCATGGGAAGACCGTGTGGATAGCAATGGCGAAAAAACGTACGGTAGAATCCACAGCGACTCGACTGACGAATCAAGGCCAGAAAAATTAAGTTTCAGGAAACCTGCTGACGGGCAAAAATCGGAATTCGTTGAAACCCGTTATGATAATAAGAAGGATGGAGTTACTTTCCGTAAGCCTACTCGCAGAGTGGATGATAACTATGATCCGAATTCAAAATACAGCAATAAAAAGCAACTTGAATTCAAGAAAGCAGTTGTTGACCTTACCAAGCCAATCCGTCTGAATAAATTCTTGGCTAACGCGGGTATCTGTTCACGTCGTGAGGCGGATGAATATATCCAGGCTGGCGTAATTTCGGTAAACGGTCAAATTGTTACCGAAATGGGTGTGAAGGTATTGCTTACCGATAAGGTAATGTTCCACGAACAAACCGTTCGTTCTGAGCGGAAAGTATATTTGTTGCTCAACAAGCCAAAAGATTGTGTGACGACTTCGGAAGATACTCATGAACGGTTGACAGTGCTTGACTTGGTAAAGAATGCTTGCAGCGAACGTATTTATCCCGTTGGCCGATTAGATAGAAACACCACCGGTGTTTTGCTTTTGACAAACGATGGTGATTTAGCTTCAAAACTAACGCACCCTAAATACGATAAGAAAAAAATCTATCATGCTACGCTTGATAAACCACTTGCAAAAGAAGATTTCGAAACCATTATGGCTGGTGTGCCGTTGGATGACGGAATAATTGCAGCTGATGCCCTTGAATTCGTAAAAGAAGGTGATTTGAAACAAGTTGGTATTGAAATTCACTCCGGTCAAAACCGTGTTGTTCGTCGTATTTTCGAAAAGTTGGGTTACAAAATCATTCGTTTGGACCGTGTCTTCTTTGCCGGACTTACTAAGAAAAACTTGCCACGAGGTAAATATCGTTTCTTGTCGGAACGTGAAATCAGCATGTTGAAAATGGGAGCTCACGAATAATTTATTTGTAACGCATATATTTATAAAAAATCCTCTGCAACTTTTGCAGAGGATTTTTTGTTATAAAACCTACATACAACCCGTGGAAATTATAAAATCAGGCTCTAAAGTAAGCTCATGAAGAAAGTAGTCATTGCCGGTGGAACCGGATTCATTGGTACTTATATGGCTCGTCGCTTTGAAGAAAGTGGGTACGAGGTACTAATTGTATCACGTTCGTCTGAGCACATCTCCTGGAATCCCATAGAGTTGATTCAAGCTCTTGAAGGAGCTGAACTGCTAGTTAATCTGGCAGGAAGATCAATTAATTGCAGGTATACGGAAGAGAACCGCAAAGCAATTCTCGAATCGCGGATTAATACTACCCTGTGGTTGGGAAATGCATTGTTAGCTTGTGTAAATCCACCAAAACTGTGGATTAATGCCAGTGCTACAGGGATTTATAAGTCAACCACAGATCGTGCTTTGACCGAAGATGAAGCTGAATATGGTAACGATTTTCTGGCTGAAGTGGTATGTAATTGGGAAAAAACTTTTTTTGCGTTTAAATTAGCTGATACCCGGCAAGTTGCTTTACGAACATCGGTAGTTTTAGGACGAAATGGAGGCGCATTGTTGCCATTGGTTTTGTTGACACGGCTTGGGCTGGGAGGGATGCAAGGTGATGGGACGCAAATATTCAGTTGGATTCATGTAGAAGATTATTTTCAGATTGTGCTATATGTGTTAGAGAACCAATCACTTCATGATGTGATAAACTGTACTTCTCCTAATCCGGTTTCTAATCAGAAGTTTATGCAGGTTGTACGTAATATGCTCGGCTTTCCTTTCGGTATTCCTGCTCCAAAGCTAATCATTCGCATAAGTTCAAAGTTAATTGGAATTGAACCGGAGCTTATCCTGAATAGTGTGAATGTTCTGCCAAAACGGTTGTTGGAGGTCGGGTATGAGTTCAGGTATCC
>Ga0318567_10001005_pt1 | contig 11367 bp, 10 predicted proteins | sample GRESIP088b5f20_FD_203691 | JGI IMG/M metagenome (GOLD analysis project Ga0318567, IMG submission 203691) | Tropical soil microbial communities from Luquillo Experimental Forest, Puerto Rico - GRE.SIPMG.088b5f20 | ecosystem: Environmental > Terrestrial > Soil > Tropical forest > Bulk soil...
GCTCAAAGGTCTCGATGATCGATTCATCTGACGCGCGTAACCTGCTGGCGATCGCCGACGCACTGGTCCGCAAGAGTGTCTGGATTCTTGGAGGCGATGGTTGGGCATTTGACATTGGCTTCGGCGGCCTCGATCACGTGCTCGGTTCCGGCAAGAATGTGAACATCCTCGTTCTCGACACGGAAGTGTATTCGAACACCGGCGGACAGGCTTCAAAGGCCACTCCGCGCGGTGCAGTCGCCAAGTTCGCTGCCAGCGGCAAGGGCAACAACAAGAAAGATCTTGCGATGGAGGCCGTGAGCTACGGATACGTTTACGTGGCGCAGGTTGCAATGGGCGGAAATGATAGCCACGTGGTCAAGGCCTTCCAGGAAGCCGAGGCACACGAAGGACCGTCGATTATCATCGCCTACTCAAGCTGCATTGCTCACGGCTATGACCTGGTTCACGGCCTCGAACAACAGAAGCTTGCCGTTCAGTCTGGCTATTGGCCCCTGATGCGTTACAACCCGGCGCTGCGCGAAGAGGGCAAGAATCCGTTCCAGCTTGATTCACGCGCGCCTTCAATCCGGCTCAAGGAATATGCATATCGCGAAGCTCGCTACACGATGCTCGCGCGCCAGAACCCCGAGCTGGCAGCAAAGCTACTCAAGGATGCACAGGATGACGTAGAGCGTCAGTGGCGCGTTTACTCGGCTCGCGCATCAATGCCCGGCCGCGGCGAGACGCCACACATCGCGCCCGCGGAGAAGCCGGAAGAGAAACTGGCAGCCCCAACTGCCGGAGGACAAAATGATTGATCTCTCCACAAACTATTTGGGATTCAAACTGAGGAGTCCGATTGTCGTTTCTTCGACGCCACTGTCGGAATCGCTGGATAACCTGCACCGCATGGAAGACGCAGGGGCCTCGGCTATTGTTCTTACATCGCTCTTCGAAGAACAGTTAGCCCTCGAATCGCGTGCCCTCGACGAAGATTTGTCGCGGGGAACGGAATCCTTTGCCGAGTCTCTGGGATACCTCCCGGATCTCGATGATTACCGGATGACTCACGAGGTCTATCTGGACCACTTGCGGCGGGCAAAAGAGGCGGTGAAGATTCCGATCCTTGCCAGTTTGAATGGCGTCACGACAGGCGGGTGGGTACGCTTTGCCCAGGAGATGGAGCAGGCCGGCGCAGATGCAGTCGAGCTGAATACCTATGCGCTGGCAACAGACCGCAGCCAGACTTCATCTGAGCTCGAATTGCAGTTGCTCGAATTGGTCGATGCTGTCTGCCGGGCGGTAAAGGTTCCGGTGGCTGTGAAACTTTCGCAGTCGTTCACGAGCCTGCCGCACGTTGCGTCGCGGCTCGTCGATGCAGGCGCCAAGGGGATTGTACTCTTCAACCGCTTTTACCAGCCGGACTTCGACATCGAGACCCTCGAAGTTCGGCCGTCCCTGCACTTCTCCACGCCTTCAGAGCTGCTGCCTCGTCTGCACTGGGCCGCGATCCTCTACGGCCATCTCAATTGCGATATCGCAATCACGGGCGGCGTTCACTCCGCAGAGGACGTGATTCGAAGCAATATGGCCGGCGGAAACGTTGCAATGATGTGCTCCGCCCTTCACATTCATGGCATCGAGCATATCGGCAGAGTCCTTGCGGACGTGCGGTACTGGCTGGAAAAGCGCGAATACCCATCGCTCTCTGAGACACGTGGCTGCCTCAGCCGACGCTCGGTCCCCGACACTTCACCCTTTGATCGCGGCAACTACATCAAGACGCTGAGCTCTTACAGTCTGCGTCAAACGGTTGCGGCGTTCTAACAGCCCATTCGGACAGTGGGCTCTTCTCCCAAGGGGGAGAATGGCGGGTGCACTTTGAAGGTGCACCCGCTGTTTACTTCCGCGCCTGGACTTTCTGCTATTCCTCACCTGAAGGCCTGTTGGCAGATCCCGCCAAGCTGAATATGATTCCCTTTGGCAAAAATACCCCAACAGAGGGAGACCTGATGACAAGCAGGCGCCGAGTCATATTCACCTTAGCCGCTTCTCTGCTGGCACTCTGCGGCCTGTGCGCCGCACAGACGACCACAAAGTACGCGCCTACTCTGGAATCGCTGGACAGGCATCCGCTGCCACAGTGGTATGCGGGCGCAAAACTCGGCATCTTCATCCACTGGGGGTTGTATTCCGTGCCTGGATGGGCTCCGCTGACGCATCCTGAGCATGACTTCACATCGGCGGATTACATCAAGTACAACCCTTACGCCGAGTGGTACTACAACGTATTACGGATCGATGGTTCTCCCACACAGGCATATCATCGCGAGCATTTTGGCGCGGACTACGACTACTACAACTTTGCTCCAGCATTTAATCGAGAGTCGAAGAAGTGGCAGCCGGAAGAATGGGCAACCATCTTCAGAGAGGCCGGGGCAAGATACGTCGTTCTGACCAGCAAGCATCACGAAGGATTCACTCTCTGGCCAAGTTCAACGCCAAACCCGATACTTCCTGCAGATCGCCAGCATGCTGAGCGAGACGTCGTAGGCGAGCTGACAACGGCGGTGCGCAAGCAGGGAATGCGCATGGGCCTCTACTACTCCGGCGGTTATGACTGGACCTTTGTGCCGGGCCCCATCAAGACCGCTGCGGACTACGAAACCGTAAAACCGCAGAGCGAGGAGTATGGCAAATATGCGTATGCGCAAATTCACGAGCTGATCGATCGCTATAAGCCCTCGCTCCTTTGGAATGACATCGACTGGCCTAAGACCGGTAACGCGATGCAGGTTCAGGCAGACTACTACAACGCGGTCCCCGACGGTGTAGTTGATGATCGCTTTGGCATCAAACATTCCGACTTTACGTCGCCGGAATATCAGAAGCTCGACAAGATAAGCGATAAAAAGTGGGAAGAGTGTCGAGGTCTGGGCCGCTCGTTCGGATACAACCGGGCCGAGGGCGAAGCGGAGACCATCGCACCCGGAGAGCTGATCGCGTTGCTCGTCGATATCGTCAGCAAAAACGGTAATTTGCTCCTCGACGTAGGTCCCGAAGCGGACGGCACGATCCCGCCGGTACAGATGGAGCGCCTGAAAGCGCTTGGTGCCTGGCTCAGGCAGAACGGCGAAGCAATTTATGACACGACTCCGTGGACGCACGCGGAGAGCAAGTCCTCCGAGGGAGATGAACTGCGTTTTACGCGGAAAGGGGATGACCTCTACATCATTGTGCTGGGCACACCGAAGTCGGATCACATTACGATCGTGGGCGACCTGACCTCTGGCGCTCAGGCCAAGGTGCAGCCGCAATTGAAAAACACCTACATCCTCGGAAATGACAAGCCGCTACGGTTCGCAACAATGGAGAGTGCGTTGACCGTATGGTTTCCGAAAGAGCTGCCTGGCAAGTACGCCTATGTCCTCAAGCTTCCGGGTTACGCGCTCTACACCCGTTGATCGTATTCAGGTCAGGAACTGTCGGACGCTGTTTTCCAGTACACGGCAAGCCTGTGGCAGTGCGGCCTTCACCGCCTCGCTGAATCCCTCGCGCAACGACAGCGACCCCGCGCCGATTGTCAGCAGCACGGAAACGCGCGGCACAGCCCCGAACATTTCCTTGGCAAGAGAGAGCAGTTCACCTGCTCCGAAATGGTGTGTTGCGATCCCCGCTGTCTCACTACCGGGAGAAACCGGCGCAAGATGCAACGAGCCCGCCTCAACATTCGCCGCACAGTCAATGAAGATGACCGCCTCTGCATGGGCAACGTCCTCCGCAAGCTCAGGCGTCCACTGTTGTCGGCTCAACACGCGCACGCAGCCGTCACTGGCGAATTGTTTTTCCGCCCACTTAGCAAGCCATGGCCCGACGCCGTCATCTTCGCGTAGCGTGTTTCCGCAGGCAAGTATGAGGCATCTGGCCGGAATTGGCTTCATCAGTTGATCGTACTCAGCGGGCGACCTGATCCACAATCTCGCCCTCGGCAGACACCAAGGTGAGTTTCAGCGGCATCTGGCCAGACGCATGAGTCGAGCAGCTAAGGCACGGGTCGAAAGTGCGAACGACAGCTTCAACGCGGTTCAGGATGCCCTCCGTGAACTTGCCGTTCTTCACGTAGTGCTTCGCGGCCTGCAGCACGCCCTGGTTCATGGCGTTGTTGTTCTGGCCGGTCGCGATCACAAGATTGGCCCACTTGATCAGGCCGTTTTCGTCGACCTTGTAGTGGTGATGCAGAGTGCCGCGGGGCGCTTCTGCCTGCCCCTTGCCTTCCATCCTGTTTACTCCGGCCGTTGCGCGCACATGCTTGTCGAGAATTTGCGGATCGTTGAGGATCATCTCGATCTTTTCGATTCCGTGGAGCATTTCGATGAGCCGTGCATGGTGGTAGTAAAAGGAGCTCAAAACCGGCCCATCAGCAAGTTGCTTGAACTCGGCCAGTTCCTTGTCCGCGAGCGGAGTGCCCATGCTTTTTGCAATATTGAGTCGGGCCAATGGGCCTACGCGGTAGCTTCCCTCGGGGTATCCAAGCGGCTTGTAGTAGGCAAACTTCGTGTAGCTGTACGGCTCGACGGCTTCGCCGATCACTTCGCTAAACCGGTTCGCGTCAATGCCGTCGTCAACGATGTTGCCCTTTGAGTCGATGAGTCTTAATTTGCCGACAGTGAAGGCAATTGACTCGTCTTCATTGATCAATCCCATAAAGAGCGACGGGAAATTGGCAAAGACCTCGATCTCGGACTTGAAGTTTTCAACAATTTTCTTGTACCAATCCAGGGCCAGCCGGATGTTGGAGTAGGCCTCGGGAAGCATGGCAAGCATCTCGTCGCGGCGGGCGGCGTTCAGAGGCTCAGTCACACCGCCGGGTATAACCCATCCAGTGTGAATTCGTTTGCTCCCTAGCAACTCGATGATGTGCTGTCCGAATCGGCGTAGAGCGATGCCTGCCCGGCCGAGTTCGGGCCGAGCTGCAGCTACCCCGAAAATGTGCCGATTCTTCGGGTCTGACTCCATCCCTAGAAGCAGGTCTGGAGACGACAAGTGGAAGAAGCTCAGCGCGTGCGACTGCACCATCTGCGCCAGATTGAGCATGCGGCGCAGTTGTGCCGCGGTGTAGGGGATTCGAACCGACATGATCGCCTCGCACGCTCTGGCGGAGGCAATCAGGTGACTCACGGGGCAGATACCGCAGACGCGCGCTGTCAGGCTGGGCATCTCGTAGAATGGCCGTCCCTCGGAGAATCTTTCGAATCCGCGGACCTGCGTTACATGAAAGTGCGCGTCCTCAACCTCGCCCTGGCCGTTGAGTTGAATGGTGATCTTTCCGTGCCCTTCAAGGCGCGTAACAGGATCTATGGTAATTGTCTGGCTCATGACTCAGGCTCCAAAGCGAGTGAGAGCTGGAATGTCCAGTGGCTCGCCGGTGATCAGTGCAGTCAGTGCTGTGTGAAAAGTGTCGGCCGATGGCGGGCAGCCTGGCAGATAGACGTCCACCTTCACAAATTCGTGAATCGGACGCACGACCTTGAGCAGCTTGGGCACGACCACGCACGGAATCTGCGGCTGCAGGGTTGCATTTTCAATGTAGGCCCGGTTGAGAATCACTTCGGGGCCGATGGGATTCCGCATTGACGGCACGTTGGCCGTGATCGCGCAATCGCCCATTGCAATCAGCATCTTCGAGTGCGCGCGCACCTTCTTGATCTTCTTCTCGTCGTCGACAGAGGCCACGGCCCCCTCAACGAGGGCGATGTCCACCTCGTCAGGGAATTCCTTCGTGTCCACAATCGGGCTGTAAACGACATCGACGAGTTCCGCCAGTTCCAGGAGGCGTTCATCCATGTCGAGGAACGACATGTGACAGCCTGAACACCCATCCAGCCAGACTGTTGCCAGTTTCAGTTTGCTCATCGCGCCTCCCTCATAAGGTTCAGGTACGGCAATGATTCCGGATACTTGGGGTGATCGGACCCGATCTTGCTTTTGTCGTAGAGCGCGCCAGTCGGGCAAACTTGTACGCACTTGCCACAGCGCGTGCAGGAAGAACTGCCCCAGTCCTGGTTCAGATCCGAGATGATTGTGGAGTTGATTCCGCGGCCCATCACATCCCATATGTGTGCGCCTTCGATTTCCGCACAGACGCGAACACAACGTGTACAGAGGATGCACCGGTTGTGATCGAGAGTGAACCTCTCATGCGATGCATCCATGCTGTATTTGGGGTTTCTATAGGGCATGCGAACGTGGGTAACGCCCTGTTCCTGTGACAGGCTCTGCAGGTCGCAGTGGCCGTTCGCAACGCACACCGAGCAGATATGATTGCGCTCGGTCAACAGCAGTTCGAGAATCGTCTTGCGGTGCTTTTGGAGCCGCTCGGTGTTGGTGCTGATCACCATGCCTTCAGACACGGTAGCGACGCATGCGGGCAAGAGCTTGTTGCTTCCCTTGATCTCTACAAGGCAGAGCCGGCATGCGCCCACGTCGCTCAGTCCTTCAAGATGGCACAGGGTTGGAATGTCAATGTCGTTCTCCTTCGCCACTTCAAGGATCGTCTGACCCCTGCGAGCACTGACTTCCTGGCCGTCGATCTCCAGAGTTTTGACTTCGAATGCTGCCTCACTCATGCCGGCACCTCCACGGAAGTTGTCTCAACTGCGCCCGCACCGGCCATATTGCATACACCTGCTGGACAGCGCTTGTGCACGATGTGTTCTATGTACTCATTCTTGAAGTATTTGAGTGTGCTCAAAACCGGATTAGGCGCTGTCTGGCCCAATCCACAGAGGCTTGTCTCGCGCACGGTTCCGCAGAGATCCACCAAAAGCTCCAGATCGTTCATGCTTGCCGTTCCTTCGCAAATGCGCGTGAGAAGCGTGTACATCTGCGCGGTACCTGCCCGGCATGGAATACACTTGCCGCACGACTCGGTCATGCAGAATTCGACAAAGAATCGTGCCACATTCACCATGCACGATGTGTCATCCATCACGATCATGCCGCCGGAGCCCATGATGGACCCCGCTGCCATCAGCGCGTCGTAACTTACGCCGAGCGTCAGCATATCGGCCGGAATGCAGCCGCCAGAAGGGCCACCAGTCTGAATGGCTTTCAGCTTGTGCCCACCGGGGACACCTCCCCCGATTACGTCAATGATTTCCCAAAGCTTGATGCCCAGGGGAACCTCAATCAGTCCAGTGTTGGCGATTCTTCCGGTCAGCGCAAAGACTTTGGTTCCCTTGCTGCGCTCTGATCCCATGTTGAAGAACCATTTGCCGCCGTTGCGCACGATGGGAGCAACGTTGGCGTAGGTCTCAACATTGTTGATCAAAGTTGGCTTGCCCCACAGGCCGCTTACCGCTGGGTAGGGAGGACGCGGCTTGGGCATGCCTCGACGACCTTCAATAGATGCGATCAGCGCGGTCTCTTCGCCGCAGACGAAGGCACCCGCTCCAAGGCGAATCTCGATGTCGAAGTTGAATGTAGTATTGCAAATGTTGTTTCCGAGCAAGCCTCGGCGCCGTGCCTCGCGGAGCGCCGTAGTCAGGCGCGCAACAGCCACAGGATACTCGGCGCGCACATAGATGAAGCCTTTGCTAGCGCCGACCGCATAGGCTGCGATGGCCATACCTTCGATAACGCGGTGCGGGTCTCCCTCCATTACGCTACGGTCCATAAAGGCGCCGGGGTCACCCTCGTCACCGTTGCAGACAACGTACTTCACTTCGCCGCTCGCCTTCGAGACCGTGGCCCACTTCAAGCCTGTTGGATAACCCCCACCCCCACGACCGCGCAATCCGCTCTCTGTGATGCGGTGGATCACTCCGTTCGGAGTCATTTCACTGAGCGCCGTGAGCAGTGCCTTGTAGCCATCGCGTGAAATGTAATCGTCGATCTTTTCCGGATCGATGTGGCCTGCGTTTTCAAGAACTACGCGCACCTGCTTGTCAAAGTGTTCGTTGAGATCGCACTGGAGCTTCGGCACCGGCGTGCCTCCGAGGCTTGAGACTATGGCCTGTGCGTCTTTGTCCTTCGCGCGTGCATAAAGAGTCTCGTCGGGATCGACGCGAACCAGGGGACCGGAAGAGCAGGGGCCCATACATCCGGTCTTGCGAATGAGGACCTTCTTGCCAGATGCCTCGGCAGCTTTGACCAGCGCATCTCGAAGCGCGCTTGCGCCCTGGCTGGCACACGCGAGGTCCATGCAGACGTAGACTTCATAGTCGTATTTCGCATTCTCCTGGTGGACGCTCTTTGCTATTTGCTCGAGTTCTTCGATTGTCATTCCACGGCCCACCTTTCGAGTTGAGCGATCATCTGCTCGTTGGTGACCTCGCCCGCAACTTCGCCATCACAGATCACCACAGGTGCGCGGCTGCAGGCGCCGACGCAGCGGGCGGTCATCAGACTGATCTTTCCGTCCTTGGTAGTCTGCCCGGCTTTGAGCCCCAGACGCTGCTCGGCGGAACTGACCAGCTTGTCGGTACCCTTGATGTAGCAAGCCGTGCCGGTGCAGAGGGTCATGGTGTGCTCACCCGGCGGCTTGAGGCTGAAGTAGTGGTAAAACGTCGCCACTCCGTACGCCTGGCTCAATGGAACACGCAGGGAAAGTGCAACGAAGCGAATCGCGTCGTCGTCCAGATAGCCGAACGAGGACTGTACTGTGTGGAGCGTTTCGATCAGTGCGTGACGGGCGAACCCATTCTTTCGCATGGTGCCGTTCACAATCTTCCATCGTTTGTCGTCGCTTGGGAGCGGCGGGGGGGTGAATGCAGACACGTTTCCTCCCGTTGGCAGACAATCGCCGCAGAGCAGTTATACGCTCCGCTCTCTGTCTGGTCCAGTTGTACGCCGACCGCATGGCGATTGGCCGTGACAACGGTCACGGGCCATCGTGAACAACTGAAGGAATCAGGCGTTCTAGCCGCAACGGCGCTTCTGAGCAGGAGAAAATCATCACTTCTTGTGCGACTGCGAGCAAAAGCATGCAGCTGCCAAGCAGCAGCTTCAGCCAAGAGCGGGAAGGCGATCCGAGATTCCAAAGAGGAAGATCAATCCGATCCCGCAGCTGTACACCGCGCCCGTCCATGCGATCACATGGTATAGGCGCGGATGATGACCACTCGCCTTGAAGGCGCCGCCCATCGATGCAGTCATGAGCGCGTTCATCGCCACAAGCCCAAGAGCAAAGGCCGCGAGGCCCATCATTCCGCGCGAGGTGCCGCCCAGATTCGCGGTGAGGAAAAAAAGTGCAAGCTGACTTGGAGTTTCAGCACCAACGCCATGCAGAACTCCTATAGTGAACACCGATTTTCCGTTGTACATCCACTGGAATCGCTCCGGCCTGGGTGCATGAGGGTTCCAAAGCCGCCGGATCTGCCACCCACCCCATATGACGCCGTTGATGGCAATTGCCAGTCTGCTTTCGATGCGCGAGTGCTGATGTCCGTGCGCGTCCTTCCGCATGATTCCGGCCACGACACCGATTCCCAGCACAATCAGGGTCAACCCGATCAGCCGCTCCGTCCACTGGTCGATACCCTCTGGCAACTCCATGTGCAACTGCAGAACGGCGATGCCAAGCGCAACGACCGTGAATGCGTGGCCAAATGCGTAGGTCATTCCCAGCCGTAATCCGCTCTTCCAGTTGCGCTGCACGGCAGTGATATCGGAGATCGCGGCGAGGTGATCGTAGTCGAAGCCGTGACGTAGCCCCAGAAGAAGGCAGGAGCCGAGAGCAGCATCGAGTTTCCAGTCGCCCAGAACAGGGGTCACGAAGCCCAGTATAGAGCAGACGCGGCTCGGCAGGCGTTCGCTGCCCAGTCGAGAGGAGGCCAAGTAAGGAGCTCATTGTTTCTGACGCAGTTCGATCTGATAACCGGTGTAGTCGATCTTCACGACTGTTTGTCCAAGGAGGGAACTCCTGGAAACCGCACTCGCATGCGTGGCCATCGGGAGCCCGCTCATGATCGAGTACTGGCGTGAGACCTGGGACGGGCTGGCTAGGAAGAACGGGCTTTTTGCCGCCGTACCCTCTAGCCTGACGATGGCATAATCGCGCGCATCTACCCAAAGAGTGCCTTTAAAGAGGAAAGAACTGGTTCGCCGCGGGGTCAATTCCACGACCAGGCACTCCCGCCCATCCAGTTGCTGATGCGGATTAGGAGCCAACCTCATTTCGTAGTTCGCGGAATCGATCAGCGCGGTTTCGACATTTTCGGGCCGACTCATGCGCTTTTCATTGTCCAGCAGGGTTCCCAACACCTCGGTGCGGAGAAGCGACGAGCCGCTCTGCGAAAGGACTGTGAAGTTCTTCCCCGAACCCTTGCGATAGACGGTTTGGACGGTCATCTCCGCGGCGGGATTTGACTCCTTCTGGCCGCGAAAGACTGTATAGTGCTCAGTCACTGTGTAGCTTTCCAGGGTATCGATTCGGGCCCTGACTGAGGCGTCGACTCCTTTGGCAACGGCCGAATTGTCAGGCTGCTGGGCGGAAAGGTAGATCGCGCGGTCGCACGTGAGAAACGCAAAGAACCCGACGGCGATGACGTGACGTTTGAGATTCAACCGGCCACTCTTTCAAACTGAAGATAAAGTCGTGCCGCTCATTTGACGTTACACCAGCAGCCGAGGGTGGCCGGGATATGTGGCAATGGGATTGACGTCCGCTTGCGCTATTCTTTCACTGCGGTGTGAGGCGTAGCCGTTTGACGGAGAGTCCATTTCCAGAAAGCAATAAGATCTGTTCACCTCAGCGACGCGGTGTACTCGTGCGCGGCGTGGTTCAGGGTGTGGGATTCCGACCCTTTGTCTACCGCCTTGCGACCGAAGAGCAGCTCACGGGTTCGATCGGCAACGACACAGATGGAGTCACCATCGAGGTCGAAGGAGAAGCCGACCGCATCGCGGCGTTTTTGAAGCGCCTCCGTCTCGAATTGCCACCCCTCGCCCGCATCGACTCGATTATCGAGCACAACCTGGCCATCACCGGCGAACGCGGATTCCACATTGTCGCGAGTGAAGTTCTCGGACGCGTCAGCACCGGAATTCCAGCAGATGCTGCGACCTGTGCGGATTGTCTGCGCGAGCTGCTCGATCCAGCCGACCGCCGCTTTCGGTATCCGTTTCTGAATTGCACCAACTGTGGTCCGCGATTCACGATCACGCGCCGCATTCCTTACGACCGCCCTCAGACCTCGATGGCGAGATTCAAGATGTGCTCAGCTTGTCAGGCAGAGTACGATGACCCGTTGAACCGGCGTTTTCACGCGCAGCCTAACGCGTGTTGGGAATGTGGTCCGCGGGTCTGGCTCGAGTCCGCTGACGGGCAGCCGATTGCCTCAAGTGATCCAGTGACGTCAGCCATCGATAGGCTGCTCTCAGGTG
>Ga0318567_10001008_pt1 | contig 11340 bp, 11 predicted proteins | sample GRESIP088b5f20_FD_203691 | JGI IMG/M metagenome (GOLD analysis project Ga0318567, IMG submission 203691) | Tropical soil microbial communities from Luquillo Experimental Forest, Puerto Rico - GRE.SIPMG.088b5f20 | ecosystem: Environmental > Terrestrial > Soil > Tropical forest > Bulk soil...
CATTCAAAGTAAATGTAGAAGTTGCCAAATCGTGACGCTCATATTGAGTCTCGCACGCAGCCCTATTAATTCTTAATTATTAATTATTAATTCCTAACTCATTTCCACCATTCTCACTTCCCAGGTAATCTCACAACCCGCCCTGCGCAGTGTTTCAGACACAGAGCAATATTTTTCCATGGATAGTTGAGCGGCACGTTTTGCTTTGTCCTCATCTACAGAATCGCCCATTTCAAACACTATTTTGGCACTTTTCCAAAGTGCGGGCTCTTTTCCGGTTTCTCTCTCTGCTTCAATAAACATTTTGAAGTGGGTAATTTCCTGGCGCTGTTTCTTTAAAATACTTACCACGTCGATGCCGCTACAGCCGCCAAGACCCATTAAAATCACTTGCATTGGTCTGGCTCCGTAGTTATGGCCGCCTGTTTCGGGACTGGTGTCCATTTTTACCACATGTCCCATGCTGTCTGTTGCTTCAAAGCCGTATCCGGGCTCAGAAAGGTTTATCTCAATATTTACCATGGCGAAGAAATTTTAAAAGAAAAAAAATTTTAGCAAAGGTAACATCACACACCGTTACTTTGCACCCTAATTATTTTGATTTTAGATGTTGCAAACGCTACATATTAAAAAAAGCTTTGAACTTGAAAACGGTGATAACCTGCCGGAAGTAACCATCGGATACCATACGTATGGCACCCTGAATGCCAGCAAAACGAATGTGGTATGGGTTTGCCATGCGCTCACCGCCAACAGCGATGCTGCCGACTGGTGGCAGGGCGTGGTGGGTGAAAATTCAGCCATCGACCCCAATAACTATTTTATTGTTTGCGCCAATATCCTCGGTTCATGTTATGGAAGCACAGGCCCGCAATCCATAAATCCACTTACGGGACAGTCTTATTTCGCCGATTTTCCGCTTATTACCATCCGCGATATGGTAAAAGCGCATATCCTTTTGAGGGAACATCTGGGTATTTCTTCCGTTCACTTGCTCATGGGTGGCAGCATGGGCGGCTACCAGGTGCTGGAATGGAGCGTTATGGAGCCTGAAGTGATCAAAAATATTTTCCTTATAACCACTTCTCCGGCCGAAAGCGCCTGGGGAATTGCTATTCATACAGCTCAACGCCTGGCTATCGAGGCTGACGATAGCTGGAAAGAAAAACGCATAGGTGCAGGCGAAAAGGGGCTGAAGGCAGCAAGAGCCATTGGCATGCTTACCTATCGCAACTACGATATGATGGTGCATCAGCAGGCCGATCACGATCATGAAAAGCTGGATAATTTTAAAGCATCTTCTTACATCAATTACCAGGGCGATAAACTGGTGAAAAGATTTTCTGCGCAAAGCTATTGGGCACTTACCAAAAGCATGGATTCGCACAATATTTCCCGTGGCCGCGGCGGCAATCTTGCTGCGGTTTTGAGGCACGTTCTACAAAGGGCTTTGGTAATGGCAATAGCCAGCGACATTCTCTGCCCACCAAAAGAACAGCAGTTTATAGCGGAACATTTGCCCAACGCTACATACATAGAAATTGATTCGTCGTATGGACATGATGGCTTCCTTGTAGAGTTTCAAATCATTTCTGATGCTTTGAGGAACTGGCTGGGATATGGGGCTGAATAACTATGAAGTATTGACTATGAAATATGAACTGTTGAAAGTGCAGAATGCTTTAATTTTCCGATGCAGTCTCATGTTTAACAGTTCAAAGTTCATACGTCATAGTTCATACTTATTTCCTACCCTTCTTCATCTCATAATTCGCTGACTTGCTCGATTTCTGGAACAGCTTCACATCATCCGGTTTCATGTTTTTTAAACTATCAATGTGTTTGGCATAATCTTGAAGTTGAGCCTCTTGCTTTCGCAGTTTTTCAGATTTGTATCTATTCTTTGATTCGCTTATCGCCTTTAGTGCGCTGTCTAATTTCTTTTTGGCAGACTCATAGTCACCTTGATCAACATCGGCAAGTATTTCATCAAATTTTTCGGCGTAGGTCAATACTGCGATCATTTCCTGTACCAGAGCGTCCTTGTATTTCTCCACCTTCATTTTATCTTTTGTCAAACCAATGGTGGTACTGGCTGCGACGTTTTTTTCACTGGCTGTTTCAGCATCGGTAAAAAAAAGGTTACAATTGAAAGAGAAAGACTCCTTCTGACGATTCACCGGTTTTAATTTTATCAAAACCGCTTTTTCATCGCTGGCATAAATATCATTGAGTTTTATTTCAATCTTTCTATTCTTTAATTCATACGGATAACCGTACACTTTTTCGCACTCCATGCCATCTGGTAAGCCGACGGATATCATAGCATTTTGTGCAACTACACTGAGCAAGCTTTTCAATTCGCTGGCGAAAATGTTGGGGATCTGGTCAGCTTGTTTAATAAAATAATAGTTCGCCCGCCCTGTCTCGGCCAGCGACGTCAACAGGTCCTCATTATAATCGGCGCCAAGTCCGAATGTCGACAGCGCAATCCCTTTTTCATTGTATCTATCGCTCACCAGCTTATTCAATTCTATAGGATCTGTGAAGCCCACATTTGCAAGACCGTCCGTCAACAACAGCACGCGGTTCACATATCCCGCTTTCTTTGCTTTTTCCACTTGCCAGTACCCTTGCAACATGCCGCCCGACAAATTCGTCGATCCACCCTCACATATCTGATCTATGGCGGCTTTCAGCATTTCCTTATTCTTCACCTGTTGAGACGCACTTGTTACCTGCACTTTATCGTCGTAATTCACGATAGATAAAATGTCATTGCTGTTTAATTGATCCACTACAAACATCGCAGCCTGCTTGGCATAATCAATCTTATCACCTGCCATAGAGCCACTGCGATCCAGTACCAGCGATATGTTTAGCGGCAAACGTTTTCTATCGTTTTTGTACTCTCGGCTTTTAATGTTTACATACAAGTAGGGATTTTCATTACCGTCGTAAAGCAAATACGCTCCTGATGTTTTAACCTGTAAATGAATCAGATTAGAAGAATCTTCAATAGCCTTTTTCGGTTGCGGAGAATAGTTCTGTTGCCCGCTGGAAAAGCAACAGAATATAGTGATGCATGCAGCTGCAATGGCAAAACGCAAGCCAGGCAATTTCATGTTGAAGGGGTTTAAGCTATTTGGTAAATGGCCCTGAGACAACGAAGATGCGGAAAAATTCCGGCCAACAGAATTAACCTTTCAGTTATTCGGTTAATCAATTATTCAGTTATTTTTATACAATGAAGAACCACATGAAAAAAATACTGATTCTCTCCGGCGCACTGCTCGCTACCACAACTTTCGTAAAAGCGCAGGACCTTGATTATCCTGATTTTCGTCAGAAGAAGGACCAATGGTCACGCATGGCAGAAAAAGACATCAAGTCCGATCTGGCAGCCTTTACCATGGCAGGCATTGAGGAAAGCATTAATAAAAAACCATTTGCCAAAATTCCGTTACATGATGTAAACGACAATTCCGTTACCTATGCAGGCGATGGTATTAAAGTGTTTATTCAAGCGGGAAAATTTGTTCCGTCAAAACATAAATTGAATTTGGTAGAAGATCATCTGATAAAAATAGACGGCCGTCCGTTTTATGGCTGTTATGGTGTTACTCCGCAAACAACAATCGATTCTATTAGCGTGATTGTCGATAAGGACACTGTAGCAATTCCTGCCCTCGCCTACAAAGACATTTACAATCCCAGTTTTTCTTTTTCAAGTGAAGGGAATGAAAAAACACGCAATGCCGTTTATGTAACGCCAGACAAGAAAAGCATTTACATCTATATGCTTGGCATGGGCGACCGCGGAACGGAATATACTTTTGTAATTCGTGATAAAAAGTATGTGAGAAGAGTGTTGGATTGGGGAGTGTTGAAGTAGCCCAGATTTACTAAAAAATATTCATCCTGATATGAAGAAGTGTATCATTTCCTGATATACAAAACCACATCAGGATTTTTTATTTTGAACGACAAAAGAAGGTGCTGTAAACGAAAAAAGCTCCGAATTTCTTCGAAGCTTTTGTACCGCGTACGGGAATCGAACCCGTCATTCATCCGTGAAAGGGATGCGTCTTAACCGATTGACCAACGCGGCGTTTCCGTTAAGGGAGTGCAAAGATAACCATGTGTTTTGTTCTACCAAAAAAATCTTCAAAAACTTTCAAATTATTTTTTCAATCATCTGTAAATAAATCTTTTCGCATGCTAATATCGCATAACCACGGTTAGAAAAATTTCAAACACCAGTCACAATCATTGAAAGATCGGTGATAAAAATCAGGTTATGGCGAATAACAAAAAAATATCTCTCAAATAATTTTGCAGATTTGTAACTTCGCAACTCCCAACATTAAAATAACATTTGCGCTATTGCAAAAACACTAAAACGACATTTAAGTTATGAGCACAGTTAAAGTTGCCATCAATGGTTTCGGAAGAATAGGAAGATTGGTTTACCGTCAGATTTATAACATGCAAGGAATTGACGTGGTAGCTATTAATGATCTTACCAGCCCGAAAGTATTGGCACATTTATTAAAATATGACAGTGCACAAGGAAGATTTGACGCTGATGTTAAAGCAACTGACGACTCTATCCTCGTTAACGGCGAAACTGTAAAAATATACGCACAAAAAGATCCAGCTCAAATTCCATGGGGTCAGCACGATGTAGATGTTGTTATTGAAAGCACAGGTTTCTTCACAGATAAAGATAAAGCTGCCGCTCACCTTAAAGCGGGTGCAAAAAGAGTTGTAATCTCTGCTCCTGCAACTGGCGATTTGAAAACTGTTGTTTTCAACGTAAACCACAATATTCTTGATGGTAGCGAAACAATCATCTCTTGTGCTTCTTGTACCACAAACTGTCTTGCTCCAATGGCTAAAGCATTGAACGATGCTTACACTATCGAAGCTGGTAGCATGACTACAATCCACGCTTACACTAACGACCAAAATACATTGGACGCTCCTCACCCTAAAGGTGACCTTCGTCGCGCAAGAGCTGCTGCTGCGAACATCGTTCCAAACTCTACTGGCGCCGCCAAAGCAATCGGCCTTGTATTGCCTGAGTTGAAAGGGAAATTGGATGGTGGTGCACAACGTGTTCCAACTATCACTGGTTCTGTTACAGAATTGACAGCTATCCTTGCTAAGAAAACTTCTGCTGAAGAAGTTAATGCTGTAATGAAAGCTGCAAGCAACGAAAGCTTCGGTTATACTGAAGAAGAACTAGTAAGCACAGATATCATCGGTATCCACTACGGTTCTTTGTTTGATGCAACTCAAACTAAAGTTGTAACTGTAGGCGACAAACAATTAGTAAAAGTTGTTAGCTGGTACGATAACGAAATGAGCTATGTTTCTCAGCTTGTTCGTACAGTGAAACACTTCGCTGGTTTGATCAGCAAATAAATCTCTGAAAGCGGAACTGAACAAGTTCCGCTTTTCTCTTTTGACCCTCTAACGATTACTCCGCCAGGAGTCTAGCCTATGCAAATAAAAAACCTGGGCAACCTAAGCCTGGATCAGATTTCGCATGAAGTTGATCAGGGCGGTCGCTTTGTATTATACCAATACTGCATTTCTGCACTTGTGATAACATTTAAGCGACGATCGGACATCTATTACATCCCTCCGGGACAGAGCCGTTTTACAAAAGGCTTTGGCTTCGCCGCAGTATCTTTACTATTCGGCTGGTGGGGTTTGCCATGGGGCCCTGTTTACACAGTAAGTACACTTGCCACAAACTTTCAGGGTGGCAAAGATGTTACCATGGAAGCTATGTACATGCTTCGGCACCAGAACGATAAAATGATAGATTACGACAATCCAGACGCCAATTGATTACTTTTGCTGTCTACAACGGCATCAAATTTTTATTGCAGAACGAACCTAACTTTACTTTATGTCACAATTTTCCGAACACAACTTTAAAGGCGAAAAGGCCTTGATCCGCGTTGACTTCAACGTGCCTTTAGACAAGCAAACGCAAGCAATTACAGACGACACCCGCATGAGAGCGGCTGTTCCAACCATAAAAAAGATATTGAACGACGGTGGCAGCGTTATTTTAATGAGCCACCTCGGTCGTCCGAAAGACGGTCCTGAAGACAAATCTTCTCTTAAACATCTTGTAAAGCACCTGAGTGAATTGCTTGGTGGCATTACCGTTTTGTTTGCGAATGATTGCATTGGCGAACAAGCATACATGACTGCCAACATGCTGAGACCAGGCGAAGTTTTGTTGCTTGAAAATCTTCGTTTTTACAAAGAAGAAGAAAAAGGCGATGAAAAATTTGCTGAGAAATTAAGCAAACTAGGTGATGTTTATGTGAATGATGCATTTGGTACTGCACACCGTGCGCACGCTTCAACAGCGGTTATTGCTAAATTTTTCCCTAAAGAAAAAAGAATGTTTGGCTTGTTGATGGAAGGCGAAGTTAGCAGCGCAGAAAAAGTGTTGCACAGCGCACAAAAGCCTTTCACTGCAATCATCGGCGGTGCAAAAGTTTCCGACAAAATAATGATCATCGAAAACCTTTTGGAAAAAGCAACTGACATCATCATTGGTGGCGGTATGGCTTATACTTTCTTTAAGGCACAAGGCGGCAATATTGGCAATTCACTTTGCGAAGATGACAAACTTGATGTAGCAACTGCACTATTGAAAAAAGCAGAAGCGAAAGGCGTTTGCATTCACCTACCTTCTGATTCTGTTATTGCAGACAAATTTGCTGCAGATGCGGATACTTCTGCATCTCCAAGCAACAATATTCCTGCAGGCTGGATGGGACTTGACATTGCAGAAAATGCATGTGATCAGTTCAGCAATGTGATCAAAAATTCTAAAACCATTTTGTGGAACGGTCCAATGGGCGTTTTTGAAATGGAAAAATTCCAACATGGTACAAAAGCTATCGCTACTGCAGTGGCAGAGGCTACACAAAAAGGAGCTTTCTCTCTTGTTGGCGGCGGTGATTCTGTAGCAGCAGTTAACCAGTTTGGTTTTACCGACAAAGTAAGCTACGTATCTACCGGCGGCGGCGCGATGCTTGAGTATTTCGAAGGAAAAGAATTACCAGGTATTGCAGCTGTGAAAGCTTAATCAGTTGAAAATGGTAGGGGCGAATTGCATTCGCCCTCAAACATCGAATACATAAAAAGCAAAGCCATCTTTCGGGATGGCTTTGCTTTTTTACCTGCCTTATTTGTTATTTAGATTCTTTCAGCACCATGTCGATGGTAATAGCGCTTGCGAGGATTGCTACCTTATTAAAATCTTCTTTATAATAGGGCATAATTGAAACGTGATACTTGTCTGCCGTTGTGAAAATTTCTTTCATTGCACCTGCCCATTTTTTGTTGATACTCCCGATGGGATTGCCGTCCGTACCTTCTATTTCAAAATTCCAGGCCTTCCAGTCGCCTGTTATTCTGGCGATGCTATTGTCTAATTTATCGGTGATCTCAAAACTTGGTTTAAAGAACTTAAATTTTTGAGAGACTTTTCCAAGCAAATTTCCGCTGCCATCTAAAATTGAAATTTTAGACATCCAAAACGTCCAGCCGCGCTGAATTTTCACTTGCACGTTGTCATTCATGTCTTTAATATCCAACATAAATGGCATCATTTGCTTGTTTAAAACCAGGCGCAGTAGTTTGTGGAAACCCGGAACAGTCTGGACAATATTTCCAATCTGAACGCCTTGGTCATTGTACAGTTTATAGGCGTTTGAAAATTTGAAGAGTCCAACTTTTTCATCAATGAAATAGCTGTCGGGGCTGAAAAACGATAGGGTTGAGTTTGTATTCATAAGATGTAAGATTACTGATTATGCAGCTATTTTGGTTGTACAAAAAGACAAAAAACAATTTAACAATGATCAAAAAAGAAACCCGCAACTTTCGCTACGGGTTTGCTAATTGTTATAAGGATGCAAAAGAGACTATTGTTTTTCTTCGACATCACCATTCTCATCGTCCTTGAAATCGTCTTCGTCATCGTTATTTTCATCGGCTTCGCTATCGTCAGAGGATTCCTCTGAACCTTCTTCTGAAAAATCAGCTTCTTCCATGTCAGCAACTTCTTCGTCGCCCGCTTCGCTGATCTCAATTTCTTCATTCACAGCATCAATATTTTCTTCTTCACTATGATTGTGATTATTGTGATTTTCTACCAATTCACCATTTTCGGTTACTTCCAACGCAAGGTCCTCTTCTGTTTCTGTTTCCGTTTCGGTCTCGGTAAGTATATCCACGATTACTTCTTCATCCTCTTTTTCTTCACCTTGTGTTTGACCGTTTACGATAGCAGTAGGCATAACCTGGTCAGCCAATACTTCTTTGATTTTTGGAAGATCTTCCGGAGAGTTTAAACCGAAATAATCCATGAATGATTTAGAAGTCTGGTACAGCAATGGTTTGCCCGGCAAGGTTTCGCTGCGGCCGCATATGATGATCAACTCTTTTTCAAGCAATTTTTGAATGCTGTAGTCTGTACTCACCCCACGAATGGACTCGATCTCTCCTTTAGTAATAGGTTGCTTGTACGCAATAATGGACAATGTTTCCAAAGCCGCAGCACTCAGGCGTTTCAGGAACTTATCGCCATTCAGCTGTCCCACTGTTTTGTGGTAAGCTTTTTTGGTAAGAAACTGCAACCCGCCGCCACTTTCTCGGATTTCAAACGGATAAAATTCAGCGTCGTATTTTTCCTTGATACCTTCAATACAGCTCTCGATCTGGTCCAGCGTGATCTTATCTTCCATAAAACCAAAAGCGTTGTTGATCAGCTCGGTAATCTCCAGGGGAGTCAACGGCTTGTCACTCGCAAAGATCAGCGCCTCTATATGTGGTATGATATGTCCTATTTCCATGTCAAAAAAGTAAAGAGTCAAAAATAAAAAGTCAAAAACAGTGCCTCATTGCAAAACAACTCCCTGTGACGATTACCACTGCAAGCTTCAAAAAAATTCGATAACATTAAAAGTAGTTTATTCACAATGTGAATAAAGCCAATTTGAAAATGTAGGAATTTGAAAATTTGAAAAGAAGAAGGGCCGCCTATTTGGCGACCCTTGTAATCTATTTGTGTTTCATTCTCCGTTGGCTGAAGCCAAACGGCAATGAATTAGGTGAAACTTTCCGCTATTAATCCGAGCAACTCTAATTCCTAACTCCTAATTTCTAATTCCTGATTAACCCGCAAGCGCTGCTGCACCACTCACGATCTCTGTAAGCTCAGTAGTGATCGCTGCCTGACGAGCACGGTTGTAGCTGATCTTCAGGTTGCGCAACAATTCATTTGCGTTCTCACTTGCCTTATCCATTGCCGTCATACGGGCACCATGCTCAGAAGCGTGAGCATCAAGTACAGCTTTGAATAATTGTGTGTTCAAAATTTTAGGGATCAATTCAGCAATCAGTTCTTCTTTACTTGGTTCGAAGATAAAATCTGTTTTTCGATCTTTACTAACCGGGGCTTTTGCCAAAGGCACAGGTAAGAAACGTGTCGCCAAAAACACTTGTGTAGCTGCATTTCTAAACTCGCTGTAAATAATCTCTACAACATCAAACTTGTTGTCCTTGTAACCCTGTACAGCAGCCTCTGCGCAAGCCTGCACATTTTCAAAAGTCAGGTTCAGGAAAATATCTTTGTACGTATCAGTTACTTTATAGTTGTTTTTTGCAAAATGCTCATAGCCTTTCTTACCAATTGACCAGATGGTAACATTACCTTTCGCTTCCTGCGCCGCGTAATTTTCTCTGATGGTGCTTTTTGCAAGTTTAATAATGTTACTGTTATATGCACCCGCTAATCCACGGTCACTTGTAATAACGATCAACAACACTTTTTCAGGAGGACGTACAGTTGCGAGGTCGCCGCCTACAGAACCTTCCGTATTGCTCAAAATATTACTCAGCACTTCCAGCATTTTTTGCGCGTAAGGACGCATCTGTGTAATGGCATCCTGGGCACGACGCAATTTTGCAGCACTCACCATTTTCATGGCCTTTGTGATCTGCTGAGAACTTTGTACCGATTTGATTCTACCGCGAACTTCTTTTAAAGCACCTGACATATATAATATTTATATTGATCTTTTAGGTAAAAACGGTTCTTGAATACACCGCCCCCGAAAATTTGCGCAAAGGTAACAGAATCGAGTTAAAATGGAACAATTAAAAGTACTATTTACTTCTCAGATTTATAAAATGTTAATTCGGCAACAATTTGGGGTAAACGGTTTGGTTTTTACCGTCATGTCGATCTATTTTAGCATACATTAAAACTTCAAAATGAGAAAAATTGCAGCACTGCTTGCCTTCCTGCCACTTTTTGGCCTCGCACAGGACAAAGGCATTCATTTTCAACATGGTTTGAGCTGGACGGATATCCAGGCAAAAGCCAAAGCCGAGAACAAATATATTTTCATGGACTGCTTTACCACCTGGTGCGGCCCGTGCAGGTACATGAGTTCAACCATTTTCCCGCAGGAATCTGTTGGAAACTACATGAACGACAAGTTTATCAGCGTAAAGGTTCAACTGGATACTTCTAAAAATGACAATGAGGATGTGAAAAAATGGTATGCAGATGGCCACGACATCATGCAGAAATACAACGTCCGCGCCTTCCCTACTTTCCTGTTTTTCGCACCAGATGGTTCCATCGTGCACAGAATGGTGGGCGGTAGCGAAGCGAAAGAGTTTGTAGAAAGAGCCTCTGCAGCACTTGATCCTGCAAAACAATATTATCCGCTGATTGAGAAATACAACAAAGGCGAAAGAAATCCTGACTTTTTGAGAAAAGCGGCGATGGCAGCAAACGATGCGTACGACAAACCAACCGCAACAAAAATTTCTGCAGAATATCTGCAAACGCAAAAAGATCTTACCACAAAGGAGAACATTGAGTTTCTTGATAAATTCACCAACAGCAGCAAGGACAAGGGTTTTGAGGTATTCATGAAAAATCCTGCTAAGGTAAATGCTGTTTTGGGTGCCGGAAAAGCAGAAGAAAAAGTAAAGAGCATTGCATTCCGCGAAGATGTTGTTCCAAAAATTTATGACAATCAAACGGGCCAGTTCGTTGAAATTGTTGACTGGACCGCACTGGAAAAAAATCTGACAACAAAATATTCTGCACTTGGCGGAGAGTTGGCTGCTTTTGGTAAAGTAACTTATTACAAGTACAGAAAAGATTGGAAAAACTTCCAGGCGGCTATCGTTCCATACATGGAAAAATATAGCGCAAAAGCAAGCGATAACGAGCTGAATGAGTACGCATGGGCAATTTTTGAAAATTGTAATGATGTGAGT
>Ga0318567_10001012_pt1 | contig 11313 bp, 6 predicted proteins | sample GRESIP088b5f20_FD_203691 | JGI IMG/M metagenome (GOLD analysis project Ga0318567, IMG submission 203691) | Tropical soil microbial communities from Luquillo Experimental Forest, Puerto Rico - GRE.SIPMG.088b5f20 | ecosystem: Environmental > Terrestrial > Soil > Tropical forest > Bulk soil...
CCAGCCCCGACACCCACGACCAGCTGGTGCGCCAGGCGGGCTACAGCTACGACCAGCTGGAGGACTGGGTCCGCGGCACGCTCAGCGCGGCGCTGTTGGCTTAACGGCTGCCGCCGCGCTGTTGGCCTAGCGGCTGCCGCCGCGCTGTTGGCTTAGCGGCTGCCGCCGCGGGGTTGGCCTAGCGGCTGCTGCCGCGCTGTTGGCTTAGCGGCTGCCGCCGCGCTGTTGGCTTAGCGGCTGCCGCCGCGGGCCTAGCCGGCGCCGAGCGTCGCGCGGTGCCGCCAGGCGAGCCGAAGCAGAGCGGCCCCGGCCGCCTGCACCGGCTCGCCGGTGACGCTGCGCTCGATGACGTGGGCGGCGAACTCGCGCGCGGCCAGGACGGTCCCCTCGGCGTTGCGCTGCCGGGTCACGCTGAACAGGGCGTCGAACACGTCGCTGTCGATCACCGCCACGGTGAGCAGGTCGGTGGCGTAGGTCAGCGGGTCGGTGCCGAGCCCCAGGCACCAGACGCGGACCCGGCCGCGGTCCAGGGCGTCGGTCAGCTGCCGGGCGAACGGCCAGGAATCGTAGTGGACGGGCGCGCGGTCGCTGGCGTAGTCCTCCGAGCGACCGCCGAGTTCCTCGGCGAACTCGCGTATCATGCACCGCCACAGCGAGAAGTCGTGGCGCCGGTTCCAGGGCGCCTCGCCCGACGGCTGGAACACGCCCACCGGGACGACCTGGTACAGGCCGCCGGCGTGGCCCACCTTGGCCGGGTCCCGCCAGTGCAGCAGGAAGGAGGCCCGGCCCGTCCCGCGGTCCAGCCGCAGGGTCAGCGTGCTGATGGCCAGGTTGGCGGGGCGGCGCCGCAGGTCACACGGATCGGCGAAGCGTTCCCGCAGGCCAGCCGGGCGCCCACCCGGCCCCGGCCCGCTCAGCCGGGCGGCCGCGTACTCGTGGGCGGCGGCCTCGCCGGTGTCGATGCCGTCGAAGTACCGGCCGTCGGCGAACGCCAGCCGCGGGGCGGCGCCGGGCGTGAGCTGAGCCAGGTCCGCTTCGGTCAGCCGATAGGTTGCGCGGTTCTCGAACACCAGCGGGGCGGCCAGTTCGCCCATCGCCTCGGAGTAGCGCCGGTAGCGCGTCCCGTCAGGTCGCCGCGGCAGGAGCGACGACGGCACCTCATGTTCGGCCTCGGCCGACCCGGCGTCGCTCAGCTCCAGGCCGATGCCACGCAGCGGAATCGGGGCGGTCGGCCGCCAGCCGCGCGCGGCCAGCAGCGGGGTGCCGACCACCCGGCTGGCGGGCGCGAAGTCCGCCGAGGCGTCGACGCTCAGATCATAGCGGTGTGCGATCAGATAAGAACGGACCGTCACCCAATCGCGCTCGCTGTCCGTCAGCGTGCGCGCCGACGACTGGCTCAAGGGCCTTCCTTCATGATCGTGAACAGTTTGGGCCAGATAGCGCCCGAAACTGTACATGATCATGGTTCACAGCCGGGGGCGGGGCGCGGGGCGCTAGAGGCCGAGGCGGCGGGACAGGTCGGAGGCGAGCATTCCGGCCGGGTCGAGCTCGGCGCGCAGCTTCCTGAACTCGGCCAGCCGCGGGTACATCTCGGCCAGCACGTCCGGCGCCACCCGTGAGTCCTTGGCCAGGTACACCCGGCCGCCGGCCTCGACCACCAGCCGGTCGAGTGATCCGAGCAGGCCGTCCAGGCCGGGCGTGCGGGCGGGGAAGTCGAGGGCGAGCGTCCAGCCCGCCATCGGGAACGAGAGCAGCCCCTCGTCGCCGGCCCCGAAGCGCTTGAGCACGGTCACGAAGGACGGCGCCCGCGCCTGGCTGGCCAGCTCGAACGACCGGCGCACCGCGGCCTCGGCGCCGAACGGCACCACGTACTGGTACTGGCGGAACCCGCCCGGGCCGTAGACCCGGTTCCAGTTCCTGATCCCGTCCAGCGGATGGAAGAACGTGCCGATGGTCTGGATCTCGCCGCTGCGAGACCGGGGCGCCCGGCGGTAATACCCCGCGTTGGCCAGGGCCACCGTGTACCGGTTGATCAGCCCGGGCGGGAATCCGGGCGGGACGCCCAGCCGGGCGCCGGGCCGGAACGCGAACGGGTCCTGGGCGTCGGCCGGGGACAGGTCGGCCGGTTCGGCGAAGTCACCGCTGGTGATCACCGAACGGCCCAGGCCCGCGCCCCGGGCCAGGCTGTCCGACCAGGCCACCGTGTAGCCGTAGCGCCGGTCATGTTCGGCCAGCACGGCCATGGTCTGGTCGATGTCGGCGGTGCGCGCGGTGTCGACCCGGACCCGCGAGGTGGCCACCGGCTTGAGCTGGACCGTGGCCCGCACGATGAGCCCGGTCAGGCCCATCCCGCCCGCGGTGGCCCAGAACAGCGCCGGGTCGGACTGCTCGGTCACCGTCCGCGCCTCGCCGCCGGGCAGCAGGATCTCGAACGACCGGACGTGCCGGGCGAAACTGCCTGCCGCGTGGTGGTTCTTGCCGTGCACGTCGGCGGCGATGGCGCCGCCCACGGTCACCTGCCTGGTTCCCGGGGAAACCGGCACGAACCAGCCGGCGGGCAACCCGGCGACCATCAGCTGTTCCAGGCTGACGCCGGCTTCGCAGGTCACCAGGCCGGTCGCGGCGTCCAGGTCGACGATCCGGTTCAGCCTGGCGGTGGAGATCACCACGCCGCCGTCGCACTGGGCGGCGTTGTTGTAGCTGCGGCCCAGGCCGCGGGGAATCACGCCGCGGCCCGCGGTGGCGCGGGCCAGCACCTCGGCGGCGGCCGCGGCGGAGCCCGGGGAAGCCAGTTCGGCGGACGACGGCGAGACCCGGCCCCAGCCGGTGAGCCGGACGGTACGGCCTGGCATGGTCACGGATCCTACCCGGCCGCTGGCACCACGATCCGTTCGGTCTATTCAGAGATCTTTTATTCCGAACGGGCCGTGGTCCGAACCCCGCCCTATCCCGATCCGCTGCCCGGTGAGAGGAGCGGCACGCCGACCGGCAGCCGAGCCGCCGGCGCCATGCTTGGTGATCGTCTGCGCCGCGGGATAGGCCGGGCCGATACTAGACCGGTGATCGGTGCCGCGTTCAGCGTCACGCTGGCCAGCGCCCAGGGGGGCGACGAGATGGCTTTTGCGTGCCTGTTCCGCGACGTTCAGCCCCCGCTGCTGCGGTACCTGCAGGTGATCACGCCCGAGGCGGAGGACGTGGCCGGGGACGCCTGGCTGCAGGTGGTGAAGGGCCTGCCGCGCTTTCGCGGCGGCGAGGAGGCGTTCCGGGCCTGGCTGTTCACCATCGCCCGGCATCGGGCGGTGGACGCGGGGCGGGCACGGTCCCGTCGTCCGGACCTGCCGCTAGCCGTCACTGAGGTGGCGGAGCCGCCGACGGCCCCGGACACCGCCGACCTGGCGCTGGAGGCCATCTCGACGCGGTCGGTGCTGGCCCTGATCAAGACCCTGCCTCCCGATCACGCCGAGATCATCATGCTGCGGGTAGTGGCGGGGCTGGACGCCGCCGACGTGGCCCGGATCGTCGGAAAGACTCCGGGCGCGGTCCGGGTGACCGCCCACCGTGCCCTGCGCCGACTCTCTGACCTGGCCGAACGGGCGGGTGTAACACAGTGAAGGAGCCGGACGCTCTGCAGGGTGAGATGCCTGGGTTCCCCTTCCCCGGCCGGCCCGGCGGCGAGCTCGACGAGCCGCTGCTGGACATGATCATCGCTCGGCGCGCCCTCCCCCCCGACGCGCCGCAGGAGATGCATGACCTGGCGCGCATGCTCGGCGCCGTGGCCGGCCCGGCGGAGCCGGGTGAGCTGGCCGGGGAGGCGGCAATGCGGGCTGCCTTCAGCCAGGCAGCCTCCTCGGCCGGCATCTCCTCCGCTGCCCGGCGGCCAGTGCGGCGCCGGCGGCCCCGGCACCGGGGAGAAGACCGTTCCCGGGCCCGGCTGGCCGCGGTGATGGTCGTGGCAGCGGCTGGGCTGGGCAGCGTCCTCGCGGCCTACTCGGACGTACTGCCCAGCCCCATTCAGCAGCTAGCCCACGTGGCCGTCGCGGCGCCGGCTCCGCATAGCTCCGGTCCGCCGCAGCCCGCCACCATGGGGACGGGGCGGCCCGCCCCGCGCCCGGACCCGGCCGCCAGCCAGCCGGCTCCCGGGCCGCGCCATTCGGCGGGCATCGCTCCGCTCTCCGGCCACGCGACTTCTTCGCACCCGCAGTTCACGCCGGGGACCTCACGGCCAACCGGCTATCCCGGCAGCAGCGCGAGCTGCGCACCCAGCAGGCCGCCTTCGCCGAGCCCATCGGAGAAGGCATCGACTCATCCCACCCCGACCCCCTGGCCAACGGCGGTCACCTGCGGGGGTGCCCCTCGGGGGTACGCGGTCCAGCCCACGGTGTACCCGGACGTCCCCTAACCCGGATCGCCGGGGGTGTATCAGGGCGGCGCGGGCCTGCTCTGTATCTATGCCTGCATCCTTCCCCGCTCGGCTGCAAGTGCCGACAATGAAAGCCAATCCTTAGCTCGTTCCTGTGCCCTGCCGCTGGTATGGAACGGGGTGGCACTGAATGGACCGCCTAATACACGTAACCCAGGAAGGGAGCGCGTGATGGCTGAGTTGCCTGAGCTGCCTTTGGTGGGTGATGAGTTCGCGGGTTACCGGCTACGCGCGGTTCTCGGCCGCGGCGGGATGAGCGTTGTCTACCAGGCCGAGAATCCCCGCCTGGGCAGCGACATCGCGCTCAAGGTGCTGGCGCCGCAACTAGCCACCGACGACCTTTTCCGCGCCCGGTTCCTCGAGGAATCACGCATCGCCGCCTCGCTGAACCATCCGAACGTGATCCCGATCTATGACATGGGGTCCTGCGACGGCCTGCTGTACATTGCCATGCGCTACGTGTCAGGGACCGACCTGCGCCAGATGCTCAAGAAGCGGGGCCGGGTCGTGCCGGCCACCGCCCTCTTCCTGCTCGGCCAGGCCGCGCGAGCCCTGGACGCCGCGCACCGGCACGGACTGGTGCACCGCGACGTGAAGCCCGGCAACCTGCTCATCGAGCGGGGCAGCGACGATGATGATCCCGATCACGTGTACCTGAGCGATTTCGGCATCACCAAGCACGCCATATCGCGCAGCGGGCTGACCTCGACCGGGCAGTTCCTCGGCACGATCGACTACGTCGCGCCGGAGCAGATCCGCGGCATGTCGGTGCTGGGCCCGGCCGACCAGTACTCGCTGGGCTGCGTGCTGTACGAGTGCCTGACCGGCCGGGTCCCGTTCGAGAAGGACCTGGACGCCGCGATCATCTTCGCCCACGTCCAAGAAAGCCCGACCATGCCCACGGTGCTGCGGCCGGACTTGCCGCCCGCCGTGAACGAGGTCTTTTCCCGGGTCCTGGCCAAGCAGCCCGATGAGCGCTACGGAAGCTGCCGCGAGTTCATCGAAGCGGCCCGGGTCGCCCTCGGTAGCCTGGCCACCGCGCCCACGATTGTCCCGCCTGCCTCCATCCCGTCCGGGGCTACCCCGTCTGCGCTCACCCCGCCTGGGCTTACCCCGCCTGGGCTTACCCCGGCTGGGCTCACCCCGCCTGGGCTTACCCCGGTTGGGCTTACCCCACCGCCCGAGTCGGCCGACGGCGTGCCTGCCGGGACGCCGGCCGGGCGAGCGCGGCAGGGTGACACGATCGTCTCGCACCGCCGGGCGGCCAGCGACCCGCCGCCGTCTGCGCCCGCGGCGGCCGATCCGCATCCGCCCGCCCCCGGCCGACGCGAGCCGTCGCGCCGCTGGTTCGCCCGGCCGGGGTGGATCGCGGCGCTGACCGCGCTGGTCCTGGTGGCCGCGGGCCTGGGTACCTGGGCCCTGGTCAGCGGCGGGTCGAAGGCGCACGCCGGAGGGATGGCCATGTCCTCCATGTCCGCCTCGGCCAAGCCGAAGGCCCACCCGCCCAGCGCGCTGATGAGCGCGCTGACGCTGGCGAACGAGAGCGGCGGGGCCAAGGGCCTGCTGCCGCCGTCGACCTGCAAGCAGCAGAGCACCACGATGGTGACCTGCACCGCCCCGGCGCCCGGCATCAGCGCGGTCACCTTCCACACCTACCCCTCACTGGCCACCCTGTACGCCGCGTACACCGCGCAGGTCATATCCCTGAACTCCGGCAAGTTCCAGGCGAATTTCCAGGACTGCGGACTGGACCAGACCTTCGGCGAGGTCGGCTGGAACCACATGTTCCAGCACCCGAAGACCTACACGGTGGCGCAGATGGCCGGGGGCATGGTGACCGACGCCCAGGCCGCGGGCCGGGTGTTCTGCACCTTCGCCAACGCCCAGGAGGATTTCGTGTGGACCCAGGACGACGGTCACATGCTGGGCTGGGCGGCCGGCCCGGTGCACGAGGACGTCTGGAACTGGTGGGTCGACGTGCACCACAACATCGGCTTCGCCGGCTCGCCCATGAACATGTAACCGCGCTTGGGGGGCGGCAGGTGAAAGGAGGCTGCTGACCGTCGATGGATGACGAGAAGTCCCTTACGGGGGAGTCCGCGCCACCGCTCCTGGTCCGGATCCAGGGATCTGGCTGGAGCCTGCCGGCTGGCCCTGCCTATCTGGTCGGCCGCGATCCCGGCTGTGACATCGTGGTCGCCGATGGCCGCGTGTCCTGGCGGCATGCCGTGCTCCGGCTGGAGGCAGGCCGCTGGGTCCTGGCCGACAATGGCAGCACCAACGGCATCTACGCCGGCGACCAGCGGGTCAGCCGGATCGAGATCAACAGCCAGGCGGTGATCCGGCTCAGCCATCCGCATAACGGGCCGACCCTGAGCTGTACGGTCACGTCCGTGGCGACTACGCTGCGGATCGGCCGGGCGCCAGACAACGACATCGTGGTCGCCCACCCCAGCGTGTCCGGCTATCACGCCGAACTGCACCAGGCGGCGGACGGATATCGCCTCGTGGACCTGGACAGTTCCAACGGCACCTACATCAACGAGCGGCGCATCACCGCCGCGCCGCTGGCCGAGGGAGATGTCGTCGGCATCGGCTCCGCCACATTCCGGCTGGCCGGCCACGAACTGCGGGAGGTCAGCGAGCCTGCGGCCCCGGCCGCGCAGACACTGCGCCAGCCTGCCGCGCCGGGGCCCGCCGCGGCGACAGCCGTCGATCCGCGGCCCGCAGTCCCGTCGCCTTCGCCGGTCCCGTCTCCGCCGGCCCCGTCGCCCGCGGTCGCGCCGCCCGCCGCTCCGCCTGGCGACGGCCCGCTCGACATCCCCTATGCGGTCCGGTGGCTGGTGCCGAGGGGCGAGCGGTTCGCCAACTTCGACATCCTGAACGACAACGATACGCAACTGGACTACTACCGCCGGTTCGGGCACATCTACGCGGTCGGGATCCCCACCAAGAAGTGGCGGCTCGTAGTGGTCTCCGATCCCGAGTTGCTCGACGAGGTGGCGGACAACGAGGAGCAGTTCGGCAAGCGGGTGGAGGAGATCAACTTCTTCGCCCAGCTGAGCAACTCCCGCGGCACCGGCATCTCGGTGATCGGCGACGGCGAGCACTACGAGCAGATCCGCCGGGTGATGCTGCCCTGGTACGCACCGTCTCACCAGCGGACCCAGCTCGAGCGGATGAAGGACCAGGCGCGCAAGCTCGTCACCGCCTGGTCGGCGATCCCGGCCGGCGCACCGCTCGACGCGCGGGCCTGGATGGAGCGTTACACCCTCGAGGTCTCCGGGCGCGGCGCGTGCGCCTACGACTTCGGCCTGCTCGACGCCGGCCAGCGCGAGCCGCATCCGTTCGCCGCGGCCGTCCCGGCGAGTACGAAGGAGAGCATCCTGCGCGTGGCCGAGCCGCGCCCCGACTTCACGATCTTCGCCGGGCGTGCGCGGCGCGCGCGCGTGAAGACCTACCGCCGTCACAACCAGGAGCTGTTCCAGACGGCCGACGCGCTGGTCCGGGCCCGGGTGCACACCACCCCGCTCGGGCAGCAGACGGACCTGCTCAGCCGTCTGCTGAGCACGCCGGACCCCGAAACGGGCCAGCTCCTGGACCACGAGACCGTGCGCGACCAGATTCTCATGCACCTCTCGAACGGCTTCAACGGGCCGTCCATCACCGGGGCATGGCTGGCCTACGTCCTCGCCACCCGGCCGGACGTCGAGGAGAAGCTGCTCGCCGAGATCGACGGGATCACCGGCGGCGACCCGGACTACGACCTGCAGTACGACGACTTGGCCGCGCTGACCTACACCACCCAGGTCATCAAGGAGGCGCTGCGGATCTACCCGCCGCTGCCGATCACGATCCGGCGCAGCCTCAAGGACGGGATGCTGGGCCGCTACCGCATCCGCAAGGGGGACATCATCCTGGTCGGGACGCTCGCCGCGCAGCGCGACCCGCGCTACTGGGGACCGGACCCGGACCGGTTCGATCCCGGGCAGTTCGCGGCCGAGAAGGTCGCCGACCGGCCGCGGCACGCAATGATCCCGTTCTCGATCGGCAGGCGGCAGTGCATGGCGCAAGAGGTCACGTTCATGATGCTCCGCGTCGTCCTGTTCGAGATCGGCAAGCACTACCGGCTGCAGCTGGCACCGGGCGCGACAGTAACCAAGAACACGGTCGTGAGCACCAAGCCGACCGCGGTTCCGGTCGTCTTGCTGCCGCGCCAGCCGGACGGGCAGCGTCCCGCGCCGGTCGTACGGCGCGACCAGCCCGCGGCGCCCACCCCCGTCGCTGTCGCGCGCGACTGGGGGGAACCGACCGAGATCCCCGAGACAAGCGCCTACCGCCATCTGGTCGTCGCGTACGGCAGCAACTTCGGCGCGAGCATGGAACTGGCCGAGCGTTTCGCCGAGCGCAGCGACTTCTACGGCTACACCAGCGACGCGATCACGCTCAACGCGCTCGCGGGGTCGCCGCCGCGCACCGAGCCGTGGCTGCTGGTCGTCATGACCTCCACCTACACCTCGAACCCGCCCTCGAACGCGACCGCGTTCAAGGCGTGGCTCGAGCACACCGAACCCGGCGGCCCGACGTGGCGGAACTGCCGGTACCTGGTCTGGGGGCTCGGTAACACCCAGTGGAACGCGTTCCTGGCCTTCCCCCGGTACGTACAGGCCAAGCTGGCCGAGCTGGGCGCCTCGCCGCTGGCCGACCTCGGTTACGGCGACGTGGGCTCGCCGGGCTGGGAGCGCCTGCACACGGAGTGGAACGCCCGGGTCTGGCCGGTCCTCCTCGAGCTGTCCGGAGCGCGGCCGACCGAGGCCGCGGCCGCCCGCGCCGCCGCGGGGCAGGCGGCCAGCGGCGCGCTGACGGGCACCGACTCGAACACCGCGATGCACCGATCGCTCCAGGGAGACGACGCCGCGCCCCGGTCGCAATCGCGGCCGATGAGCTTCACCTCGATCATGCGCGTCTTGTCGTCCCGGAGCGGCACCCAGCCGCGGGTGCTGCTCGCGCCCACCGTCTTGACCAACGGCGTCGGGATCCAGACGGTGGAGGCCCGGGCCCTCGGCGCGCGGGAACTCCAGGCCGCCCAGTCGCCGAAGCGGACCCGGCATCAGGAGATCAGCCTGCCGCCCGGCGTCACCTACCGGGCCGGCAACCACATCGGTATCTGCCCGAAGAACGACGAGGAGCGGGTCGAGCGGCTCGCGCGGCACCTCGGCGTCGCGCTCGACGGCCTGTTCATGGCACCCAAGACGATGAATGTCCGCGCGGTACCCAAGGGCGTCGTGCTTCAGGTCCGCAACGTCCTGACCAACCTGGTCGACATCACCAGCCGGCCCACCCTGCCGCTGCTCGACCTCCTGTTCTCCAAGGCCGACGACCCCGCCGAGCGGTCCGGACTGGCGGAGATCAGGGACGCCCTGCGGACACCGGACGGGCCTGGGTCGCCGCTGCGCGCGGCGATCGACACGGGCGGCTACGATGTGCTCCGGCTGCTGGATCAGTTCCCGTCCTGCTCGCTGAACATCTTCGAGTTCCTACAGGTGGCTCAGCCTCTCCGGCCGCGCTACTACTCGACCAGCTCCAGCCCGCGGATCCACGGCAAGAGCATCGTGCACCTGACCGTCGGTCTCGAGGCCACGCCCGTACCCGGCCTGCCGGGCCGTGAGTTCAGCGGGATGAGCTCGCACTACGTGCACACGCTGCGAGAGGGTGACCGGCTGAACGTCTTCCTGGACAGCAACGGCGGCTTCGACCTGCAGGAGGACCTGACCAAGCCGATGATCTTCGTCTCGGCCGGCACCGGCTTCGCGCCCATGCGGGCCTTCCTGTGGGAACGGCTGGCCCTGAAGCAGGCGGGGACCAGCCTGGCCGAGGCGGCGCTGTTCAACGGCATCCGCTCAAGCAGCCTGGACTACATTTACAGGGACGAGATCGAGGGGTTCGCCGCCGAAGGGGTGCTCGACCACCTCCACGTGGCCACGTCGCGCGACCGGCCGGGTCGCCCCGACCACGTCCAGGACCGGATCCGGGAGCAGGGCGCGCTGGTGTGGCGCCTGCTCAGGGCCGGCGGCTACGTCTACATCTGCGGCTCGCAGCCGATGCGCGAGGCCGTGCGCGACGCCTTCGCCGGCGTCGCCATGGACCACGGATCGCTGCCCCGCGAGCACGCGGAGGCTTACCTGGCCGAGCTGGAAGCGGCCGCCCGTTACCGCCCTGACCTCTGGACTGACCTCCGGGAGCCCGCATGGACGTACTGGCCCTCATCTTGACCGTCGTGGCCACGGTCATGTTCGCCTTCGCCGCCAGCGGCCGCGAACTGCGCCATTTCAACGAGATCGCGCTCGGGCTGGTCTTCCTCACCTTGGCCCTGATCTGCCAGTTCACCTCGATCACCAACACGCACATCGGCCGGTAAGGCTGGCAGCGTGACGACTGAGGCGTAGATCGCCGACGCCGGGCCGGAGCCGACGGCGCTGCCCCAGCTCATGCTGATGCGGCCGTCGGGCAGCCGGGCGATCCCGAAGGTGTCCCCGGGCCAGATCCTGGTGTTGCCGTAGGCGCCGGACACCTTGACTGCGGGGCCCGTCCAGCCGCGCTGGATGGAGAACGGGCGCAGATAGGTGGCGTAGCCCGACCCGGTGCCGCTGGTCTGCCACGCGACGTAGGCCTGGCCCGGCGCGCCGCCAACCGACTCGACGATGTGCAGGGCCTGGTCGCGGTCCGGCGTGACCCGCAGCGGCGTGGACCAGGTACGCCCGCCGTCCCGGGAGTAGGTGAGCCAGCCGATGTCGCCCTCGGTGCCTTGGGTATCCCAGGTGGCGTACAGGTTGCCCGCCGCGTCGGCGCTGATGTCGCCGTCGATCCACCACGCGGCCAGGGACAGCGTGCCC
>Ga0318567_10001016_pt1 | contig 11289 bp, 4 predicted proteins | sample GRESIP088b5f20_FD_203691 | JGI IMG/M metagenome (GOLD analysis project Ga0318567, IMG submission 203691) | Tropical soil microbial communities from Luquillo Experimental Forest, Puerto Rico - GRE.SIPMG.088b5f20 | ecosystem: Environmental > Terrestrial > Soil > Tropical forest > Bulk soil...
ACAATCTTCTTCCCATATATCAATCATCTCTAACATGATTTAAATTCGTCAGACAAAGTAAGTAATTAGAATATCCTTAGCATATTTAGCTCAAAAGTGTTTTTCTCGCAAAAAAACACAATTCCGACTCTCAATTATTAACTTTCAAAGTGTTCATTAATGGAATTTTTATCGTCTTTACCTCCTGTTGAAAAGCATCATTTATTTGCTCAAAGATAGAAATCTTATTCTCGCCTTTTTTTAGCCATGCCCCAGGAATGAAAAGGGTTTGCTGTGGCCCTACTTTCCAGTAACGTCCAATATTTTTCCCATTTACAAAGACAATACCTTTTCCCCATTTACTCATATCTATAAAGGTGTCACCGACCTCATTGAGAAGAAAAGAACCTTCGTAAACAATTGGTTTTCCGACAAGTGATTGCAGCTTAGCCATCCCATTTTCGTACACATCGTTTTTTGCATATTGACTAAGTTCCGGACATTTGTCCATAGGTAGTTTATACATTGCCCAATCCCCAACAATCTCCATATCATTAATCTTGACAGGGCTAATAATACCCTTTGTGTTATGCACAATCTCAGCCCCATAGTTGATGCGCCCCATGTTTTCCACAAGAATTTCTAATGTCGCATTAAAAGGAATATCTACGTTAAGGCTATAATGTTTAAGATTCCGGTTTAGCTCACCGACCTTTTCCCCATTTACATAGACCATTGCATAATCACGCAACCCCGAAATTTCCAGCGTTCCGCTAATTGGTTGATTGAAATGTTTCGTATAAAGGACATAGCCATATCCTTGATTTAATTGTTCAAACGTCAAAGGAACATCGCTGTTTACTGGCGTCATCTTTTCAGCATAACTCAACACATCGCCCACACGGGTCAACTTCACCGTTGGAATATCAATAACCGGAATTGGTGCCGGAACCGGAGGAAGTTTAAAGTGCACATGCTTACTGATAACGTTGCGTATAGAGTCATATTTGGGTGTAACCCAACCTGCCTCACTGATAGGCGCATCATAGTCGTAACTGGTTAGGTCTGGCTGAATGTCATGGGTTTTGTCGTAGTTAGCACCGCTTGTAAATCCAAAATTAGTTCCTCCATGCGCCATATATAAATTAAAAGAAATACCGTTTTGAAGATACTCTTCAGTTTTGCGGGCAATCGAAGTTGCAGTAGTACTAGGAAAAGGCTCCCCCCAATGTGACAACCAGCCTGGATAAAATTCGGCAACCATATAAGGTCCTTTTCCGCCGTGATATTTGTCCACCGCTTTTTTGAGATTAACAACATTGCCCTCTCCATTAGCCGTAGGAAGTATTCCCTCAATTGCCCCTCCGTCGAATAGCCACGAACCATCAGAACTAAACAACGGAACATCAAATCCTGCTGCTACGAGTTGATTTTTAATTTTGGCATTATAAATTCGATGCTCTTCAATGGGAATATCTTTTCGTTGAGACACATAAGAACCAAACTCATTTTCTACTTGCACCATGATGATTGGACCACCTTTTGTAATTTGCCACTTGCCAACCTCCTGATAAAGACGATTGATATACGCTTGAGTATGTTCTAGAAACACTGGATTATTCCGTCTCAGTTCAATATCTTTACAGTTCTGCAGCCACCAGGGATATCCCCCAAACTCCCATTCGGCACAGGCATACGGCCCTGGACGAAGGATGACAAAAAGACCCTCTTCTCCGGCAGCTTTTATAAATTCAGACACGTTTTTATCTCCTTCAAAATCCCACTTACCAGATTCTATTTCATGTGCATTCCAAAATACGTATGTAGCCACCGTATTGAGTCCCATAGCTTTCAACATCTTCAACCGGTGATGCCAATACTGATGCGGGATGCGTGCATAGTGCATCTCACCCGAAAGAATCTGCACTGGTTTATGATCGAACATAAAATTTCCATCCTTCACCTCAAAAAAGTGTTTATTCTGAGCATTCCCATTGAGTCCAACCAAGCAAAACAAGGCTATGGAGAGGACGAATTTTCTGTACAGCATTTGTAACATATTTATATTGTTTTATTTCTTATCAAATAATTATTTTTGAAAAATGAATTGGAACACTTCAGGACCATTCAACTAATAGAAGACTGTCAAGAATCAGTTTTCATATAAATAGCTCAGTCCAATCATTTAATATTATATCCTTCAGCTGTGATGTAACACATCTCAAACTCTTGACCAGCTGCCAGTTCAAGTTTGACCACACGTTTTTCGTTAGGTAATAAGTTGATGTAACCATCCGAAAAATAAGCAGGAAGAATAATCTCATCATTCTTTTTATTCCTTAGATTCAATTTTACTGCCACAGCCATTACAGTAGAAGTATTTTCTACCGTTACGAAACCTTTGTCTTCAGATATTTTCAACCGTGCCTCTCCAATATTATTAAACAACTCATAAGTAGCATCCTTCCCATCTGTTTTCCAATAATCATTAACTGAAATCAGCTGGCTATCCATAGTTTTTAATGTCAACCGGACAAGATAAAGCTTAGGTAAATCCATTACATTAGGAGTGAAACAATCAGTCAATTTATTTGCTGCAGCATCACAAGTCATTGATTTTTCGAACAATGTTTTTCCCCTAACATCATAGTAAGCAATATTTGCATTTAGTCCTTTTCTATTTTGGCGAGTGCTATTTACAATTATCACCTTATTATCAGGCAAATTCATTTGAAGATGTAAAGGTTCGCATGCTTTCTTCGCACCAAAATAAGACCCGGGCGTTTCGTAATCATAACTGTATGTTTGCCAAATCATACTTGGCCAGGCAGGGTGTGTCATCCAAAGAATGAGGCCAGTTGTATTGTTCCACATTTTACTATTCCAGGCCTCAAGCATGCTACGCCACGAATCGTAAGTGATCATTTGAGCTTTTTTCGTAAATTCATCCATACTTTCTGGCTTTCCATAACGACTTACTGCAGCTATGAAGTCTCCAAAATTTTGCGATTTATGGTGCAAATCATGGTATGCCCAAACATCATTAATAGGCCATTGATCTTCAGGGGCAATAAATTTGCGAATTGTATTAGCTGTCGGAACTGCAAATGTTCCCATTTCAGTGTCAAATCCCTGAGCATTTTTAGTAAAGTAGAGAGCTGGATCTTTGAAATATCCCCAAGGTCCACTTGTTAGCATATTTAAATAACGGGATTGACCATGATAGTGCCGCGTAGGATCTTCCTTAGCAATCATTGTTGCTAGTGGCAATTCTAAACCTACAGGTGCAAAGCCTTCATTGCGGGGACACCAAATGGCAATAGAAGGATGGTTTCGAAAACGACGCACAGTTTCGGTTGCATTATTCAAAAATAATTGTTGATCATTCGGATCCACAGTGTCGTCCGTAGTGATCCAGAAATCATTCCAGACAAGCATTCCATATTCATCGCATAAATCATAGAATGTTTGTTCCGTCGATTCACCCGTCCAGTTACGCACGATATTGAAATTAGCTTCTTTATGCAACTTCATATAAGGTTCAATCCGTTCGCGAGTACTACGTTTCATTCCATCATCCATACCCCAGTTTCCACCCCTGCAGAAAATACGCACTCCGTTTACTTTAATTACAAGATATGGCCCTACCGGATCATTATTTGATAATTGTTCAAGCTGTGATTCATCTGCTTCGGAAAAAAGCGAAGGCAAATTAATATTCTTTTCTTTGTCAAAGATCACTCGTTTGGCATTGTTAAAAATCGGTTTGCCAGTTTTGTTGGCATCCAATGGCGAATAACAAATGCGATGATTCCCCTTTGCAGTTGAATGTATCATAAACTCATATGACATCTTCCGAATACCAAAACGGATCTTTTTCAAGTCAGAAAAACCAGATTCATCATTTGTCTGCAATTCCAGATGGTATAAGTTCTGAGCGCCATAGCCATTCGGCCACCAAAGCTTTGGATTCTTGACTTTTTGATTAATTGTCAAAGTCTTGGCTTCATTTGCAGCCAAAGTATAAGGGAGCGATTGGTTAGCCCCTTCAAATTTTGTCGTTAAATTTCCACTTACGATTTTATCTGAATTATTTATGATAGGAACCTTTATTTTCACCATAGCCTGTGTTGTATCTGGCAATACCAAATCTGTTTCGACAAAAGCATCTCCTATAGTAACATTTCCCTTTAGACGCAATCTTACATCCTGCCAAATCCCAATATTTCGATCACGAATACCAGGAATCCAATCCCAGCCAATTGATGAAATAAAGGTAGGTCCATCAAGACTTAGCTGACCACCATTTAGCCCCTGCCCTGCTACCATCGATTGCTCATGAGGAATACCCGGGTTATATGGTGGATGAATACGGACAGCCAATATATTCTTTTCTTTTTTCTTAATCAACGATGTTACATTAAACACTCCTCTGCTAAATGCTCCATTAACATTTCCCAATTTCGTTCCATTAAAAAAGACTTCCGCCCGATAGTTTATTCCATTGAAAAGGAGATTAACCTGTTTTCCGGTATTTTCAGGTACCGTGAAAGAAGTTCTATACCACCAACTCATTCGGCACAATGTGTCTGGTATTGCTAAATTATTCAATCCAAAAAATGGGTCTGGATATACGCCCTGACTTACCAAGGTAGTAAGAACAGTCCCGGGCAAAGTTGCATTATACCAATCACTCGTATCAAAGTTCGGATTAAAAATAGACAGAGATGACTCAATAACTTTCTTATCCTCTGCCATTTCCCAACCATCAGCTATAATCCATTCGTTCTGTTGTGTTGCAATTAGCTTCGTAGGAATCGTTTGTTTATTTACCCGCTTAGCCGTTTGAAAAGCAGCAATGCCCTTTGGCATTTGCGAAGTCTCTTGCGGCATTCTTAATCCATTCCACAACTCTGTCAACTCTTGCCCCGCAACCCAGGGAGACAAATTGAGCAATATTATTACGAGAAATAATAGTTTCTTTGATCGATTCATTGTTATGACTTTCTGTTCATTAAAGACAAAGAGATTTGCAACATTTTCTGTTGAATCCTCATTATTTTATTCTTGTAAAAACGAATCAGGGAATTACCAATGTTGTGTTCAACCTTATATCATCCGATGAGGCTCCAACCATTACCTTAAAAGTGCCCGGCTCTACAACAGTTTTCAATTGTTGGTTGACAACAGACAAATCATCTTGCTTTAAAACAAATTTCACTGTCTTTTGCTCTCCTTTTTTCAGAAAGAGACGTTCAAAATGTTTCAGTTGTTTATTGGGCTGAACGGTAGAAGCTACCTCATCGCGCAAATAAAGCTGAGCAACTTCATCACCATCGTAGCTACCACTGTTTGTTACCGAAAAAGAAATGGCAAATGTGTTATTATCAGCTCTTACCACCTGAAGATCAGCATACTGAAACTTAGAATAACTTAATCCGTAACCAAAGCTATATAGCGGCGTTGACGACATTTCCACATAATTATGTCCAACCGGATTTGTTTTATTGTAATATACCGGCAATTGTCCAACGGAGCGAGGTATCGAAATTGGCAACCGTCCAGCAGGATTATAATCGCCAAACAAGACATCAGCTATAGCATTACCACCTTCTTGTCCAGGATACCAAGCGGTTAGAAGCGCTTCGGCATGTTCAGCTGCCCAATTCATATTGAGCGGACGACCTTGAATATAAACAACAATCAGTGGTTTGCCTGTTGCTTGAAGAGCTTTGAGCAGATCCATTTGTTTTCCAAGCAGATCTAACGAAGATCTATCAAATCCTTCTCCACATTCCATATCGCTGACATTGTCTTTAGAAGCTACAGCAGCTCCGGTTGCGATATAGCTCGTTTTAAAATCACGGGCACTTGAGCCACCTACAACCACTACCATTACATCAGAAGCTTTTGCAACCTCCAGAGCCTTATCAATCTCAACGTGAGTAGTATCCCTTATATCACACCCTTTTACATACTCAATGGCTGCCGAAGGCAATTTTGTACGGATACCATCCAGTACTGTTTTTATATTGCTATCTTCTTGCGGAGCTGTGTAATCCCCTAGCATATTATATCGATTGTGAGCATTAGGTCCAATTACTGCAATTTTCTGAATTTGTTTGCTCAAAGGTAAAATTCCGTTGTTCTTCAATAAAACAACAGACTCTTGAGCTGCTTTCCGAGCAACTGCGATATTAGCATTGCTCCTCACGTCCAACTTAGCTTCTTTTGGATTTACATACGGATTTTCAAACAAGCCCATTTCAAATTTCAACCGTAAAACGCGATAAACGGCAGAATCAACAATTGATTCCTGCACTTTTCCTTTTTTGACAGCTTCAATTAATTTAAAATAGGCATCTCCACCCAAATCCACATTAGTTCCAGCTGATATAGCCTGAATAGCAGCATCTTCGATTGTTGCTGCAACAAAGTGACTGTTCTTAATTCCTTCAATACTATATAAATCGGAAACCGAAAAGCCATGAAATTTCCACGTATTTTGAAGAATATCTGTTAGTAAGTATTTGTTAGAAGTACATGGAATACCATCAACTGAATTATAAGAAGTCATAACTGACAAAGCACCAGCATCAACTGCAGCTTTAAATGGCGGAAGAAAAGTCTGCGTTAAATCGTGAATACCCACCGAAGAAGCATTGCCGTTTAGCCCGCCTTCAGCCACACCATAAGCCAGGAAATGTTTCAATGTTGAAATAACACCTGTTTTTTGAGAAATATTTCCACCACCTTCACCTTTAATAATGGCTGCTCCCAATTGACCACTTAGCACAGGATCTTCGCCATAGGTTTCTTCCACTCTCGACCACCGTGGCTCACGGGCTAAATCAAGTACTGGTCCATACGCAATGTGCGCACCTTGCAAGCGAATTTCTTTTGAAATAACAGCACCAACCTCTGCCAGAAGTGCCTCCGACCAAGTTGAGGCCAGTCCAATTCCCGTTGGGAAAACGGTGGTTCCGATAGCCATGTGCCCGTGCGGACTCTCTTCGGCAAGAAAGAGAGGAATACCCAGGCGGGTATTTTCAATCACATAGTGCTGAAGCGCATTACCCACTTTAGCTGCTAATTCGGGGTTCAAACCATTCTCTAATGTCTTCTTTGTCCATGGATCAGCACGATATACCGCCCACAACATGCCCACATTCCTTTCTTTATTTAATTGTTCAAATTTTTTCGACTGAGTCACACGAGATCCCTGCTTCTCATACATTTCCCATCCAAGAGGGCAAAGGAGCTGTCCCACTTTCTCCTCTAAAGTCATAAGCGATAAAAGATTCTGGGTACGTTCTTTTACACTCAGTTTTGAATTTCGATAAGGAATCTGAGTATTAGGATGGATAGAATTAAGACAAAAAAGACTTACTACAATGCACAAAAACTTTTTCATAAAAACATGTATATTTACCTAACAAAACATTGTCGTTGCGGATCAATAATTGAGGTTTGAATTAACTGTGAGAGATTTATTTAATTGTTATGAATCATATATTTAGCGATAAACACTTATTTCAGCTATCCGTAAATTTGTTTTAGCTTGGTCTGCTGATACTATTTGTATTGCTACCAGTTTTACATACCTCGTCGAAATAGCTTTATCTAACATGATACGTTGCAAAATAGGGTTAGAGCGAACATTGGCAAATTCTCCGGACTTTACGCTTGTCCAGTGTTTAGCATCCTCACTAATCAGTAATTCATATTTTTCAATTGCTCCCGTAGCTTTGTCGCGTGCAGGAGAATAACCCAAACTCGAAAACGTCAATACACTCCCAAAGTCTAAAATAATGTTATTCTGGTTTGTGCTATAAACGGTATTCTCATCCTGATCAATTGCATAAAAACCGTTCTCCATGGCTGAACCATTTTCGTTAATTATCCTCCAACTAGATTTATCAAGTGCATTTTTTTCTTTCGCCTTACTTTCTTTTTCCATTTTGGGTTCAAGGTAAAGTCCGGTTTCACTTAGGGCAATACTTACAGGCGCGTAAATTTGAATTCTTACCTTTGATGCCTTCTGAGGTTCTGCCAAACGTATAATCCTGTTTGCACCAATGCTGGTTGCTTTTGCTATTTTAACCCATTCATTATTCCTGAAAACTTCGACGGCAACACTGTCAATGCGCTGCCCCTGCTTAATATTTTCACGAAGCTGTATCAAACTAAAAACAATCGGATCTTTAAAACTTAATGTTACAGCAGCCTGATGAACCTCATCGTCAGTAGCCCAATAGCTGTAGCGATCACGATCAATCAAATTATTCGGACCAAATTCTTTTTGTAAATTTCCACGTAGATTAGATACGCTAATTGTTGCTTCTTTCGCAAGATTATGAGCAAAAGTTTCTTTTAGAAAATTTCCAAATGCGGCTAAAGTCTTTACATCGTTTGGATGCAATCTCCCTTCTCTCGTTGGAGAAAGACCAAGATCCAATGCACCACCGTGCCCGACTGAACTGCAATAAATACTAAACAAATCAGCAGTGCTTTTCAACTTATTATCTTCTTCCGGATGATAAAACCAACCTGGTCGTAGCGCCACATCTCCTTCAAATGGAATCCATTGCTTGCCACCTCTGGTACCACTACCTAGATTAAAATCCTGGGTAGCTCCCGGCATAGCAGGCTTTCCGTTAATACCTTTTAAATCGATAGTAGACCAACTTGTTTCCGGACCTTCTCCTCTTTCATTACCTACCCAACGCACATCGGGTCCAATATCACTAAATATACTGGCGTTTGGTTGCAATTTACGAGTAATTTTCCAAGTATTCTTCCAGTCATAATAACTCGACTGATCAACCTTCCTTTTTCCGTTTTCACCTCCATAAAATCCATCACCACCATTGGCCCCATCATGCCAACTCATAAAAAGATCTCCATAATTGGTATATAATTCTTTCAACTGGTTACGATAAACAGTTATATATTCCAGAGTTCCATAAACAGAACTATGCCTGTCCCAAGGAGAGCAATAAACACCAAATTTCATCCCTGCTTTTTTGGTTGCCATCTGAAATTCTTTTACCATATCGCCTTTCCCATTTTTCCAAGGGCTTTTTGATATATTGTACGAAGATGTTTTTGTAGGCCATAAAGCAAAACCATCATGATGCTTGGCTACATATACTATTCCTTTAAAACCTCCGGACTTTGCAGCATCCACTATTTGCTGGGCACTAAAATCTGATGGATTAAAAATGGAAGGATCTGCGTCTCCATAACCCCATTCCAAATTTTGAAATGTTGTTGGAGTAAAATGTATAATACAATACATCTCTGTTTCTTGCCATTCGAGTTGTCTCGGAGAGGGTAAAACACCATAAGGTTTTGGTGCTGTTGAGTTCTGCGAGAAAGAAACAATCGAAAGAAACGCAGCAGCAAAAATCAAAAAATATATCCTTGTAAGTTTGTTCATTTTATATTATTTTATGGCTATAATTCACCAATTTTGAATCAATGTTTAAACCAGCTAGACGGAATCTCTGCCGGCTGAGAGCCATTAATGCTATATTTTAGTTTTAAAGTATACCCTCCTCCACCTTCCATGAAGTCCAAAGCAAAAAGCTGAAGCCCTTTTTTTAGAGCCACTTGACCTACTTTTTCAAAAGGAGCATGAGGTCCATCATTATCAACAACTTCCCGATTAGCTATTTTCAAAATGCCACCATCATCACAATTTAAATAAAAACTATAAATGCCATCTTCTGGAATATCAAGGAATCCTTGGTATTTCAACCCGAAACTTGGAGCCTCAAACTCTTTAGGTACTTTGACATTATTCACGGTAGCAACAGATTTAGCAACACCGGTTATTGATTTGACATTTTTAAATTCTCCTGGAAAGAAATTACAAATCAGTCCATCAGTAACATTGCTTACCTGCTCAGGTGTTGCAAGAGTCTGTTGATTATAATGTAGATCGTTGACATCACCTCGTCTTCCTTTTTCAGTAAATGCTGCAATACGTATCTCACTGTTTTTGTTGATCGCGAGCGGACCATTCAGCACAGTAGAATTTCTCTCAGGCAAACTACCGTCTGTTGTATATCTTAATGTAAAATTCGGTAGAGGCTTTTGAGGATTAAGCACAATGCTATCAACAAAAACATTTCTTTCGATCAAACCATCAATATCGGGTAAGCGATAACTTACATTTAACGCATCTAAACGTGGATAATGCATTCTTAAGCGTTGTAAATAGGAATTATAATCATCTTTATGAGTCCATAATAATTCTGCCAAGGCAGTCATTCTTGGGAAAACCATATAATCCGCCCGGTTTTCTGTCGGAATCCTTTCAGACCAGGTGTTAGCTTGTGCCCCAATAATACCTTGAGCTTCTGTTGCAGTTAATTTCGCTGGAATAGGATTAAAATGATAAACTTCAGAAAGTGAGTTTCTATCAGGATCATTGTCAAAATACAACGGATTTCCCGGAGACATTACAACTTTATTACCATTCTTTGCCGCTTTTACTGGGGCATCGGGCACCCATGTGCGCCAGTACATCACCATTGCAGTGGAACTTATCCCATCTTCAAGTATCTCATCCCACCCTATAAGTTTACGACCCTTGGAATTAAAGAATTTCTCCATTCGATTAATAAAATAGCTTTGAAGTTCTCCTGTAGTGTGAATATTAAGCATGTTCATCAGTGTTTTACAACTGTCAGCCTGCTCCCAAGATCTGCGATCAACCTCATCACCACCAATATGTATATATTTACTTGGAAAAATCTCCATAATTTCGGTAAATATATTCTGCGCAAATTCAAAAGTTGTTTCCTTGCATGGGCAGATTGGTGTTGTAAAAAACTTACCCCATTTATTTTCGCCATTCGCTGTTAGAAATGGATAACTATTGATTGCAGCCATCATATGTCCGGGCATATCAATCTCTGGAATAATGTCAATATGCCGGGCAAGTGCATAAGCAACCACACTTTTCATCTCTTCTTGCGTATAAAATCCACCATAGAGAGTTTTACCTTCTTTTTGAATAATATGCTTTGGATCTATTATAAAGTCGGGATTTGTTTTTGCACGGGTCATGCACATAGAGTCTTGATTATTAAATGTTCGCCAAGCACCTTCTTCAGTCAGCTTAGGATATTTTTTTATTTCAATTCTCCAACCTTGGTCATCGGTTAAATGCAAATGCAACTTATTGAATTTGTAAAGTGCAAGTAAATCAATAAATTTCCGAAGATATTCAGTCGAAAAGAAATGTCTTGACACATCTAAATGCATACCACGCCACGCAAAAGTTGGTTGATCGCTAAT
>Ga0318567_10001017_pt1 | contig 11267 bp, 9 predicted proteins | sample GRESIP088b5f20_FD_203691 | JGI IMG/M metagenome (GOLD analysis project Ga0318567, IMG submission 203691) | Tropical soil microbial communities from Luquillo Experimental Forest, Puerto Rico - GRE.SIPMG.088b5f20 | ecosystem: Environmental > Terrestrial > Soil > Tropical forest > Bulk soil...
GGCGCCGGCCTCGCGCTCGAGCTCCTCGTCGGGATCCCGGAGCGCCGCGATCTCGGGGTGGCGGTGGAGCGCGTTGTCGTCGAACTCGAGCTTCGCGTCGAGCGCGACCAGCTCGCCATCCACGGTGACGACGACCGGGTTCACCTCCGCGAGCGCCGCGTCCGTCGCCACGTAGGCATGGTAGAGGGCGGTCGCGAGCTGGACGAACCGCTGCACCTGCACGCCCCGCAGCCCGAGCGCGAACGCGAGGCCGCGGGCCTGGTTTGCCTGCAGCCCGGTGAGCGGGTCCACCGCGGCGCGCAGGATCTTCTCCGGTGTCACCCGGGCGACCTCCTCGATCTCCACGCCGCCTTCGGTTGACGCCATGAGTGTGATGCGCCCGGAGTCGCGGTCGAGCGTCATCCCGAGGTAGAGCTCCCGCTCGATCCGGCAGCCCTCCTCGACGTACAGCTTGCGGACGACCTGACCGGCGGGTCCGGTCTGCGCGGTGCGCAGCGCGGTTCCGAGCATGGCCTCCGCGTGGTCGCGCGCCTCCTCGGGGCTGCGCGCGAGCTTGATGCCGCCGGACTTGCCGCGCCCGCCCGCATGAATCTGTGCCTTGACGGCGCAGATCGAGGTCCCGAGCGCCGCCGCAGCTTCCTCGGCCTGCGCGGGCGTCGTCGCGAGCTGCCCGCGCAGCACGGGCACTCCGAACCCGTGCAGGACCTCCTTCGCCTGGTACTCGTGGATCCTCACGGTTGTGATCCTCCTGGTTGCACACCTTTCGGCTGCTCGCCTCCCGTCGTCGGCGCGCCCAGAGGGGTAGAGCAAGGCGCGAGCCACCTGCGCGCAATCGCGCACCTCGAGGCAACTTGGCGGAATCGTTCGAATGACGCTGTGCGGGAGGGAAGCCGCTGGCGGGGGGGCGGGCGGTCGCGTACCATTTTCGGGAATCCCGTCCCAGTTACGGAGCGCAACGCGGGCCGGCGGTCCGCAGCGGAGGCTCGTATGCCACAGCTCCCCGAAGGCAAGCCGGTCATCTGGGCATTCAGCTCGAGCCGGCTGCGGCAGGTCCTCGAGAGCGCCGCGCCGCTCTACGCCGATCGCGCGGAGGTCCGCGTGTTCGACCGGAGCTTCGAGGACGCGCTCGAGACGGCGCGCAACCTCACGCAGGCTGGCGAACGCGTCGACGCGTTCGTCGCCGCGGGCGCGAACGGCGCGTACCTGCGCGACCACGCGCCCGTGCCCGTCGCGCTCGTGGACGTATCCACCACCGACGCGCTCCAGGCGCTCGCCCACGCGCGGACGCTCTCGCGCCGCATCGGCGTCGTGAACTTTCGCCGCGCGCTCCCCGGGCTCGAGCGCTGGAAGGACCTCCTCCGCGGCGTCCAGCTCGAGCAGCGCCGCTACATCACGCCCGAGGAGGCGCGGGCCGCGGTCGAGGAGCTGGCGGCGCGCGGGTTCGAGGTGATCGTCGGCCCGGGCCCCGCCTGCGACGTGGCCGAGCGCGCGGGGCTCAAGACCGTGCTCCTCTACTCGATCGAGTGCGTGGGCGAGACGATCGAGCGGGCGATCGAGCTGGCGCAAGCAGCGCGAGCGGAGCGCGCGCGGCGCGAGCAGCTCGCGAGCGTGCTCGACCACGTGGACGAGGCCGTCGTCGCGGTGGACGCGGAGGAGCGAATCGCGGTCGCGAACCCCGCGTTCGAGCGGCTGGTCGGGGCAAGCGCGGCGAATCTGGCGGGGAAGCGACTGTCGAGCGTCCGCCCCGAGCTGTCGCTCTCGCGGGTGCTCGCGACCGGGGTAGGGGAGCTCCGGGCCCTCCAGAAGCTCGGGCCGCGCAGCCTCGTCGTGAGCCGCATGCCGGTGCGGGATCGCGGCGCGCTGCGGGGTGCGGTGCTGACGTGCCTCGACTCGAGCACGGTGCTCCGGCTCGACCGGGATCTCCGCTCCGAGCACCGCCCCCGCCGCTTCGTCGCGCGGTACGAACTCGGGGGAATCGTCGGGACCTCGCCCACGATCCGGACGGTGCGGAAGCTGGCCGAGCGATACGCCGGCACCGAGGCGACCGTCCTCATCACGGGCGAGAGCGGCACCGGGAAGGAGATGGTCGCGCAGGGCATCCACAACGCGAGCCGCCGCCGCGAGCGTCCGTTCGTCGCCATCAACTGCGCGGCGTTCCCGGAGGCGCTGCTCGAGTCCGAGCTGTTCGGCTATGAGGAGGGCGCGTTCACGGGCTCGCGGCGCGGCGGGCGCGCGGGACTCTTCGAGGCGGCGCACACCGGGACCATCTTCCTCGACGAGGTCGGAGACGTACCCATCACCCTGCAGACGCGCCTCCTGCGCGTCCTCCAGGAGCGGCAGGTCCTCCGGCTGGGCAGCAACGACCCGACCCCCGTGGACGTGCGGGTGGTCGCGGCGACGAACCGGGACCTGAAGCGCGAGATCGGCTGCGGGGCGTTCCGGGAGGACCTCTACTACCGCTTGAACATCCTCCCCGTACACGTGCCTCCGTTGCGCGAGCGCCCGGAAGACGTGGCGCTGATCGCAGAGGCACTCCTCCGTGGCGCTTTCGCCCGGCACGAGGTCGCCTGGAACGCGGCCGCTCTCGAGATCGTGCTCCCCTGGCTCCGGCGGCATGCCTGGCCGGGCAACGTGCGCGAGCTCGAGAACGTGCTCGAGCGCGTGGCGGTGCTCTGCGCGCACCGCGGCGACGCGGACCCCGAGCCGCTCGCCGACGCGCTCCGCTCGGTGTTGCCGGAGCTCTTCCAGGCAGCGGACGCGCGCTCGGGCGGCGAGCTCCGCGTCGCGCGCGAGGCGCAGGAGACCGCCGTGATCCGCCGCGTCCTCGAGGAGTGCGGGGGTAGCGTCGCCGAGGCGGCGAAGAGGCTCCGCGTCGGGCGGTCCACGCTCTACCGGAAGCTGCAGGAGCCGCGGTGACTCTCAGGGCCCATGGCGCCGCGACTCGTGGGCAGCCTTGTCGAGATAGTTGCCGACGGTGCCACCCGCGACCCCGCCCACGAGGCGCCGATCGCCGCAAGAGGCGCCCCGAAATCGGACACCCGGCGGGCGGGCGCCGCTCCATGATCGGCGACGACGGCGCTCAGCGGTTGCCCTCGTCGTTCGGGTCCTTGCCGTTCTTTCCCTTCTCCCTGTTCTGATTCTCCCTCCCGCGGCCTTCTCCCTGCGGCAGTGGCTGCTGGGGCTGCCGCCCGGGCAGCGCCGCTGGCTGCACCTTAGGCTGTTCTTCCCGCTGGCGCCGTTGCTGCTCGGTCTGCCGGCGCTGCTGCTCCTGCTGCATCTGCTGCTGGCGCTGCTGCTCCTGCGCGCGCCGCTGATCATCGACCTGCCGTTGCTGCTCGGCCTGCCGGCGCTGCTGCTCCTGCGCCATCTGCTGCTGGCGCTGCTGCTCCTGCGCGCGCCGCTGATCATCGACCTGCCGTTGCTGCTCGGCCTGCCGGCGCTGCTGCTCCTGCGCCATCTGCTGCTGGCGCTGCTGCTCTTGCGCGCGCCGCTGATCATCGGCCTGCCGTTGCTGCTCGGCCTGCCGGCGCTGCTGCTCCTGCGCCATCTGCTGCTGGCGCTGCTGCTCCTGCGCGCGCCGCTGATCATCGGCCTGCCGTTGCTGCTCGGCTTGCCAGCGCTGCTGTTCCTGCAGCCTTCGCTGCTCCTCGGCGAAGCGACGCTGTTGCTCTTCCTGCGAACGCTGCTGCTCCTGCAGCCGGCGTAGCTGTTCCTGCATACGTTGTTGGTCGTCCGCCAGGCGGCGGCGCTCTCGCTCGTCGGTCGCGCGGCGTTGCTGGTCCTCGAACTGTCGTCGCTGCGACTCGATGCGCTGCTGCTCCTCCTGGATGCGGCGCCGCTCCGCCTGCTGGCGCAGTTGCTCGTCGCGCTGGCGGCGCCACTGCGCTTCTTCCTCGCGGAACCCCTGCTCGCGCACCCGGCGATCGCGCCACGCGTCCTGCTGGTAACGGCCGGCGAGCTGCGGCGGCAGTGCCGTGGGGACGACGTTCACGTTGTAGCGCGTGCGCAACTGGACCGGGTCGGGGCCGGCGACAAAAATCTCGCCACGAGGCGTGCGCGTGTAGCGCACCAGCGGCCGGGAGGAGCGGTAGAGGACGCGGGGGTCTACCGTGCTGTACACGTTGACGACGTCGACGCGGGTGACGTCCGGCGTGGGCACGAAGTGCCAGCGCTCCTCCGGGATCACGGTACGCACGTTGTCCGGCGGCAGCGGCGCCCAGCCAGTGTAACCATCCGCCTCACGCCACTGGACCCACGCCGGCCCCCAGACGTTGTTCGGGATCCACGCCCAGCGGCCGCGCCAGGTCCAGCGGCCGTAGTGGTACACCGCCCAACCGAAGGGCTCGTTCGAGATCCAGGTGAAGCCGTAGTCGGTGACCTGCCAGTAGCCATCGTGATACGGCTCGAAGCTCGGGTTCGACGGGATCCATACCCGGCCAAGGCCCGGGTCGTACTCCCAGCGACCATAGGGCGCGAGCGAATCATAGAAGACGTCGATGGTCGGCGCGGGATCGGACGGCGGCACCACATTCAGATTGACGTACGTCCCGTCAGGCTCCGGCGGCGTGTACACGGGCGCAGGCGGTGGTACGTAGCTCGCCTGCGGCGGCGACGCGTACGTCTGGGGCAGCGGTGGAGGGCTTTGATAACTCGGCGGGACCTGCACGTAGCAAGCTCCGAGCGCGAGCGCGAGCACGACGGCTGCAAGCGGGCGGGCTGTCCTTTTCATGCCATCCAGACTAGCGGAACCCGAGACTATTCAAAGTCTCCACTAACCCACCCAGTAACCTTGAGCGGCAGAGCCGCACACATGCCTGTGGTTGCGGAAACGAAACGGAGCGATGGGGGCCTTCTTGCGTCCCGCCGGCTCCCAGCCGCCGAAGGTGGGAGTTATACTTTTTGGGTAGGAAGCGGCGAACTACAACGGTCGGAACAGGGCGACTCCGAAGGCGATGACTCCGAGGGTGCAGACCAAGGCGCCGAGAGTGATGAGTAGCCACTCTTTCTTGAGCACGAGCAACCTCCTGCCCCCACGGCGGACTTAAACCCGTGGTATCGGCGAGCGTTGCTCGTTGACACGCAACAAGATCGCTACGCATGAAACCTTGGTCAGGGGTGCCTCATGACTGGGCGGACGTCCCGGGCTGCCGTGTTACGGTGCCCACGTGAACCCGCTCGTCTTCTGGTTGTGGGTAACTGGCGTGTTACTTGCGGTCGGCGTCAGGGTCGCCGTCCGGCGGAAGATGAAGGAGCGCAACCGGAAGCGTGAAGGCTGACCCGAGCTACCGAATTGCGCTCACCGTGCTGGACACCACGGCGAAGTGACAGACCGCAGCCACCACGACAAGAGCGTGGAAGACTTCGTGGTACCCGAAGACGGCCGGCAAGGGGTCTGGTCGCTTGACCGCGTAGACGACCGCACCTGCGCTGTAGGCCACCCCGCCCGCGACCAGTAGAGCGACCGCCGCATTTCCGACGGCGGCGTGCAGGGCAGGAAGCACCGCCACGACTATCCAGCCGAGGGCGACCGCCAGAGCAGCCGCGATGTCCCTCGGCGCATAGGGCCAGAGCAGCGCGCGCACGACGCCCAACAACGCACCGACCCACACAGCCGCCAACAAGATGGTTCCGCGAGTGCCGCCCAGCAGGATACAGAACGGCGTGTAGGTCCCGGCGATGAGAACGAAGATGGCCGAGTGGTCGAAGCGGCGGATGATGGCGCGCGCCCGAGGCGACCAGGTAGGTCGGTGGTAGAACGCACTCGTCGCAAAGAGCGCGGTCAGGCTCGCCCCGTAGACGACCGCCGCGACCGCACCCCTGACGCTCGATGCCTCGTGGACCAGGAACACGCAGCCCACGACGGCCGCGATGGCCGCCACCTCGTGGGAGACCCCACGAAGTAGCGGCTTCGTGCGCGCAGGGGCCGCAGATGACATGACTGCATCCTGAATGCAGCGCGTCATCGGAGTGTCACGGGTCCCTCACAAGCAGTTCCCAGTCCCAGGATCAACGCTCCCGCACGTGTAGCTGGGGCAACAGCTGTTCGGGTCGATCCCAGTCTGCTTCGCGCACTTGCAGAACATCCCCGGACAGGCGACAGGGCTCGCGGTCATCGGGCACGCGGGGCACTTCTGGATCGGACAGCAGCTCACGGGGTCTGTCCCCACAACCAGCGGCTGCTGCCCGCCTGGGCAGGCCGACAGCGACATCGGACAGGCTACGGGCTTCGTCGGGTCACATGCCGGCGGCGTCGAGGCGCACTGGCTCGTACAGGTCTGTCCGGTGCAGTTGCCGGCCGAATCGCAGTGACAGGACGTGTCACCCGAAGGACACGAACACGTACTGGGAATGCCGCTGGGCGCAGTGCCGCTCGGCGCAGTGCCGGTGGCCCCCGCGCCGACGGTCCCAGTGCCGCTGGCCGTAGCGCAACCCCAGCCGACGCACGTCACGTTGCAGCGCTGAGCAGTCGGGCAGTCCGCGTCGGTCGCGCACCCGGCTTGTTGCGGTTGGCAGGTGCAGGGTCCGCCACAGGGGTCAGTTCCCGCACAAACAGTAGTCTCACCCGGCCTGCATGTGGGCTTCGTGCAGCCGCAGGTAGCTGCCAGGACGGCCGCGGACGGGCTGGTCGCGACACCGCAAGCGCACTGGTAGATCGGGCAGCAGTCGTTGGACTGTCCCACCACCACAGGCGGCACGTTTCCGGGACAGACCGGAATCGCCAGCGTGCAGGCCGTAGGCTTCGTGGGATCGCATTGTGTCGTGTCAGGGTCACAGCGGAACGCGGGACAGCAGTCCTGTACAGCCGTGCCGATCCAGATGTGCGTTCCTGGCGGGCAGACGGGGGCCGGTGTCATCGGGCAAGCAGTTGTCTTCTGACAAACTGGCTGGCACGTCACGTGGGCGCAGCAATCGCTCGAGTAGTCGATGACCGCTTCCTGACCCGCTGTGCACGTCTGCGCCTGTACCGCGGGACACGCCTTCTGCTGGTCGGCGGTGCAGGTCACGAGGGGGGCCGTGCGCAGGTGTGACTGCTGGGTACCGGTGTTGCCCGACTGCGAGCCGCAGGCCGCAAGCGTCACCAGCACCATCGCGAGGGCAAGGACTCGCATGCCGACTCCTTCAACACGAAAGCGTGAGCTTGCCGGACAAGATCTGTCAACGGCCGCAACTCGGTACCGCCCAAGGCGTCGGCCAACGCGCACACACGGTCGGTCTCGGACGCATGCCGCCAGAGATATGTCGGCACGAACGGGTGCTATGACTCAAGCAACTCGACCGTGACATCACGCGGCCGCTTCATCCCGAGCGGCCCACATGGAGCATCCGCGAGCTCCAGCGAGACGTCGATCAGCGAACCACCCTCCCCGCGCGCCGCGCGGAGCAGGATGGCGAGTCGTTCATCGACCCAAGCAGCTGCCGAGTCACCGTCTTCCCGAACCTGCCGTCGGACATCTCAGCCAAACACGCGGTCGGTGACGTCATCAAGCCCGCCGGCGACGAGCTACCCATCGCCCCGGGGGCTTGCCCCACCGAGCCCTAAGGCGCCCCACGCGACGAGATGCCAGAGCCCAGTGTCCTCCCAGCGCAGGGTGGTAATGGAGCAGTTGGGACAACCACCCGGTTTCACCGCGGCGCCCGCCGGCTGGCACAGCGCGGCAGCGGCGGCGATGGCCATCCGGTGCGACACTACCGCGACCCTCGCGTCGGCGCCGACAGACTGAACCACCGCGCCAAGTGCGGCACGAACGCGCCGCATCACCGCCGCGAAGTCCTCACCGCCAGGAAAGCCTTGACGATAGTCTCCGGCAAGCCATGCCGAGAAGATTGCGTCCCGCTCGACTCGGGCCTCAGCTGTCTCAGGGTTGGAGAGGCGACCCATATCTACTTCGTGGAAGCCGCTCGTCCCTTGCGTCTCTAGACCGGCGGACGCCGCGATCACCTCAGCGGTCTCTACCGCGCGACGCAAGGGCGAGCTGAACACTGCGCATATCCCAGAGTGCCTGAGCTCCTCCGCTACGCGCGCCGCTTGCTCGCACCCACGCGGTGTGAGGGGCGGATCGCCGCGGCGGAATCGAGCTGGCTCGACGTTTCCGAGGCTCTCGCCATGCCGGACCAGATGAATGATGTCCATGGCGGCCTCTTGGATATCTGGGACAAGCGAACCGCGCTCGCGACCGGGTACACCATGCCCCGAGGCGTGCTGCCGTAGACGCGCTCGCTGGACGCGTCGCTGGCCTACTATGCCGCCTTCACCGCTTTCGGCAGCGGCTTCCCCTTCTCGAACGTCGCATTCTCGCCGAACTTGGCGACGATCTTCTTCTTCGTGTCGAGGCCGGTCGCCTCGATGACGAACTTCGGGACGCGGCGCGCGCGGTTGTCTGCCACCCACTTCGTGATGTCGGCTCCACGGGCCCTTGCACGGCGAGCCGCGCGCCGCGCCGTGCCCTTGCCGTTCATGGCCAAGTTCTTCTCGAGCTCCTCCGCCGCGAGTTCGGCGACTCGGCGCTGGATGGCAGGGCCGATCTTGGCGATAGCTTGCGAGACAGCCGAGGCGATGATCTCTTCGAAGGTCTCAGTAGCTCGGGGCATGGGTTCTCCTTGAGTGGTTTGCATTCTGCCGGTCGAGACGGTGCGGGGCTAGTTTTCGTGGACCGTAACGCACCATCAATGACTCTGCGCAGCCGCTATTCTGTCTGCATACTCCTGAACACGAACTCTGCATGCCGGGCACGTCCGAGCCTTCCGGTACGTGTTGTCGTTCGCGGGAACCGCGTGGTCGCAGATGAGGACGTCATACAGCCCAGCGCCCTGGCGCTCGTTCTTCTTGACGATGGTCCGCCAGACTTCCGGGACTGTGAATCTCTTGGTCTTGCTCTTCGCCTTCGCTCTAGCCAACCCTGTCTCCTACCCCCGCAAAGCGCGCCGGAGATATCATTTCGCGTGCGGGCATATCCATAGTGATCGTCAAGGAAAGTGCCTGCTACCTCAGCACCCGTCGAGGGCGAGCTTAAAGGCGCGATTTACCGGGATCAGCGCCAGGCGTGCGTCTTCGATAGGGTCCAGATGGCCGTTACTCCCCGTCGCAGTCAGCCGCGACTCTAGTACCCGCGCCTGGCAGGAGCTCTGCGTCTCTGCCGAGCTTGGCGCTGGGCAAGTGTGCGGAGGAGGTGGCCCGATTGCATCGCAGGGCTCATCGCCAACCCGGTCCCGGAAACCTTCATGAGCCCTGACCAGAGGCCAGCTTGCGCGGGGCGTACCACGCGTCGCCGCCTTCGAGGCAAGGGCAGCGCCCACGGGCGGCTGCTGGCGCGCAGGCGTAGCGACCGATCCGGGCATACGGGACGCAGGCGCACTCCGCCGCTCGGGGCGCTCCGGTCGAAACACTCTGCAACATCTCCTACACGTTGCCTTGGCACGGCGAACCTAACGTCATCGCATCGAGACGTGGACTGCTCGAGCCGAAACGGAGATCGCGATGCGTCGAATGGCCCGTCGGGTAGAAAGCCGCTTGGGGCGCCAACCGCACCAGCGCAAGGAGCACCATGCTGCTCGCTCTTGCATGCCTCCTCACCGTGGCCAGCGTGTCCCGGTTCGCGGCCGCACACCTTGCATCCGATGACCCGCAGCGGCGACGTGCCTGGAGGTGGCTCGTTGCCGCAGCCCTCGCCGCAGCCGGTCACACCCTGGGAACATGACGGCAAGGGGGTTGCCACATCTCGTCGTAGCGGCGTCCTTAATATCACCACGAGTGTACATCGCTGCTGTCCCATGCTACCGATCCGCCATGCCCCTTAACACAATCGTCGCCAACAACCTCTACGCGCTGCGCAGCCAGCGGAAGCTCTCGCAGACTGCGGTCGCGAAGGCGGCCAGGCTGTCCGTGAGCTACGTCTCGATGATTGAGCGGGGGCAGCGGTCGCCACCTCTCGAGACGCTTGAGGTGCTCGCGAAGGCGCTCAAGGTCACAACGATCTCTCTGGTCGAAGAGGGGTCTCATGGGCGTACGCGTCCACCGCGAAAGCGGTGAACCGGCAGACGTCTAGGAGATCGCATCGTGCACCTATCGACGCTCACCGCTACCCTGTGCCTCGCCGCGGCTGCTCCCAGCGCACCGGCGACCCCTGAGTTCATCGCTCTGCCTGGCGGTCCCCCTGTCGGAATGGACTACCTGGCGTACGACGCAGCGACCGCCCGGCTCTGGGTGCCTGCGGGAAATACGGGGAGAGTTGACGTTCTCGATACACGGAGCGGCAAGCTCGAGGTCATCGACCACGTCCCGACGGCAAAGCGAGGCGAGCGCAGCGTCGGCGCGAGCGCCGCGACCGTGGGCGACGGCGTCGCATACGTCGGAAACCGCGCCGACTCGACCGTGTGCGCCTTCGACGCGAAGAGCTTGGCTCACCGAGGCTGTATCACCTTGTCCTCGAGCCCTGACGGCTTGGCCTACGTCGCAACGACCAAGGAGGTCTGGGTGACGACGCCCAAGGACCTTTCGGTCGCCGTGCTGGACGTCAAGGGCACGGGGGCACCGCGACTCGGGGGCACCGTGAAGTTCGAGGGAAAGCCAGAGGGTTACGCCGTCGACGCTCAGCGCGGGATCTTTTACACGAACCTCGAGGACAAGGACCGCACCGTCGCGGTGGACGTTCACACGCGACAGGTGGTCGCGACGTGGAAGCCGGGCTGCGGTGAAGCGGGACCGCGCGGACTCGCGCTGGACGAGGGACGGCGCCAGCTCTTCGTCGCCTGCACCGACCGAATCAAGACCCTCGATGCGACGAACGGGGTCCTGCTGTCCGAGCTCGCGACGGGCGGGGGCGTCGACAACATCGACTACCTCCCGTCTCGACGGCTGGTATACGCGGCGAGCGGCAAGGAGGCGCGGCTCACGGTCGCCGTGGTCGGCAACGATGGCGCTCTGGAGCTCGCGTCGACCAGCCAGACCGTCGAGGGATGCCGCACGGTCGTGGTGGACAGTGCCGGTGCCGCCTACCTCCCGGACTCACGCGGCGGACGGCTCGTGGTCGTGCGGCCGGCAAGGTAGCGCACATGGCTGACACGCTGCATGCATGGCGGTAGCAGCCGAGGTTGTATGGTGCGTCGGTGGTAACCCCCCGCCTCGTCATCTACAGCGCCGGACTCTTCGCCTCGTTCATCTTGCTGCTGTGGCCCGGCAACGCCCTCGCCTACCGGCCCTTCGACGGGACCGACGCGGCGGTCGCCGAGAAGAACGAGGTCGAGATCGAGCTCGGCCCGTTCGGCTACTC
>Ga0318567_10001019_pt1 | contig 11262 bp, 16 predicted proteins | sample GRESIP088b5f20_FD_203691 | JGI IMG/M metagenome (GOLD analysis project Ga0318567, IMG submission 203691) | Tropical soil microbial communities from Luquillo Experimental Forest, Puerto Rico - GRE.SIPMG.088b5f20 | ecosystem: Environmental > Terrestrial > Soil > Tropical forest > Bulk soil...
AGCGGATCGAGCAGCTTGTTGTTCTGCGTCGCTTCACCCAGCCCCATGTTGATCACGATCTTCTCGAGCTTCGGCACCGCCATGGGGTTCTCGAGCTTCAGCTCCTTCTGCAGAGCCTGCTTGATTTCCTTGTGATACTTCTCTCTCAGCCTTGCTGCCATTTCTCTTTGCTCTCTTTCTCCCGGTCTCGGATTGGTCGCCGTGGCGACCGTCTACCGTTGCGGAAGGTGAACCAGCTGTCAGCTAGTCGCTTTCAGCTTTCTGTTACTTCTTCGTGGGCAACGTCGATCCGCACTTCTTGCAGATCCGCACGCGGGTGTCGCCGTCCATCTTGTATCCCACCTTGGCTACCCCGTCATTGGGGCAAACCAAGGCCACGTTGGACACGTTGATGGGCGACTCCTGTTCGGCGATGCCGCCCTTGGTGCGCTGCCGGCTGGTCTTGCTCGATACGGTCTTCTTCACCACGCGCACGTGCTCGACAAGCACCGTTCCCTTGTCGGGGAACACGCGCAGCACGCGCTGCACCTTGCCGCGGTCGGCGCCCGTGAGCACCTTGACCTGATCGTTACGATGAATATGCAAACTCGGCATAGTTCTCTCTCTCAAGTGAGCGGCCAGGCTCTTGATCCCTGGTCCCTCAGTCCCTGGTCCCTAGACGACTTCCGGCGCCAGCGACACAATCTTCAAAAACTTCTTCTCGCGCAGTTCGCGCGCCACGGGGCCAAACACGCGCGTGCCCACCGGCTCATGCGCGTCGTCGATCACCACGGCGGCGTTCTCATCGAAGCGGATATAGGTTCCGTCGCGCCGGCGATGCTCCTTGCGCGTGCGGACGATGACCGCCTTCACCACCTTGCCCTTCTTGATGGTGCCGTCGGGAGAGGCTTCCTTCACCGCGGCGGTAATCACGTCGCCGAGGCCCGCCTTCTTGCCCAACCCGCCGCCCAGGGGCAGAATCATCTGCAGCTTGCGCGCGCCGGAGTTATCGGCCACCGCGAGCATGGTTCTCATTTGTACTGCCATGGTCTCTTCTCCCTACCCACTGATCTTCCGTGCCCCATCCTTGCGATTTGTTTCTGTCGCAAGGGTGGGAGACCGCGATCTTAGCTCGCCGCCTGCGGCGCTTGCACTTCTTCGATCTGCCCCAGCGAGGACCGGCGCACGATCTCTTCGAGGTTCCACCGCTTCAGCTTGCTCAACGGCCGGCTCTCGCGGATGCGCACTACGTCGCCAACACGCGCCGAGTTCTGCTCGTCGTGAGCGTAGAACTTCTTCGAGCTCTTGACGATTCTCTTGTACTTGGGATGCGCCTTACGCATCTCCACTTCGACCACGATGGTCTTCTGCATCTTGGTCGAGACCACGTTGCCAACCTTCTCGTTGCGCCGCGAAGCGGGCGCCTGTGCCGTTTCCGCCATCATTTAGCGCGCTCCCTTCTTTGCCGTGCCGGCGTTCGCCGAAGAATCGCCATCCTTGGCCGCCCCTCGAATGCCCAGCTCGCGCTCGCGCGCGACGGTCTTGATCTGGGCAATCTCCTTGCGCAACTGGCGGAGCTTCTTCACTCCGTCGTTCTGCCCCATCGCGACTTGAAAGCGCAGGCGGAACAGTTGCTCGGCGGACGTCTTGGCCTGGTGCGCCAGCTCGTCGTCGCTCATGTTACGAATCTTGTCGAGTTCCATTTCTCATCTCCGGCAGCGCCGTTTCCGCATTGGGACGCGCGCTGCTTGTACTCACCCGCGCAGCTTAGGCCGCCGGCTTGTTCTCCGCCGACACGCTCTTCTCCACGCCCGGCCGCTGCACGAATTTGGTCTTCAGGGGCAGCTTGTTCGACGCCAGGCGCATGGCTTCCTGGGCCAGCTCCGGCGAAACGCCTTCCATCTCGAACAGGATCTTGCCCGGCCGCACCACGGCGACCCAGTGGTCCAGGGCGCCCTTGCCCGATCCCATACGGACTTCGGCGGGCTTCTTGGTGATCGGCTTGTCCGGGAACAGCCGCAGCCAGATCTTGCCGCCGCGCTTGATAAAGCGGGTCATGGCAATACGGCTGGCTTCGATCTGGCGGTCGGTGATGTAGCCGCACTCCATGACCTTCAAACCGTACTCGCCGAACGCAAGCGACGACCCGCGCCACGCTTTGCCGCGGCGCTTGCCCTTCTGCTGCTTGCGATACTTCACCTTCTTTGGCATCAACATAGCGAAACCCTCAAAACCAGGGATCAGGGGTCAGGGGTCAGGGGTCAGTTTCTACCCTGTCCTAACTCGCTTCCCGGGCACTTACAAAACAATCTCAACAACCAGCAGATCATCACCAGGCGCGGGCTTGCTGATCCCTGACCCCTGATCCCTGATCCCTGCCTTTAAAACACTCCCGACGCGCCCACATTCGCCGGCTCGCGGCGGCGGCGCTGCTCGTAAATATCGCCGCGGTAGATCCACGTCTTCACGCCGATTACGCCGTAGGTCGTGCTGGCTTCGGCGAAGCCGTAGTCGATATCGGCGCGCAGGGTGTGCAGCGGCAAACGCCCCTGCAGGTACCACTCGGAGCGCGCGATTTCGTTGCCGTTCAACCGGCCCGACACGCGCACCTTGATCCCCTTGCAGCCGAAGCGCAGCGCCGAATCGACGCTCTTGCGCATGGCGCGACGGAAGCTGACGCGCTTCTCAAGCTGCAGCGCGATATTCTCGGCCACAAGCTGGGCGTCCAGTTCCGGCTTGTTCACCTCGATGATGTCGATGAACACGTCGCGATTGGTGCGCTTGCCGAGCTCCGTCTTGAGCTTCTCGATCTCGGCGCCCTTGCGGCCGATCACGATACCCGGACGCGCGGTGCGGATCAGGAAGCGCAGCTTGTTGCCCGGGCGCTCGATCTCGACCGAGCTCACGCCAGCAGCCTTCAACTTGTCGCGCAGCTCAGCCTTGAGCTTCACGTCCTCGACCAGGAGCTTGTCATAGTCGCGCTCAGAGAACCAGCGCGAACGCCACGGCTTGTTCACTCCCAGCCGGAATCCGTAAGGATGGACTTTCTGTCCCATACTTGTTTCCTCAAATCCTTTACTTGCCTGTCATGCGATCCGCGGACCGCCCAGCCTATTGCTTACGCCCTCTTGCTGACCTTTTTCTGCACCTTGGCCTTTTCCGTCGCCGGCTTCGCCTTCTTTACCGGCTTCGCCGCCTTGGTCTCTTCCACGCGTGTCACCAGGTCGGAACCGCTGCCGTCCTCGCGCTCGGCCAGCGACAGCACGATGTGCGTCAGCCGGCGCTGATAGCGGTAGGCGCGGCCCATGGGGGCGGGACGGATGCGCTTCATGCGCGGCCCGTCGTTGGCCACGGCCTGCTTGACGTAAAGCCGGTCCACATCCAGATCGGTGCCCTGCTCGCCCGACACGTACCGGGCGTTATCGATCGCCGACACAAGCAGCTTGTGGATCACCGGCGCGATGCGCTTTCTGGTGAAGGCCGCTGTCTCCAGCGCCTCCTGGACATTGCGGCCCTTGATCAGCTCGAGCACCAGCCGCGCCTTCTGCGGCGATACGCGCTGGAACCTGGCTTCGGCCCGATACTCTTTTGTCTCGACTGCCATTGGTTTCTTCCTCAACTCAGCTTTTCTAGCGTCCCGCCGGCTTCGCCGTGGTTTCTGCGCTCTTGGCGCCGCCGGTGTGGCCCTTGAAGGTGCGCGTGGGCGCAAACTCGCCCAGCTTGTGGCCCACCATATTCTCCGTCACGTACACGGGAACGAACTTCTTGCCGTTGTGCACCGCAATGGTGTGACCTACGAACTCGGGAAAGATCGTCGAGCGCCGCGACCAGGTCTTGACGACCTTCTTGTCGTTGGCCGCATTCAAGCCTTCGATCTTCACGTGCAGGTGCGTGTCTACAAACGGACCTTTTTTTGTCGAACGTGCCATGAAACTCAGCTCCTAAGCTCTCTACTTGCTGCGCCGCTGCACGATGAATGCATCGGTCCGCTTGTTGTTGCGCGTCTTGTATCCGCGCGTCGGCTGGCCCCACGGGGTCACCGGGTGACGGCCGCCGGAGGTCTTGCCTTCGCCGCCGCCGTGCGGGTGGTCGACCGGGTTCATAGTCACGCCACGGTTGGTGGGACGAATGCCCAGCCAACGCGTGCGGCCGGCCTTGCCGATCGAAACGTTCTCGTGATCGGTGTTGCCCACCTGGCCGATGGTTGCCATGCACTCCACCAGCACCCGGCGGGTCTCGCCCGAGGGTAGCTTGAGCAGCGCATAATCGCCTTCCTTGGCGACCAGCTGCGCCTGCGCACCCGCCGAGCGCGCCATCTGCGCGCCCTTGCCGGGCCGCAACTCGATAGCGTGCACCGTGGTGCCGGCCGGAATGTTCTTCAGCGGCAGCGCGTTGCCGACCAGGATGTCGGCGTCCGGACCGGAGGTCACGGTCTGCCCCACCTTCAGGCCCACCGGCTGCAGGATGTAGCGCTTCTCGCCGTCCGCGTAGTGCACCAGCGCGATGCGAGCCGACCGGTTGGGGTCGTATTCAATGGTCGCCACCTTGCCCGGAACGCCGGCCTTATCCCGCTTGAAGTCGATAAGCCGGATCTTCTGCTTGTGTCCGCCGCCGTGGTGCCGGATCGTCAGGTCGCCCGAGTTGCGGCGGCCGCCGGTGCGCTTGCGCGTTACCAGCAGCGGCTTGTGCGGCTGATCCGTCGTCAGATCGTTGTTCACCTGCGTGGTCTTGAACCGCAGGGTCGGCGTGATCGGTCTGTATGTCTTGATTGCCATCGTCTTAGTCCTGAAGAACCCACGCTCTTTTCAGCGCCATTCTCCCGTTTCTCCGGAACTTGTTACTTGATAGTTCCGATATTCCTGCTTCGCAGTCCCGTGAGCCTGATTTCTGGTCCCTATACCTTGTCGTTTACAGGTTGCTCGCGTACTCGGGCATCTTCTCGCCGGCCTTCAGCCGGACGTAGGCCTTTTTCCAGTCGGGGCGGAAACCCGCGTAGCGTCCGCGGCGGCGTTCCTTGCCCGCAACGTTGGAGGTGCGCACCGCGGCCACCTTCACTTTGAAGAGTGCTTCCACGGCCTGCTTCACTTCGGTCTTGGTGGCCTCGGGAGCGACGTCGAACACCAGCGTCCCCTCGGTCTCCTTCACGCCCAGGCCCTTTTCCGTAATCAGCGGGCGACGGATTGTCGTATACAGTGTCGGCATTATGCAGCCTCCGTTGCAGCGATTTGCCGTTTCGAAACGCTCTTGACGAGCGACTCGCTCAACTGCTCAATCGCCGATTTGGAGAAGATCGCGCGGTCGTAGCGCAGCAGGTCGTAGGGGTGCACTTCGTTGTTCAGCACCAGTTCCACGCCCTTCAGGTTGCGCGCGCCGAGGATCAGTCCTTCGGTCAAAGTCTTGCTGTTATCGACCAGCAGCGCCGTGCGCTCCACGCCCAGCTTGTCCAGCGCGGCGCGATAGAGCTTGGTCTTGGCTTCCTTGATCTCCAGCGAATCGACCACCGTGAGCTTGCCGTCGGCCAGCTTCGAAGCCAGCGCCGAGCGCAGCGCGCCCAGCAGCTTTTTGCGCGGGAACGCATAGTCATAGCTGCGCGGCTGCGGCCCGTGCACGGTGCCGCCGTGGCGCCAAAGGGGCGAACGAACGGAGCCGACACGTGCGCGGCCGGTACCCTTCTGCTTCCACAGCTTCTTGCCGGAGCCGGCGACCAGTTTGCGGTTCTTGGTGGCGTGCGTGCCCTGGCGCAGCGAGGCGCGGTAGTGCTTCACCGCCTCCCACAGCAGAGCCTCGTTGACCTGTCCGAATACAGCATCGGCCAGATCCAGCGAGCCCACCTTTTCCCCATTCAGATTGACTACATCTACTTGTGCCATCGTCTTCTTCTTCTGCCGGCAACTTCTCCGGCTCGCAATTCTCATGCGCCGCAAGGCGCGATTGGCCGCACCATAGGTGCCTACTTGCGCTTCGCCTGCGCCTTCTTCGACGCCTTCAGCGGGTCGACCGTGCCGGAGCCGGCGAATCCGCGGCGCTCGCGCGGCGGAGCCTTCGCCTTGCTGATATATACATAGCCATCGCGGGGTCCGGGCACCGCGCCTTCCACCATCAGCAGGTTCTCATCGAGATCGATGCCGCGGATGCGAAGGTTGCGAACCGTCACCTGGTCGGTGCCCATGTGGCCGGGCATGCGCTGGCCGGGAAACACGCGCGACGGGAACGAGGAGGCGCCGATCGAGCCCTGCACCTGGAACATGTGCCCGTGCGCCTTCGGCCCGCCTCCGAAATGGTGGCGCCGCACGACGCCCGCGAAACCGCGGCCCTTCGAAGTGCCGATCACGTCGACGAACTTGGCGTCCTGGAAGATGTCGACCAGCACGCGGTCGCCGGCCTTCACGCCATCGGAGCCTTCGGCCGCCGCTTCGACATCGACTTCCTTGATGAACTTCACCGGGGGCGCCTCGGTCTTGGCCAGGTGGCCCTGCTGCGGCTTGGTCATCCGCGAAGCCTTCACGAACTCCACGAGGCCAATCTGCGCGGCATCGTAGCCGTCCCTGGTCGCCGTCTTCAACTGCGTGATCACGCATGGGCCCGCTTGGAGCACCGTAATCGGGTGCACCTCGCCCTTCTCGTCGAAGACCTGTGTCATACCGATCTTTTTACCCAGAATTCCCGTGACTGCCATGTTTCCCTCACCTCATCATGCGAAGCTATTCGCGTCGCACTGCCGGAATTGTTGATGAGCTATTAGCTTTTAGCTCTTAGCTTCTTTCGCACATCTGAAGAGCCATCAACTTATTAACTCTGTCTTGCCATCACCGCCAGCATCACCTCGATCAAGCTAGAGGCTAATAGCTAACAGCTACTTTTCGAATGCCTTGATCTCCACGTCGACGCCCGCGGGCAGATCGAGCTTCATCAGCGCATCCACCGTCTGCTGCGTCGGCTCCAGGATGTCGATCAGCCGCTTGTGCGTGCGGATCTCGAAGGCTTCGCGCGACTTCTTGTCAACGTGCGGCGAACGCAGCACGCAATACTTGTTCTTGATCGTCGGCAAGGGAATCGGACCCGCCACCGTCGCCCCGGTGCGCTTGGCCGTCTCCACAATCTCGCCGGTCGAGGTGTCCAGCACGCGATAGTCGTATGCCTTCAACCGGATGCGTATTCTCTGTCCTACCATTGGCGTCCCTTCAGTTCACAGTTCTTAGTTCGTAGTCCTCAGCGTTTTGACTGGGAACTACGAACTGTGAACTGGTTCCACTCTTACTTGATGATCTCGCTGATCGTGCCCGCGCCCACGGTGCGGCCGCCTTCGCGGATGGCGAAGCGCAGGCCCTTTTCCATGGCCACCGGGGTGATCAGATCCACAACCAGCTGCACGTTGTCGCCGGGCATCACCATCTCGGTACCCGCCGGCAGTTCCGCCACGCCCGTCACGTCGGTCGTGCGGAAGTAGAACTGCGGACGGTAGCCCTTGAAGAACGGCGTATGACGGCCGCCCTCTTCCTTCGACAGAACGTAAACTTCACCCTTGAAGTTGGTGTGCGGGGTGATCGACGCCGGCTTCGCCAGCACCATCCCGCGCTCCACGTCTTCCTTGGGAATGCCGCGCAGCAGGATGCCCGCGTTGTCGCCCGCCAGGCCTTCGTCCAGCTGCTTCTTGAACATTTCCACGCCCGTGCACACCGACTTGCGGGTCTCGCGGAAGCCGACGATTTCCACATCCTCGCCGACCTTCACCTTGCCGCGCTCGATACGGCCCGTCACCACGGTGCCGCGGCCCGAGATCGAGAAGATGTCTTCGATGGGCATCAGGAAGGGCAGATCCACCGAGCGCTGCGGCTGGGGAACGTTCTTGTCCACCGCCTCCATCAGCTCGTCGATCTTGGCTTCCCACTGCGCTTCGCCGTTCAAGGCGCCCAGGGCCGAGCCACGGATCACCGGTACGTCGTCGCCGGGGAACTGGTACTTCGACAGAAGCTCGCGGACTTCCATCTCCACCAGATCGATCAGCTCGCTGTCCTCGACCGCGTCGCACTTGTTCAGGAACACCACGATGTAGGGCACGCCCACCTGGCGGGCCAGAAGCACGTGCTCCTTGGTCTGCGGCATCGGGCCGTCGGTCGCGGCAACCACCAGGATCGCGCCGTCCATCTGCGCCGCGCCGGTGATCATGTTCTTGATGTAGTCGGCGTGGCCGGGGCAGTCCACGTGCGCGTAGTGACGGTTCTTGGTCTCGTACTCCACGTGCGCCGTCGCGATGGTAATGCCGCGCTCGCGCTCTTCCGGCGCATTGTCAATCGAGTCGAACGAGCGGAACTGGATCTTGGGGTTGTTCTTGGCCAACACCTTGGTGATCGCCGCCGTCAGCGTCGTCTTGCCGTGATCGATGTGTCCGATCGTCCCCACATTGCAGTGGGGCTTGGAACGATCAAATTTTTCCTTCGCCATTCTCTATTCCTCTTGAGCTCGAACTTCCCGTTTCATTCACGGGGCGCCGGCGATCCGGCTCCAGCCCCAGAAACTTCGTTACTTTCCTTGCGCCCGACCGATGATCTCATCGGCGATCATGCGGGGCGCCTCTTCGTAGCGCGCGAACTGCATCGAGTAGGACGCGCGGCCCTGGGTGGACGAACGGATGTCGTTCACGTAGCCGAACATTTCCTTCAGCGGCACGATCGCCTTGATGACCTGCGAACCGGCGGCGTGCTCCATACCCTCAATGCGCCCGCGGCGCGAATTGATGTCGCCAATGATGGAACCAGCGAACTTGAACGCCATTTCGTTCGAGTCCACTTCGTGGTAGCTGCCGTCGTACAGGGTCACCTTGACATCGACGATCGGGTAGCCGGCCAGGATGCCTAGCTCCAATGCGCCCTGGACGCCCTGGTCGATGGGCTTGATGTATTCCTTCGGAACCACGCCGCCCTTGATGTCGTTGACGAACTCGTAGCCCTTGCCCGGCTCGTTCGGCTCGATGCGCAACTTGCAGTGGCCGTAGTTGCCGGAGCCGCCGGTCTGGCGGATGTACTTGCCTTCGGCTTCGGCATGCTTGCGAATCGTTTCGCGGAATGCCACCTTGGGCTCGCCCACATTGGCTTCCACGCGGTGTTCGCGCTTCATGCGGTCCACCAGGATCTCGAGGTGCAATTCGCCCATGCCGCTGATGATGGTCTGGCCGGACTCTTCATCGGTCCGCACCTTGAAGGTGGGATCTTCATCGGCCAGCTTCGACAGCGCAATGCCCATCTTCTCCTGGTCGGCCTTGGTCTTGGGCTCAATCGCCACGGAGATCACCGGCTCGGGGAAGGTGATCGCGCCCAGCGCGACGGCATGATGCGGATCGCACAGAGTGTCGCCGGTCTTCGGTTCCTTCAGGCCCACGATCGCGCAGATGTCGCCGGCGAGGATCTCGTTGATGTCCTCACGCTTGTTGGCGTGCATCTTCACCAAGCGGCCGACGCGCTCTGTCTTTCCCGTACGCGGGTTGAGCACCGTGTCGCCGGTCTTCAGCGTGCCGGAGTAAACGCGAATGAACGAGAGCTTGCCGAACGGATCGTTGATGAGCTTGAACACCAGCGCCGACAACGGCTCGCTGTCATCCACCTTGCGCGTAAGCTTCTGCTCGGGATGCGCCGGGTTGATGCCTTCCACCGGGGGCTTGTCCAACGGCGAGGGCAGGTAATCCACCACCGCGTCGAGCAGCGTCTGCACACCCTTGTTCTTGAAGGCAGAACCGCAGATCACCGGGAAGACCTTCAGATCGATGGTCGCCTGGCGGATGCCCTTCTTCAGTTCTTCTTTGGTCGGCGTTTCGCCTTCCAGAAACTTCTCGAGCAGCACATCATCGGTCTCCGCGATGATTTCGATGAGCTGCATGCGGAAGGCTTCCGCCTTCTTCTTCAGGTTCTCGGGAATCTCTTCGACCGAGTACTTGGCGCCCATGGTCTCGTCGTGCCACAGGATGGCCTTCATCTCGATGAGATCGATAACGCCCTTGAACGCCGCTTCCGCGCCAATGGGAATCTGCAGGGCCACGGGCCGCGCGCCCAGGCGCTTGCGGATGGTTTCAATCACGTACTCGAAGTCCGCGCCGTTCTTGTCCATCTTGTTGACGAAGCAAATGCGCGGAACCTTGTACTTGTCGCCCTGGCGCCACACGGTTTCGGTCTGGGGCTGCACGCCGCTGACGGAATCGAACAATGCCACGGCACCGTCGAGAACACGAAGTGAGCGCTCCACCTCGGCCGTGAAGTCCACGTGACCCGGGGTGTCGATGATGTTGATGCGAAGGTCGCGCCACATGCAGGTGGTGGCGGCCGACGTGATCGTGATGCCGCGCTCCTGCTCCTGCTCCATGTAGTCCATGGTCGCGGTGCCTTCATGCACTTCGCCGATGCGGTGCGTGATGCCCGTGTAAAACAGGATTCGTTCTGTCGCTGTCGTTTTGCCGGCGTCGATATGCGCCATGATTCCGATGTTCCGGCATCGATTCAGCGGTATGTTGCGTGCCACGGTCAGAATCCTTTCGCGGAGGGAAGCCCGCGGTTAGTCCAGCGATCAGTGATCAGTCAAATCTCGATTGCGGTGCCCCGGGCCCCTGACTTTGAGACCCGGGATCGCAGTATCTACCAGCGGTAGTGTGCAAACGCGCGGTTGGCTTCCGCCATGCGGTGCACGTCTTCCTTCTTCTTCATAGCCGCGCCGCGGCCATTGGCGGCATCGAGCAGTTCGTTGGTGAGCTTGTCGACCATGCCCTTTTCGCCCCGCGCGCGCCCGTAGCTGATGAGCCAGCGGATCGCCAGCGAGGTACGCCGGTCGGGGTTAACTTCGATCGGCACCTGGTAATTGGCGCCGCCTACGCGGCGGGTCTTCACTTCAAGCAGCGGCTTGCAGTTCTCGACAGCCTTCTTAAACAACTTGATGGCTTCTTCGCCGCCGCCCTTCTCTTCCACGTTCTTCATGGCCTGGTAGAAGATGCCCTGCGCGGTCGACTTCTTGCCGCCCCACATCATGGAGTTCACAAACTTGGTCACGAGCGTGGACCCGTAAACCGGATCCGGCGCGACTTCCCGCTTCGAAATGTGCCCTTTTCTCGGCATAATTCCTCAAAAACTCAGTTCACAGTTGACAGTTCACAGTTCTCAGATCTTCCGTTGTCAGGCTTTTGCTCTTCACTGACAACTGATCACTGACCACTGTCTTTACTTCTTACCCTTCGCCGGCGCCGCTCCGCCCTTGGCGCGCTTGGCGCCGTACTTGGACCGGCCCTGCTTGCGGTTGGCCACGCCG
>Ga0318567_10001023_pt1 | contig 11250 bp, 14 predicted proteins | sample GRESIP088b5f20_FD_203691 | JGI IMG/M metagenome (GOLD analysis project Ga0318567, IMG submission 203691) | Tropical soil microbial communities from Luquillo Experimental Forest, Puerto Rico - GRE.SIPMG.088b5f20 | ecosystem: Environmental > Terrestrial > Soil > Tropical forest > Bulk soil...
AATTTTGTCAGGGTATTATGCCATAATTACAGTTTAAAATGAGTTTATATGCAACACTCAGAGATACAATCTGTTAAGCAAAGATTTGGGATTATTGGAACTTCTGAATTACTTAATAGAGCTATTGATATAGCTGTGCAAGTCGCACCGACAGATTTATCAGTATTAATTACTGGTGAAAGTGGAGTAGGGAAAGAAAATTTTCCGCAAATTATTCATTTTTATAGCCATAGAAAACATGGGCCTTATATTGCGGTGAACTGTGGAGCAATTCCGGAAGGAACGATTGATTCAGAACTTTTTGGACATGAAAAAGGGTCGTTTACTGGTGCAACGGCTGATAGGAAGGGTTATTTTGAAGTTGCAGATGGGGGGACTATTTTTTTAGACGAGGTGGGAGAGTTGCCGTTATCTACCCAGGTTCGGTTGTTGCGCGTTCTTGAAACCGGAGAGTTTATTAAAGTTGGTTCATCTAAAACTCAGAAAACTAATGTAAGGGTTGTAGCTGCAACCAATTTAAATATGTCACAAGCTACGCGAGATGGAAAATTTAGGGAAGATTTGTTTTACCGATTAAATACAGTCCCGATTGCTGTGCCTCCGCTTAGAGAAAGAAAAGAAGATATTGTGTTGCTGTTTCGGAAATTTGCAGCAGATTTTGCTGAGAAATACAGAATGCCAGCCATTAAATTGACAGAAGATGCGAAACAACTGCTTTCGAGTTACTATTGGAATGGAAATGTACGTCAGTTAAAGAATATAACAGAGCAAATATCAGTTATTGAGCAACAGCGCGATATTACATCCCAAATTCTTCGTGTTTACTTACCAAAAGAAGAAATTGAAAGGTTGCCAGCATTATTTTCTAATTCTGCAAACGAACAAAAGACGTTTAATAGTGAAAGAGAAATTTTATATCAAGTGCTTTTTGATATGAAGAAGGATATGGCTGACCTAAAGAAAGTTGTTCACGATATAATGAATAATCAGCATGTAGAAGTACAGCAGACTGAAGCGAATTATCAAGCAACATTTTTGAATCATAAAGATGCGTTGCTTTCTGCTCAGACAACAAATATTGACTTTGTAAATGATAAGTCTTCCAGGGAGGCAAAACAATTCGCTAATGACTATGACGATATAGAAGCTATTCAAGATGCAGAGGAATATCATGAAATAGAAACTGCTCAAAAGCCTAAAACGCTTGAAGATATGGAACGGCAAATGATCAAATCGACACTCGACAGATATAAAGGAAAACGTAAGGCTGCCGCTGATGAATTACAAATATCAGAAAGGACGTTATATCGAAAAATAAAGGAATACGGGATAGAATAAAATTCAATTTATGAATATAAAAGGTAAGAGAATAATTTTGAAATTGAAGTTTGCCTCGGTGGCTTTATTTCTGATAATGCTGATAGGTTCATGCTCGGTATCATACAAGTTTAATGGATCGTCTATTGATTATACAAAAACGAAATCGATATCAATTTCAGATTTCCCGAATACAGCAGAGCTGGTATACCCTCCATTATCTCAGGATTTTTCAGAATCTTTGAGAGATTCGTATAGTAAGCAGACCAGGTTGCAGTTATTGAAAAAAGGAGGAGATTTGCATTTGGAAGGAGAAATTGTTGGATATCAGCTTACGCCAATGGCTATTTCGGCAGATTCTTATGCTGCCAAAACAAAGATTACTTTGACAATCAAGGTGCGATTCTCGAATAATAAAAATCCGGAAGATGATTTTGAAAAAACTTATTCTGCATTTCAGTCATTTGACAGCACCAGAATGTTGACAGATGTACAGGATGAACTAATTAAAATAATGATCGCCGATATTGTAGATAATATATATAATGACACTGTAGCTAAGTGGTAAATACGATTAATTATTTGCTGTTTTATAATTTATTTAGACGCTTTTTAAAACTAATGTATTGCTAATTATGACACATGAAGAGTTTATAACGATTGTCAGAAACCCGGAGTCCGTAGTGACTAACCATGTGCATGAATTAAAGGAATTGATCGATTTGCATCCATATTTTGCTGCCGCGAGATTATTTTACGTGAAGGCCTTAAAGCAGTCGAATAGTATACAATTCGCTTCAAATTTAAAAGTAGCTTCTCTTTATTGTTCGAACCGGCGTTGGTTGTATTACCTTCTCTATCCGGAAAAATTAATTGTTTCTGAGCCTTACAGGCGTGATAAACTCACGAAATCAAAATCCGCTGGTGATTATTTTGATATGATGAACAATGTTGAATCAGAGGCTGGGGATACCAAGCAATCATTGAAAAATTTAGCTCAACGATTAAAATTAGCTCGATCAATAATTACTCCGTTGCCAGTTAGTCGACCTGCTAACCCAATTTCAGAAATACCTGCAGTGGAGGTGGTTCCTTTTAATTTTCTTGAAAATAAAATGGAAATGCCTCGTAATCGTAGCGAAGTTTCTGAAGATACTGCAAAAAAACTCATTTCGGAGAGAAAATACGCAGAGGCTATTGAAATATTGCGCGACTTAAATTTGAATAATCCGAAAAAAAGTGTTTACTTTGCAGACCAAATTCGATTTTTAGAAAAGATTATCGCAAACTCAAAAAAATAAACAATATTATGTACATTGCTATTACCATTTTAATCGTTATTCTGTCTATATTACTATCTTTATTTGTCCTTGTGCAAAATTCAAAAGGTGGTGGTTTGTCTGCCGGATTCTCTTCTTCAAACCAAATTATGGGCGTTCGGAAAACAACTGATTTTGTGGAAAAAATGACTTGGGGATTGGTAATTGGGGTAGTGGTGCTCTCAATTTTTGCAGTGGGTATACACAAACATCAACCTGCTGCAGTAACAAATGAATCAGAAATAAAGGAACAAGTTCAGCATGCTAAACAAGCTGAACCTGGTGTGGTAGCCCCAAATTTTGGAGAAAATCCAGAGGCTGCGAAATCTCCGGCTAAACCAGCTTTGCCCGCAAAAAAATAGTTGGTATCTAAAAATATTAAATGAAGCGTATCAATTCTTTTTGGTACGCTTTCTTTTTATTATGTTACTTTTATTCTTGTGATAATTAATGGTTGAAGTGAATTTTATTCATTTAATTGATTATGCCGGTACGTTTGCATTTGCTATAAGTGGGATTAGACTGGCTTCAGCAAAACAGTTTGACTGGTTTGGGGCATATGTTGTAGGTTTGGTTACTGCAATAGGTGGAGGTACTACCCGTGACTTGTTGTTGAATGCTACTCCATTTTGGATGCTTCAGCCATCATATCTGATTGTAACAGGACTTGCACTTATTTCGGTTATTTTGTTTGGAAAGTATTTAATTCGGTTGAATAATACGTTTTTTATTTTTGATGCTATTGGTCTGGGTTTGTTTGTGGTAGTAGGAATACAACGTACTTTGGGCGCCGGGTTTCCTTTTTGGGTGGCTGTTGTTATGGGTATGATTACAGGTTCTGTAGGGGGAATTATTCGAGATATGCTGATAAATGAAGTGCCATTGATATTTCGAAAGGATATTTATGCTTTGGCTTGCGTGGTAGGAGGTTTGGTGTTTTATATTTTTTCTTTGCTGAGTGTTTCACCTACTTTTACTCAAATTGCTTCTGCAGTTTCGGTTATTTTGACTCGCGTTTTGGCTGTCAAATATCACATAAGTTTACCTGTTTTAAAGGGGCATGATGACCATTGAGCAGGTGTTATAATGAATTTAATTTATAGATAAATATAATGTTGCAAATAGATGATACTATAATTAGTTTAGAATTGTTGGATGAGCATTTTGTGTGCGATTTAAATGTGTGCAAAGGAATTTGTTGTATTGAGGGTGATGATGGTGCTCCGCTGGAAGAAGAGGAAGTGAAGATAATTGAAGATATTCTTCCTATTATATGGGATGATTTGACGGAGGTATCAAAGGAAGTTATTCGCAAGCAGGGTGTTTCATATATCGATAGAGATGGCGAACCTGTGACTTCAATTGTAAATGGAGCGGAATGCGTCTTTACTTATACAGATCAGGATGGGATGTGTAAGTGTGCCATTGAAAAGGCTTTTAGGGAAGGGAAAACGGATTTTTACAAGCCGATTTCCTGTCATTTGTATCCTGTTCGCTTGCAAAAATATGATGAGTTTACGGCGGTAAATTATCATCGTTGGAACGTTTGTGATTGCGCCCGTAAATTTGGAGGTAAATTAGGAGTGCCTGTTTATCAGTTTTTGAAAGAACCGTTGATTCGTAAATTTGGACACGAGTGGTTTGAACAACTTGAAATAGCTGACGAAGAACTTAAAAATGAAAAATGAAATGAATGCAATTCGAGTCAAAGTAGAAATTATTACCATTGGTGATGAAATCCTGATTGGTCAGATTGTAGATACAAATTCGGCTTGGATGGCAACAGAGTTGAATAAATGTGGTTTCGAATTAGCTCAAATTACGTCTATTCATGATAATGAAGAGCAGATTATAGAATCATTGGATTTGGCTTTGAGTCGGGCTGATGTGGTTCTTTTTACCGGAGGAATTGGTCCTACGAACGATGATATTACAAAACAAACGCTTGCTAAATTTTTCAATACGAAATTAATTTTTGATGAATCGGTTTTGCTCAATATTGAAAGGATATTTGCCAATCGTCCCAATCTCGTTTTGAATGAATTGACCAGAGCACAGGCTATGGTTCCGGAAAATTGTACGGTAATTCAGAATACAGTAGGAACCGCGCCAATTACTTGGTTTGAGAATGATGGCAAAGTAATCGTCTCTATGCCTGGAGTTCCTTATGAAATGAAGCAAGCGATGAGTTCTGAGGTTATTCCACGTTTGCAGCGCTGTTTCAAAACACCGGTTTTAATTCATAAGACCGTTCAGGTTTATGGTTATTCTGAGTCGGCCTTAGCACTGAAAATTGCTGATTGGGAAAATGAATTGCCGGAGTATATCAGTTTGGCTTATTTGCCAAATTCAGGTGTTGTTAAACTGAGTTTGAGTGGATTGTTGGATGATGTACTTGCATTGCAATTCAGTATTAATCAGCAGATAGATAAATTATCTCAGCAACTTGGAACTGCAATTGTAGCTTATGAAGATATATCGATTGAGGAATTGGTCGGTAATCTGTTGAAATCGAAAGAATTGATGGTTGCAACTGCGGAGAGTTGCACTGGGGGTAATATAGCTCATAAATTCACCTTGATTCCGGGTAGCTCTGAGTTTTTTAAAGGGTCTGTGGTAGCCTATTCTAATGAAATTAAAATGAATGTTTTGCAGGTTTCCAGTGAAGACTTGGAAAAGGGTGGAGCGGTTAGTCAAGCAGTGGTGGAACAAATGGCGAAAGGTGTGCGGAAATTATTAAAAAGCGATGTTTCAATAGCAACTTCGGGAATCGCAGGTCCAACGGGTGGTACTAATGAAAAGCCAGTCGGAACTGTTTGGATTGCAGTTAGTTCTGCAGATAAAACAGTTAGCCGTGAATTTAGATTTGGCTCGTTGCGCGAACAGAATATTTTGAGAGCAACGCAAGCGGCACTGCTTATGTTGAAAGAAATTATATGATGTAAACTGCATTATATTAGCTATTTATGTGGTTGTTGTGGTTGCTGATAGTAAATAATGAAATTTAAAGATAGAAAAGCTTGTGTGATTGAAAAAAAAACTATACTTTTGCACACTGTTTTTGAGAAAAAATGTAAACAATAAAAAGATATAGAAATGTCAAAAATTTGTCAGATTACCGGTAAAAAAGCAATGGTAGGAAACAACGTATCACACTCAAAACGTCGTACCAAAAGAACCTTTGATGTGAACTTGTTTACAAAGAAATTCTATTGGGTAGAGCAAGATACTTGGATTAGCTTGAATATTTCAGCTAACGGACTACGTACCATCAACAAAATTGGATTAGATGCTGCCATTAAAAAAGCGTCAGAAAAAGGGTATTTATACGCATAATTTTTAGGAGAACACACAAAATGGCAAAAAAATCGAAAGAGGCAAGAGTCCAAGTTATTTTGGAATGCACAGAGCATAAAGAAAGCGGTCTGCCCGGAACATCACGTTATATTACTGTTAAAAACAGAAAAAATACACCGGCCCGTTTGGAGTTGAAAAAATACAACCCCATTATGAAGAAAGTAACAGTACACAAAGAAATTAAATAATATCTGAATCATGGCTAAAAAAGCGGTTGCATCTCTCCAAAAAGGAGAAGGACGTTCATTCGCAAAGGTTATCAAGATGGTGAAATCACCAAAAACCGGCGCTTATATGTTCCAGGAAGAAATTGTACACAACGATAAAGTGAAAGAATATTTCACCAAATAATATAGATCGTTTCCTAAAAAATTGGAAAGTCCCTTCATTTTAATTAGTGAAGGGGCTTTTTTGTTGTGAAATTGCGGTTTGACTGTTACAATTTGCTTGGCTTGTTTGCATTGATGCGATGCTTTTGGAGCTCTTGCGGTTTTGTCAGATAAGTTTATCTGATAGGTTGTTTTAACTGTTTGCCCATTTGTGCTTGTTATCCGAAAATAAGTATGCAAATATAAAGCGGAAAATAATCTGTCTATTCAGAAAATCAACTAAACAATCTGGAATTTATAACTACAATCCTTTCATTTATAAAAATGAGGGGCTTGTTTTTGCCGTAAGCTCAAAAAAAAGGTTTAATTTTGTAAGCTAATTCTCAATGGACTAATGATAATGTGCATTTTTGCAATGTGCAAGCATGTATTTTGGGGATTTTAAATCGAAAAATAAGAAAGATGGGTTTATTTAATATTTTTAGCAAAGAAAAGAAAGAAACGCTTGATCAAGGTCTATCTAAGACAAAAGAAAGTGTATTCTCGAAACTGACACGAGCTGTTGCAGGCAAATCGAAGGTAGACGAGGAGGTGCTTGATAATCTGGAAGAGGTGCTGATTACTTCGGATGTGGGTGTTGAAACCACCTTGCGCATTATCGAACGAATTGAAAAACGGGTGGCGCAGGATAAATATGTAAATACTGCGGAGTTGAATGGAATCTTGAAAGATGAAATTGTATCTTTGTTGGGGGAGAATAATTCCGATACACCAATAGATTTTGATGCTGTATTACCCCATTCGCCTTATGTAATTATGGTGGTGGGTGTAAATGGTGTGGGTAAAACCACCACAATCGGTAAGTTGGCGTATCAGTTTACCAAAGCTGGAAAGAAAGTATATCTTGGTGCTGCTGATACTTTTCGTGCAGCTGCTGTTGATCAATTGGTCATTTGGGGTGAACGTGCTGGAGTGCCGGTGATTAAGCAAAAGATGGGTGCTGATCCGGCATCTGTCGCTTATGACACTATAGCTTCTGCAAAAGCTAATAATGCCGATGTGGTGATAATTGATACAGCGGGACGTTTGCATAATAAGATTAACTTGATGAATGAATTGACTAAGATTAAAAATGTGATGCAGAAAGTTGTACCGGATGCGCCACATGAGGTTTTGTTGGTGCTGGATGGGTCTACAGGGCAAAATGCTTTTGAACAAGCTAAACAATTCACCAAGGCGACAAATGTTACAGCGTTGGCTATCACTAAACTTGATGGAACAGCTAAAGGTGGGGTAGTTATAGGAATTTCAGATCAGTTTAAAATCCCGGTAAAATATATAGGCTTGGGAGAAGGAATGGAACATTTGCAGGTGTTTGATAAAGAGAGATTTGTAGAAACTCTGTTTGAGTAGAAACTTATAAATTTAAAGAAATCAGGATTGTGTCGTTTTGTGTTTAGTTGTGGTTTGTAAGCCCTGTCTAAATGAAATAGTTTAATATGTCAGTTGAAAATATAAATAGAGGAATAGTCGATGTGGTAACACTTGGTTGTTCGAAAAATCTGGTTGATTCGGAGCAGTTGATGCGTCAGTTTGATGCACTTGGTTATCGTGTAAGGCATGATGCCAAAAATCCAGATGGTGAAATTGTAATTGTAAATACCTGTGGATTTATTGGAGATGCTAAAGAAGAAAGTATTAATACCATTTTGCAGTTTGCAGATTTGCGTAAAAAGAATAAAATTGGTAAGCTCTTTGTGATGGGCTGTCTGTCTGAACGTTATTTAAAGGAATTGAGTTTGGAAATTCCTGAAGTAGATAAGTTTTATGGAAAGTTCAATTACGCAGATATTTTGAAAGAAATAGGGCAGGAGTATCGGGCTGATCTGCGGTTAGAGCGTACACTTACAACGCCGAACCATTACGCTTACATAAAGATTTCGGAAGGCTGCAACAGGACTTGTTCTTATTGCGCTATACCTATTATTACCGGTCGTCATCGGTCACGTTCTATAGAGGATATCGAACACGAAGTAAAAGGATTGGTGGCGAGTGGTGTGAAAGAATTTCAACTGATAGCCCAGGATTTATCGTATTACGGACAGGATCGGTATAAAACTCTGAAGTTGGCCGAATTGACCGAACGCCTTTCGGATATCCAGGGAGTGGAATGGTTACGATTGCATTATGCATATCCAACACAGTTTCCTTACGATATTCTGAAAGTGATGCGCGAACGTGATAATGTTTGTAATTATCTAGATATTGCTTTGCAGCATGTGAGTGATAATATGCTGACCAAAATGCGCCGCAATATAACTTCGATGCAAACCAACGAATTGATTAATCGGATTCGTGCCGAGGTACCTGGCATTCATTTACGGACTACTCTCTTGCTGGGACATCCAGGTGAAACAGAAACTGACGTAGAAGAATTGAAAGAATTTGTCCGTAAGGCTCGATTTGAACGTTTAGGTGCATTTGCATTTTCTAACGAGGAAGGTACTTTTGCATATAAGACTTATGCCGATGATATTGAAGATGAAGTTAAGCAACGACGGGTTGATGAAATAATGTCTATACAACAAGGTATTTCAGCCGAAATAAACCAATCTAAGATTGGCAAAATGCTGAAAGTGATGATTGATCGGGTAGAAGATGAGTATTTTGTAGGACGGACCGAATATGATTCGCCGGAAGTTGATCCAGAAGTACTTATCCCTATTTCTACAAAAGGAGTTAAGCAAGGAGAATTTTATAACGCAAGAATCGTTGATGCAACGGATTTTGATCTTTATGGTATTTAAATTACTTTTTAGATTAGCCCGTGATCTGTCTCCCAGCAACTGTTTATAACTTGTAACTGAAATATCTTGTAATTATGAATCACAAAGAATTGATAGCCAGTATGGCCGCCAAATTAAATGCGCCAAAGTCAGTAGTTGCTGATTTGTTGGAGACGACAGTTGTTACTTGTACTGAATTATTAGTTGAAGAGAAAACTATTGGATTTCAGAGCTTTGGTAATTTTGAAGTGCGTAAAAAAGAAGAACGTCTTTCGGTTCATCCATCCACACAAATTCGTACGTTAATTCCACCAAAACTCGTTGTGAACTTTAAGCAAAGTAATATCCTGAAAGATAAACTTAAAAACCTTCAGCATAATGAATAAGGAAAAAATTTCATCTCAGGAGATTATTGACCTCGTTTCATCAAAATCATCTGTTAGTAAACGTGTAGCAGAAGAATTTCTTAAAGTGATGATTTCTTCTATTGAAGAAGCATTATTAGCTGGTGAAGTTGTTAAGATTAAAAATTTCGGAACCTTTAAACTGCTATGGAATGAACCACGCAAGAGTGTGAATGTTCAAACCGGTGATGATATCCTGTTAGCAGGTTATCATAAAGTTAGTTTTACGCCAGATACAATTCTGAGAGACTTGGTAAATGAGCCATTTGCACATCTTGTGCCTGTTGAATTAGATTCGGAAAATCCGGAACCAATTCAAGATAAAACTGATGTTGTGCTCGATCCATTGAGAATTTTTACTGATCAAGCAGCTGAAATTAAAGACCTGTTGTCTGAAATCCAAGCTTTGTCGTCTGTGGGTGATAATAAAGTATTAAAAAGTGAATCCGAACCGGTTTTGTTGGTTGAGTCAACGGTTGTAGATGGAGATGTCTATAAGCTAATTCAGGAAGAGTCGGCTAGTGAACATGTGCAAGGAGAACAGAGAAGTGTTCAAGTTTCCAGTGAGGTAGTAAAATCGGTTCCAAAAGAAATTGAAACTGAGCCATCAGTGCCAGAAGAATCCGTTGAACCTGTAGTTGAAGAAGCACAGCAGCGAGAACCTATCGATATTGGTAAGCAAGAGTTCCTTGATACTGTAGTTCCTCAGTATGAGAAAAAGCAAGCAAATGATGAAAAGGTGTTGGAACAACCGGCAAATTCAATTCCAGAATTAGATTCCATGGAATTTCTAAAGGGTATAAAGCCTAGGCGAAAGCGTAAGGTTTGGTTGCTGATTGTGATTATTATTGCGGTAATTGCAGGTTTGGGTGCGGGACTTTATTTGTTTTGTCCACCTGTAGCTGATTTTGCAAATAGTAGTATCGAAAAGGTTGGAAAAGTAACTGATAATGCAGTCGCATCTATGTCTAATTGGTTTCAGACAAAACCGAAACAAACTCCTCCTGTAGCCCAGACAATCATTGTTCCGAAAGATACTACGGTTAATGATTCTGTAGATGATGAAGTTGCTGCCGTAGAAAAAGAGTCGGTTGATAGCCTTCAATTAATGTTTGATAATCCAAGAGTGTATACTAAATTTATAGGAAGTGAGACAGTGAAACCTGGCAGTCGCCTGACAATTATGTCAAAACAATATTATGGAAGTAAGGATTTTTGGGTTTATATTTATGAGGCAAATAAAGAAAATATACCTAATCCGGACCGAATTTCCGAAGGAACGATTATTCGTATCCCTAAATTAGACTCGCGGCTAATTGATGTAACAAATCCGCGTTGCATAAAGAAAGCGAAAGAACTGCATGATATTTATGTAAAGAATAAAGTTAATTGAATGGTTTGTCTTTTTTATCTTGATTCTTTGTTAATGGCTTTTTAATTAGGAAGTTCTGCATTTGTTTACAAATTGTAGAACTTTTTTAATTCAAAAAGGTGAAAAATATGAATGGAATTTAGCATTAAAATGCTAGTGTACTTAATAATCTAAATTCTGGTTAATAGATATTAAATCAGTGCTTTGACCTATCAAATAACACTATATTTGCTCAACAAAAAAAACAACAATACAAACATAAAACAATATGATTCAAACTGTTGATATTAGGGAACTTAATGAACGCATAGAAAAGCAAAGCTCTTTTGTAGACGCATTAACCATGGGAATGGATAAGGTAATTGT
>Ga0318567_10001024_pt1 | contig 11247 bp, 8 predicted proteins | sample GRESIP088b5f20_FD_203691 | JGI IMG/M metagenome (GOLD analysis project Ga0318567, IMG submission 203691) | Tropical soil microbial communities from Luquillo Experimental Forest, Puerto Rico - GRE.SIPMG.088b5f20 | ecosystem: Environmental > Terrestrial > Soil > Tropical forest > Bulk soil...
CACAGGAACAGCGCCCCCTCGACCGAGTCGATCCGGCCCACCAGGAGGTGCGTCCCGTCCGGCGCCCAGCCCATGGCGAAGTCGTTGTCGCTGTCGGGGATCTTCTTCACCTCGCCGCTGCGCAGGTTGAGCAGCGCCAGCGTGGTGCGCGAGACCTTCTTGCCGTAGCTGATGTCGTCGTCCGGCCGGTCGATCGAGAGCGCCTCGCGGAACTGCGCGGCCGAGAGGATCCCCTCGTTGGGCGCGTCCTGGACGAACGCGATCGGCTCGGCCGGAAGGTCGCTCTCCCTGATGTGGCTGAAGCAGCCGGCGCCGGCCAGACCGAACACGGCCGCCAGCGCGGCGCTAGCGAACGGTGCGGCCGCGAAAGACCCGCGCCTCGAGATCCCAGTGGAAGAGCGCTGCCTCGCCGACACCGGAGTCGCGCACCGAGACCACCAGCTGCGCGGTGTCGGGGTAGAGCGGCGTGCCGTCGGGCCCGAGCGCGCCAGCTGCGTCGGTGTGGGACAGGTACGCCGCGGTGTCGACGTGCGAGTGGTAGATGACCATGAGCTTCTGCCCCGAGGACTCCGCGCTGCGCAAAGCATTCCACAACTCCTGCTCGTCGATCCAGAACGCGCGCGTCGCGTCGAGATTCGACTCCCCCCGCGCGACTCGCTGGCTTTGGACGTTCGTGCAGCGAATCACTTGCAACGGACCCTCCCGATCGGTCCCCAGCAGCAGCCCGCAGCACTCTTCCGGATAGCACTCGCGGGCGTGCTGGAAAACCTCGAGCAGGAGCTCGCGCGGCAGCGCCCCGGGTTCGGCCTCGGGATCGCTCACGGCCGCGGCGCGCTCGCGCCAGTCCGCCAACTCTAGATCTCGTAGCTCGTGGGCTCGAGCGGCGCGCGCAGCACCCCGCGCTCCGCAGCCTCGCGACACAGATCGGCGACGCTGTGCGACGCCAGCGCCTGCTCCAGCGAAGCGCGCACCAGGTCCCAGACGAAATCCGGGCTCTCAGCGGAGCGCCCCTTCTCCAGGTCCGGCAGGGTCAGCACGCTGCCCTGGACGGCGCGCGCGATGTCGGAGAGCCGGATCGCCTCGGGCTTGCGCGCCAGCGAGTAGCCTCCGCCGGGGCCGCGCTTGCTCGCGACCAGCCCCGCGCGCCGCAGCTTCTGAAAGATCTGCTCGAGGTAGCGGGCGGGAATCGCTTGCCGGCGGCCCACTTCCACGAGCGGGACCGGGCGCACGCCGCCGTTGTAGGCGAGGTCGAAGACGCCGTAGATCGCGTAGCGGATCTGCTGGGTCGCGCGCATGGGGGCCGGCGCTGGACCGTAACACGGGCAACTCGAGCTTTGAATGGATAGAGTGCGTGACTCCACTCCCCGACTCCTCCGGAGACCCAGGCCTCGGAAGCGTCCGGCTCGCGCGTTTCCGGACCGCTGTTGCGGTTCGCGGAGGAGCTCGCGCGGCTGCCCGTCGAAGAGCTCGGCGGCCGGCTGCGGGCGCTCCTGCCCTTCGCGCCCGTCCCCGCGGTCGGGCACGAAGGCAGCCGGCCCGCAGCGCCCGACTTCTGCCTTCCGCCCGTGCTGCGCGCGATGCTGGTCCGGCGCGGGATCGGCGAGCTGTGGTCCCATCAACGCGAGGCGCTGGCGCGCATCCAGGCCGGCCGCGACGTTCTGGTCGCGACGCCGACCGCGAGCGGGAAGAGCCTCGTCTACAACCTGGCGACCGCGGCGCGCATCCTCGTCCGGCGCGAGGCCCGCGCGCTGTTCGTGTTCCCGATGAAGGCGCTCGAACAGGACCAGCTCGCCGGGCTCAGCGCCGATCTCGAGACGATCTCCGCGCTCGACCCGCCTCGCGCCGAGGTCTACGACGGCGACACCTCGCCGTTCCGGCGCAAGAGGATCCGCGAGTCGCCGCCGTCGGTGCTGCTCACCACACCCGACATGCTGCACGTCGGCATCCTCCCTCGGCACGACGCCTGGAAGGAGTTCTTCCGCAACCTCGAGCTCGTGGTCGTGGACGAGGTCCACACCTACCGCGGCGTGCTCGGCGCGCACTTCGCGCAGGTGCTGCGGCGGCTCGTGCGGATCGCGCGCCACCACGGGGCGAATCCGCGCTTCGTGGCCTGCTCGGCGACGGTCGGCAACCCGGGCGCGTTCGCGCGCGAGCTGTTTGGCCGCGAGCTCGAGGTCGTGGCCGAAGACGGCGCCCCCGCTCCGGCACGCTGGCTCGCCACGCTCGAGCCCGAGGCGTCTGCCTACACCACCGCGGCGCGGCTGTTCCGGCGCTGCGTGCGCGCGGGCCTGCGCACGATCGCGTTCACGCAGGCGCGCCGGGTCACCGAGCTGATGCACCTGTGGGTGCTCGAGGCCGAGCCGCAGCTGGCCGCGCGCATCTCCTCCTATCGCAGCGGCTTCCTGCCCGAGGAGCGGCGCGCGATCGAGAAGCGGCTGTTCTCGGGCGAGCTCCTCGGAGTGATCTCGACCTCGGCGCTCGAGCTGGGCATCGACGTGGGCGGCCTCGACGCCTGCATCTTGGTCGGCTACCCGGGCTCGGTGCTGGCGACGCGCCAGCGCGCGGGCCGCGTGGCGCGCCGCGGCGAGGGCCTGGTCTTCCTGGTGCCGCAGGAGGACGCGCTCGACCGCTTCTTCCTGCGCCATCCAGAGCGGCTGGTGGCGCGCCGCTGCGAAGACGCGGTGCTCGACGCGGCGAGCTGCGAGATCGCGGCGGCGCACCTGCCCTGCGCGGCGGCCGAGCTGCCGGTCTCGCACCGCGAGGTGTGGCTGTCCGCGCCGGGCATCAAGAGCGCGCTGGAGCTGGCGCACGCGCGCGGCGCGCTGCTGGAGAGTGCCGCCGGCGGCGAGTCGTTCGCCGCGCGCAGGGATCCCGCGCGCGAGGTCGGGTTGCGCAGCGCCGGCGAGTCGTTCGCGATCCGCCGCGCGGGCGATGCCGGTCGCCGCGTGGTCGGCACGGTCGGCCGCGGCCGCGTCACCGGAGAGTGTCACCCCGGCGCGGTCTACCTGCACCACGCCCAGTCGTTCCAGGTCACCTCGCTCGACCTGGAGCGGCGCGAGGTGCTGGTCGAGGGGCCGGTCGCGCTCGACTGGTACACGCGCCCGGTGACGGAGAAGGAGACCGAGATCCTCGAGGTGCTGCGCTCGCGCCCGGTCGGGAACGCGCTCGCCAAGCTCGGCCGGCTGCGCGTCACCACCTGGACCAAGGCGTACGAGCGGCGGCGCGTGTTCGGCCAGGACCTGCTGGGCCGGCATCCGCTCGAGCTCCCGCCCCACCGCTTCGAGACCGAGGGCGTGTGGCTCGAGCTCGCGCCGCAGATCGAGCGGACGCTGAAGTCGGAGGGGCTGCACTTCATGGGCGGCATCCACGGGCTCGAGCACGCGGCGCTCGCGCTGTTCCCGCTGTTCGCGCTCTGCGACCGCTTCGACGCCGCCGGCATCTCGATCCCGCGCCACCCGCAGGTGCGCGGGCCGGCGATCTTCCTCTACGACGCGCATCCCGGCGGGATCGGCATCGCGCGCACGATCTTCCCCAAGCTCGAGGAGCTGGTCTCGCTGGCAGGCGAGATCACGCGCGAGTGCCCCTGCGCGGACGGCTGCCCCTCGTGCATCCACTCGCCGCGTTGCGGCGCCGGCAACCACCCGCTCGACAAGCGCGCCGTGATCCGCGTCGTCGACTTGGCGCTCGCGCGCGCGCCGCTGCCGGCGACCGCCGAAGAGCTCGCCGAGCGCGAGAGCGATCTCTCCCAGGAGCTCGAGCCTGCGCCGGCCGCAGCGCCCGGCCCGCTGATCTTCGACGTCGAGACGCAGCGCTCGGCCGACGAGGTCGGCGGCTGGGGCAACACGCACCTCATGCGGCTCGCGCTCGCGGTGGTCTACGACACCGCCAGCGGCGCGTTCGAGACCTACGGCGAGGACGACGCCGAGGCGCTGGTCGACCGGCTGTTCCGCGCGCCCGCGGTGGTGGGCTTCAACGTGCGGCGCTTCGACTACGGCGTGCTGCGCGCCTACACCGTGCGCCCGCTCGAGCGGCTGCCCACCTTCGACCTGCTCGAGGACGTGCAGCGCAAGCTCGGCTACCGCCTCTCGCTCGACCACCTCGCGCGCGAGACGCTGGGCCGCGGCAAGAGCGGCGACGGGCTGCAGTCGCTCGCCTGGTGGAAGGAGGGCCGGATCGCCGAGATCGAGGCCTACTGCCGCAAGGACGTCGAGCTGGTGCGCGACCTGATCGCGTTCGCGGCGCGCGAGCGGCACGTGATCTTCCAGCACAAGCAGGGCGAACGGGTGCGGCTGCCGGTCGAGTGGGACGAGACCGCGATCCTCGCGCGCACCGCGCGCGCGCGTGAAATGGCGAGCTAGCCCGGTACACTCCGCCGCGCCGTGCTCCAGCTCGACCAGCTCGCGAAGTCGTTCGGCGGGCGCGCCCTGTTCGAGGGTGCGAGTCTCGACGTGCGCCCCGGCGACCGCATCGGGCTGGTCGGCAAGAACGGGGCGGGAAAGACGACGCTCCTGCGCATCCTCGCGGGCATCGACCACGCGGACTCCGGCGCCGTGCACCTGCAGCGCGGCGCGCGCGTCGGCTACCTGCGCCAGGAGGTCAGCGCGGTCTCGGAGCGGACCGTGCTCGAGGAGGCGGAGACCGCGCTCGCGCCGCTGCGCGCGCTCGAGGCGAAGCTGCGCGCGCTCGAGCACGAGATCGCGAGCTCGGGCAGCGAGCCGTCGGATGCGCTCGCCGCGCGCTACGACGCCGCGCACCGCGCGTTCGAGTCCGCCGGCGGCTTCTCCGCCGACGCGGAGCTGCGCGCGACGCTGGTGGGCCTGGGCCTCGGCGAGGCGAAGTGGCACCAGCCGCTGCGCAAGCTCTCGGGCGGCTGGCTGATGCGCGTCGAGCTGGCGAAGCTTTTGATCGCGAAGCCCGAGCTCCTGCTGCTCGACGAGCCGACGAACCATCTCGACCTGCCGTCGATCGCCTGGTTCGAGGGCGTGCTGGCGTCGTACGCCGGCGCGGTGGTGGTGGTGTCGCACGACCGCGTCTTCCTCGACCGCCACGCGAACCGCATCGCCGAGCTCGAGTCGTCGCGGCTCACCGCATACCGGGGCAACTACACCGCCTACGTGGCGCAGAAGGCGCTGCACCAGGCCGACGTCGACGCGCGCCGCGCGAACCTGGAGCGCGCGATCGCGCACAAGGAGAAGTTCGTCGCGCGCTTCCGCTACGGCACGAAGGCGAGCCAGGCGCAGAGCCGGCTGAAGTCGATCGACAAGCTGCGCGACGAGCTCGGCGAGCTGCCCGAAGCCTCCGCGACGCGGCGCATGCGCGCGCGCTTCGCCAGCGGCGTCCGTCCCGGCGAGGTCGTGCTGCGCATGGAGCGCGTGGCCAAGGCCTACGGCGAGACCGTCGTCTACCGCGCGCTCGACTTCGAGCTGAAGCGCGGCGAGCGGGTGGCGCTGGTCGGGCCCAACGGCGCGGGCAAGTCGACGCTGCTCCGGCTGGCCGCCGGTGCGCTCGGGCCGGACCGCGGCGACCGCGAGCTCGGGCACAACGTGCACGCCGCGTTCTACGCGCAGCACCAGGTGGACGCGCTCGAGCCCGCGCGCACCGCGCTGGGCGAGCTCGAGTCGGGCGCGACGATCGACGACGTGCCGCGGCTGCGCGGCATCCTCGGCGCCTTCCTGTTCTCGGGCGACGAGGTGGAGAAGAAGGTCGCGGTTCTGTCGGGCGGCGAGAAGGCGCGGCTCGCGCTCGCGAAGCTGCTGCTCACGCGCGCCAACTTCCTGGTGCTCGACGAGCCGACCAACCACCTCGACATGGACGCGCGCGACGTGCTCACCGAGGCGCTCGCGGACTACGGCGGGTCGCTCCTGTTCGTGAGCCACGACCGCCGCTTCATCGAGGCGCTCGCCACCCGCGTGGTCGAGATCACGCCCGGCGCCGCAGAGGCGCGGGTGCGGAGCTTCCTCGGCGGGTACGAAGCGTACGCGGCCGCGCTCGCGCGCGAAGCGGAGCCGCCGGCGCCGGCGAAGAAGGACGCCGCGAAGACGCCGAAGCCCCGCGACGACGCCGCCAAGAAGACGCGCGAGCGCGCGCAGCGCAAGCTGCGCGAGCAGAGCTCGGCGCTCGAGCTCGAGATCGAGTCGCTCGAGGCGGCGCTCACCCGGCTCGACTGGCTCGCCGCCGACCCCGACACCGCGAAGGACGGCGAACGCATGCGCGAGATCGCCGCCGAGCGCCGCACCCAGAAGGACAAGCTCGACGCGCTCTACGCCGACTGGGACCGGATCACAGCAAACCTGGACGCGTAGGGCCGCAAGCGAAGCGCGCAGCGAGGCAAAGCCGAGCGAAGGCCGTAGGCCGCGGCCGCCCGCGGCCGTACACGGCTAAGGCCCTGGTGCCCAGGACTGGACTCGAACCAGCATGCCCTTTCGGGCACCAGACCCTGAATCTGGCGTGTCTACCAATTTCACCACCTGGGCACGGTGGTCGCACCGAACGGCGCGCAGACTAGCTTCCCTACACCCGCCGATCCAGCTCGATCGCGTAGCGGAGGTCGGAGAGGAACTCCGGGATCGCGGCGCCGACGCGGTGCCAGTTCGGGATGAGCGGCGCGCGCATCGGGTCGCGCACGAATGCGAGGCCGGCGGCGCGCAGGCCCGCGGTGAAGGTCTCGACCATGAGCTCCTCGTCGTGCGGATCGAAGCGCAGGCCGTTGATGCGCGAGTCGGCGGAGTACGCGGTGATGGTGTCCTGCGCCTGGCGCAGGTAGGCGGCGCAGAGCGTGTTCAGGAACCCGGCGTCGAACTGGACGCCCACGCTCGCCAGGTTGCGGAAGAGCGAGGTCGCGATGTCGATCACCATGCGGTGCAGCCCCTGCGAGGGATCGAACGGCGACAGCTCCTGGTGCTTGTGGTCGTAGTTGTCGGCGAGCTCGACCTGGCAGATGCGCTGCGGCGAGGCGTTGCGGAACACCTCGGCGAGCAGCCCGACCTCGAGCCCCCAGTCGCTGGGGATGCGCACCTGGCGCGCGAGCGCGGTCTTCATCGAGAACTCGCCGGCGAGCGGGTAGCGGAAGCCGTGCACGAACTCGAGCAGCGGCAGCGAGCGGTCGAGCGTGCTCTTCAAGGAACGGATCAGGGGGGTGACGAACAGACGCGTCACTCTTCCGTGTAGCCGGTCGGTGGCGCGGCCGTAGTAGCCCTTGCAGTAGTCGTAGTCGAGGTGGGGTGAGAGCACCGGGTAGCAGAGCCGCGCCAGCAGCTCGCGCTCGTAGGTGAGGATGTCGCAGTCGTGGAACGCCAGCGCGTCCACGTCGGCGAGCGCCAGCGCGCAGCCGGCGCCGAGCCAGACCGCCCGCCCCTTCCCGTCCGGGCCGGGCTCGAGGCCGCTCGCGCGCTGCCGCGCCAATAGCTCTCCCACGGTCGGCCCGCTGCCCCAGACGCACACCGCCTCGGGCAGCACCTGGAAGAAGTCGCGCACGCGGCGGAACTCGTCCGCGTCGGCGGTGCCCGAGACGCTCACCACGACGCGGTGCAGGTACGACACCTCGCGCAGCACCTCGACGATCCCGCGCAAGCCGGGGCCGTTCACCTCGCTCCACAGGCAGGGCAGCACCAGCGCCATCGGCCGCTCGCGCGCGAAGTACTTGAGCTCGGCCTCGAGTCGCCCGAGCGAGGCGGGCGCGAGCCGATGCAGAGTGGTGATGACCCCGTTCTGGTAGAAGTCGCTCATGCGAGCTGCGAGCTTAGCCGCAACGGCCGGCGGATTGGAAATCGGCTGATGGCCGCACGAAGGCCCGCCCGCGGCGAGCGGCGGCGGCTCGGCGTCGCGCTCGGCGCGGGCGGCGCGCGCGGCCTCGCGCACGCGGGAGTGCTGTTCGGGCTCGCCGAAGCGGGAATCCCGGTCGACGCGATCGCAGGCACCAGCAGCGGGGCGCTGGTCGGCGCGCTCTGGGCCACCGGGCAGCTCGAGCTGTTCGCGCGCGAGCTGCGCGAGAGCGAGCCCGCCGATCTGTGGCGCTACCTCGACCCGGTCTGGCCGCGCGCGGGGCTGTTCTCCGGCGAGCGCGCGACCGACTACCTGCGCGGGCTGCTCGGCGACTGGCGCATCGAGGACCTGCCGATTCCGTTCGCGGCGGTCGCGGTCGACCTGGTGAGCGGCGAGGAGGTGTGGATCCGCTCGGGGAAGCTGCTCGACGCCGTGCGTGCCAGCATCTCGCTTCCCGGGATCTTCGTGCCGGTGCGCGACGGCAACCGCCTCCTGGTCGACGGCGCGCTGCGCAACCCGGTGCCGGTCGCAGCGCTCGCGCTGCTCGAAGTGGACGTGCGGATCGCGGTGAACCTGCACGCGCAGCCGGTGCGCGAGCTCGAGCCGCGCGCGCGCCGCAAGCCGGTGATGGCGCGGCTGGGCGAGGCGTTCGAGAGCGGTCTCGCGCGGCTGGGCCGCCGGCCGCGCGCGGCCGAGGCGTCCGAGCCCGACCTGCCGGCGGGCCCGAACCTGATCGAGATCCTCACCGCCTCGATGAGCGTGCTCGAGCACGAGATCGCGCGGCACCGGCTCGCGCGCGAGCCGGTCGACGTGGTGCTCGCGCCCGACGTGCGCGGCATCCGCTCGTTCGAGTTCCACAAGGCGACGCGCGCGATCAGCGCGGGCCGCAAGGAGCTGGAGGAGAAGCTGCCCGAGATCCGCGCCGCGCTGCGCAGGCGCGCGGGGCTCGCGCGCTACTTCTCGTTGGGCTCGAGCTCGTAGCCTTCGGGCAGGTTCTGCGAGAGGAAGCGCGCGGTCTCAGAGTCGATCTCGGTGAACGACAGTGCGACTTCCTGCGTGAAGCCATCGAGGTCGGTGACTCGCACCAGCTGTCCGACGACCAGCACCGTGCGAGCGCCGATCGTGAGCTGGACGCGCAGCGTCTCGCCCAGGTCGACTTCGAGCCCCACGCATTGGAAGCGGATCCCGCCGATCGAGACGTCGAGCGCGTGCGCGAGCGACTCGCGCGTGTCCACGCGCGCGATCGAGACCAGCGCCTCGGTGCGCACGCGCGGGTACTTGCGGCGATCGAACGTCAGGTTGCCCACGGAGCCTCCCCGCAACCTTTCGGAAGCGGGGAGTTCCGGCCTTACATGCGCGCGCGGGCTGGCGCGCGCGTCCTAGAACAGGCGCAGCTGGCGCGCGTCGGCCGGTGAGTCGGCGCGCACCAGCCCCGCCAGCGCGAGCCGCACCCGCCGGACCGGGCGCGCGCCCGCCTGGGTGCGCGAGAGCAGCGCCTGCGCCGCCTGCGCGAAGGCGGCGCGCTCTGCGGACGGCTCGGGCAGCGCCACCGAGCGGGTGACGGCGGTGCCGTCCACGAAGTCGAGCGCGAGCTTCACGTTGCGCGCGGCACGGCGCTCGCGCGCGAGCGCGCGCTCCAGCCGCTCGGCGAGCGAGTCGAGCAGCTCGCCGAGCGTGCGCACGTCGATCGCGGGCTCGTCGAGCGTGCGCTCCTGCGAGAGCGAGCGCGCGCGCGGCTTGGGCCGCAGCGGCTCCTTGTCCTCGCCGCGCGCGTACTCGAGGATGGCCGAGGCGCCGCGGCCCACGACGCCGGTCAGTGTCGCGAGATCGACCGCCGCCAGCGTCGCAATGGTGTGCACGCCGCGCGCCGCGAGCTTCGCGGCGGTGGCCGGCCCCAGGCCCCAGATCTCGGTCACCGCGAACGGCGCGAGGAACGGGCGCACCTCGCCCTCCCCGACCATGCGAATGCCACCGGGCCCGGCGTGCCGCGCCGCGAGGAACGCCACGAAGCGGGTCGGCGCGATGCCGCCCACGGCCGAGATGCCGAGCTCGGCCTGCACCCGCACGCACAGCTCCGCGGCGCGCGCGACCGGCTCCACTGCGCCGGGCAGCTCGAGGAACGTCCCGTCCAGGCCGAGCTCTTCGATGCGGTCGGTCTCGGCGCGGAGCAGCGCGCGCAGCTCCGCCGCCACTTCGCGGTAGCGCTCGAGCCGCGTGGGCCGCACCGCCGCGTCGGGACAGAGCTCGAGCGCGCGGCGCATCTCCATGCCGTCGCCGACTCCGCGCGCGCGCGCTTCACGGCTGGCGCTGATCACGGTGCCGCGCTTCGCGGGATCCGCGCCCACCACGACCGGCCGGCCGCGCAGCGCCGGATTGTCCGCCTGCTCCACGGCGGCGTAGAGCCCTGGAACCAGGATGAAGATGATCATGCGGGGTGCGAGCGCCGTGCGAGCGCTCGCAAGAAGGAGTAGCGCGGCCTGGCGAAAGGCGTCACCGCGGCGTGTCGGGTCGCAGCTCCCAGGTGCCCTTCTGGTGGTAGGCGATGTCGCTCTGGTGCATCCACAGCGGGCGCGGCCGGCCGGCCAGCCAGTCGCCCAGCGCATCGGCGTAGTGGTCGGAGCCGGGGCTGCCGGACTGGCCGCCTGCGAGCCCGACCAGCGCGTGGTCGGGATCGGCGAGGTCGACCGCGTAGCGCAGACCGGGGCCGAGCTCGACCGCCGCGTCCGGCAGCGCGCCGTGGTACATGGTCCAGGCGCTGTCCGGATCGCCCGGCGCCGGGAACGGTCCCACGCCCAGGCGCTTCCCGATCCAGCGCAGCGAGCCGCTGCCCGAGCGCTCGAACTCGTGGATCAGCCGCACTTCGTGCACGTCGCCCCAGGCCCACTTCTTGGGGTTGGCCGAGATCTGGGTGCGCATGGTCGCCCAGGTCTCGTCGAGCGCGGCCTCGACCAGGCCGGGCGCCTTGTCGCGGCCGATCCGGTCGAGCGTGCGCGCAAGCACGAGACCCGGCGCGGGCTCGGCCGCATCGAGCAGCGCCTGCGCCTCGCGCGAGAGGCCCAGGTGCTCGAGCAGCCGGTGCGCGAGGCGCAGGCGGAACACGTGGTAGAGCGACGCGCCCACCGAGTCCTTCGCGGTCGAGCCGTCCCAGTCGAGCAGCATCGCGCGCGCGCGCTGCGCGCTCGACGAGGCGGGCACGATGTCGCCGATCAAGAGCCGCAGGGTCGCGGGTCCGCGGCGCGAGACCGTGTCGCGCTGGATCGCGACCAGGCGCTCCACGTCGAGCGGGCCGCCCTGCGCGACCAGCTCGCGCGCGCGCTCGGAGCCGCCTTCGCTGCTCCACAGCCAGCTCACGCTGTGGCGGAAGCTGTCCGCGCCGGCGTGGGTCGACACCACCTGCGCCTCGAGCTTGGGCCCGGAGCTCGACGGCAGCTCCTCGAAGGGGATCATCCCGCGCCAGTCGTAGAAGCGCGAGGCGCCGGACACGGG
>Ga0318567_10001029_pt1 | contig 11230 bp, 9 predicted proteins | sample GRESIP088b5f20_FD_203691 | JGI IMG/M metagenome (GOLD analysis project Ga0318567, IMG submission 203691) | Tropical soil microbial communities from Luquillo Experimental Forest, Puerto Rico - GRE.SIPMG.088b5f20 | ecosystem: Environmental > Terrestrial > Soil > Tropical forest > Bulk soil...
CACCAGCGTCGTCAGCATCAGCGTGGCCGAGAGCACGAAGAGCGAGAGCACGATCACGAGCGAGAGCAGGTTCTGCCACCGTCCGTTCGCCCACGGACCCAGGACCTCGCGGTCGTTGCACAGGAGCAGGGCGAGCACCGTGGTCACCGGGAGCAGGATCCCGCAGGCAGCCTGGACCGCGAGCGTGATGATCCCCTGCACGCGGGGGTCCGTCGCGAGGACCGTTCCCCCGGCGAGCGCGATGAGGCCCGCGATCAGCCCGTAGAAGCCCTTGGCGTCGCGCACCCGGGCGTTCAGCGACTGGCGCAGCCCTGCGACGTCGCCGAGCGCGTAGCTGCTGGCGAGCGTCACGGTGACCGCACCGATGATCGACGCGTTGAGCAGCAGGATCGCGAACATCGCCCCGGCCGCGGGGCCCACGAAGCGCTGGAGCGCCTGGGCGACCGCGAGCGCGTCGGTGTAGTGCCCCGACGCGTGGGTCCCCGCCACCGCCGCCGCGACGGCCGAGGTGATCATGATCGCCGTGACGATCACGATGATCGTGCCGAGCACGGTGTCGGCCCGCTCGTAGTTGAGCCAACGCGTGGTGATCTTCTTGTCGACGACGTTCGACTGCTGGAAGTACAGCTGCCACGGGGCGACCGTCGTGCCGACGATGGAGATGGTGAGGAGCACGGCGGCCGGCTTGAACCCGCCGGCGGCGCCGGGCACGGCGAGCCCGTGGAGCACGTCGCCCGCGCTCGGGTGCGAGAGCACGAGGAGCGGGATGGCGAGCAGGCTCACGACGATGAACACGAACATGATCCGCTCCCAGCTGCGGTAGCTGCCGGTGGCGATGATGAGAAGCAGCCCGATCCCCGCCAGCGGGACCGAGACCTGCGGCCGCACTCCGAAGTACGTCAGCGAGAGCGAGACGCCGATGAACTCGGTGATGATGATGAGGAAGTTGACGGTCAGGATGCTCGAGACCGCGATCGTCCCCCAGAGCCGGCCGAACCGCTCCCGGACGAGCCGCGCGTGCCCCACGCCGGAGACCGCACCCAGCCGCGCGACCATCTCCTGGTTCACTACGAGCACGGGGATGCACAGGACGAGGGTCCACAGCAGCGTGAGCCCGTAGTCCTGGCCCGCCTGGGCGTAGGTCGAGAGCCCGCCCGCGTCGTTGTCCCCGACGGTGACGATGAGGCCCGGCCCGATGATGGCGAGGAGCGTGAGCAGGCGGGCGCGCGCGCCCACGCGCGCGCCGACGTCGTGCTCCTGGATCGTGCCGAACGCGCCGCGGATGTCGTCGGGTCGCGACGGCTCGCGTCGGGTGTCGAGTGCGGGCATCTCACCTCCTCTCGTCGTGTGTGGGCTCGCGCCACCGCGAGCGCGCGCTCACGACGAGGAGGAGGGGCACCCCTTCTCCCGCCACGCGCCGCGCGGTGGCGCCGGTCGGAGCCGCCCAGGGCGGCTCGGTCTACTTGGGGGTTGCAGCGGCCCCCCCTTCTCCAGGCGCAGGACCCCGCCGGTGCGCGACGCGGACGGCGGCGGTCACTCCTCGACCGCCGTCAGTCCGAAGTCGCGCCGCCAGCCCTGCGGCAGCAGCAGCTCGAGCAGGTCGTCCACCGTGACGACGCCGAGCACGTGATCGTGGGAGTCCTCGAGCACCGGGACCACGGTGAGGTTGAAGTCGCTCATCTGCCTCGCGGTGCGGTTCACGTCCCAGTGCGGGTGCACGTGCGCGGGGTCCGACCGCAGCACGTCCGCCACAGGGGCGGTCGGCCTCGCCCGCAGGAGCGTCGCGAGCGTCGCGGTCCCGACGAGGTGGTCGTCGGCGTCGAGCACGACCACGGCGCCGAGCGCCTCGATCGGCGCCGCCGCCGAGCGGATGGCGTCGAGCGCGGCCTCGACGGTGGTGGTGGACGAGACGAAGGCGTAGTCGGGGCTCATGAGACCGCCCGCGGACTCCGTCGGGTAGCTGAGCAGGTTGCGCACCTTGCGCCGCTGTGGCTCCGGCATCAGCTCGAGCAGCGGGAGCCGGCGCTCCTGGTCGACCTCGCTGATGAGGTCCGCCGCGTCGTCGGGGGCCATCCTCGAGAGCAGCCGCGCGGCGTCGTCGTCGGTCCGCTGGTCGATGAACTCGAGCTGGTGGTCGGTGTCGAGCTCCTCGAAGACGTCCGCCTCGAGCTCCCGGTCGAGTCCCACCGCCTCGATGATCTCCTCGCCCTCCTCGTGGCTGGCGGCCTCCACCAGGTCCGCGATCTGGGCGGGGTGCAGCTTCGCGAGCCGCCGGTACGGGATGCGGAGGCGCGCGGTCGGCACGTGGCTCACGAACGGCTCGATCTGGGCGAAGTCGACGACCTTGGTCGTCGAGACCTTGCTGCCGAGGCGTCCGCCGAGCAGCCGGCGAAGCAGCGGCCGGCGGCCGGGGTCGACGCCCATCACCTCGAGGCCGCCGTCCACGCTCGCCAGCACGATCTCGTTGGCCGTGATGAGCCGCCCGCGCACGAAGTTGATGAGGTGTCGCGCGAGGAGGTCGTGGGCGAGCAGGACCTCCCCGGGCCGGCGGTCGAACTGGCCGAGGCCCGACGCGGTGCCCTCCAGTCGGACGCTCGTGGGGTCGAGGGAGAGCCGGGCGATGGGGGCGAAGAGGTCGCGGTCGTCGACGCGCACGACGGCTCCCACGACAGGCGGGTGCGCGGCGCCGCCGAGCCGGGCGACGAGGTCCTCGACGCGGCCGATCCGCTCCCCGACGGCGTCGACGAGGGGCTGGTGGACGAGCGACGAGAGGTGGAGGAGCTCAGGCATGGCGGTGGGTTGTCGGGCCCGCGAAGGGCCCTGCAAGGCTACCGCCCCGCCTCATCGCCCCCGAGCGACGCGAGGGCGGCGACGGCTGTGGCGAGCTGCGCGTCGTCGACGTCGTGGTGCGTGACGAGCCGCACCCTCGTCGCCGAGAGCGTCCCGCCGAGCACGCCGCGCTCGGCGAGCCGCGCGCACAGCCCCTCGGCGTCGGCGTGGTCGAAGCAGACGACGTTGGTGCGGCACGACGCAGCGTCGTAGGAGGGGGCGACCGTCTCGGCCACGGCCTCGGCGAGGCGACGCGCCCTCGCGTGGTCCTCGGCGAGCCGCGCCACCATCGTCCGCATCGCGACGAGCCCCGCCGCGGCGAGCACGCCGGCCTGGCGCATCGCCCCTCCGAGCCGCTTGCGCTCGACGCGGCCCGCCTCCACCACGGCACCGGACCCGGCCAGGAGCGAGCCGACCGGCGCGCAGAGCCCTTTCGAGAGGCAGCTCATGACCGTCGTCGACGGCGCGGCGAGCGTGGCGGCGTCGCACTGCAGGGCGACCGTTGCGTTCCACAGGCGCGCCCCGTCGAGGTGGACGGGGCGTCCCATCGCCGCGTCGCGGATCGCCGCGGTCTCGGCCGCGGTGAGCGGCGTGCCCCCGGACGCCATGTGGGTGTTCTCGACGACGACCCCGCCCACCGCGGGCTGGTGGTGCCGGACCGCCTCGATCGCCCCGGCGACCTCGGCGGGGTCCATCCGCCCGTCGGCGTCGTCGACCGTGTGGAAGAGCACGCCCGCGTTCCGGCCGGCCGCCCCGAGCTCGAACGCGACGACGTGGCTGAGCGCCGGCGCGATCACCACGTCGCCGGGCCGGCAGAGCACGCGCAGCGCGATCTGGTTGGCCATGACCCCCGACGGCACGAAGACCGCAGCCTCCTTGCCGACCCAGCCCGCGTACGCCTCCTCGAGCTCCCGGATCGTCGGGTCCTCGCCGTACCCGTCGTCGCCGACCTCGGCGGCGGCCATCGCGCGGCGCATCTCGGCGGTCGGCCGCGTCACCGTGTCGCTCCGGAGGTCGACCGGGCCCGGCACGGCGCGATGCTACAAGTGGCGGCGCACCGGACACCCCGCCGTATGCTCCGCGCGTGCCGGACCCCCCCGAGCTCGTCGCGCGCGCGAACCGCAGCGGGATCCACGCGCTCCTCGGGGTCGAGATCGTGGAGGCGAGCGCCGAGCGCGTCGTGCTGCGCCTCGAGGTCGGGCCGGACGTCCATCAGCCGTTCGGGCTGCTCCACGGCGGCGTCTCCGCGCTCCTCGCCGAGTCCGCCGCCAGCATCGGCGGGGCCCACGCGGCGGAGGAGGGCACGTCGGTCGTGGGGATCGAGCTCAACGCCAACCACGTGCGCGGGATGCGCGAGGGCGTGCTCACCGCGGTCGCGACGCCCGTGCGGGTGGGGCGGAGGATCCAGGTCTGGTCGATCGAGCTCAGCGACGAGGCGGGTCGCACCATCTGCGTCTCGCGGTGCACGCTCGCGGTCGTCGACGCGCCTCCCGGGTAGCGCCAAGCCCTGGGCGCGGCCCGGCCGCACGTATGCTCGCGGCGTGGCCCACCCCGACGTCGCGCCAGGTCTGCGGCTCACCGGCTGGGGCACCGCGGTGCCCGACCGGGTGGTCACGAACGACGAGCTCTCCCTGACGCTCGACACCTCGGACGAGTGGATCCGCGAGCGGTCCGGGATCCGCGAGCGCCGGGTCGGCGGCACGGCGGTCACGCTCGGCCTCGCCGCGGCGCGCGCCGCCCTCGAGCGCGCAGGGGTGGCGGCCGGCGCGCTCGACGCCATCCTGCTCGCCACCACCACGCCCGACCGGCTGATCCCCGCCAGCGCCCCCGTGCTCCAGGAGGCGCTCGGTGCCCAGTGCGCGGCCATGGACCTCAACGCGGCGTGCAGCGGGTTCATGTACGGGCTGTGGGTGGCCCGCGGGCTGCTCGCGACCGGGAGCCGCCGGGTGCTCCTGGTCGGCGCCGAGCACCTCACCCGGTGGCTGGACTGGTCGGACCGCACGACCGCGGTGCTCTTCGGCGACGGCGCCGGCGCTGTGGTCGTCGAGGCGACCGACCCCCCCGGCGACCTGCTCGGGTTCGACGTGGGCTCGGACGGGTCCCTCGTCCACCTGATCTCCTGCGAGCACGGCGGGCTGATCCAGATGGACGGCAAGGAGACCTTCCGCCGCGCCGTGCGGATCATGGTGGACTCGGCCCAGCGCGCCCTGAAGGACGCGGACGTCGCCATCGAGGACCTCTCGCTCGTGGTCCCGCACCAGGCGAACCAGCGGATCATCCAGGCGGCCTGCGAGCGCCTCGGCATCCCCGAGTCACGCGCCGTCTCGGTGATCGACCGCTACAGCAACACGTCCAGCGCCTCGATCCCGCTCGCGCTCGTGGACGCGTTCGAGGCCGGCCGGATCGCGCCGGGCGACCTGCTCCTCCTCACCGGCTTCGGCGCCGGGATGACCTGGGCGAGCGCCGTGCTGCGCTGGCCGGGGTGACCGCCCTCGTCGTCCTCGCCGCCGGCCGAGCCAAGCGCTACGGCGGGGTCAAGCCGCTGGCGCCGATCGGCCCGGACGGGGAGGCCGTCATCGACCTGCTCGCCGGCGACGCGCTGCGCGCGGGGTTCGAGCGGATCGTGCTCGTCGTCAACCCCGACACCGGGGGGCTGATCGAGGCGCACGTGCGCGGGTCGTGGCCACCGGCCGTGGACGTGGCCTTCTGCGTCCAGTCCGTCCCCGTCGGGACCGTGGACGCGGTCCTCACGGCGCGACCGGCGGTCGACGAGACGGTGCCCTTCGGCGTGGCGAACGCGGACGACCTCTACGGCGCCGACGCGATGTCGGTGCTCGGCGGGCACCTCGAGGCCTCGGGCACGAACGCGCTCGTGGCGTTCCGGCTCGACCGGGCGCTCGTCGGGGAGCTCCCGGTCACGCGTGGGGTGTGCGTCGTCGCCGGCGGCCTCCTCCAGGGCATCGCCGAGCGCCGTCGGGTCGCGTGGCGCGACGGCGTCTTCCACGTCGACGACGGGCAGGAGCCCGCGGCCCTCGACCCGGCCACCCCCGTCTCCATGAACCTGTGGGGGTTCGACCCGCGGATGTGGGAGGTGCTCGCCGCCGCGATGGCTCGGGCGCCAGAGGCGAGCGAGGACGACGAGGTCCTCCTCCCCGAGCTCGTGGGCGACCTCGTCGCCGACGGCGGCGTCCTCGGCCGCGTTGCGGTGCTGGCCACCTCCAGCCGCTGCCTCGGGGTCACGCACGCCGACGACCTCGGCATCGTGAAGGCGGAGGTCGCCGCGGAGGTCGCGCGCGGGGAGCGACCGGCCGCGGTCTTCCCCGAGTCGCTCGGGACGCCGGGCGGCGCACGGCAGGGCTGAGGCAAGGGCGCCCGCGGGTCCGGGCCCGGAAATGACGAAACCCCGAGTGACCGGTCGGCCGCAGCCTCCCAGCCCCTCGGGGCCCGTCCGGTGACCTCCGGCGTCCGGGTCGTGTCGGACAACCCGTCCGCCGTACCGACTCCGTCCCTTGCGGGCCGACCCCGGTAGCGGGCCACCACCGTGTGCACCCCTTGCCTCTCGCCTCCGTCCCCTCTCGGGTCCGGATGCTGGTTCCGCTCGGTCCTCCCTTTCGGGAGTCCCCTGCGGTCCCCGTCTCCGGGCTGCCTTTCGGCTTCCCCTCGTCGCTTCGGCGGGTGGTGCGCACCCGGCGTTGCGCGCACTGTGTCGGACCCCGCAGGGAGGTGCAACCCGAAACCGCGATATCCCCGGGATATCCACGGCGTTGTGGACCCTGTCCACCGGCCCGGTCGCGTAACCCACCGATCGGGCCAAACTTGTCCAGAGCTAATCCACAGCGCTCCGTGGTGTCGCGAGGAGCGGTGCGGGGAGCCGCCGCGGCAGCGCCGCGACGAGCGGCCCGCCGGCGCGCAGCACCAGCGCGGCGAGCAGGTTGCGGGCGCCCATCGCCCGGACGCGCACCGACGTCGCGCCGCGCCGCGAGACGAACAGCTCGAGGTGGTAGGCGGCCATCCCGCGGGCCAGCCGCCGGGCGGCCGTAGGCGACGGGGCGGCACGCAGCATGGCGAGCAGCGCACCCGCGCGGCCGACCCGGCGCCGCGTGACCGCGGCGCTGCGCTGCGACGCGTGCCGTCGATACGCGAGCACCTCGCGGTCGACGACGACGACCTCGCCCGCGAACGCGAGGCGGACGAGGAGCTCGAGGTCCTCGCTGCGCGGGACCGTGACGTCGAACCCGCCGAGGGCCCGCACCGTCGCCGCGTCGGCGAGCCACGCGCCGGGCGGCGGCGAGACAAGCCGGGTCACGAGCGCCTCGGGGCTCAGCCCGTGCCCGTCGGCAACGATCCGCCCGTCGCGCCGGACGACGCCCCGCAGCTGGTCGTCGGCCCACGCGCCGACGTCGGCCGGGTCGCCCTGCGCGTCGACCGCGCGGAACCGTCCGACGGCGCAGACCGCGGCGGGCGCGGCGTCCAGCGCGTCGCCGAGCGCCGCGATCCCGCCGTCGAGGAGCACGTCGTCGGCGTCGAGGACGCACACGCGCGTCCCCACCGCCCTGACGAGACCGTCGTCGCGCGCCTGGGAGGGGCCGGCGCGCACGGGTCGCGCCACCACCTCGACGCGCGGGTCCCGCTCGGCCATGCCTCGCGCCACCGCCAGGGTCCCGTCCGTGCTCGCGTCGTCGACGAGCACAACCTGGACGACGTCACCGGCGGCCAGGGCCGAGCGCGCGGCGGCCTCGAGCGACCCCTCGGCGTCGCGCGCCGCCACGACCACGGTGACCGCGCGGCCGGCGACCGGCGACGCCCCCCCGCGACGCTCAGCCGTGGGCGCTGTGCTGGACGCGGAGCTGCCAGTACCCCGAGGCGTCCACCTCCACGTAGTACGGCTGCGGCGGGTTGGGCAACGTCCTGCCGTTGCTGAAGAGCGCGCGCACGTAGAACACCTGGTCGACGTGGACGCCGGCCGGGTCGACCACGTAGACCCGACCGGTCCCGTTGGTGGCCGAGAAGAACTTGAAGTAGAGGAACCGGTCCGACGCCGAGAAGGGCCCGAGCACCGACGGGTGCAGCGTGACGAACTTGCCGGGCGGGTACTTGAACGGCGTGGGGATCACGGGCGGGCTCGGACCGGGCTGGATGAGCTGGACCTTCCAGGCGGCCGGGGTCGGCGCCACCACGTTGAGGAAGTAGAGCCCGGCGGGGAGCGTGACGTTCATGGTGCCGTCGAACGGCCCCGTGGAGGTGACCGGGAACGCCACGGGCGAGCCGATCGGGTTGGTGATGGTGACGACGAAGTTGTAGGTGCAGTCGCAGATCGCGTGCATGACGAGCAGCTTCCCGTCCGTGGCGAACCGGAGGTGCTGCGCGCTGCGGGTCCCCCTGAACATCCGCACGCTCGCCCCGTGGCCGTCCGCGAGGGGAACGAACGGCCCGACGACCTTGCCGACGCCGATCTGCTGGTAGACGGTCGGTGCCTTGTGCGCGGTGTGCGGCCGGTAGTGCCAGACCACGACGCCGATGAACGCGAGGACCACGACGCTCGTGAGGAGCACCCCGGGCCAGCGCCGAGGGCGCCGCCAGTCGTCCCACGCCGGGTCGTAGCGGCGTCGCGACCCTCGGATCGGAGGGGCGTCCTCGGGTCCCGGCGTGGTCAGCGTGCTCACCGCGCCCCTCTCGTCGTTCTGCCGCGCACCGGTGCGCCCCCGCCTCGGTGCCGGCGCATCGTGGGATCGTACTCGCGCCCCTGGCAGGGCTCCCTTGCGCCGGTGCGTCAGCGCCCGGGGCGGTCAGGCCGGGAGCAGCGCCTTGATGGCGCTCTTGAAGACCCCTGACAGATACTCGGCATACGTCGCGGAGACGTGGAAGGTGTCGAAGTACGCCGCCATCTTCCCGATGACCGGCGAGCAGCTGGTCGTGCACAGCCACGGCTGCGGGTTGATGTAGGTCACGGCCTCCGCGGTCGCGGCCGCCTGCTCCGCCGCGAAGTGCTGCCGCGTGTACCCGTTGGGGTTCTTGACGGCGCACTGCGTCTGGATCTGGGTCGGGAACGCGGCCAGGCATGCGGGGATGTTGTTTGGGGAGAACACCGTGATGTCGCCCACCACGGCCACCTTGGTGGTGGTGGTCTTGAGCGCGGCGATCGTCTGCTCGAGGCCGGTCTCCCAGGCTGCATCGGTCGTGGGGTGGTTCTGCGGCCCAGGGATGTCCGAGGTGCGGCTCGCGAGGAGCACGAGCGTCGGCCTGAGCTTGTGGATGGCGGTGATCGTCTTCGTGCGCCAGCTGTTGCACTGGTAGTTGATCGAGTGGGTGCTCATGTCCCACACGCTCACCGTCGCGGCGGCGCATCCCGGCTCCCAGACGAGCGCGAGGCGGTAGCCCAGCTGCTTCGCCACCGGCGCGATGGCCGGGAGCCACATCTGGGCGTGGGAGTCGCCGAGGAGCACGATCGTGTGCCTCGCCAGCCGCGCGCCGAAGACGCACCTGGTGAGCGTCAGGCACTTCCGGTTGGCAACCGGGTAGTACGCGCCGGGGTTGTCGCTCGCGACCTGGACGAGCGGGGGCAGCAGGCCCTTCGGGAGCGTCTGGATCGAGGTCGACGCCGCGACGAGCTGGGCGATCTGGGCCGCAGTGCCCGGCGTCGGCGGCTTCGGCACGGCGAGCCCGGCCTGCGGGGCGATCAGGGGTGCGGCGAGCGCAGCGGCGGCGACGGCGGCCACGAGCGCGCGACGTGCTCCCATCACGGCTCCCTCCCTCTGACCCGGCGCGGTCGGCCGCGAGCGTACCCGTGGCTCCCCCGTCGGGCACGTCGAGACGGCGACCTTGGAGCGAATGGAACGCTGTTCATCGCCCGCGCGGCGCGTCAGTACGAGAAGCCCTTGTGGTAGAGCGCGCAGACGAGGAACGCCGCGGTGACGAACGCGAGGCCCATCGCGATGCTCAACCACGGGTTGCGCGCGAGGAACCGCGAGCGGCGGATCGGCCGCTCGAGCACGTAGTACATGACGAACGCCACGCCGAGCGTTGCCGCGGCGATCCAGAGCCGCTCGCGCTCGGGCAGCGGCCCTCGGTAGAGGACCCCGGCGAGCAGGATCATGGGCGGGAAGTGCAGCAGGTACCACCCGTACGAGACGCGCCCGACCGCGCGCATCGGGTTCAGCCGCTGCGCCGTCGCCCAGGACGATGACCACCGGGTGGTCCCGCGCGCGGGCGTGCACCCGAGCAGCCAGCCCGCGCCGAGCCCGGAGGTCCCGCCGATCACGACCGCGACCGCCCCGAGCACCGGGAGCAAGAGCTGGGTCGCCGACGCGTACTGGCTCTCGTACGTGGCCGCGCTCACGGAGATTGCCGCGAGCCCGCCGAACGCCAGCACCAGCCCAGCCCACCGGTTCATCCGCCCCCACAGCACGACCGTGGTCGCCGCGAGCGCTCCGATCCCGAGCTCCCACCCGCGGGTGACCGGTGAGTAGAACGCCCAGATCTGGTTGGACGACCCGACGTGCTCGGACCAGATGAACGACCCGACGACTGCGACCCCGGCCGCCACGAGCACGAGCCGCCGGATCGGCCACCACCTCGCGAGCAGCCCGATCACGAACACGACGGTCGGCCACACGAAGTAGAACTGCTCCTCCACCGCCAGCGACCAGTAGTGGAGCAGGGGCGACGGCGGGTTGCCGAGCTGGAAGTAGTCCTGGCCGGTGTTCGCGAAGTGGATGTTCGCGGCGAAGAGCGAGGCCCACTTCCCGTCCTGGGCCGTGTACCCGTACGCGATGAAGTTCTGGGCGTGGTGCGCCCACAGGATCGTGGCGATGATCACGAGCATCCCGGCGGGCAGGATCCGTCGCGCCCGTCGCGCGTAGAAGCCGGGGAGCGAGACGGCCCGCCGCTTCTCGTGCTCGCGCAGCAGCAGGCCGGTGATGAGGAACCCCGAGATCACGAAGAAGACGTCGACGCCGATGAACCCGCCCGTCGAGACCCCGCAATGGAAGAGGACGACGAGGATGATGGCGACCGCGCGCAGCCCCTCGACGTCCGGGCGGAACTCGAGGTCGATGCCACCGGGGGTGTTCGCCGGCGGATCGGCGTCGGCCCGCGCGACGTCGTCCTGTTCCACGACCGGCTCCACGGTCACCGTGGCGAGCTCTGCACCCGGCGACGCCATGGGGGCGCAACCTAGTTCGTGGGTCGCGGCACCCAACAGCGTCTGGCACCCGTTGGTGGCACGGGTCGACGGGATCCGCGCGACCGGGTCCCCTACCATCCGAACGCGTCTGGCCGCGCGTCGGGAGGAGGACCGTGGGTCAGGGTCGCCTCGCGTCGGTGCTCGCCTCGCTCGTCGTCGGCGTCGCGGGGACCGCCGCACGCACGACGCCGCTCCCGCAGCCGGGGACGCCTCGACAGG
>Ga0318567_10001037_pt1 | contig 11196 bp, 11 predicted proteins | sample GRESIP088b5f20_FD_203691 | JGI IMG/M metagenome (GOLD analysis project Ga0318567, IMG submission 203691) | Tropical soil microbial communities from Luquillo Experimental Forest, Puerto Rico - GRE.SIPMG.088b5f20 | ecosystem: Environmental > Terrestrial > Soil > Tropical forest > Bulk soil...
CTTCTATATTGTTCATTGTATGGCCGATCAACAGACCCGCTCCAATACCAACAAATAACAAAGAGAAAATAAAAAAGCAAGTCACGAAAATCACCGCAAGGCTTTCTGACACTACATTCGTTGCCTTTATAGTTGTACTCACCCGAGCATGTTCTATGAAGGTGTTTACATAAGTTGTAGCCTTGTCGGTTAGATTTGCCGCACTTTTTTTCAAATCCTCCATAATAAAGTGTTTAAAAAAGAGCAGGTTCGTCCTGCTCTTTCGTCCATTTTCAAGGGTAGCCTGTAAGTTTTGAGTTCTGAGTTTTGAGTTTTGAGTTCCGCGTTGGAAGTGTTCGCTCAACTCATAACTCACAACTCAATACTCATAAGCCTATTACGACAATTCAGAAGTAATTGAATTAGCTTTCTGTTTGTATTCACCCTTTAACTTGTTGAGTTTTTCTTTTCCGCTGTCTAATACTCCGCCGATTTTGTCTGCCCAGCCTGCAGCGGTGTCTGCAATGTTTTTGCGGGTTGTGCTTCCTTTTTCAGGGGCCATTAAAATACCTACTACTGCACCTACTGCTGCCGCACCTAATATGCCCAATACGATTTTTGTTTGAGTTGTCATAATTGATTAAGTTTAAATGATTATTTGATGATAGTTTTCTTCGGGCAACGTTTAAAAAACTGTGCCATCGCTGCGAGAATGTGGGAAATAAATTCCTCAGGTATAAGCTTTATATATCAGATAGATAACAACAGTCAATCTCTGAATGTTTTGATTAAAAATATAATTTAGCTTTTTAATGAAAACGCTGGGAATTATTGAATGAAACAGAAGAACGAAAGCGATGGAAAATTCTCAAACACACATAACAGCAACAAAGTCAATCGTGTATCTTAAAAATAATGAAATAAAGAGACATAAGGTACTAATCGTGGATGACGAGGAGGATCTTTGCCTGTTGCTGAAAAACTATCTTACAAGAAAAAATTTCGAGGTATTTATTGCCCACACATTAAACGAAGGATTATCTGCACTTAATGAGATAAGACCCGATATTTTGTTTCTGGACAATAACCTGCCCGATGGCACGGGTTGGGATAAAGCTTCGGATCTTTCTGTGCTTTATCCGCATTTGCGTATTAATCTTATCAGCGCTTTTCACCCTTCCTTCCCCGATGGCACCCATCACAACATCAACATTATAGACAAGCCAGTTTCTTTAAAACAGATTGATAAATTTGTTTCTACCGGTAGCTAATTTTCAAAATCCTAAGTCATCAGCAATACCGGAACATTATTTTCATCGTCTTGATCTTTTTGCACGGTGATTTTCCCGCGTACTAATTTTAAAAATCATCACAATCGTGAAAATCTGCCTGCCCGACTAGTCATTCAGGCGAGCGTTCCGTTTCTCAGATTTTATTTGCGTTAATTGTTTTTCCAAAATAAAAACGGGTATAAAGTTAGCAATATACTGGAGTGAGAAATCCTGTGTGTCACTGCGTTTGACAATACCACCGCAACTTCCACAAAAGTTCAAATTCAAACTGAAAATGGAAAAACAATGAATACTAAAAATCAACACTCCGAAGAACATTCCCAGGCATCTGAAGGCGTAAGTAAAAAACTAAATTACAATAGTGATTTAATTGGTCCCGATGCAGATGTGCGTATTTCAAAAATTTCCCGTTTCTATAATAGGTTTTCAAGCGTCATTACAAAATCTACGGGAAGTCCGCTGGCACTGATTATTGCAATGTGCATCATTATAATTTGGGCCATAACCGGCCCGATTTTCCACTACTCAGATACCTGGCAGCTGGTGATCAATACAGGAACAACCATCATTACATTTTTAATGGTATTTATCATTCAGCAGTCCCAGAACAAGGATACGGTTGCCGTGCATTTAAAACTCAATGAATTGATAGCCGTAAATGAACATGCAAGCAATCGCCTTGTAGACATTGAGGACCTGAGCGATAAAGAGCTGGAGGTCCTTAAAAAATTCTATATAAAAATTTCAGAGCTCGCAGAAAACGATAAAGAATTGTTTACGACGCACTCATTAGATGAGGCTGCGGTTAATAGTACGAAAAAGATTAAGGCGAAGATGGGAAGGAGTGGAGATATGGGAGTGAATGATAAGTAAAAAGTAAAAAGTCAAAAAGAAAAATCAGAACCGCGGACAACCTTTTTGAATTTTTCCTTTTGACTTTTGAATTGTCTAGTGTCTATGAAAGAAAATAGCTCTTATAATGATGAACAAAATGGCAGCTAAAAACATGAAAATGGAAATGCGGTTGATGCCATGCATGTATCTTATCCATGATGTAGTAGGAGCTTTTGGATCTTTTTTCTTGATGTACAGATATTCTGCAAGTTGGCGCCAGATTCCCATGGGACAAATTTGATTTGAGATTAGATGTTTGTAGTACAAAGTTACGTGAAAGTTGTTAGTCGATGGTTGTTAGTTGTTGGGCTTCAATGGCAATTGCTCAAATCTAAAGGCTAACAACAAACAACTAATAACTATCAACCTTTCTTTTTCACCTTCTTTGCCACCAAGCCATACGAATCATCAATCATTTCGCACAACTGTTTCCTGGTTAGGCTTCCATCAATGATCACCGTGTTCCAGTGTTGCTTATTCATGTGATAGCCCGGCAGCACGCTGCTATAGCGTTCGCGCCACTCCATCGCCTTATCGGGATCACATTTCGCGTTAAACTGCAAGGGATTGCTGTTCAGCGAAACCAGGAGAAATATTTTACCGTTTGTCTTATAAACAAGAGTGTCCACGCCAAACGGAAAAGTTTCCTCAACGTCATCCTTTTTAAGGCAGTAGGCTTGTATTTCTTCGATGTCCATTTCTTCAGGAATTAGGAATTAGGAATTAGGAGTTAGAACAGCCTAGCTCTCCGCTGTGTTTTGAATTATTTGAATAATGGAGAACAGCACGATCATTTGATGTGTGCCTTTCAAAAATGATCCGTGAAAATTCGTCTAATCCGTGTCATCCGTGTGCCCTCAAAAAATCAGCGTAAATCAGTCCAATCCGTGTCATCTGTGTGCCATCTCTCCCTCCACGAAGTCCACAATACTTTTCGCTGCATTCGCCGAAGCGTCGCCGCCCTTTGTCAGCAAGTGTTTCAGCGCTGCATAATCGTTTTGTAGTTGCTGCCTGCGTGTTTCGTCATTCAGTAATCTGTTCAACTCTTCTTTTATTTTCGAAGGATTCATTTCATCCTGGATCAATTCTTTCACCACTTCTTTATCCATGATAAGATTCACAAGGCAGATGTATTTCACCTTGATCAATTGCCTCGCAATTAGGTAAGAGACAGGATTTCCTTTATAACAAATCACTTCAGGTACGTCGAATAACGCCGTTTCCAAAGTAGCTGTGCCTGAAGTCACAAGCGCCGCACTGCTTTGCAGCAAAAGCTTGTACGTTTGATTGCTTACGGTACTTACGTTGGGATATTGTGCAATGAACTGGGCAAAGAAATCATCAGTGAGGCTTGGAGCCTTTGCAATGATGAATTGATAATCCGGAAAATCTTTACTCACTTCCAGCATTACCGGCAGTTTTTTCGCCACTTCCTGTTTGCGGCTTCCAGGAAGAAGCGCAATTATTTTTTTGTCGCTCAGCGGCGCTTCATCTTTTAAATTCCTCTTCGCATCTTCTATCACTTGCACCAGCGGATGACCAACATATTCCACATCCCATTGCCACCTGTCTTTATAGTAATCTTTTTCAAAGGGAAGAATCACCAGCATTTTGTCGATGTATTGCTTCATTTTCTTCACGCGGTTTTCTTTCCATGCCCACACCTGCGGAGAAATGTAATACACGATTTTATAACCCTGCTGCTTTCCCCATTCGGCAATGCGCAGATTAAAACCTGGATAGTCGATTAGCACCAAAACATCTGGTTTGAATTGCCCAATATCTTCCTTGCAAAATTTTAGGTTTTTTAAGATCGTCGAAAGATTCGCTACTACTTCCACAAAGCCCATAAAGGCGAGGTCGCGGTAGTGTTTTACCAATGTACCGCCGGCATTTTGCATAAGATCGCCACCCCAGCAACGGATATCCGCATTCGCATCCTGTTTCTTCAATTCTTTAATGAGGTTACTTCCATGCAAATCGCCCGAAGCCTCGCCGGCAATAATGTAGTATTTCATATGGCGCAAGATAGCAATAACTGAGGGAGAGTTGTTAGTTGTTGGTTGTTAGTTGTTAGATTTGAGTGACGGATATTCAAACCTGAAGATTTTACGGATGCTAGTTATCGGAGTTAAAAGCGCATGTTCGAACCGAAAGACCAACAACTAACAACCAAATTAAAAACTAACGTTCATAAGTATTGTATAATCGTTATCGAATTAATCAATCCATAATACAAAAAATAAAATAATCGAAGTTATTTGAGATAAATTCAAACAGATCGCTGCAATTTTTGTATTTTTAGCCATCGTTTGTTTGCCAACATTCACCCAACATTTTACATTTCAAATTTAGAGGTTTCATGGACAACCAATCTTCTGCTCTTACATTGTTTAAAAACCAGGTGGGTATCAAGTTTCAGTTATATAACAGTTTGTTCACCTCACTGCCATTTCACCGTATCGAAAAGACAGGCATCCTGCTTTCTTTGCTGTTGACCATTTGCGAAGATGGTTACCGCAACAGGCAGAGCCCGATGCAGATCATGGAGGATTTTTTTGGAAGGCAAACAACATTTACAACTGAAGCAGAAAAACTTGATCTGCTCTTTCGTTTCGTGCAATACGTAGAAAGACAGGTCGTACTTTTTGATGCACTGGAAGATGCTGCCTTCAGGCAGATCAACGATATGAACGGCGTGGGTACGCTCCGCCATCTTTCATCCGAAGTGATGCAGGATCACAAAGAAAACGAACTCGCAAAATTGCTTAAAGATTTTGGCGTTCGTTTGGTGCTAACGGCGCACCCTACGCAATTCTATCCAGGTCCCGTTCTGGGAATTATCAACGATTTATCAAGAGCTGTAATTGAAAACGATTCCAGCGATATCAATATGTATCTGCAACAACTTGGAAAGACACCGTTTTTCCAAAAGACAAAACCAACTCCATATGACGAGGCGCTGAGTTTGTTGTGGTACATGGAAAACATATTCTATCCTGCATCGGGACGCATTTTGTCTTACATAAAAACGCAGTTCCCTAATGCAGTTCCTGAACAGCATTCATTGATTCAAATGGGCTTCTGGCCAGGAGGCGACAGAGACGGCAACCCGTTTGTAACGGTAGATACAACGTTAAAAGTTGCAGAAGCCTTGAGAGGTGGCATCATCAAATGCTATTACCAGGATGTGCGCAGACTGAAGCGCAGACTGACTTTCAAAGGTGTTGAAAATGTACTGGCGGACCTCGAAACGAAATTGTATGATAACATTTTCGTTCCCGGACAGCAGTCAAACATCACTGCGAAGGAAATGCTTGACACATTGAAGCAGGTAAGGGAGACCATCATTTACCAGCACAATGGTTTGTTTTTGCACCTCGTAGAAAACTTCATTAATAAAGTAGAGATATTCGGATTGCATTTTGCATCGCTGGATGTGCGTCAGGATTCTTCCGTTCACGGAAATGTACTGGAAGAAATCGCGCAATCAACAAAAGCATTGCCGGATAACTATGCTTCTTTAAAAGACAAAGAAAAAATTGAAGCGCTTACACAAATAACAACCGCTATCAAAGGCGAAGATCTTAAATCGGATATCGCGAAAGATACGATCAGGACAGCAAAAGCAATTCAGCAAATTCAGCAATACAATGGTGAACCTGGTTGCAACCGCTACATCATCAGCCAATGCAATAGTGCATTGAACGCGATGGAAGTATTTGGTTTGTTGCTGTTGGCGGGCTGGAAAAAAGACGCGATGAAAGTGGATATCGTTCCATTGTTCGAAACCATCGACGATTTGAAAAATGCCGCGGAAGTAATGAAGGAGCTATACGATCATCCTGTTTATCGCAAACATCTTAAAAAGAGACGCGATAAGCAAACGATCATGCTGGGTTTCTCCGACGGTACAAAAGATGGTGGTTACCTGATGGCAAACTGGAGTATCTACAAAGCCAAAGAAGAGCTGACAAGACTTTCAAAAGAATATGATATTGAAGTGATCTTCTTTGATGGCCGTGGTGGTCCACCTGCGCGTGGTGGTGGAAAAACGCACAAGTTTTACGCATCCATGGGAAAAAATATTTCCAACAATGAAATACAGTTGACCATACAGGGGCAAACAGTAAGCTCTAATTTCGGAACGGCCGATGCCGCACAATTCAACATCGAACAATTGATACACGCGGGTATTTCCAACAGCCTTTTCTCCAAACGCAATTTCACTTTGGAGAAAAAAGAAGAAGGTTTATTGCAAAAGCTTGCTGAGTCTAGCTTTAAATCATTCTCGGTGTTAAAAAATCACCCGGATTTTCTTAACTATTTATCACAAATAAGTCCGCTGAAATTCTACAGCGAAACGAATATCGGAAGCCGTCCTGCGAAACGTGGTGGCAGTTCAAGAATGACGCTGAAAGATCTTCGTGCCATTCCATTTGTAGGTTCCTGGAGCCAGTTGAAACAGAACGTAACCGGCTACTACGGTGTAGGAAGTGCGTTGAAAGAGTTTGACGACAAAGGCAAATGGAAGGAAGTAAAAGAATTGTACGAAAACTCATTGTTTGTAAAAACGCTTATCGATAACTGTGAGATGAGCATGAAGAAATGTTTCTTCCCGCTTACTTTCCATTTATCAAAACATCCTGTACACGGTGAGATCTGGAACATGATCTACAGTGAATACGAGCTTACAAAAAAATATTTATTCAAGCTTACCGGCAAGAATGAATTGATGGCAGATTATCCTGTAGAGCAGTTGTCCATACAGGTGAGAGAAAGAATTGTGTTGCCGTTGGTAACCATTCAGCAATTTGCGATCAACCGCATTCGCGAAATAGAAGATCAAAGACAGAACGCACCGATCAAAGCGACGTACGAAAAGCTGGTGATGCGTTGTTCATTTGGTATCATTAATGCGGGAAGGAATTCTGCGTAATGGAGAATATGAAAAGAAAAAAATAAAAAGTAAAAAGCCTGGTGCGCGAGCATCGGGCTTTTTTAATTGCCGGAACATTGGCGGGCGCTTTTGTAATCAGGGTGCAAGACCTGACAGGTTTTTAAAACCTGTCAGGTCTTAGTCTCCGACGTTTTACAAACATTCATTAAGCCCCGGCCAGATGGTTTTGAATTTTTACTTTTTACTTTTGCCTTTTAACTTAGTTTGGCATAAAAATATAGCGAAGGGATGTATGAAATGGTTATTCGTAATTATAGCTTTCTTCTTTTGTAGACAAGGGTTTGCGCAATTCAATGACAGTACGCACTACTATGCACGCTTTGCATCAACAGGTGTGGTCAACAAAACAGATGGCGCGAGTTCTTACATATGGAGCAATGCAGCAACATACAGCATTGATAAGAGAAAGTATACCTTCACTGCAGTGGCAGGGTATATTTATGGCGCCAACGATGGTGGTTTGACAAACAACGATTTTACCTCCAACGCGACTTTTGATTTTTTAAAAAAACAACACAGGCTTTATTATTGGGGATTGGTGAACTACGATAAAAGTTATTCCCTGCAAATAACAAATCGTCTGCAAGGCGGCGCTGGCGTGGCTTACAAGTTTATCAATGATTCTACTGGCAGACAGGAGTTTACTGTTAGCGACGGATTTCTTTATGAAACATCTGATTTGATGGACACCAAACTTGGTAAAGATGTTTATCAAACGGTAAGAAACAGTTTCCGCATTAAGTTTCATTTTACCATAAACAACCTCATTGTATTGGATGGTAATAATTACTTCCAGCCTTCCATTTTAGATATCAGCGATTATGCAATTCGATCCACAAATTCTTTGTCAGTTAAACTATACAAATGGCTCAGTATAACTGCAGCGCAGACTTACAATAAAATAAGCCGCACAGACAGAGAGAATTTGCTGTTGACTTTTGGGCTGACGGTAGATAAGTATTTTTAAAGAATCCAATAAGTGAAATTACAGAGTTGCTACTGAGGTTGAGGAAAGCTGACTGTACAGTTTTTACAGTTTACCACTAAGGCACTGAGGACATTAAGCCCCACTAAGGGTTCTTAAAAAATCAACAGCTCTTATTGAATCTTAGTGCCTTAGTGGTAAATATTCGTGACTAAACACTAACACGCTGCTTCAACCACTCAGCTATTCAATTATTCAGCAATTAAAAAAGCCCCTGGAAAGGGGCCCTCACGTGTTGTGGTTAATAATAAATCAATCTATAAATCACCTTGGCTAAGGTGTGGCTTCGAACAATGTAACTAAACTTTAAACTTATTAGAAATGATAGATAGCCGCTACCAATATTGTTGAAGTGTTCTTCGTCATGGTGCCATCATGTTTTGTAAACATTTTTTTTCCTGAGGCATCATATCTGAATTCCGGAATGATGGTCAGACCTTCCACTTTAAAGTTGGCAGAAAGTGTGGTTTCAAAGAAGTTGGTGCCGAATGCACCGCCGCTTACTGCTTGCTTGTCATCGAAGTATTCGCCTCTCAAAGTAAGACCGAACCAAGGTTTTGGATCAAGGTTGAAGTATAACGCAGAACCCCACCAGTTTTTGCTATCGCCATATTTTTCGTCAGCATCTTTGGCTTTTACCATTTGTACGGTACCGTTATAACCAATGCTGAATTTTGGAGAAAGCGCACCGGTAACAACCGCATCTACCTGGTTCATTTTAGAAGTGCCATTTGCATTACCGCCCTGGTAGTTCAGGTATACTTTCACCGCATCTTTTGCCAATGAAGTGGCATACTGGCCGATGATGAATTTTTTTGAGAAATCAGCAGATTTTAAATCGCTTGGATCAGAAATGCCCAACATGAAAGTGCTTTTGCCCACAGTAAATTCGCCTTTCAAACCAGTGTTAAAGAAAGGGCCGTAAGAAAACATGTACGACATGCTGTAGTTTCTGTTCAAATAAGCGTCCACCAATTCGTAGCCGATGTGCGTTGCCCAGCTACCCGCGGTGAACTTTACATTTTTCCATGGAGAATAATATAGGTAAGCCTGTTTTACGATCAAGCTGCTTTTTGTGTCATTGTAAGAAAACTCATCGGCTCTTTTTCCATAACCCAGGTCGATAACACCACCCACTTTTCCAAAACTGTGCTCCAATTTTATGGAAGCCATATTAAAAGTGAAAGAATTTTGTGAATTGGTAAAGCTGGTTAAATTATTAAACGTTTCTGCTTCTTTTGGAGGATTACTTAAATTGTATCTATAGAAAATGTCAATTGAGCCGGTGATATTTAATTTAGGTTTCTTTTCATCAACAGTTGTAGTAGTAGAGTCTTGCGAATACGCAGTAGAAAATCCTGCCAGCAATGTGGCTGATGCGAATAATTTTCTTAACATTGTTTTGGTTTTTAAGTGTTAATAAAAAAGGTACAGCTTATCAGGGCTTGGTCAGAAGCCCTGATGTTAAAGCTGTACCTTCTTTTTTTAGAATTCTGCGGGTGTTTCTTTTATTGAGCCGTTATTGCTAACGAGCAAAGTACCTTGGAGATATTTTTCGTTGTGTTGAGATTCGTCGAGACCTTTTTCTTCATCTTCTGCAGTTACGCGGATTGGAAGGATAAGGTTGATGAATTTGAAGATGCCGTAAGACATGATGAAGCTGTATGCCACCACAATTCCCAAAGCTTTAACCTGGGTAAGGAAGAATGCAGGGTTGCCATAAAGAAGACCGTCGTTCCCGCCAGCGTTGACCGCTTTTGTAGCGAAAATACCTGTAAGCAACATACCTACCATACCGCCAACACCGTGGCAAGGGAATACGTCCAAAGTATCGTCAAGAGTAGATTTTGATTTGTAATAAACTGCCATGTTAGAAATGATTGCAGCAAACGCGCCGATGAACACACTCTGAGGAATTGCAACAAAACCTGCAGCAGGAGTGATAGCCACCAAACCTACAACCGCACCTATACAAAAACCAAGTACAGAAGGTTTTTTACCGCGCATTACATCAAAGAACATCCATGACGCACCCGCAGCAGCAGCAGCAGTGTTGGTAGTAGCGAAAGCAGAAACTGCCAAACCGTTTGCAGCTAACGCAGAACCCGCGTTGAAACCGAACCAGCCGAACCAAAGCAAACCGGTACCGATCAATACATAAGGAATGTTAGCCGGTGGAATTTCTCTGTGTTCCATGTGCACTTGTCTGCGTTTCAAAACCAATGCACCTGCAAGAGCCGCACAACCTGCAGAAATGTGTACCACTGTACCACCTGCGAAGTCAAGAACGCCCATTTTGAACAGGAAACCATCAGGGTGCCATGTCCAGTGTGCAATTGGTGCATATACCAATAAACTGAACAGTGCAATGAAAAGAATATATGAAGTGAAACGGATACGCTCAGCAACAGCACCTACTACAAGGCCGGGAGTGATGATCGCAAACATCAATTGGAAAAGTGCAAATAATGTAAGAGGGATAGAAGGTGCAAGGCTCCATGGAGCGCCTGAGTTAACACCTTTAAAGAACAGGTGAGTCATTGGGTTACCAATGAAGCCTCCGATAGATTCACCAAAGCAAAGGCTGTAGCCAACCGTGATCCAAAGAATGGTAACCACACCGGCAGCAACCACACTTTTAATCATTGTGGAAAGAACGTTTTTTCTATGCACCATACCGCCATAAAAAAAGGCAAGTCCCGGTGTCATTAAAAATACAAGCGCAGTAGCTACTAGGATCCAGGCAATATCAGCAGCGTTGTATTTACCACCGTCATTGAAATTAGGTAAGGTAGGAACAAAGATGCAACAGACTGCGATAATCGCAAGAATGAGGAAGGGGAGGATTTGTTTGGCGGTCAACTTACTCATGGTGAAGATTTAGTTTTAAGTATTATGAATTATCAAATATGAATATCTAACTCTAAATTAAAAAACTAAATGAAATGATTGTATAAAAAAGATATATATTTTAAAATGTAATGTGAACGAAAGTGTAGATTTTTTTCGACAGCGGGCAAGTGCTCTATTTTTTATATAATTTTTTGAAATGTGATTTATTTTGATATTCCGGTTGGTAAAATCGT
>Ga0318567_10001038_pt1 | contig 11194 bp, 7 predicted proteins | sample GRESIP088b5f20_FD_203691 | JGI IMG/M metagenome (GOLD analysis project Ga0318567, IMG submission 203691) | Tropical soil microbial communities from Luquillo Experimental Forest, Puerto Rico - GRE.SIPMG.088b5f20 | ecosystem: Environmental > Terrestrial > Soil > Tropical forest > Bulk soil...
ATATATAAACATGTTGCTGGCTACAATTTCAGACTTCAGAAAAGATATGGCACGTTTAATTAGTGCTGTCATTGACAACCACGAAACTTTGATAATTCATAAAGAAAAAGGGACAGGCGTGGTCGTAATGTCGCTGGAGGAGTATAATTCCCTGGAAGCAACGCTCCATGAAATGAATAATCCTGTGAATAGAAAACGATTGAATGATTCAATTGAGAGTCTTAAGAAGGGAAAACTGGTAAAAAAGGAGTTGCTATAAAATGAAATATACGTTTACTGAAGAAGGTTGGGAGGATTATCAATATTGGTTTGCCACAGATAAAAAAACATTTATAAAGATCAACGACCTTATAAAAGAAATTAAGAGAGACCCATATAAAGGAATAGGAAAACCAGAACCATTGAAATACGAATACAGAGGTTTTTGGTCCCGTAGAATCACTGAAGAGCATCGTTTGATTTATACCGTTGACGATAGTGATATCATCATTGTAAAATGTCGGCATCATTATTAAACAATTAAATACTCCACCGCTACCAGCGCACAACCAGCAGCACTGCAAGCGCCGTCAAAATTTTCTTCAATGCCTTCACAGACTGATAGAGAAGGTTTCTCGCCACCTGGTAGTTGATGTTCATGATTTCGCTGACTTCTTCGTAGCTAAGGTTCTGATAGAATTTTAGATAGATAATTTCTTTTTGACGATTGGAAAGTTGCTGAAAGGCATCCATAACAATCTTTTTTCTTTCTTCCGTCTCCTGCTGCTCCACCAGGAAAGTTTCGTGGCTCAGTTCGAAGATCATATCATCCTGCAGATCGCTGGTGGCGCTTCCATTTTTCTTTTTCAGGCCGCGCATGAGCTTGTACTTAAGCGACTTTAAAAGATATGCCTTAACGGAAAGAACCTCCGTTTGTTTTTTGTTTTGCCAAAGCTCAATAAATAATTCCTGGATGGTATCCTCCAATAATATGGAGTCGTTGGTAATTTTCATACCAAACTGGAACAAGGACGGATAATGTCTCTGAAACAATTGTCCAAAAGCAAGCTGATCGCCGCTTTTATAGCGTTCCCATAAAGTTGTATCAGTTAGTAGATCACTCAAGTTAATCTAGGCAAATAGGTGTTTCTTAATTCTTTGCAATAACGTTAGACAGCAAAAAAATGATTAAAAATGGGTTAAAGCAAAAATATTTTCAGAAAAATAGTTACAAAAAGTTACAAACGAGCACTATAAGAGTAAGAACATGTTTTTTTCATAGGAATATTCACTTTAAGATGGTTAACGTTAACGATATTTTACAGAACCAGCAATTTTTAGACTGGTATTTCAAGACTAGCCCTGAAACAGTCAGTGATTGGGAACAAATTCTCAATAATCACCCCGAGTGGAGGTCTGCAGTAGAAGAGGCGATTGAATGGTTGCAGAATCTGCAATTGAAAGAGACGTCGATTGCACAGGCGCAGGTAGAGGCTTCTTATGCGAGATTGCAGCAATCTCTCGGGGAGCTATCGGAAAGCAAAGTAGTAAGTATGAGATCCAGGGCAATGCGTTGGTGGTTGGCTTCTGCAGCGGCAATTATTTTGGCTTTCGCCGGCATCTGGATGTTTACAGGTACGAAATCAAATTCCATCCAAACCCAATACGGTGAAGTAAGCGCGAAGATATTGCCGGATGGATCTGAAGTAACGCTGAATGCACACACCAGCATTTCCTACGGAAAAGGCTGGCAGGAAGGACAGGAGCGTGAAGTTTGGTTAAAAGGAGAAGCTTATTTCCACGTTAAAAAAACACCTCAGAAAAGCAGATTCATTGTACATACGGACAGGTTTGACATCATCGTAACAGGTACACAGTTCAACGTTATCAACCGCGATGGAAAAACAAGTGTGTTGCTTAACGAAGGAAGTGTAACAATTAAGGGAAAAGATGGCAAAGAAATAAAAATGGTGCCGGGCGATTATGTAGAAATGAAAGACAATGCACCGGAAAAAACACCACTGACAAATGCCGGTTCGGTAACTGCATGGAAAGAAAAGAAAATGTCGTTCGACAGCACGCGCATCCAGGATGTTGCGAAAATGATTGAAGATACTTACGGCGTAAAAGTGGAGGTTGAAGAAAGTGCCGCATCTAAAACATTTTCGGGCATAATGCAAAATGACAACCTGGATATTTTGCTGGAAGCTTTAAGATTAAGTGCTAACCTGACCATAGAAAAGAAAGAAGATACTATCATAATAAAATAAAGACTTGCCCCGTGAGGGGAAGGAACTAGGAATTAAGAATTAGGATTTAAGAATTGTTCGGGGTGCAACATTCGTTACAGTTGTACCTAGCTAAATCATATTGTCACAACCTGGAAACTCTCAAATACTTTAAAGCATATCACTGAAAGAATTTTAATTCTTAATTCTTAATTCCTAATTGTAATCAACAGGGGACGCCCTGCTGCGCCATAGGAAAAAGGTAAACATACACAAAAACTAATAACTGCCTAAAACTTGCAAAAAATGAGAAAGAAGTATTCTCTACCCCATCTGTTTGGGTGTTTGCTCGCGACCCAAATGTTAGCTGTATCAGCAACAGATGCTCAAAACAGCTACTCATATGTCCACAGCAATACAGATGCATACAAAAAATCACACGGACTTACCATTCAGGACACTAATGTAGAAAAAGCAAAACTCTTCACCGTTCTCAAAGAATTAAACAAACAAAAAGGTGTTTATTTTCTTTTCTCAGAACAATCTCTCGGCAACCAAATGGTAAACCCGTTGGGTGACACAAAGGAAGCTACTGACAAAATACTTGATGAAGTTTTATCCAATACCGGCATCAAGTACAAAAAGCTTAACGATAAGACTTATGTGATCCTGGCCGACAAAGACAAAAAAAGAACTTCACTTAATTATGTTCCTCTCGATGGAATGGAACTGGCCATACAAACTTCAAATGTGGAAGTGGTAATGGCAGATCCCATCACAGGAAAGGTCATCGGTCCCGATGGCAATCCTATTGCCAATGCGACCGTCAGCATCAAAGGAAGTACTCACGGAACCACTACCAATAGTAACGGTGTTTTTACATTGGCAGCCAAAAAAGGAGATGTGCTTATCATTTCCTATGTTGGCTACACACCGCAGCAGGTAACTGTTGGCGATGAAACCAACATCGCCGTGTCATTGTTGGTGGCGAGCCAGCAAATGAATGAAGTAGTAGTAACAGCTTTGGGTATTCAAAAGAAATCCAAAGATTTGACTTATGCTACTCAAAAACTTAATAACTCCGATCTTACCACTGTAAAGGATGCAAACTTCGTAAACAGTTTAACAGGTAAAGTTGCGGGTGTAACCATTACTAAAAGCTCATCAGGAACAGGCGGTTCTGCTCGTGTTATTTTGCGTGGTAACAAATCCACTCAAAACAACCAGCCGCTGTATGTGATCGATGGTATTCCTTTACCAAACTTTAGCCCATCACAACCAACAGATGTGTGGGGACAAGGTTCTACCAGCAGCGGATCAAGTTTCTCAAGTGCTCCCGGTAGAGATGGCGGTGACGGTATATCCAACCTCAACCCGGACGACATTGAAAGTGTAACGGTGCTGAAAGGTGCTTCCGGCGCGGCTTTGTATGGTAGCCAGGCGGCAAACGGTGCGATCGTTATCACTACAAAAACCGGTAAAGCAGGTAAAGCACGCATTAATCTTTCTTCCGATGTTACATTTGACAAGCCACTATACTATCCGGAATCGCAGTTTAAATACAGCCAGGGTCTGAATGGAGTTAGGGCATCAGGAAAAGACACAACAATGGAAGATAGCTGGGGCAGTATTGTAAACGCGTCTGATCACATCAAACCTTTCTATCAAACAGGCGTTACTACATCAAACTCAATCAGCTTGTCTGGCGGTACTGAAAGAGCGCAGACTTATTTTTCTTACGGCAACACGTACAGCAAAGGCATAGTTCCAACTTCCGACTTCAACAGAAACAATATTAACGTTAGAGAAACGATGAAGTTTCTTGACGATCGCCTGAGCCTGGATGCAAATTTTACTTTCCTTAATCAAAAGGCGAACAACAGACCGGTTACTGGTCTTTATGCGAACCCGTTGACAGGTTTGTATTTGTTCCCACGCGGATTGAATTTTGACTACTACAAAAACAACTACCAGTATTTTTCTCCATTGCGCAATATGTATTTGCAGAACTGGTATGACATCAACTATGACAAAGGGCTTACCGGTCAGGACCATGAACAAAACCCGTTCTGGTTGCTTAACAAAGCTCCTCGTGTCGATAAAAGAGACAGGGTAATTGGTAACATTACTTTGAGGTACAAATTGCTTGACTGGTTAAACATTCAGGCGAGAGGTAACTTCGATAAATCGTACGATACCTACGACTCAAGAATGTATGCTGGTACCCAATCTGTACAAGCTCCGCCAAACGGACGATATACGCTTGATAAAGCCAATAACACACAGCTGTATGGCGACGTTATTTTAATGGCCAACAAACAATTGAGCACCGACCTTTCTTTGCAGGCCAATCTTGGTGCAAGCATTACCGATACTAAAATGGAAGATATCAACTTTGATACAGATCCATATGCAACACAAGGTTTGTATTATCCTAACAAGTTTGGTGTGAATTATATTTTGGGAGATGCAATGATTTCCGGCCAAACTAATCAGCACAAACAACAACAATCAGTATTTGCAAATGCGCAGCTTGGTTACAAAGGATTTTTGTTTGTTGATCTGACTGCCAGAAACGACTGGTCATCTACATTCGCATTCACTCCAACAATGAGTAAAGGGTACTTCTACTATTCAGCAGGAGCCAACTTAATTCTTTCTGAAGCAATGCATCTTCCTGAACCAATCAGCTTTGCAAAAGTGCGTGCTTCTTATGCGAAAGTGGGTAATGATGTATTTATCTATGCTACTAATCCAGCTGCTTACAGGCAGGATAACAGAGTTGGCGCTCAGTTCAATACCAAAGTTCCTTTGCCTGGCACTTTCTTAAAACCAGAAGACAACAGGTCATTTGAAATTGGTACAGAATGGCGCTTCATTCATGATCGTGTAGGCTTTGACGTTACTTACTACAAGAACAACAACTATCAGCAGTACATGGAAGTTCCGGCACCGTTGGGATCAGGTTATTCAGTCTTTTATCTGAACATGGGTAACATCCAAAACACCGGTTGGGAAATAACTGCATTTGGAACGCCAGTTAAAAAGCAAGGCTTTAGCTGGACCACCACCATCAACTATGCGGCTAACGTAAACAAGGTTCTAAATCTGTCCGATTCAAAGATACCTGGTGCAACTCCTACCAATGCTTTTGCATTAAACAACCAGGGTGTAAACATGTACCAGGCGAAAATTCAGGAAGGCGGCTCATGGGGTGATATCTATGGTAACGTATTCAAAAGAGATGCGAACGGCGCAGTTCTTGTTGACGTAACCACCGATGCAAACGGAAAGAAAACGTACAGTTTTCCTAAAGACAGCACTTCATTTAATAAACCTTTGGGTAATCCTAATCCAAAATACACCTTGGGTTGGAACAACAGTTTTGACATTAAAAACTTCAACATCAGCTTCCTGATCGAGGGCCGCTTTGGTGGTAAAGTGTTAAGTGTAACACAAGCTATGATGGATTTGTATGGAGATAGCAAAGCCAGTGGCTCAGCTCGTGATGCAGGTAAAGTTGACTTCAATGCAGTGAACAGTGTAACTAAAGAAAAAGTAGATATTCCTGTTCAGGATTTCTACAAAGCGGTGGGCGGCAGAGCCGGTATGACTGAGTACTATATGTATGATGCAACTGCAGTTCGTTTGCGTGAATTGGCGATAGGTTACAATGTGCCTTTGCATTCAAAAGGTATCAACACTTTGAGAGTTTCACTGATTGGAAGAAACCTGTTCTTCTTCTCAAAAAAGGCACCGTTTGATCCTGAAACTTCAATGGGAACCAGCAATGCAATGCAGGGTATTGAAACATTCAGTATACCTTCTACAAGAAGCCTGGGCGTGAGCTTGAAACTTGGTTTTTAATTCATAACTATTCTTAAAACTATTATATGAAACATCATATCTCAATTAAGAAAAGATTACTGCCGATGGGCATGGCGGCCATTGCGGGAGCTTTTTTACTGGGGAGTTGTACAAAGAATTTCGAAACATACAATACAGATACAGCAAATCTTTCAAGTGAAGATTTGGCGCAGGATCACAGACTAATAGGCGAGCCATTGAAACAAGTGCAACAAAGTATCTATTTCGTTCAGCCCGCATGGAACACGCAGTTGCAACAGAATCTTATAGGGGATCTTTATTCCGGATACATGACAACGCCAACACCGTTTGCGGGAAATGTAAACAACCAGACCTATGCGTTGGTAGATGGTTGGAATACATTTCCGTGGGATGATGGTTACAATTCTGTAATGGCCCCGGTGAAGCAGGTGCTGCAAAATGCATCAAAAGATCCTGATTTTTATGCTTGGGCAAAAATCCTGAGGGTAGAAGCCATGCATAGGGTAAGTGATATTTATGGTCCTATCATTTATACACATTACGGCCAGATCAACAACGATCAAAGTATATCTTATGACTCTCAGAAAGATGCTTATTACGCATTCTTCAGGGACCTGGATTCGGCTATTGATGTATTAACGCCGACCGCAGTTAAGGAGGGCCTGGCTGCTCCTTTCCTCACACCTTTTACCAATTTTGACCTTGCGTATGGTGGAAGTTATAGGAACTGGGTGAAATTCGCCAATACATTAAGACTAAGGCTGGCGATCAGAATTTCTATGATCGATGCTACGATGGCAAAAACGGAAGGTGAAAAATCCCTGGCAAATGCCGTAGGATTGATGACTTCTCCATCTGATAACTTAAACATCAGCACTGGTACCAATCAGCACCCGCTGGCCGTGATAACAGGCTGGGGTGATATAAAAGGCGGTGCGGTTTTAAGTTCTTTTTTAAATGGATACAACGATCCCCGTGCTGCTAAATATCTTGCGCCTGCAACTGATCCTGCTGTAGCGGGTAAGTTCCAGGGTATTCGCGGAGGTATCAACATTGATGCAAAAGCACGTTACAGCGGCTATTCATCACTTACTGCGTTCCCAAATCAAATTCAGTTGATGACAGCAGCGGAAGCCTGGTTCCTTAAAGCGGAAGCTGCCGTTCTTGGCTGGGCCGGCGCAGGAACTGCAAAGGATAACTACAACCAGGGAATACTTACTTCTTTTTCTCAGTATGGTTTGGACGGATCGGCTTATATCAATGATGCAGCGAGCCTTCCGGCGCAGTATATTGATCCTAACGCTATAAGCGCTGGACAAAACGATGTAAAATCAGGCAACGCAAATCTTAGTACCATTACCATTAAATGGGATGATGCAGCTTCAAATGCCGTTAAGCTTGAACGCATCATTACTCAAAAATGGATAGCCATGTATCCTGATGGCCAGGAAGCCTGGAGCGAATTCAGAAGAACGGGTTATCCTAAATTGTTTCCTGTTGTAGTAAATAACAGTGCGGGAGCAATTAGCACAAGTATGTTCATACGCCGTGTTAATTTTGCCCAAAGCGAAAGAAGTACTAACCCGATAGGTGTCCAGGGTGCGATAACATTGCTGGGTGGGCCGGATACAGGTGGCACACCACTCTGGTGGGATACCAGAAGATAAATTTTGTATAACTAACCAAAACTCGGTAGTCAATAATCAATGGGGTTCATTCGGGGCAGACGAAAAGTCTGCCCTTTTGGTTTTGTATAAAAAGGCTAAAACTTATCATTTGCATTCCTGACGAGACTCATTATAAATTTTTCGGGTATTGTTGTAAGTTAGAAATCAAAAAAACAACAGAATAAATTACCTGCAATAATGAAACCCCAAACCCTTCTAGTGCTCGTTTCGCTACCGTTTATTTTTATAAATTGTAAAGTGAGGGAAAGAAAACTATATGGCCAATGGGATCATGCATTGAGCAAGTTAAACTTGAAAAAAGATCATACATTTTCTTTCAGCGACCAACATTATGTTGATGATAGCCTGATGAGATTTTCATACGCAGGAACATGGAGCTTTTCAAATAAGACGATACAGTTTTATTTCAACAATTTGCCGGATTCAAACATATTTGGTGGGTGCAGGTCAATGCAGGTTTTCAATCGACGGAAAATGGCCAGGAGTTGGTCTTGTACAAATAAGGCTCCGGGGATACCAATTTTTTTTACCAAAACAAAATAAATTGCATTTACAAAAAAGATCAACCTCGGCTTTGTTCCCTGGATTTATTTACGGGCACGATAATACAATGTTTTTCAAGAAGGCCACTAAATTCCAAACTCTTACCCAAGTCTTTATTTTTTGTTGATCAGGAAATTACCAACTTAGTTCTATTTTCCTTTACTTTGGGTAAACCCAATTAATAAACCCAATTACCGTAACTATGAAACAGTTTAAAGAGAAACTGCGACTCATTTATTTGCCCTTTTTGCTTATTGCTATTGGCTTTATTCTCCTCTACACGTTCCTTAACTGGACACTCGTTATCAAAGGAAATTTTCTCCCATTAAAACAAGATGTTGTAAACTTCTGGCTGCCGTTTGCATTGTCGTGGATCCCCGTTTTACTATGGTTAAGGCCGAGAATAAATTTGCTTCGACTTAATAAAGATAACGCTTCGTTTGGGTTCCAGTTGATTGCTGCAGTTGCAATAGCAGCTCCCACCATTATTTCGCAGGAATATCTCGAAAAAGCTGCGGGCAAGCTCACTGCATTGAAAAGCATTGAACAGTACAATGAAACGGCCGCAACAAAATATTATTCATTGCAGAGCCGCTATGTCGACAAGGCGCATGTGGGCATTCACGCTGCATCCGAGGTGTCGGGAAAAAGCAATGAAACATTAACTTTCTCTATTTACGTTGCCATGCCCCTATACGGAAAAGCGGCAGATACGGTAGACAAAAAATGTGAATGCTGGCTCGTTAAAAAGTACCAGGAAAGCATTAGCAACCGCGGAAGTGATGAACAAAAAGATGCCAAATACAAAGCTTTTGCAGAGGAAACACAAACGCAATTTGACAGCACCAATTTTGCAAAGTTTGTGTACCTCGAAAGGTTAGGCAATACCGATGATCACGACGAGTTCAATAAAGCAATTGCTAAAAATACTTTTTTGACAAGTGAAAAACCGGTTGCATTTATTGCCTACAATGAGCCTTTTGAAAAGCGTACCGGAGAAACGTTTTCATGGATATTCATATCGGCTGGCATCGGTGCAGTAGTGTTTCTCATCTTTATTTTGATACCCGGGTTTGACGAAAATAAATTGAACAAACACAACCAGGGAATAGAAGAAAAAGAACCATCGTCAATGAAAGAATTCCTTGACATGCTTATTCCCAAGCCCGGCTACTATGCAACACCCATCATAATGGATCTGAATATTCTTATTTTTCTGATAATGATTTTTGCGGGATTAGGGATCATATCCTTCAAAGCAACCGAGTTGGTGCATTGGGGCGCGAACTTCAGGCCGCTGGTTGCAGAAGGGCAGTGGTGGCGTTTGCTCACCAATACATTTTTACATGGTGGCCTCATGCACATCTTGGCTAACATGGTTGGGTTGATGTTCGTGGGCGTATTTCTTGAGCCTATCATTGGCACCAGGAGATTTGTGTTTATTTATATTGCTACCGGTATTCTTGCCAGCATCGCGAGTGTTTGGTGGCACCCTGCAACGGTGAGTGTTGGTGCATCAGGAGCCATTTTTGGCATGTATGGAGTGTTTTTGGCACTATTGCTAAGCAAGGTCTTTCCTGCCAAACAAAACAAAGCTTTCCTCACCAGCACCCTGGTGTTTGTTGGCTTCAATTTGCTGATGGGATTTGCAGGAGGAATCGATAATGCTGCACATATCGGAGGACTTGTGAGTGGCTTCGTAATTGGCCTCTTAATTACTTCAACCATAAGAAAAGAAATTGAGGAAAAGGCCCAGGAAGAACCGGAAGACATAGAAACTGAAATCTATTCATAGTAAAAAAGAGAAGCGATCTGAAATTAGATCGCTTCTTGTTGATATTCAAATAGTTGCATAAAGTTGCATTTTTGTTGCTTGGATTGTTGCATCTTACTGCTGATTCAATTATATTTGGTTAGATCCGCAATTAGTTCACCCTAATTACCGTACCATGAATCAGTTTAACGAGAAGCTTCGCCTGATCTTTTTGCCATTTATCGCCATTATTGTTGGGTTTGTTCTTTTTTACTCCTTCCTCAACTGGGCAATTATTATTCGAGGAAATTTTTTCGTATTAAAAAAAGACATTGTAAATCTTTGGCTCCCGGTTGGATTATCCCTAATACCTGTTTTAATATGGGTGAGACCGAGGATAAAACTGTTGCAATTCAAAAATGCAAGAACTTCAACAGCCTATACTATGCTTGCGTGGCTCGCTGTCATGGCACCCACGATCATCACACAACATTATCTTGAAACGGCAACGGGCAAGCTTACTGCACTCAACAACATCACTGAGTTTAATAATGCTACAGCTACAAAATATTATTCGCTGAAGAATTACTATGTAGACAAGGCCCATGTCAGTGTTAGTGCAACCTTCACCGTTTCGGGAATGCACGATGAAACATTATTGTACAGCATTTTTGCAACGATGCCGTTGCATGAAAATGCGTCAGACACGATCAGCAAAAAATGCAATTACTGGCTCTGTGAAAAGTATTCAAAAAGTATCAGCAATCTTCTGAGCGACGGGGAAAAGCGCGAAAAATACGTGGCTTTCGCGAATGAAATCCAACGCGAATTTGATACAACTAAATTTGAAAAATTTGTTTACCTCGAACGCTTGTTGAATACCGATGACCAAGAATCGTATAATGCTTCCGTTGATAAAAACAAGTTTTTTAGTAGCGATCAGCCCATCGTTTTTGTTGCTTATCAAAATGCATTTGAAGAGCGAAACGGAAAAATGTTTCTCTGGATATTTACATCATTTGGAATGGGAGCTTTGCTATTTTTAATTCTCCTTTTGTTCCCGTATCTCGATAACGTAAAGGTTGCCAGGTGGAGAAAAAGAAAGCAACACGAGGCGGCGCCAGCATTTACGAAAGAGGTGGTTGGTAAGTTTA
>Ga0318567_10001045_pt1 | contig 11157 bp, 18 predicted proteins | sample GRESIP088b5f20_FD_203691 | JGI IMG/M metagenome (GOLD analysis project Ga0318567, IMG submission 203691) | Tropical soil microbial communities from Luquillo Experimental Forest, Puerto Rico - GRE.SIPMG.088b5f20 | ecosystem: Environmental > Terrestrial > Soil > Tropical forest > Bulk soil...
GGCCGGATATGACGCCGGCGCAACTGGCATCCATCTGCCATTGGGGAGAACGGAAGCCAGCTTGCCATGTCGCCTTAACAAAGTGCGGGTTTGTCGAAAAACTTTCACCAAAAGGCTTCACCGCGCACGATTGGTCGCAGCATAACGCCAAACTTTTAGCGAATTGGGAAAATGGCAAATTAGGAGGCAGACCAGCAAAACCCAATGAAATCAATGAGAATGAAAAACCCGTGGGTTCTGTTGGGATAACCCAACCGGAACCGATAGATGGACAGGACAGGACAGATCAGACGGATTCGATTAAAGGGACAGGACAGGACAATTTGGGTTTGGGTTCTTCTGTTCAAATTGGGGATGGTTCAAGCCCTGGTTCTGTCCAGTCAGTCCTGACTAACGCAGCAGGCTTAGTGAGGCAAATCACGAACAGCACTTGCCTTAAAGGAGGCGAACCGACACTTGAAGAGGTTCAGGCGGTGATGAATGCGCATTGCTCTGGCTCTGGCAAATATGCCGACAAATGGCTTAACGCTATGAAAGCGCGCGGATGGCAAGACAATAATAAACAAGCTGTGATCCGCTGGAAACCACTAGCAGAGGCATTCGCATCAGGATGCATCCGTCAGGATTTGAGCATCCACAAACGCCCAGACCGCAATGCAGGGACTTTTAACTCTGGAAAACCCACCGATGGAATTAAAGCCAAAGTTCGCTGAGCCACACCATGAAATCAGCGCCAGAAAAAATTAGGAGGCTCCCGTTCACCATCCGCCGGCAAGGCTGGCGGCGATTGCTGACACCCTCTATGAGACAATTTTTTGAAAAAACCCACAACATAGAAACACTGAAAAATAAAATTTTCGCATGAAATCTAAACGCGAGCCGCATAAGATGTTGCAAAAGTCTTTGAGATTTTGGAGCCACAATATTCCAAGTGGTTATTCAGTAGCAACTTTGAGCAGAAGGATGAGGCAGCTAGGCTACCGTCCTAGCCGGCGTAAGTGTGGATACACGTTGAGCGATATTTACCGGGTGCTTTGACGACACCGAACGACCACGACGATTTTTGGCGCACTTGGCGCGCCGCCGGCGCGGCCTCCAGTGGTGTGTTAGGCAGCATCGTCATAAATCTGAAATAATCTGCTCGCCACACTTGCTGCACCGTCCGGTCTCGATGACTCGCCTGAACTTCGGATTTGGGCGGAAATAGGCTCCGCTGGCATCTTGGCCGAACCAATCTCCGCACTTCGGGCATCGGATGAAACAAGCATATCTGGTGTGAACTCTTCGGATACGAAGTTTAACTGGGAAATCAAGCCCTCAACTAAATCAGGATTTTCTTCGTCCAAAAAAAATGCAGGCACAACCCATCCCAAGTAATGCCAACGTGCCGGGCTCTGGAACAACACCTATGGAGAAAGACTGCATAGATGGTCCGACTGTGAATGAAGAATTAGCCGGCGTATAATTTGGATTGATGGCATCAGTAGTGGTCAATGTGAATGCAGCCGAATGAGCGCGATATGTCGCCGAGTCATAATTGCCAACTGAGGTTGGAAATGCCACCAGTTCCACAGTAATTACGCTGCCTGCTGGCAAACCAGTATTAAAGCCGTATGGAGAAGTGAATAGACCAGGGGAGTATGGAGAAGCCGGATCAAATGTTGTAGTGCTGCCTTGTCCAGTTGCCAGATTCAAGGCCGGACTGACCGACCCAATACCTGCTGTGGAGTCGGCACTAACAACTCCGTTGGCAAAATACATTCCGACTGTCCAGCTTGAGTTTAACCCGCTACCGACTGTCCCATCGGGGCCGCTTGTCCCATCGGCCGGCACTCCGTAACCATAGGTGACTAACGTCGACGGACTGGAGTTATAGCTGTCCAGCCGAATGAAACCTTGAGCAAAGGTGTAACTGGCTCCTGCGTAGCCAACGATCCCAAAAATCAGTAATCTTTTCATAACACTTTTAATTTATAATTGTTAATTTATAATTGCACTAATTCACAGGACGTTTAGTCAAGTAGCCAGCACACTTTTATGCCGATGTCCCGGGCAACGTCGGCTGGGTTGAGTTAGGCATCTTCAGCCGTGTGTTGCTTCTATGACTTATTCGTCTCAGCCAAACATACGCATACTTCTTGCCAATCGCAAAATCCTCGGAAAAGCGATATATTTCGGAGAGCAAACAATCTTTAATGCGTGAACTTCACGCAAAGTGCGTAAATTTTTCACGCATCGAGGGTGTGTAGGCCGGAAATGCACTCTAACTTTCTACTTGATGAGTTTAATGCCGCCTAACGGCCAAGAGTTGAGCCACGCTGCAACCGTGATGTCAACCGCGAATGCGGAACGGAAGGTGCGACAGGCGTTGGCTCCTGTGCTGGGTTAGGCAGCATCATAATGGCGGATGAATCGTAATATCTGTGATGTCGTAAATGGGATGACCATCTCGGTCGCCGACCGTCATAATGCTAACACCTATACTGCCACCATTTTCGGGCTTGGTAAGACCATACTTATAATCGCTTTGTTTGCCACCTCGACTGAAATATGGTGGGCCAAAAAACTGGTCTAAAAATGATTTCACATCCGCAAACTTTTGTGGCGAGAGCGTGATTCTGATGTCGTGACTATCGTAATATTCGTTATAGCTCCACTGGTCGGAAATAAACGGCAACTCTTTTGTGGCTGGCGACTTCTTGCCGTAATGAACAGCGGTCTGCATAATAAAGCGTCCGACATCTCCGTGACCAGCAACGGTATTCTTCGGCACAAGTACGCCGCCTCTTCCAGCGTCTGCTTTAGAGACGGGCGACTCGTGCGCGCAACCACAAAGGAGCGCAATCGCAAGAAATGGTATGCAAATTCTCATGTGCTCGATGCTGCCTAACGACCAAGAACTGAGCCACGCCGATGGGCGAATGGCTTCAGTGATGGGTTAGGCCACATAAAAATTATCAATCTTCGCGTTGCTTCTTTTGCTGGTAAATCTTCACGGCAACGAAACCAAGCACGCCAATCACAAAAATCAAAATACGAAACATCGCCTGCTCACGATTCTGGGCGCGACCACCAGTGAACATCAAAATGCCAGGCATCGCAGCCACTACGATGCAAATAAACTCCAACTGCTGGAGCGGTCTTTTCTTAGGTTGTGGATTGTTCATGTGCGTGTGTGGCCTAACGTCCAAGAACTGAGCCACGCTGTCGGGCGGGCGACTCCAGTGATGTGTTAGGTGGTTCGTTTCTTTTCACGATAATAACTCAATGCCGAAATCGACGTAATAAAAAATCCCATGCCTGCAACCTTGTATCCGAGGGATGGCTCCGGCTCCTTCAGACGAGAATGGGATGGGTTCTTCTTGTTATAAAACACAGTCAACGGCTCTGATGTGTCATCGGCTGCCTCCTCATAAGACTCATAGCTCCTACCGTCAACAGTGAATGTATAATGAAACCGGTATCTGGGATAAGCCGACCGCCTCCCTGCGTGTAAATACATCTCGGGTTTAGATGAAATCTTTCCACTCGCAGTTGCAGACGACCACAAAAAAATTTGCTCTTTAAAGCCGAACCACAAGCCAAAACAAATAAAGGCAAGTCCGCCGAAAAATAATAATACTGTCTTTACCATAGCGTAGCCGCCTAACGTCCTAGAACCGAGCCGTGCCGATGGGCGAGTGGCTCCGGTGATGGGTTAGGCGATGGGTTTCTCATAAAACTGGAGACTTTGGTGCCGAATTTGGCCTGCGTGATTTGTCTAAGATGATGCCGCCCGCAAGCATCATTAAACCGCCGAAAAATCCGCACATGGCGAAATGGGCAACCGCATATTTGGATACCGTGGAAACGGTCACAATGTCATCCCAAGTATAAGTCTGCTGTCGGGGTTTCTTGAGGATATATTCAACCGTTATGGCGTGAGCAACTGGCACAGCTTCGACCGCCACAAATGTCACCCACACAAATCCAAGAATAAGCAAGATGTATCCAAACTTGTGCATAAATCTCAACGCAGCCTAACAACCAAGGTTTGTGCTTGCCCGAACTTTAAGCGTGTTCGGCAGCGGGTTTCAATCGCGAAGGTGGCTCTGGCTCCAGCACGGTGTCAGTCACCCGTCTAACTGGCTGTCGGAATCTCAAGCCCCAACAAATAATCTTTAAAGCCGACCGCTCGCCAAAAGGCTATCGCATCTGTGTTGTGCAACAGAACATCAACGGTCAGCCGCTTGCCCTTAGGCCAAATATCCGACCGCAAAATCTCTACCGCACGCCGACCGTGACCTCTACGCCGACGGTCACGCTGGACAAAAAGCTGGCGCAAATAAATCTCGTCCAATTGCTCTCGATAAAGCGCATAGGCGACAATGTCTCCGTCCTCTTGAAAAATCACGCCTCGATAATCTCCTGAAAGGAAGCCACGCATCCGCTCCTCAAGCTGCGGCAACGTCATAAAGAGATTCCGATGCCTCTCATCTTGCAACAACTGGTGATTCATCTCTGCCAATAACCGACAATCATCCAGAGTTGCGATTCGGTATTTCACGGTGATGGGTTAGGCATCGTGATTCTTCTCAGCCTTACCTCGGAAGAAATAATTCCGAGTGGTTTTCCAAATCATCGCGACCGAAATTGCTCCAATAAAACCAGCAATTATCCGCAACCCAATGTCCCCAGCTCGCGCATCTGCAACAAATAGAAAAACACCTCCAAAAGCTAGCATGCCGAAGAACAACCAGACTCCCAATACAACAATCAACTTTCGAGGTTGCTCTGCTGCCTGACGGAAAGCATGGCCTTGAGCAAAGCGAGACTCAAATGGACCTGTGGCGGCATAGGAAGTGAGCGGCGCGCCACACTTGACGCAGAAATGTGCTGACGGCTCATTAGGTGCCATACAACCCAAGCACAACTGCTTCTCGTCCGCCTTAGACAATTCTTTGTTTGGTTCGGGTGACATAACGCTCACGTGGCCTACCGCCCAAGAACTGAGCCACGCGCGACCCTTGATGTCAACCGTGAAAGCGGAACGGAAGACGCAGTCGGCGTTAGCCCCAGTAAAGTTTTTGCCCGTAAAATTGTGATACTCATACATCGGCCTTCGGATGGAGTTTCCGCCACACAACGAAAACGGAATGGTAAATTGTAAATAAAATCCAAGTGACTATGGTGCCCAACCAGACGGCTCCCAAAATCACTTCGCCCAATGATTGCTGCACCTGCTCGGAATGTGAATGTTTCATGAGCCGAGCGGCCATCTCTGCGGTGCCAATAAAGCCGACAACCACAAGTCCTGTAAGAATAATCTGAATCGTAGCCAGCAACCTGACGGGATGCCATATGGTGAGAATTACCGAGGCAACCATCGTGGCAACCAATATCGTGAATGCGGAGTCAGGCATAACGTGTGTGGCCTACCGCCCAAGAACTGAGCCACTTTGGACTCGTGATGTCAATTGCGAAAGCGGCACGGACGGCGAGGTCGGTGATGCCTGCAGCGATTTGTTGGCCCAAAAACTCAATAGGATGAAGCGTCTCATGTTAGCGTTTAGGCCAGATCATCCGGTTGCTATAGGGTGTATACACCGCAAAGACTTGAAAAGTCCCGTTGCTCATCCGCACGACATCCAACGCGGTATTGTCCATGCCACCAAACCATACGTAATCAACCTCATCTTTTTGTTCTTCGATTCCTGCTATTCCCAAGTGTTTGAGATCTGGTGGAACGTCTCTGTTCGTAAATTCCACCGAAGCGTCTTCTCTAAGGATTGTTTGTGTCCGCTGTATCAAAGCCTGAATATCCTTGTCCGTCAAAGAATCCATGATCTTTTTAGCGTCATTCATCTGTTTTTGCGAGGCACCAAGGTCAAAGTAACGTCCAAGGTAAACGACGACAATCAACACAATAAAGCCAACAAGGCCGCTCAGGAAAACATATGCTATCCAGCGTTTGTTCAAGCGTGATTTCGTATTGAGATTGTTGTGTATGGCTAACGACCAAACACTGAGCCACGCTGAACCCGTGATGTCAACGGCGAAAGCGGAACGGAAAGCGCGGTCGGCGTTGGCGACGGTGATGGGTTAGGCCGCAAAATCGTCATAGATCAATTGATAGAATGAAAGGTCATATACAAAAATGTGGCCAGCCCGATGATAAAGAAAGCGACGCCAATGGCAGCAGAAAGCCAAAAATCGCTGGGGGCCGTCTGCCGCGTGCCGACAAACTTCTTGCGGATATACACCTTACCTGTCCAGAGCTGAAGAATTAAAAATCCAAGGCTCAAAAGCGCAAATCCAAGAAAGACATACCTCACCATAAAATCCTTGTGGCCTAACGACCAAGAGCTGAGCCACGGTTAGACGTTGCTTGGCCAACCACAAAGCCGCGGCGCGATTCGAAAGGCTTCCACCCCGTTGGCTCCGGCGATGTTAAGCGGCATTGTCTCTAGGCGCTACCAGCAATCCACCGTCTTTTTCCGTCAGTTCAATTTTTTGCGCTTGGCAGACAAGAATGGAAATTCGATCCAGCGATAAGTTATTGCGCAAACCAGAGTGCAAAAGATCGCTGTGGCAATGTTAATCAGCCAATATTCCGCCTGTGGCATATCTGTAATGCCCCGCGATTTTAATAGCCTGAAAACCAGCAAAAAAATGATGCCATGCAGCAGATACATACTGAAGCTAATCGTTCCAAGGCAGCGGATTGACGGCAGCACAAGAAATCCAAATAGGGTGTTGCCAGCAGCCGTAACCAAAAAGAGTGGGAAAAATGAAATCGCAACGGCAATTGAAGGCACGCGCATAAATAAAAAGTCTTTGCTTAAAAGACAAAGGCAAATTGTCGTAAGTATGGCAGCACTGGCTGCCATTGGAGTGGATAGTTGAGAGCGCAACTTTTGATCTTCAAGCAATATTGGACACAGCATTCCCAAAACAAAAAATAGACTCGGCTGCATGTTAATCCCATGCCAAAGCCCATAAAAAGTCAGGCAATAAGCAGCGAGCGCAATTCCCAAACCCTCTTTCCAATAGCCATCCAAGCAATGAATGGCAGAATCAAATAAAAATTCCACTCATACCAAAGCGTCCAAACCACGCCGGCATTGTATTCGCCAAGCTTGATACCGCCCACATCATGCCACGACATTGCGCCCAAAGTGAAGAGGCGCGAAATCGGCCTCCAGTTTTCAATCGTGAGCCAGCCGGCGCCATGTTGATTGACCGCCAGCAACAACACGAAAAAGAGGCTGAAAAGATATAACGGGGCAATGCGATACAATCTTTCGCGCCAAAGTTTCCAAGGTTCCATTACCCCATTTTGCATTCTGGCCCTGTTCCAGAACAGATAACCCGTCAGCATGAAAAAAATAATCACCCCGATTGGGGCCAGCAACAGGAGAATGTGCGGCCTTTCAGGTGTTATCCAATCACAACATAAAGCTGCGTGCGTGGTGGCCACCATGAGAGCAGCCATCCCGCGCAAACCGTCCAAAGTGATTTCACGATTGGCGGTCATCGCCAATTCCTGCCGATAGAATCTACTGAATCGCGCTATGCCTGCCGCCGTTAAGATAACAGCCAGCACCATCGAAATGCCGCCGGCCAAATCAATAGGAGAATCCATTGGACGCGGGTTTTAATCGAACAAATATTTTTTAGGCCGGAAAGGTGGTTGGCGATTTTCCACGCAAAGATTTGGACCACATTTTTTGGGCTAATACAAATCTGATTGTTCGGCATCATATTTCCTTCTTTCCTACTTGTCCATAACATTTTATCTCTCTTTAGAGTCTAAATATGATTCCGACAAATACCGCACCATTAAATAAAAAACCCCACCAGCAAGAACTGACGGTTATTTTATGGGTTGAAGCTGACGAGCGCAAAGAAACGGCGGTCCGGCTAGATGAGTAGACGAGTGTAGCCAGACCGCCGGCGTATAAGCGTGTAGTAGTCTCGCAACCTCCTTATTTCTGTCAATCAGTCGCCTATCAGTTTAGCTCCTCAAAAAAGGCACACAAGTGGGTGTTTACCCCACGGGTTTGAACACCCTCAAATAGCTCCAATCAAATGCCCGTGACGCAAAGGTCCAACAACCCCTAATCACCAGCAAGCTTCACCCCACTGGCTATTGCGTCACGGGCAAATTGCCCCTTGGTCGTGTACTGGGTGATTCGACAATCAAACCATAACCGCAGACGGTTGACAGCCCACAAAAAGTGGGGGATGCGGGTTTTTGTGCTGGTAGGCACGGCTGGATTTGAACCAACATCTCCCTTAGGCCGATCAACTGTTATATCTTGAATTTACCCTTGTAAATCAAGTATGCCTTAGAATGCCAACAAAAACGTAATTTTCCGGAGGTCACGCAATGAGGACAGATCTCACGCCAAATTCCGTCGCATTCATAAAAACGAATGCCTAATCTGGTGCGCCGGACATGACAGGTCTGCGGGTCGGGAAACGTATCGGGTATCCCGTTTTTGTTTCGCGGTAGACTAGGCCGACCGGTAGTGTTCAGTTTAAAATTATTTTTTGATGCCATGGTATGCCAAATAAACTGCAAATGCCCCAACCGGAATAAGGCAAGACTTTATAATTAATTGGATCAACATCGCGCGGACTTTTTAGGACACCCAATAAAAAACCCATGATGCAAAGGCGCAAACCTTGTCGCCAACTAGCTTCACCCGGCTGGCTATTGCATCATGGGCAAATTGGCCTCAGGCCGTGCATTGGAATGTTCGGCTATCAAACCAAATCCTCTTGCGATTAGCATCCCCCATTTGGGGGATAAGCATTGAAGCAAATTATAAAACCCGCCAGCGTGGACTGGCGGTTCTTTTTATGGCTTGAAGCTGACGAGCGCAAAGAAACGGCGGTCTGGTTAGACGAGTGGCCAGACCGCCGGTGCACCTGCAGGTTGTATTCCCGTGACCTCCTTATTTGCGAACCAAAATTCGCATATTGTCAATCAGTCGCCTATCAGGCTAGCTCCCAAAAGAATCCGCACAAGTGGGTGTTTACCCCATGCCGCAAGGCGCAGACGGCAAAACCCGAACGGTCAAAAGAAAGACTACGGGTTTTCCCCCATCGACCTTTTTTGTGGAATTAGATTATCGTTCTAACCAACCTCGATAGAGGATTACGATTATGACGACAAATACCAACGAAGAATTATATTTTAATATTGAGACAACGCTCCGGTTGCAAGCTTGCCTCATGACAACTCTGAACGAGTTTATGCTTCAGTTCAGGCAAACAACCGGGGCAACGCATAAAGCCGGATTGCCGAGCAGGGATTGGTTTAAACAACGATTAAAAGAACATTTGACCAAATCATTATTTTCACTGGAAAGCACCGACCCTGCAAAAGCTAGCAAGCTGCGCGATGTGTTTAATATTAACGCACCTCTTCCGCCGCCGTCTAACAATAAAAAAATTCGCCAGCAAATCAATTTAACCACGGCGCCGTGATAAGTGAGTGAGCAGAATTTTAGAACTGTTGCCGAGCCAAAGCGCCACCTTGCCCGCGCCCTCATGCTTCGCCAACAGATAACTAGCTGCCGTGTGTCTAAAGATGTCAGCCAGCCATTTGCCGCCAAGGATTGATTGTGCGGCGCGGCGTTTCCACCGCCGGACCGTTGAATGAGACGGGGCGACCGGTCCACAACATTGCGCCGGAACGTTTCCCAGCAGACGGACTGCTATTTCCGGCAAGGGCACTAATCGTCGCCGTCTCGTCTTACCATTCACGCTGACGGTTGCCGTTTCAAGATTTATTTGCGACCAGTCCAGCCTCATGATTTCATCAGGCCGAACACCGGCAAACATGCCGAGAATCAGGTATAGCCGACAATTCGCCGGACACGTTGCCAGTGTATAATGATTCTTACTGAAATCCGTGGTGAGAACACACGAGGCGGATAAAATGTCTGAGAACTGGAATCGTCATCCACTTTTTTTCAGTGAGGTGGAACGTCCACCAGACCACCTTCTCGTAAGTATCACACCGTGAAAGGGCGATCTCAAATTTGCCAACATCGCTCGGCTTGAAAATGATATGGCTGCCTTCGATGCAGCAAACACAATCCATCTCAGCAAGGTGTCGCCGATAGTTTTCTTCTAATTCGGCCATGCTTTTAGTCGCACTCATAAAAAATGCCTCCTTTTGCCCGTAAAGCTTCCTCCTCCACCTAACGAGCAAGAACCGAACCGCAGCTCGTCAGGTGATTTTAAAGCATGAGTTGCCGACAGTTGCCGACAAAATACGTGTCAGAATGTGCCGGAATACGTTTTGAGATTTTCAAAAAGCTCAATAAATCTGCATATTTTAAAAGTTAAACCCGTTCTCATAACCTGAAGGTCCTAGGTTCAAATCCTAGCCCCGCAACCAATTTCCGGTCACGAATTGATTTCGTTGGCGTTTTCTTTCGGCGAGGGGTTGGATGGCAGAATCCGCGCGGATTTATTGTGCTCCCTGTAGCTTCGGCGTCAAGGTGTAGTTCATGTCGCCGACCGCGAGTTCAAAGGGTTTGCCGGTCTTGGCGACAATCTGTACGATGTTAAGTCCCTCGGTTTTACCGGCGGCATTTTTGGATTCGATCGACATGGTGAGCCTCACATTACTGTGGTCAATCACCGTTGGCACGAAGGTGCAGCTTTTGCCCGCGCCGAGGTTGATGCAAGTTTCGTAATGATTGGTCAGCGCCAAGTCGCCCAAGTTTTTGTTGGTCAGCGACTCGGTGGAAATGACGACATTATTTGACAGGGAATGTGACGTCGCTGGTTTCTGCGCCACGACCGGGGCGGGATTTTTCTGCACCGTTGGATTTTTCACTTTTGAGCAACTGGATGGAAGCAATCCGGTCAGGATGGCCAGCACGGCCGTAAAGATTTTTGTGATCCACATACACTGAACAAAATAGCAAGTGGCAGGCCGTTTTGCATGCAGTCTACAAGCGTAATTATGGCAGCGAATATCAGAAAAAGCCGTTATTGTCGCCGTGTCCCAATATTGGAAGCCGTGTCAATAATTTGGAATAGGACAGACGATTTCTAGCTCACGGTTCAATTTGAATTGCGTGGCGTGGTTATTGCTTGCAGCGAGCCATGAAGACAGTTGTCCACAAAGTGAACCGCAGCGGCGTTTATTAC
>Ga0318567_10001049_pt1 | contig 11142 bp, 11 predicted proteins | sample GRESIP088b5f20_FD_203691 | JGI IMG/M metagenome (GOLD analysis project Ga0318567, IMG submission 203691) | Tropical soil microbial communities from Luquillo Experimental Forest, Puerto Rico - GRE.SIPMG.088b5f20 | ecosystem: Environmental > Terrestrial > Soil > Tropical forest > Bulk soil...
TAATAATTGATGTCAGTAACTTTTAATGGAAGGCAGCTTTATTAACCACAGATATTATTATTGCACCGAAAGCAACATTAACTTATTTTTGCAGCCCAAGTTTTGACTCCGTAGCTCAGTTGGTAGAGCTACTGACTCTTAATCAGTAGGTCCAGGGTTCGAGTCCCTGCGGGGTCACAGAGTATAAAAGCCGCTATAAAAGCGGCTTTTATATTTTACTCTTTTGGCACTTTAGAACCAGTAACCATCATTTTTATTGTGCCTGTATTATCTTCCTTAAGAGATATGATATAATTCCAGTTAACAAACCGGTATTGCCGCAGGTGGAATATTTGTTGCTGTGTTTGCCCGCAAACGCTATCATTTGGGGTCAAACTCCACCATCCATTCAATGCCATATTTATCTCTAAACATACCAAAATATGAACCCCAAGGTCTGTAATAGGCATCTCTATTTTTCCACCTGCAGAAAGTCCATTAAATAATTTATCCGCTTCTTCTTTGCTCTCTGTACTTATTGAAATTTTACTTCTGTTCTCATTCTCGTTTACTTTTCCCAAGAATTCTGGGACGTCATTTCCCATTAATACATTATTTTTTCCTATGGGCAAAGCAATGTGCATGATTTTATTTTCATCTTTTTCTGCTACAGGAAATTCAGCGTTAGCAAGTTCTTTTAAACGAATCACTTTTGCAAACTCGCCGCCAAACACTGATTTGTAGAATGTAAATGCTTCTTCGGCATTGCCATTGAAGTTTATGTGAGGATTGATAACTGCCATTAGTCTTTATTTTTTGTGTTGTTCAAATGTACCGCTTAACCGCAAAATCAACAAGGCATAAAAGCGTCAAAAAAGAGGATGTTTACGTCAAGCAGTTACGTAGCTATGTAAGTCTAAAGTAAATAAGTTGCCACTTATTATAATGACGCCTAACCCAAAAACAGGCGAAATTTTTAAATATTTAAAAAGCTTATCATATATTTATTATACTCCAATTATATTGATAATACTTTTCGCATTTTGTATAGTTATTTTCTTTTTGCAGGCTTAACAATACAGATGTGAAAATAAATTTTACTGCAAATAATCAATACCCTTTTTAGCCGAATACCGCAGCTAAATTTCCCATATTTTCCAACAAGCTGTTGGAGATAATGTACCAACAGGTTCATACCAAACTTTAAAAAGCCTTAAGTCTATTGTGTTTTAAAGTTTTTTATAATTCTCTTATTAGATTAGATATTAAATCCTCTTAATATCTGCGCCTAATTTTCTCAATCGTTCGTCAATGTATTGGTAGCCCCTGTCAATCTGTTCAATATTTTGTATTATACTTTTGCCATCGGCACTTAATGCCGCAATTAATAATGCAACGCCGGCACGTATATCGGGGCTGCTCATGGTAATTCCTTTCAGTTTATTTTTTCTTCCCAAGCCGATAACTGTTGCACGGTGCGGATCGCATAAAATAATTTGTGCGCCCATGTCAATTAATTTATCAACGAAAAACAATCTGCTTTCAAACATTTTCTGATGCACCAATACACTGCCGATTGCCTGTGTAGCCACCACCAAGACAATGCTTAATAAATCGGGTGTAAAACCCGGCCACGGATGATCGTATACCGTTAAAATTCCGCCATCCAAATAGGTTTGTATTTGATACGATTCCTGTTCGGGAATAAAAATATCATCGCCTTTTATTTCAAATTGAATACCTAATTGCTGAAATTTTTCCGGTATCAATCCCAAATGTTCAACACCTGCGTTTTTAATAGTGATCTCACTTTGTGTCATCGCCGCAAGACCAATAAAACTGCCCACTTCAATCATATCGGGTAACATAGTATGTGTTGTTCCATGTAATTGTTCAACTCCGTTTATCATCAATAAATTACTTCCAATACCACTTATGTTTGCACCCATATTATTGAGCATTCTGCATAATTGCTGCACATAAGGTTCGCAGGCTGCATTATAAATAGTAGTAGTTCCTTCTGCTAAAACGGCCGCCATTATTATGTTTGCGGTTCCTGTAACAGACGGTTCGTCCAATAACATATATGCACCCTTTAATTGCGGTGCAGATAATTGAAAACATTGATGTTCATCATCGTACTGAAATTGAACGCCTAATTTTTCGAAACCAACAATATGCGTATCTAATCTTCTTCTTCCAATTTTATCGCCACCAGGTTTAGGTATATATGCTTTTCTGAAACGCGATAACAGAGGACCCGCAAGCATTACAGAGCCTCTTAATCTGCCGCCTTTTTTTCTGAATTTTGCAGAAGCCAGATAATCAACATCTATATCATCTGCTTTAAAAATGCAAGTGTGGCGATTGGGTCTTTCTGTTTTTACACCCATCTCTTCCAATAATTCAATCAATAAATTCACATCTAAAATATCGGGAATATTATGAATGGTTATTGTATCGGCAGTTAACAATATTGCAGACAGAATTTGCAATGCTTCGTTTTTTGCGCCTTGCGGTATAATTTCTCCTTTTAACTTTTTGCCGCCTCTAACTTCAAATGATGCCATACGTTGATTTTGATTGATAGTGATACTGTAAAAATAAAAAGAGCTGCAATGATGCAGCTCTTTTTATTTACTTATATTTTTTAACCGCCTAATATCTCTTCTTAAAATTGCGGTTATTATTGTTTCTGTTGTTTGAACCGCCACCATTGTTACGATTGTCTCTGCTACCGCCATTGTTATTGCGATTATCTCTGCCGCCACTCATTCCCATTCCTCTGTTATCTCTACCGCCGCCATTGTTATTGCTGCGATTGCGATTGTCGTTTCTTCCGCCAAAATTATTTTGTCTGCGATTATTGGTTCTCGGATAATCGTCTCTTTCAAAATTCTGATTGCGATGTTTAATATAAGGTGTATTGCTAAATTCTAATTGCCCGCCGGTAATGCTGTCCAACTCACTTCTTATAGAATCATCATGCACCAATTCTTTATGCCAGTTGCTATATGCCAATTTCATATAATAAGCAATAGCATGAGCAAAGCCTGCTTTCTTTTCAGCGTCTTCTTCTTTTAAAGCTTTATCAATCACCACCTCTAAATTTTTTCCTAAATGAGAATATTTAGGATAACGTTTAGGGTAAGGCAACGGATCCGGTTTTGCTTTATATGTTTCTTTTTGTGGGATAGGGTATGGGCTTTCCACATCCAGTTTAAAATTGCTGATAAAGAACAGATGATCCCATAACATGTGCCTGAAATCTTCCACATTACGCAAATGCGGATTTAAAAAACCCATCAGTTCAATAACAGATTTTGCCTGCTGATTGCGTTTTTCAGCATCTTCAATTGTGTTTACGTATTCTACCATTTTCTGAATATGTCGGCCATATTCCCGCATACTAAGGTAATTTCTTGCAGTATTGTATTCCATATTTTCGTACTTCATCTATGGCAAATGTAAGCAATAGCAAGTGTTTACCGTAATTTTTGTGAAACCTGCAACAGTAATGTTGGCATCACCTGTTGCGTCGCACACTTGTACGACAACAATCCTAATCATCATCCCATTTCTTTATCTTTGCCACATGGAAAAATTGTTGCAACAATTAGAAGCATATAAACAAAAGATTAGTTTAGAGGTAGCTGCAACAGCAGAAGCTGTTGAAACTTTTCGCATAAAGTATCTGGGAACAAAAGGTTTATTGAAAAGCGTTATGAGTGAAATGAAAAATGTTCCCAACGAGCGTAAAAAAGAATTTGGCCAAATATTAAATGAGTTTAAATTATTTGTTGAAAACAAATACGAAACACTCAAAGCTGAAGGCGAAATGCAAAATGCAGAAAGCAATTCAACTATTGATTGGAGCTTACCCGGCGATCCAACACCCGTTGGCACCCGCCATCCTTTAAGTTTGGTTCGCAATCAAATTGTTTCCATCTTTCAACGTTTGGGTTTTGCTGTTGCAGAAGGCCCCGAAATTGAAGACGATTGGCACAACTTCGGTGCTATGAATTTGCCCGAAGATCATCCGGCCCGCGATATGCAGGATACCTTTTATATCAATCAAGATCCGGCATGGTTGCTTCGTACGCATACCAGCAGCGTTCAGGCCCGTGTAATGGAAAAACAAAAACCACCAATCAGGGTTATTTGCCCGGGTCGGGTATACCGCAACGAAACGATTAGTGCAAGAGCACATTGTTTTTTTCACCAGGTAGAAGGTTTGTATATTGATGAAAATGTAAGCTTCGCAGATTTAAAGCAAACGCTCTATTTCTTTGTTCAGGAAATGTTCGGAAAAGATACCAAGGTACGTTTTCGTCCTTCTTATTTTCCGTTTACAGAACCCAGTGCAGAAATGGACATCAGTTGTTTAATCTGTGGTGGCAATGGCTGTAACGTTTGTAAACATACCGGTTGGGTAGAAATTTTAGGAAGCGGAATGGTACATCCGAAAGTGTTGGAAAATTTTGGAATCGATAGCAATAAATACACCGGCTTTGCTTTTGGAATGGGCGTTGAAAGAATCTGTCAGCTTAAATATCGGGTAAACGATTTGCGTTTATATTCTCAAAACGATGTTCGTTTTTTAAAACAATTTACAGGAGTAGTGTAAGTTTTTGTTGCCAACATTTGTATTGCTATTTAACAATTGTTGCGTCGCACTCTTGTACGCTTTGTTCAATAGGCAACAATGTAATCCAACATGCAAATTCATAAAACAAAAGGCATTGTTTTACGCACTGTTAAATACGGTGAAACCAGCATTATTACTACTGTTTATACAGAATTGTTTGGCATACAGAGTTATATTGTAAAAGGCGTTCGTCAATCATCCAAAAAATCGCAGGGCAAATCAAATTACTTCCAACCGGCTGCCATTTTAGACATGGAAGTTTATCACAACGAGTTAAAAAATTTACAGTTTATCAAAGATTTTCAATGGGCATTTTTGTATCAAAACATTTTTTTTGACGTGATTCGTAATGCAGTTGCCATGTACGCTATTGAACTGTTGCAACACAGCCTTAAACAACCTGAAGCCAATCCGGAATTATTTTATTTAAGTGAAAATATTTTACAGTTAACCGATGCCGGTAACAATACTACCATTGCAAATATTCCGGCTTATTTTACTTTACAATTAGCTTCGCAATTGGGCTTTCAAATTCACGGAGAATTTGCAGAAACAACTGCTGTATTAGATTTAAAAGAAGGATTTTTTGCAAGTGAAATCCCTTTGCACCCATTTTATATAACAGGGGAACTGGCAATGGTTACATCATCATTATTACATATTTCCAATCAACAACAATTAAGTCAACTTATATTAAACAGAAACATCAGGCAAGAACTGTTGCAAGCCTATCATCAATTCATGACATTGCATATTGCAACGTTTCCGGAAATGAAAAGCCTTAAAATTTTACAGGAAGTTTTAGGATAATTGTTCTCTCTTTCGTTTTACACCAAACAAACTAAGAACAGTTACTAAAAGATAACTTATAATTACGCACAATACAACATCAATCAATAAAGCAGGAAGAACAAAACTGTTTTGAGAGTTGATCTGCTTTTCGGGTTCTGCAGAAAAAAAAACGAAAGGCCAGCCAAACTGAGAATAGTCGTTAAATGTTGATGCAAATTTTGTAGATGTAAAAGTTATAGCAGTAAATACGAGCGAACTTACTAAAGTAATCACAGAGGTTTTTTTCATATCAGTTTTTTTACAGTAGACCCATTCCCAATCTTTCCGTTCACCAAATGTTCTATTATAATAATACCCGGGTTTTTATTTTTTGCAAAGCTACCTAAATTTTCCTGCATTTGTAATGCAATAGAACCGTTACTCGTAGCCCATTGTAATAATTCTTGTGTTGCAATAGCCGGAAAATGTTCTTGTAATGTAATTAATTCGTCAAGCATACTTAAACTCCAATTACTGGCTAAACTATCCGTGCCAAGAACAATACTGCATCCGTACTTTTTCAACAAATCAACAGGCGGCAAAGTATCTTCAATAAACTTATTTGCATTAACGCATAAACAAAAAAATAATTGTTGTTTGTGTTCTTTTAGCTCAATATTAATTTTTTGTAAATCATCTTCTTTTATAAAAGTATTATGCACCAACAAAACGTTTTTTGCATTTTGTAAATGGTGAAAATATGTTTGAATGCTGCTTTTACCCGATGGTTTAAAAAAGCTGTTATTTAAACCCATCATTTCGTACATACGTATAAAATCGCCGGTAGCATTAATAAAAAGATCATCTTCGAACTTTGTTTCCTGATTATGAATGGTTGTTGTTTTATCGTTAAAGTACGGTTTCATTAAATTCCATAATTCTTCCGAAACAGAATATGGTGCATGTGGCGCAAAATTCAGTTGTGAGTTGTAGGTTATGAGTTGTGAGAAAGCATCATAAAATTCTTTGCTTTTATTAAATCGTGTTTCTGCAATGTGTGGTAACCATCCGCTTACTTCAATAAAATTATAATATTGTAATCGCTGTTTTTGTTTTTGAATAAAGGTGGAAGTATTATTGCAAATATCTCCAACCGCAACAATGCCATTATTTATCATTTCGTCTTCGGCATTGGCAATTGCCTGCAAAATATCGTCTTCAGTAAATTTGTTTCGCTGTGTAACAATATTAAAAACAAAATCTATCAATCCTGTTTTTTCAGGAATTATTCCTTTCATGTGGCTTAATTCCAAATGGCAATGAGCATTAATAAATCCGGGGGAAAGTATGCCATTGAAACGCTGAATATCAGAACCGGCTTCAGTTTCGTGAACGGTGTCTATAATTTTTCCATGCACATCGGTTATTAAGACCTGATGACCATCGAGTAATTGATACCCGTTAAATAATTGGCTTGCCTGAAATTTTAAGTAGGACAATTTTAGTGTTTTGCACCGCTAATGTCAGTGTTTTTCAGTTAGCTGAAAAGTATTGTTATTGTTGAATTGTGCGACGCAACAGGTGCTACATAGTAATTCCAGTGCCGGTTTCAGCATAAGACTTAAAATATTGTACAAATTTTTTATTGAAAATCAATTAATTACAAAGGTGTGGTTAAAAATAATGCTTCAAATGCTTGGCAAATCCATTGTTAAACAATTACCTTTGCCGTCCCGAAAAAACGGGTATTTAAAGCCAACGGGATAGCGTTGGTTAAACTTAAACAAGATTTTATTATGAGTAAACTTCATTTCACTACCAAGCATGCGAATGCGGCTACCGTTCAACGCAACTGGTACGTTGTAGACGGTACTAATCAAACCGTTGGTCGTGTATGCGCAAGAATTGCTGCTGTTCTTCGTGGTAAGAACAAGGCATATTATACGCCTCACGTTGATTGTGGCGATTTTGTTATCATTATCAATGCCGACAAAGTTGTTTTTTCCGGAAATAAAATGGACGAAAAACTGTATCAGAACTTCTCTGGTTACCCAGGTGGTTTAAAGGAAGAAGCTGCAAGAGATTTATTGAAACGCAGACCTGAAGCAGTTGTTGAAAGAGCCATTAAAGGTATGTTACCTAAAAACCGCTTAGGACGCCAGATGTTTAAAAAATTATTTGTTTATGCAGGTGCTCAACATCCGCATATTGCACAAAACCCTAAAGAATTAAAATTTTAAAATTGCATAAGGCCTAAAGCCTAAAGCTTAAAGCATTATAAAAATGGAAAAACAAAAAAATGCAGTTGGTCGTCGTAAAGAAGCTGTAACCCGCGTTTTCATTAGCAAAGGTGATGGCAAGATTTTAGTGAACGACAAAGATTATAAAGAATATTTTCCTTTGGTGTATTTACAAAACCAGGTAGATGCTCCTTTAAAAACCGCTGAAGTTGTTGGCAAGTTTGATATTATTGTTAATGCAGCAGGTGGTGGTTTAAAAGGTCAGGCAGAAGCAGCTAAATTGGCTATTGCCCGTGCTTTATTGGAAGTAAATCCTGAATTCCGCCCGGCATTAAAAGCCGCCGGACATTTAAAACGTGATCCACGTGGTGTTGAACGTAAGAAATTTGGTCATAAAAAAGCACGTCGTAGCTACCAATTCTCTAAACGTTAATCGCAGGAAGCAAACAAAATCATCAAACAATTTTATATTAATAATACAATGGAAAATAACACTTCATTACAACAGCAACTTTTGGAAGCCGGTGTTCACTTTGGTCACCTGCGTAAGAAGTGGAATCCTAAGATGTTGCCTTACATCTTTGCTGAAAAGAAAGGTATTCACATCATTGACCTGAATAAAACAGTAGACGGCTTACAAGAAGCTGCTGCAGCTATGAAACAAATAGCTAAAAGTGGTAAAAAAATTATGTTTGTTGCCACTAAAAAACAGGCAAAAGAAATCGTTAGCGAATGTGCTAAAAAAGTAAACATGCCTTTTGCAACAGAACGTTGGTTAGGTGGTATGTTAACTAACTTCAACACAGTGCGTAAAAGCGTTAAAAAAATGCAGAGCATTGATAAAATGCTAAGCGACGGCAGCGCAGAAAGCATTACTAAAAAAGAAAAATTAATGCTTAGCCGCGATAAAGAAAAAATGGAAAAAGTATTAGGCGGTATTGCACAATTAGGCCGCTTACCGGCAGCCTTATTCCTCGTAGATATTGGTCACGAACATATTGCATTATCCGAAGCAAAACGTTTAGGTATCACAACTTTCGGTATGGTAGATACCAATTGCGATCCTAATAAAGTTGATTTTGCAATTCCTGCAAACGACGATGCTACTAAATCAATCGCAATCATCACCAACTATATCACTGCTGCAATTGCAGAAGGTTTGGCAGAACGTTTAGCAAGCAGAGAAGAAGAAGATGCTTCTCATGATGATAACAATGAAAACGAAGCTAAAGCACGCCGCTTAGAAGCCGAAGCACAAGCCGAAGGTGGACGTGGCGGTCGCAGAGGTGGCGGTGGACGTGGTAATGCAGCTCCGGGTGCAGGTGCACCGGGTCAGGCACCAAAACGCCGTGTTGCAAATACACGCAGACCAGCTGGTAAATAATTGAACAAATATTGTTGGGTCAATTAGTCAATCAGTAATCTGTTTGATTTATTGACCCAACTTGTATATCGCTCTTAAACATCGTTGCGTCGCACACTTGTACTGCAACGCTCCATTCATCTTTTCATAACATGAATGAAAAAAAGCAGCTACTAATTTTGCAACGCAAGCATTCTAAAAAAATTCAAATACTATTTTATGAGTACAACTATAACAGCCGCCGATATTAATAAGTTGCGCCAGGCAACTGGTGCCGGCATGATGGATTGCAGAAAAGCATTAACCGAAGCAAACGGCGATTTTGAAGCTGCTATCGACTGGTTACGTAAACAAGGACAAAAAGTTGCTGCAAAACGTAGCGACCGTGAAGCAAAAGAAGGCGTTATTATTGCAAAAACAACTGCCGATAATAAAACAGGTTTTATTGTGTGCGTTAGTTGCGAAACAGATTTCGTTTCTAAAAATGCAGATTTTGTTGCATTTGCTCAAAGCATTGCAGATGCTGCAGTTAGCAACAATGTAAAATCAATCGACGAATTAAATGCTGCCACAGTTGGCGGTGCTAAAGTTGCAGATTTAATTAACGATAAATTAGCTGCTATCGGCGAAAAAATCGGTATCAGCCGTTTTGAAAGAATTGAAGCACCTTATGTAGCATCTTATATTCATGGGGCTTATCGTTTAGGTGTTCTGGTAGGTTTAAACAAAGAAGCTGCTGAAGCAGGTAAAGATGTGGCCATGCAAATTGCTGCATTAAATCCTGTTGCTGTAGATCCTGCTTCCGTTCCTGCAGAAACAATTGAAAGAGAAAGAAACATTGTTATTGATACGATGAAAGCAGATCCTAAAATGGCAGGAAAAACCGATGAAATGTTAGGTAAAATTGCCGAAGGAAAATTAAATGCTTTCTTCAAAGAACAAACTTTATTAGCTCAGGCTTTTGTAAAAGACGGCAGCAAATCTGTTGCTGAATACTTGAAAAGTGTAGATGCCGATTTAAAAGTTAGCGAATTTAAACGTGTAGCATTAGGATAAAGAAAATAAAAACTGAATAAAAAAACCCGTACCAATATATTGATACGGGTTTTTTATTTTTATTAAAACCCAAAATCTTTTACTTCAATTTTTTGTTCTTTTTCTTCCACAACTTTTGCCTGTAAATGTGTTGGATTTCCTTCTACATAAATAGCTCTGAAAGGCCTAACGGGGCAAATGTATTCACAGGCACCGCAGCCAACACACAAATCGTGATTTATTGTAGGTATACGTAAATCTCCTTTATAAGGTTGCATACTTACGGCTTGAGTTGGACAATGTTCTGAACAAGCACCGCAATCAGTACCATCTGTAACAACTACACAATTTTCTTTTACATATTGTACCTGCCCGATTTGAAGGTTTTTCTTTTCCTTCTCTGTAATATTAACCAAGGCTTTTGCAGGGCAAATTTCTGTACAAAGTGTGCAGTGATAATTACAATAACCATGTTCAAAATTCATGGATGGCTGCATTATTCCAATAAGGCCGTATTCTAAAAAAGCAGGTTTCAAAACCTGAGAAGGGCATTTACTTACACAAAGATGGCAGGCCGTGCAATATTCATTAAACCGCTTAACATCAACAGAACCGGGTGGCGTAACAGCATGTTTCTTTTTAATGGCTACATTATGTAATGTAAATATTTCTTTTACTTTTTCGGTTGTATCTTTTCTTGCAAAAATTTTAGGAAGCAAACCAATTCCCAATAAAGTTGAAATCAGTTTACGCCTGTCAATGTCAACGTTCTTATATGCTTCGGTAACGGGTGTTATTGGTTTTTGTTGCGGCTTTTTTTTAAAAGAGAACCCCCACGACAACGATTCCCTATGGCACACCTCAAGACAATTAAAACAACTTACGCATCTGCTGTAATCAATTTCTTTATTGGCAGCGTTTATGCAAGAAGCCTTGCATTTCATTTCACACAAACCACAACTGTTACAATTCGGTCCACCCAACTTAATTTTGAAAAGAGAAAATCGTGCAAAAAAACCAAGTATTGTACCTACCGGGCAAATAGTATTACAATAAAGACGCCCGTATTTATAAGAAATAAATCCAATAACAAAAAACGTTACTAA
>Ga0318567_10001050_pt1 | contig 11142 bp, 14 predicted proteins | sample GRESIP088b5f20_FD_203691 | JGI IMG/M metagenome (GOLD analysis project Ga0318567, IMG submission 203691) | Tropical soil microbial communities from Luquillo Experimental Forest, Puerto Rico - GRE.SIPMG.088b5f20 | ecosystem: Environmental > Terrestrial > Soil > Tropical forest > Bulk soil...
CTTAGCATCGTTGCTTTCTTCCTTCACTTCATTGTTAAAAGGTTTTACACCTAAACGCACCAAACTATCGTACAGCAAGGCTTTGCTGCTATCGTTCAATCCTTCTCCCGGTTTCACAAATTTAAAATGAAGGTTGCCGTTGCTGTATTCTCTAAAGTTTGCAAGTAATTCTTCTGTTGCAATACTTAATTTTTTAAAGCCCGAGCTAAGATTGCCGTTCAACAACACTTCAATCTCAACTTCATCGTCTAATTTGTTTAATAATTGTTTGCTGCTACTGCTTAAAGAATATCTTTTTTCTTTCGTTAAATCAATCTTAGAATGAAAAAAAGAAGAAGCAAAAACTATCAATGCAAAAGCAACAGTGATAAACAACCACCAAAATTTATGCTGCAATATTTTTTGAGTCCATTTCATTTTTGTTATCTGCTTTTGACTTTTATGGCATCGTTCCTTGTGTCACTCACTTGTACGTTTAGTTCTTTATTCAGCAAGAGTTGTAAGACAGAGCGTATCAAATCAAACTTAATTCTAGCTGCCGTATCTTCTCCTCACTCCTACTTCCTCAATAAATTCCTTTGCGTTATTAATAAAAACAAAACAATCAATCCCGAAAAATAAATTACATCTCTTGTATCAATTACACCTTTACTCAAACTTTTGTAATGAAAATTAATACCTGCCATTTCTGTATAATAATCCCAACCACCTTTTAATACAGGCAATTTGCTTATCGCTTCAAAGCCGGTATATAAAAGAAAACAAACAAATGCTCCGGCAATAAAAGCAACTACTGTGTTATTGGTAAAACTACTGGTACAAATACCTACAGCAGTAAATACCGCACTTAAAAACAATAACCCTATATAGCTACCTGCTGTGGCTGCAACATCAATACCGCCTGTGTTACTTAAAACCTGAATTGACACAGCGTAAATAATAGTTGTAATTACAGCACTAATTACAATTAACAACGCTCCGAAAAATTTACCCCAAACAATTTGCGCAACGCTTAATGGTTTGGTTTTTAAAGTTTCGAATGTGCCTGATTTATATTCGTCTGCCAGGCTTCGCATAGTAATGGTTGGAATTAAAAAAAGCAATATCCACGGCACCAGATCAAAGAATCCGTTTAATGATGCGTAACCAAAATCCAATAAACTTGTATCTGGAAAAACGAAAAGAAATAATCCGGTCAACAATAAAAAAATAATCAGTGCAATATAGCCTGTTAAACTGCTGAAAAATTGTTGCCATTCTTTTTTACAAATCATCCACATGGTTCAAAACTAAGCGATAGTTAGGTTTGTATGAAACGAATTTTAAATTTTACATTCTTATAAACAAAAAACCCTCGCTACAAAAGTAACGAGGGCAACAAAACTATCATTCACTCACTCACAACTAAACAGCAAAACTATCTCCGCAGCCACAACTTCTGCTTGCATTGGGATTGTTGAAATAAAATCCCTTTCCATTCAAGCCGTCGGAAAAATCCAATTCAGTATTTACTAGATAAAGGAAACTTTTTAAATCTGTAACCACTTTCACACCATTATCTTCAAACACTTGATCCATGGGCTTTTGCTCGTTATCAAAATCAAGTTTATAACTTAAGCCGCTGCAACCACCACCTACAACACCCACACGTAAAAAATAAGCCGGGTCTGTATCAATACCTGCATCTTTCATTAATTGCTGCACTTTGGCTTTTGCCTTATCGCTTACTAATATTGCATTATCTGCTGCAACTGTACTCATAATTAATGAACTCCTTTTTCTTCAAACTGTAATTCTTCCAATCCGTTCTTTTTTCTGTAATCGTTGATGGCTGCTTTAATTGCATCTTCTGCCAAAACAGAACAGTGAATTTTTACAGGAGGAAGATTTAATTCTTCCACAATATCCATGTTATCAATTTTTACTGCTTCATCAACAGATTTACCTTTTAGCCATTCTGTAGCTAAAGATGAAGAAGCAATAGCAGAACCGCATCCAAAGGTTTTGAATTTGGCATCTTTAATAATACCGGTGGCTTCGTCTACTTCAATTTGTAAACGCATTACATCGCCACATTCCGGTGCGCCAACCAACCCCGTACCAACGGTTTTGCTTGCTTTATCCAAAGTACCTACGTTTTTTGGATTACTGTAATGATCTATTACTTTATCTGAGTATGCCATAATAATTTAGAATTTAAAAGTTAGAAGTACGAATTGATTTATTAAACGAGATACGAATCGTACTTCATACTTCGTACCTCAAACTCTATTTTAATGATGTGCCCATTCAATATTATTCATATCAATACCTTCTTTAAACATTTCCCACAAAGGACTCATTTCACGCAGTTTTGTTACTGTATTTGAAACGTGTTCAATGGTATAATCAATTTGTTCTTCGGTTGTAAACCTTCCTAAACCAAAACGCAAAGAGCTATGTGCCAAATCATCACCTAAACCTAATGCTTTTAAAACATAGCTTGGCTCTAAAGAGGCAGAAGTACAAGCAGAGCCTGAACTTAATGCAATATTTTTATTAAAGCCCATCATTAACCCTTCGCCTTCAACATACTTAAAAGAAATATTACTTACATGTGGTAAGCGGTGTTCTTTACTTCCGTTTACATAAGCTTCTTCTAATTTCATCAAAGCATTTTCTAATTTATCTCTCAATTTACTAATGCGTGCAGTATCTTCTTCCATATCTAATCTGCATAACTCGCAAGCTTTGCCAAAGCCAACAATACCTGGAACATTTAATGTACCACTACGCATTCCGCGTTCGTGGCCACCGCCATCCATTTGTGCAGTAACTTTTACACGAGGATTTTTACGGCGAACATATATAGCTCCTACTCCTTTAGGGCCATAGATTTTATGGCCGCTGAATGTCATCAAATCTATTCCGTCTTTAATTACATCAACCGGAATTTTACCAACGGCTTGTGTTGCATCTGTAAAAAATAATGTGCCGTGCTTTTTTGCAATAGCGGCTATTTCTTTCACCGGTTGAATAACACCCACTTCATTATTGGCATACATAATTGCAATTAAAATGGTTGTTGGTTTTACAGCAGCTTCTAATTCTTTTAAATCAATTAAACCTTCTGCATTCACCGGCAGGTAAGTTACTTCGCCACCTAATTTTTCAATATGCTTACAAGTATCTAAAACAGCTTTATGTTCTGTAACTGCAGTGATAATATGGTTGCCTTTACTGGCATACATTTCAAACACACCTTTAATACCAAGATTATCACCTTCGGTTGCACCGGAAGTAAAAATAATTTCTTTCGGATCTGCACCAATTAATTTTGCAACTTGTTCACGAGCATAATCTACAGCTTCTTCCGCTTCCCAACCAAATGGATGATTACGGCTTGCCGCATTTCCAAAATGTTCTGTGAAATAAGGTATCATTGCTTCTAACACTCTTGGATCCATTGGTGTAGTAGCATTGTTATCAAGATAAATCGGCAACTTCAGCATACAATTGATTATTTTTAATTCTTACTAACAACACAAAAGTAACGTTTAAGGTTTTATATTTTTGCGGGTGGAATTGAAGCAGGGGCGAAATTCCATATTTCGTAAGCCTAAAAACAATGATATGAATAAGATTGAACATATTGGAATAGCCGTTAAAAATCTCGACGCATCTGTTCCGCTTTTCGAAAAGCTCTTAAATACCCAATGTTATAAAAAAGAAACAGTGGAAAGCGAAAAAGTGAATACCGCTTTTTTTCAAACAGGAGAATCTAAAATTGAATTATTAGGCAGTACAGATGAAAGCAGTGTGATAACAAAATTTATTGAGAGGAAAGGTGAAGGGTTACACCATATTGCTTTTGATGTGGATGATATTGAAACGGAGATGAAACGCCTGATAAATGAAGGATTTGTTTTATTGAATGAAACTCCCAAAAAAGGTGCAGATAACAAATTGGTTTGTTTTTTACATCCTAAAAACACGAATGGTGTTTTAATTGAATTATGCCAAGAAATAAAGTGTTTGCCGGTTTGCTAAAAATAAAGTTAAAGCCCTAATTTTTCTAAAGCAATTTGCGCTGCAATTTGGCTGGCGTCTTTTTTATTGAAGCCTTTACCGTAAGATAATACTTCACCGTTTAAAACGGTATTAATTGTAAATACCCTTCTGCCACCTTCCATTTTTTCTTCGGCTAATTCAAACGATAAATTTTTACCGTTTTTATTTGCCCATCCAATCAGTTTATTTTTAAGATTGATATCTATCAATTCAAGATCATCTACAAACATGTGCGGAATTACAATCTGTTTTAATACCCATTGTTTTGTTTTGGCATAACCTTTATCAAGGTAAATTGCACCAACAACAGCTTCTAAAGTATTACCAAATATCTGGCTGCTTTTTAGTGAATTATCAAATTTATTGTAGAGTGTAATTTTTTTCAATCCCATCTTTATGGCAATATCATTCAATTGCTGTCTGTTTACCATTTTAGACCGCATTTCGGTCAAAAAACCTTCCCCTTTATAAGGATAACGCTTAAATAAATAATCGGCCACAATAGCACTTAAAACGGCATCACCAAGGTATTCCAACCGCTCATTATTTTCATCAGGCGTATCACGAACCGAACGATGGCTTAACGCTGTTTTATACAGCAATTCATTGCCGGGTTTAACTCCCAGAATGTTTTTAATATCTCTCTGAAATTTGCTTTCTTTTGAAGACTTAAATAGATTACGAAGTATTTGCACGTGAGTTAAGCTACGTATTTTTTAACAATTACGCAGGCATTCTTTCCGCCAAAACCAAATGTATTACTTAATGCTGCATTTACAGTACGCTTCTGCGCCTTATTAAAAGTGAAATTTAATTTAGGATCTAATTCAGGATCGTCTGTAAAATGATTAATGGTTGGAGGTACAATATCGTTCACCACACTCATTATTGAAGCAATGGCTTCAACAGCACCGGCAGCACCTAAACAATGGCCGGTCATACTTTTTGTTGCAGAAATGTTTATATCATAAGCATGAGCACCAAAAACATCCTGAATGGCTTTAATTTCTGCACCATCACCTAAAGGCGTTGAGGTACCATGTGTATTTACATAGTCAATATTTTCCGGTGTCATTCCGGCATCTTTTAATGCGGCTAACATTGCATTTTTTGCACCCAAGCCTTCCGGATGCGGTGCTGTAATATGGTAAGCATCACCAGTTGCTCCACCACCGGCTATTTCGCAATAAATTTTAGCACCTCGTGCTTTTGCGTGTTCTAACTCTTCTAAAATGAGTACACCGGAGCCTTCTCCTAAAACAAAACCATCGCGGTCTTTGTCGTAAGGTCGAGAAGCGGTTGCCGGGTCATCATTTCTTTCACTCATTGCTTTCATTGCATTAAATCCGCCCACACCAGCTTCGGTAATTACAGCTTCGGTTCCACCGGTTACCATAACATCGGCTTTACCTAAACGGATATTATCAAAAGCATCAATCATAGCATTCGTGCTGCTTGCACAGGCACTAACTACTGCATATAAAGGACCACGTAAATTATGGCGCATGCTTATTTGACTTGCTGCCATATCCAAAATCATTTTTGGAATAAAAAAAGGATTGAAACGTGGTGTGCCATCTCCTTTTGCAAAATCGGAAACCTCGTTCTGAAACGTAATGATACCGCCAATTCCACTGGCAAATATTACCCCAGTTCTGTCGGGATCAATATTGTCTTTGTTTAAACCTGCATCAGCCAAAGCCTGATCACTTGCTACCAAAGCAAATTGGGCAAAGCGATCAATTTTTCTGGCTTCTTTTCTATCAAGAAATTGAGTTGGATCAAAATCCTTTACTTCACAAGCAAACTTTGTACGAAATTTCGATGCATCAAACTGAGTAATCATGCCAGCACCGGAAACGCCGTTTATTAAACCGTTCCAATACTCTGTAAGGTTACTGCCTAATGGTGTTAAAGCTCCAATACCTGTTACAACAACTCTTTTTAATTGCATACGTACAAGCCGTTTTTAAGTGATAATCCGCCTTACTGAGGCTCTAAGCCGAAGAAAGGCGGATTAGTATTCCATGATAAAAATGGGTGAGATTCTTACTTTGCGTGTTCTTCCAAATAAGCTACAGCCTGACCTACAGTTGTGATGGTTTCTGCTTGCTCATCCGGAATAGAAATGTTGAATTCTTTTTCAAATTCCATGATCAATTCTACAGTATCCAAAGAATCGGCACCGAGGTCGTTAGTGAAAGAAGCTTCATTTGTTACTTCTGCTTCATCAACTCCTAACTTGTCGACAATGATTTTCTTTACTCTTGTTGCGATGTCTGACATTTTATTAAGTTTTGTTTACGCCGCAAAAATATACTTTTTGTCAAAACTGCAAGGGTTTATGTGAATTTTGTTTTCACATCTTTTAAAAACTGTTAATTATAAGTAAGCAAATGCCTTAATTATTTACAAAAACAATGATAAAAGGCAGCAACAGCATGGAATCTGCTCTATTTTTTTTGTAAAATGATTATTATCTTGTGCGCCTCAAAAATTAAGTTATGCCCCTTAAAGAGATAGATTTTGGTACAAAAGAATACGAACAAATGTTAGAATTGCGGTATGAAGTGTTACGCAAACCCCTTGGTTTGAGTTTTACAGACGATGAAATGGAGCGCTCAAAATCTGATATCTTAGTAGGCTGTTTTGACGATGATGAATTACAGGGTTGTTGCATGATTACCGATAAAGGTGATGGCACTGCCAAATTAAGACAAATGGCTGTGAGAAAAAGTTACCAGGGTACCGGAATTGGCAGAGAACTGCTGTTGTATTGCGAAACCATTGCCCGGGTAAAAGGCTTTAAGAAAATTATCATGCATGCCCGCTCCAGCGCAATTGGCTTCTATGAAAAATTAGGATACAGCATTACCGGAGATGAGTTTACCGAAGTAACCATCCCTCATTATGTGATGGAAAAAGAGTTATAAAAATTATCGGGGTATTTTATTTTTCAGGCAATTTCTTACATCGAGTTGCAAAGCATCGTCCATCCCGTCTTTGGGTAAAAGAAAGAAAGTTTTATCGTTAAAATACAGGTGAAAGAAATTTTCGCTTTCAAAATATTTACGAAACTTTTTCCATTTCCAAAAAACATACCCTATTCCGTTATCCAACTTAACATCATCTTCATTAAAAAAAATGATAAACCTGTCTTTAAACGTTGCTGATTTTTTATATACGGTTTGCGGTAAAATGTACCAAACCGAAACCATCATTACTATCCACACAAAAGATCCCATAAAAAAAGGCTCCGGGCGTATCTTTTTTGTATAGAATAAAATGGCCGATGTTATAGCAAAAACATTTACCAATATCATCATCCACTTTATTTCTGTTTTGGAAATAAAATGTAGCCGCAAAGCATGTATTACTTTTTTTTTATCGTAACTAAAGCTGTATTGCATCATAAAAAGTAAAAATACAGCAGAAGCAAACAATAAAAAAACGCCTTTGAGAATAAATCAAAGGCGCTTTTTTATTTTATTACGGGGTATAACTAAATTTACTGAGCCACTTTTGGTGCTTTTTTCATACCGAAACTTCTGTTTAAATTAAAGCCTAATGCTACATCGGTAAGCTTATTGTTGTTTTTAGACAACTGTGTAAAATTACTTGCATTAGATGTGTTACTGATGAAGAACTGAAAAATGTGGCCGCCCGTATCCCAATCGTAACCCAATGCAATTAAATCCGGTTTATAATTAAATACACTACCGCTTTCGTCTATTAAATTTTCGTAATTATTCAGTTGACGAGCATACTCAAAAGTAAGTGCAGACTTACGAGACAGTTTGTAACGGCCTGCGATACCTACGGAAAAAGTAGTATTGCTGTTGTTATATCCGTAAGGAACATAATTATAGTGAATAATTGAACCTGTAAATTGTAAAGACAAATCATCATTAAATTTTCTTGCCACCAATAATTGGTTTAAGAAAGAAAACCTGTTCCACGTTAAATCTTCAGGGCTTGGACCATCGGTTGCATCTGCGTGTAAACTGCTGAACACATCTACAGTAACAGGAATATCTTTTTTACCTGTTTGTTGCCTTACAATTCTAAATTTTGCCCATCCTTCAAACTGAGAATTGCCGGTAGATGCTGCACCCAAATTCAACCATTTATTAGGAGAATAATCAACTGATAAAAAAGTATTGGCAACACCTGCATTTAAACCAAATAATTGTGCAACATTTTTTAAACCTGCACCATCTGTCCAGATTGAACCGAAGTGGTGCGAAATCATAAATTGTAAATTATGTGCACCGGTCATTTCAACACTTTGCATGTTGATGATGCGAGTTGATTTAAAAGTAGCCGTTGTAATGTTTTCTTTTACTTTGGCTGCATCTTCTTTTTCCAAGCTACCCAACAAATCGTCTTGGGCTTGGGCAGAAAAACATCCCAATAATAAGAAAGTATAAAAAAGTATTTTTTTCATAATCTTAAATTTTCATCAATTTGTTTAGTTGGAATTTGATAATTGTTTGAATAGGAGTTTCGTCTGCCAATTTTGGTTTAACAATACCCGGAATATCAATTTTGTACGCTTCTGCCTGAATTTTGAAGTTGCAATAGAATGTAGCTGTTTTTCCTTTTACTTCTAATTTAACAGTAGATTTAAATGCATTGGATGTTCCGTGCAAAGTAATCTGGCCTTCTGAGCTAAGGTTATATGTACCGTCTTTCGCCAACATATCTTTTGTAAAACCAATTAATTTTCCTTTATAACTTGCGTTAGGGATTTTATCTGTATTCAAATAATTCTCGTTAAAATGCTCTTCCAATAATGCATTATTAAAATGGAAAGTTTTCATTGGAACCAGCAAGGCAACTTCTGCAGTTTCTACTTTTAATATTGCAGTAGCTTCTTTGCTTTCTGCAGCATAATCTTTATGGCTTTGATCTTTATTTGGATTAAAAGTAATAATCGCGTCTCTTGTTTTATAGGTTTGGGCGCCGATGAAATTAATAGTTAAGATTACAGCAGCCGCTACTAAAAGAATCTTTTTCATGATAAATAGTTTTTGTTGTTTATAGATTTTATTAATTGAAATTTTTTATTGCATTCCTTGTGAAATCCATGTTTTAAGTGTGGCTGTTACAGTAGAAGATTGTTTGCCACCACCATGACCAGACCATTGACCATCGGTTACAAAGCCTGTTAATATTGATTTATCGCTGATTAATTTTGCCTGATTTAATGTTACGGAAATTCCTCCATGGCAAGATGAGCCGGAACAAACAGAACTTACAATTGTAGCGATATTAGCTGCATAAGTAATGTTTCCTGTAACCGGGCCGGCGCTTCTATCATCAGGAGCTCCAAGCGCTAACCAATTATGTATTACCAATGCTTCTTCCGGAGTAAAGCTTACACCGCCCATTCCCGGGTGACTACCGCTACTGTCTACCCATTTTGCCAGTAACGCTTTTTTTCCATAAATAATATCATAATTAATGGTATCAACACCGTGATTTTGTTTTAAAATATTAGAGAACTGAACAATTTGAGTTCCCTTTCCATTATTATGGCAACCGCATGCGCCGGATGTTACAATTGGGGTTACTTCATTTACAAAAGATACGGTTGGCAATGCAGCAATATCTTTTTTATTGTTATAGCAGGATGTAAGGTAAACCATTGCGGTTCCAATTAAGCCTGCGATCAAAATTCCTTTCTTCATATAATTAGTTATTATTTTTAAGATAATTATTTCTTGGTAATGATATTTCCTGATTTTCTGAATTTGAAAATACCGGCATTATTGATACCAAATTTCCATACATCCGGAACATTTGTATCAGAGAAATACCAAGCTTTAATAATAGCAATATCAGAAGTAGCAAAGCCGCCATCACTCCATGTCATATCTGCTTGGTTTGTTGTAGCAAAAACGCCTGTTCTTGGATTAGCCAATAAAATTGTAGAATCTACGCGGGAAAGTAAGGAACTGGTTGCATTTAAATAATCGCCTTTACAATTTACCTTAACTCCGTTTACAGAATAAGCATTAGAAGAACTGCGAACTGATTTTGGATAGTTTATGTCTAACATAATATCGTCGTAAGTATTTAGCGGTCCGCGAGAACCAAATACTTTCCAAACCCTAAATGATGCATTGGCTAATGTATCTGCATAGAATTTTCTTGCACTGTCTTTATACGCATTCCAAACAGTATTTTTAATGGTAGTATTAATCATCTGAGGATAATAGGAAACTGCACCTGTAGTAAAGTTGGTTAGCTTTAAAGTTGCTGTATCTGCACTGGTATAGGTAATATAATTACTTCTTGCCCAATAACCTACTGCAGTAGCTTCGTTATGGCAGTTACCCGAAGTACATCCTCCTGTAATTGATCTTATTGCAGCAGGCCTAAAATCTTCAAGGGCAGGATATTCTTTTGCACCATTCTTAATCCAATTGTATACAATATTCTTTTCTGTAGCAGTTACTTCCTTGGTTAAATTAACCGGAGGCATTGCTTTATTTAAATCGTTGGTTGTAAGCAACTCCCATAATTTACTATTTTCAGGAGTACCGGCAGTTACTAAACTTTTTACTGCAGCATACGTAGTTAATGTTGGGTTTACGGCACCACCATGGCAATTAGAGGTTGCACAATTGCTTTTAACAACACTTAAAACACCTTCTCTTACAATATAATCATTGGCATCGGGGGTAACATCTGCATAAGGCACTTTAGTACTGTCGTAAAACGGTGAGAACAATGTACTATCTATCGATGCCGATGCTACTGATCTGTCTAATGCACTTGCATTTGTTCCATCTTTTTTACACTGTACCAGTGTAACTGAGATTAACACAATTGCGGAGAGAAGCAATTTGTTATTAAAGAAAAATCTCGTTTTCATACGTTTAAATAAATTTTAGTTATTACAACATTGATACGACTTTGATTGCATGACATCAATGTTTGAAGAACGAAAATAGAATGTAGTGTATGACACTGATATGACGGTTATCAAACAATTTTATGATTTATATCATTTCCTGAAGTATGAAGCCGAAATATTTTTGTGTCGCAACATCAAGAAATCGTATAGGGTATTAAAATCTATTT
>Ga0318567_10001052_pt1 | contig 11139 bp, 5 predicted proteins | sample GRESIP088b5f20_FD_203691 | JGI IMG/M metagenome (GOLD analysis project Ga0318567, IMG submission 203691) | Tropical soil microbial communities from Luquillo Experimental Forest, Puerto Rico - GRE.SIPMG.088b5f20 | ecosystem: Environmental > Terrestrial > Soil > Tropical forest > Bulk soil...
CTTTTATCATGGCCTATTAATTTTCATATTATCGTGTTTTTGTTTAGCTAAAACAACTGTTAATAATCCCCAATTCTAACCCACGCAGTTCTGCCAAACCTTTTAACCTGCCAATGGCACTGTACCCGGGATATGTTTTTTTATGCAAATCGTCTAACATTTGATGGCCATGATCGGGCCTTACCGGTACAGACGTTTTATTTTTATACATTACGGTAAGCAACGCTTTCATTACTGCATACATATCTACATCTCCATATAAATGATCTGCTTCAAAAAAGTTTCCGTCAGCATCCCGTTTAGTACTGCGTAAATGAATGAAATGAATCTGGTTGCCGAATTCTTCAATAATTTTTATCAAATCATTATCTTCCCTGACGCCTAAAGAGCCTGTACAATAACACAATCCATTTGCAGGGGACGGAATACAGTTTAATAATTCTCTTAAATCGTTTTGAGTACTTACAATTCTCGGTAAGCCTAACAAAGGATAAGGCGGGTCGTCCGGATGTATTGCCATTTTCAATCCGCATTCTTCTGCAACGGGAACAACTTGCTGTAAAAAATAAAAAAGATGTTGCTTTAATTTTTTTGCATCAATGGTTGCATAAGTTTTTAATGCCGTTAAAATTTGTTCGGGCGTAAATCTTTCTTCACTACCAGGTAGCCCTAATAGTGCATTGGTATATAATGCCTCTTTTTCTTTTTCGGATAAACTTTGAAAATGAACGGCAGCTTTTTCAATTTCTGCAGTTGTATAATCTTTCTCTGCACCCGGCCTTTTTAGCAAAAAAAGATCGAATGCAATAAATGCAGATTTTTCAAAATAAAGTGCTTTACTGCCATCGGGCATTGTAAAAGAAATATCCGTTCGCATCCAATCCAATATCGGCATAAAATTATAAGTAACCACTTCTAAGCCGGATGCGGCAACATTTCTAAGGCTTTGCTGATAATTTTTTATATGTTGGATATAATCCCCGTTTTGCTTTTTAATATCTTCACTTACAGGTAAGCTTTCAATTACTTTCCACTGCAGCCCTGCATTTTCAATGATACTTTTTCTTTTTTCAATTTGATCAACCGTCCATATTTCTCCAACAGGAATATGATGTAATGCAGTAACTACACCGGAACAACCAGCCTGACGAATATCTGATAGACTAACGGGATCGTTGGGGCCAAACCAACGCATTGTTTGTTGCATGAACATATTTCGAAATTTTATTTTTATGAATTAAATTTTAAACCAAGTTACTTAAATAAAAAACCACCAAGGATAAATCCCCGGTGGAGCCTAACAACTAACGAGTGCTTGCTTAAGAAAAATTTATATTCTATTTTAAACAACTTAATCAAAAAAAATATTAACCCTATTCAATATTTGCAGAAGAATTATACAATCTTACTCTTTGTATCTGCCAATCTCCTGAAAGTATTTTTACATGACGACCCTGATGGTCTTCATCTCCATTTAATCTTCGTTCTATTTTTTTACCTCCTGCATTAATATAAATCTCATCTACACTTAACAAGTTTGTTACTTTACCTTTATCTGTATTTTCAAATGTGGCGACAATACCTGTACCTGAAATTACAAACTCATTTTCTGCGATTTGAATAATCATTGCTCCTGAAGATGGCCATGCGGAGTCTTTTGTGCTGCTATGCCAAGGCAGCCTCAACTCATGGTCCAGATTAACAATATAATTACCCATTTTAATTTGCTTTGATTCATCTTCTTTATTCAAATACACGCCATCAAGATTCAAATACGGTTTCTGCAAATACATGCTATCTGTAAGCTTTATTACTGCATAACTTTTCCCGAGAGCAGATCTTATTTTTCCGCCTGCATTTTCTATTGAAAACGGAGAAAAGCCCAATGCTTTATAATGACCGAAAACGTAAAAATTTTTTGCTGCACAAGATTCGTCTAATTGCATTTCGGGTATAAAAAGAGGATTACCGTTTACCGTATATAAATCGCACCAATATTGAATATCGGGATTATAAAAATCGGGAGATAAAATATCGATTGAAGGTGCTGCAATTTGCCAGATGTTTAACAAATGAGGCAGTGGGCCTGCACTTGGATACTCGCCGGGTTTCTTGCCTTTTCTTGGCAAGGCTGCATTTACATACATTGGAATATTGTATTCTTTTTTACCTGCATTTGCAACTTCGTTTGTATATTTTGCATAATACCATGCCTGAAAAATTTCGTCGGTTTCTATTCCACTACCAAATACTTCATTCCACGTACCTGAAGTTTTTTTCCCGTTTGTTTCCCATTTATTTTTTAAAAAAGGAACAAGTTGATCGGAATTTTTTGTAAGATAATTTTTTAATTCTTCAGGAATTTCTTTGGTAAAAGCATTATCTGCAATGATTGAAATTTCTCTTGCGGTAGGCAACATTCCGATTTCGTTTTCAACCTGCACCATAATAACAGTATTATCTGCATTATCTATTTGCTTGATGTGGTGCATTAAAGTTGAGAATGCTTTTTTATCTGTATCAGAATTTGTTTCCGAAAATGCTGATAATATTTCCTGACTTCTTTTTTGCTTATCCTGTGTACGTTGATATTTAGCTGAGTTTGTTTTAACCCATTCCGGTGTATAACAACTCATGCTATTTTTCCATGTACCAAACCATAATAAAACCAGTTTGATGTTGTTTTTACGAGCATCAAAAACCAAACTATCAATAAGTGAAAAATCGAATTTATTCTCGGCAGGTTGTAATAATTCCCAATAAACGGGCAATAAAACAGTATTTAAGTTCATGCTTTTAAACGCAGGCCAGTAAGGCTTTGTGTAAGCTGCATTACTTGCTGTGGAATTGCCTAATTCTCCACCTAAAATTAAGAAAGGGCTTTGATGAACAAATAATTGTAATCTACCGTAATTCTTTTCCAAATGAGGTAATTTATTACCCTGAGAAAAAGAATATTAAATATTATACAAAAAATACTTACTATTAAAAACTTATTCATATATTATTTGGTCAAAATCAAAACCCTTTCTTTTTAATCTGTTTATTTACCCTGCAAAGCTTTTAATACAGCCGAATATGCCGGTTTCTTTACAAGATTCTTATCCCACAACAACGGTAATTGAGAAGCCCTCCAACTATCCGGATCATCAACCCCCCAAATAGTTATGCCGTAACGTTGTGCAGCAGGAACATTTTTTATATAAGAATTAATAATGTATTGATACATTGCTGCCTGATAGCCTAATGTTACAGCATCTCCCACAGTAGCATCTGTTGCTGAGGCTTTAATAGTAACATCCAATTCGGATATTTTTATTTGCAACCCTGTTGCTGCCAATTGCTGAAACATATAATCAATCCCGCTGTAAGATGTAGTAAGTGCATCGCAGTGCATTTGGGTTCCGATACCATCAACCTGTGCACCTTGTGCTTTTAGATAAGTCACCAATGCCACCATGGAATCTGTTTTAGCTTTACTTGCTTCCAAATTATAATCATTAATAAATAATTTGGCTTTAGAATCTGCCTGTTTTGCATATTTAAAGGCATTTACAATACCTGTTTTACCCAAATAATCGTTCCAAAAGAAATAACCGGTTGCTCCACTTGGCACAGTTGTATTGGTACTAAGACGCAAGGAACCATTATCAACCAATACCTCATTGGCCACATCCCATGCTGCCACTTTTCCTGCAAAATGGGTTGCAATACCTGGCGCAGTTGAAGTACCTATTATCCATAATTTTAATACAGAATCAACCCTATTAGTGATGGCCGAAGCAGAACCCGCCGCTGCTGCTGCATTTGCTGCTGCAACATCAACCACTGTTACATCGTCAATATAATAGGTGTTGGCAAGTAATCCCATATCGAATAAGAATGTTGTACTAGACAATGTTGCAGTAATAGTCCAAGAAACTTGTTGCCATGAAGTTCCAATAGTTTGATCACCTTGGTATTGTGCTGCACTTGGCCCTGAAGAAAGCCTTATTGAACCACCCGAAGAAGCCGCTTTAACCCAATATGAAATTGTGTAAGAACTACCCGGTGTTGTTGCAAAAGCAGCACTTGAAACCTGCACTTTCCATTGCCCGCCTGAATTGGCATTTGGATTTACCACTTTCATGTAACCGTTACCCCCGTGAGCATTGGTAGCATCCCCTGTTACAAAACTAATAGTAGCTCCGTTTGTATTGTAGATAGACCAACCTGTGCTACCCGATTCAAAATTTGCATTAGACGTAATGAGATTAGGAACTGTATTTGAAGAACTACTACCTACTATTGAATTGAGGTAGGTAGTATTTTGCTGTGAATGCCACAAAAGCGTATGCCCGTGTACAGTTAACCCAGCCGTAGTTGCCTGGTTATATAAAGCGTCGGATTTTGTAAAATCCAGTACACCTGTATTGCTTACAACAGAGCCATACTTCATTTCGTTGCCCGGGGTAATATTAGTTCCTTCTTTTGTGATTAAAGGAAAATATTTTGCAAAACCTGCATCGCCCTGATAGGCTGCAAAACCAATGGCTATGCTGCCGGCAGCAGATTTTAATGTGCCCGAAGTATCGCTGAAATTGCCTGTATTCAAGATTCCTATGTCTTTCATTTTGCTACAAGAACTTAACACGCCTACAGCTAATAGAGCAAGCGTTATATATTTTAATTTATTATTCATAATTTAAAATTTAATTAAATGTTTTTAATTACCATCCGGTATTTTGATATTGGGATGCATTAGGCACTGTAAGGTTATCTAACTCAGATTTAGGAATAGGCCTCAATGTCATATAATCCTTAATATTAGATGCTGCCGGCGGGTTATCCATTTTTACGCGGTTCAATAATTGTCCACGCATAGCCAAGTCCACCCAACGATTTGCTTCACCTGCCAATTCACGGCCGTGTTCATCAATAATAAAATCTAATGTAACCTGTGAAGAGGTAATTTGAAGCGCTGCTACACGGGTTGCCAAATCAGTTGAGGATAGCCCTGTGCGATAAGCAGCACGTGTTCTCAATACATTGAGTAATGTAGCAGCTTCTGAAGTTCCACCTCCTGCACCTTTTAAGCAAGCTTCAGCCGCCAATAAATACACTTCGGACAGTTTGAGTACCGGATAAGGCCTGCCGCCACCTTCATTTGCATTATTTCTTTTAGAATCCCAATATTTCTTCATAGACGGTATTAAAACAGGCTGAGCAGCCCCACCAGAACCGGGATAAGTACCATTAATACCGGGCATTTCACTTGGGCTAATTACGCGGTAAGGTTTTGCAGATTTTAATTGTGCAGCAACTAAAGTATTATATTCAGCAACACTATGAGCTACTACAATAGCCGTATCGCCTACATTGTAGGTAAAACTACCGGAATAACTGCTTCCTGACTGATAAGAGGAGGTAGTTTGTACAGTAGCTAAATAAACTGTATTAAAAGTACCATCGAAACGGCTGTCGTTTGTTTTATCGGCAAAGAGGGTATCAAATAAGAATTTCGTAGGACAAATCACACGCATAGGACGACCGTACAGCGGCGTACGTGTAGCACAAGGTTTGCCACTGCTACTTGAAACGGGAGCAGGAGTTGCATCATAACTCATATTGTAATCATTAGACGCATTTACATCCTTTCCGCCGGAAGTTGCAGCTAACCCGTTGTAAACACTTTCTTCATTATCACCTGCATCACCCGGAATACGTTCTACTGCGAATAAAAGTTCACTATTATAATTGTTTCCCTCAGCTACTACATCTGCATAGTTCGTTAATAAACTGACACCATATTTTGATTGGTTGTTAATTAATTGCGTAGCTGCTGTATAAGCATTTTGCCAGTCGGTAGATGCCGCATTGGCAGAATAGCCTTTGAAGATATATGCTTTTGCCAACAACGCATAAGCGGCAGATTTAGATAAACTAAAAGCAGCAGTAGGGCGTTTGTCGGGCAAATTTTGGGAAGCATAAATTAAGTCGCTGATAATACCGTTCCAGTCTTTCGTTAAAATATCCTTTGTAGGCAAACGATTAAACCCACCGAAAGAAGATTGATTAAATGCCCAATCACCGCTGCCCAAGTCCACAGGTATTGCACCAAACTGCGATACCAGGTTTAAATAGTTTAAGGCTCTTAAAAAATGTGCCTGCCCCAAAATATTGGCAGTATCTATACCGGTAATGCTTGGAGCCCATGTAATAATACCATTACACATATTGATATTATTAAAAGTCCTATTCCACAACGTTAAAATGGAGCCATCGGAATAGTCGAAAGTATAACTGCTAAGTTGATAAGCAGCCGCAGCGCCACCGGCGTTGCCCCACCACATATCAGTACCTACATCGCCTGTTAAATTATCTCCTTCCGGACCATAAATATAGCGTAAGCCGGAGTAAACGGAATTTACTGCTAACTGGATTCCCTGTGCAGTTTGGAACATAGCCACCGTATTAACAGTTTTTGGTTGCTCGGTTAATTTTTTATTGCAACTGTCCATAGCTATTGGCACTATGGCTGCTGTTAACAGTAAGCATATTATAATTTTTATTTGTTTTATTTTCATAACATATCTGTTTTAAAAATTTAAAAATTCACGTTTACACCCATGATATAATTCCGGGTAAGCGGCGTAGATGCACTAATAGTAGTAATAGAGTTTTGCCCTGTACGCAAATTATCGGGACTACTTACACCTGATGGGCCTTGATTGGTAGCAATAGGTGCTATACCTGTTTGGCGCATGTAAGGAGAAAACAGGAATCCTACATTATCCACTGAACCGTAAACACGAATAGAACGAATGCCTATTTGCTTCATTAATTTATCCTTAAAAGTATAACCTACATTGATAGCTTTAATTTGCAGGAACGAAGCATTGTAATAACCTAAAGTTTGCCAAGCAGTAGTTGCACTACTCCATCCGTTAGTGCCATTAGCAATTGTAGGGAACCAGTTGGTAGGATTGGTAGGTGTCCAATAATCTACTTTTATTTGGTTTCTGCCAAGACTTGAACCGGCATCCAATTGAGTTAAATAAGAAGACTGCCATTGATGTATCTGACTTACTAGTAATCCGCCGAAACGAGCATACATGGTAATGCCTAAATCAAATCCTTTATAAGAGAAAGTATTGGTCATACCACCTTGTAAAACAGGATCTCCGTTGCCGATAATATGCCTGTCTGCCGTAGTAATTGTTCCACTATTATCATAATCCTGTATTTTAATCTGCCCCGGCGTTGCACCATATTTAGCAGCTTCAGCAGCTTCGGATGTTTGCCATATACCTAAGTTTTTATAGTCGTAAATGGAACTCATAGAATAACCGGTGAATAATTGGTTACCTATATTTTGTGTAGTAGAACCAATTTGTTTAGTCAATTTATTTTTGTTGAAGAACAAGTTTAAATCGGTAGTCCAAGAAAATCCGTCAGATTTTTTTGCTTGAATATTCACTGAAGAAATAGAAAATTCCATCCCCCAGTTTTTCATCTGCCCTACATTTACTGCATAAGGGTTGCTTACGCCAGAAGAAGTAGGTAAATTTTGAGAGAACAGCAATTTATTGGTAACTGCACTATAGAAATCAATAGCACCTGTAATACGATTATTTAAGAAACCGTAATCTAAACCTACATTGAGGGTATTAGTATATTCCCAATCTAAATCAGGGTTGGGCAATCCTGCTAAATAATAACCTACTACTATGCTCGTACCATAATTATATTTTACTACAGTGCTCTTGCTCATATCGCCCGATTGACCGCTGAGACCATTGTTATTGGTAACACTGCCTAAGGAAGAATAAGCACTTATTGATTGAGAGGCTGTTTGCCCATAACCGGCTCTTAGCTTCAAAGTACTTATAAATCCAAGTTTTGAGCTGTTTTTAATAAACTTTTCGTTCATAATATTCCAACCGGCGGATACTGCCCCAAACTGATGCCAGTTATGCCCTGCCGCCAATACGGAAGATCCATCATTTCTAAAAGTACCTGTTAACATATACCTGTTGTCAAAAGAATAATTAACACGTGCCATATAAGAAATAACAGTAGAGGATGCTTCTGAACCGCTGACTACAGCATAAGGCGTTGGCGTTGCCTGAGACATATCAAAATATTGCGTTTGGTCAGAATACATAGAATCTTTACTAACATAAGTATTATGATATTGTTGTTGTTGTATACTATATAAACCGGTAACATCAATATGATGTTTACCGAAATTTTTATCGTAAGTCAATAAATTTTCTGCTGTATAAGACCAAGTTTCAGCATTATTCACTACAGCATGGTTACCGTTTAGCGGCCTAAAGAAACTTGGATTGGAGTTGGTAGCAGGATTGGTAGTGCCATTATAGTGGTCTGCTGCCTGAAACTGGTCATCTTCTTCCTGAGAAAAATCCAACCCTAAATTAAAGCGGTATTTTATGCCTTTCCAAATGTTTGCTTCTGCAAAGAGGCTATTAAAAGTATGTATTATTCTCTTTCTATCTACCCACATACCATTATTGTTCTTTAATAATAACGGGTTATAGTTGCCTTGTGCATCATTGGGGTTACCTTGCCCCATTGCATTGAATACAATAGCACCGGTACTGTCATAAGGGCTTACCAAAGGACTAGTTGCCAAGGTAGTAAACATGGTACTACCAGATACAAATTGTGCTCCTTTTTGAATGCTGATACTGTTCATGGTATTCACGCCTACTTTTAACCATTTCCCTATTTTAGAATCAATCGATAATCTTAAAGACCCGCGTTGATAATCCTGACCAGGCAATACGGCAGTTTCTTTGTAATAACCACCACCGAAAGAATAAGTGCTACCATCGCTACCGCCCGTTACTGTAAGATAATGGTTTGTTTTTAAGGAATTTTGGTACATCAAATCTTGCCAATCGGTAGATTTACCTGCTGCCATATTCTTTAATTCATTCGCTTGAAAAACACCGGATGCACCTCCTGCTATATTATGCATGGCAGTATACTCCTGTGCGTTATATACAGGGTATTTATTAAACACCGTACCAACACCGTAGTACCCGTTATAATTTACTTTTGCTGCACCGGTACTGCCACGTTTTGTTGTAATTAAAATAACACCGTTTGAACCGCGGCTACCATAAATAGCTGTAGCAGAAGCATCTTTCAATATACTTAATGAAGCAATATCATCAGTATTAATATCATTCAAATTACCTACATAAGGAATACCATCTACAACTATCAAAGGTGCATTGCTACCCAGAACAGAACGCACACCACGAATGCGGATAACCGCTCCTGCACCCGGTGCCGTACCTACGGTTTGAATATCCACACCGGCAGCATGTCCCTGCAAGGCGTTTTGGAAATTAGCGGTAGGTACTTCTTTCAACGTTTTGGATGTTACCAAATCCACAGATCCTGTAACATCTTTTTTGCGTTGCGTACCATAACCAACTACTACTACCTGCTCTAATTCAGTTGTTATCTGCGATAATTTAATAGTAATAGTTTTTGAGTCGGCTGTTACAGCTACTTCTTTAGCTGTATAGCCTGTAGCAGAAACTACTAATTTTTTATCTGTTGTAACACTCAGATCAAATAAACCTAATTCATTACAAGTAACCCCGGTTGTTGTTCCTTTAACCATAACAGAAGCACCTGCAACAGGCTTTCCTGCATCATCAACAACCTTACCTTTTATTTGAACTTTTGTTTGCGCTGTTAACAGCGTATTTAAGCAAAGCATAAAGACAAAAGCTAAAAATGCTCTTATCATTATTTTGGGTGAGACCCTTTTAGGAAGATTAGCAATCGACATAAATATTGACTTTTAGTGTTTGATTATTTTGGTTTAATTCAAATTATTTTTTTTGTATTCTTTACTTGCAAACTATCCGGAAAGCAATAAACAAAGGGGTTTCGGACGATAATATCCTTTATCTGCAGGGCAGATTAGAAGTAAGAAGCGAAGCGGTTTGTGTAACATTTAGCAATCGTTTTAGTGAATAGGCAAACAGCAATTTCTGATTTCAGAGTTCGAATATAGATATTTTTTTGAAAAAATGTAAGCGATTACATTTTTTTTTATAAAAAAAACTTTTATATAGCTTTACACGGTATTGTAAACGTTTGTAATGGTAAAAGAAGTAACAATCTACGATCTTGCGAAAGAACTGAATATTTCTATAGCTACTGTAAGCAGGGCTTTGAAAGATGACCCTGCAGTAACGAGTAAAACAAAAAAGAAGATTATTGAACATGCAGAAAAAAGAGGGTATCGCTCTAACTATTTTGCCAGCAGTTTGCGTAAAAGAAAAACACACACCATTGGCGTTCTGATGCATGAATTGAATTCTCACTTTATGGTATCGGTTTTATCCGGCATAGAAAAAGTATTATCCGAAACCGAATACGATATTATTATTGCACACTCCGGCGAGTCGGGTAAAAAAGAAGTAGCTAATGCCAATAACTTATTTCATAAAAGAGTTGACGGATTGATAGCATCGTTAGCATACGATACACCCAATCTTTCTCACTTCAACCAGTTTATTGAAAAGAATATACCGGTTATATTTTTCGACCGTGTTGAAGAAAGCGGAGCCGGCACAAAAATAATTATAGATAATTATAAAGCAGGTTACGAAGCAACACAACATTTAATTGACGAAGGCTGTAAAAGAATAGTACATGTAACCGGTAACCTAACAAGAAACGTTTATAACAACCGCTTTGAAGGGTATAAAGCCGCATTAAAAGATAATCATATAAAATTTAAAGAAAATTACCTGATTGTAAATGACCTTCAAAAAAAAGCGTCAACAGAAGCTGCAAATGCTATTGCCCGCATGAAACCCATGCCGGATGGCCTTTTCATAACAAACGATATTTCCGCAGCCATCTGTTTACAAACTTTTAAAGAACTGGGAATCCGTGTTCCGGAAGACATTGCCGTAGTAGGTTTTAATAATGATATTGTAAGTACAATTGTAGAGCCTAATCTTACAACAATTAATTACCCGGGCAGCAGCATGGGTGAAGTAGCCGCAAGAAATTTAATTAACCATTTAAACGGAAACGGTGATATAAAATTAACCAGTTCTATTGTTATAAAATCGGAGTTGATTAAGCGTGACTCATCAG
>Ga0318567_10001054_pt1 | contig 11134 bp, 6 predicted proteins | sample GRESIP088b5f20_FD_203691 | JGI IMG/M metagenome (GOLD analysis project Ga0318567, IMG submission 203691) | Tropical soil microbial communities from Luquillo Experimental Forest, Puerto Rico - GRE.SIPMG.088b5f20 | ecosystem: Environmental > Terrestrial > Soil > Tropical forest > Bulk soil...
GCGCCGGGTTCAGGCGCAGGAGTCCAAGCAGGCCATCGCGGCGCTCGAGCTGCAGTACGGCGTGCAGACCAAGACCGGGCTGTGGGGCCAGTACATGCAGTACTGGAGCCATCTGCTGCACGGGAACCTGGGCACCTCGCTGAACTCCTACCCGGCCTCGGTCGGCAGCCTGATCCGGGACGCACTGCCCTGGACCATCGGCCTGGTCGGCGTGGCCACGGTGATCAGCTTCGTGCTCGGCACGCTGCTCGGCGTGGCCGCGGCCTGGCGGCGCGGGACCTGGCTGGACGGGCTGCTGCCGGCTATGGCGTTCTTCCAGGCCGCGCCGTACTTCTTCGTCGCGATCCTCGCCGTCGCGCTGTTCTCGACCAAGCTGGGCTGGTTCCCGCCGAACTCGGGCTACGACACGACCACCGTGAACCCGGGCTTCAATGGGCCGTTCCTGTCCAGCGTGCTGGACCACGCCATGCTGCCGGCCGTGACGATCGTGCTCGCCTCCATCGCCGGCTGGATCATCGGGATGCGCAACATGATGATCACCACGATGGACGAGGACTACGTGCTGCTCGGCGCGGCCAAGGGGCTGCCCTCGCACCGGGTGGTCAGCTACGCGGCCCGCAACGCGCTGCTGCCGAGCGTGGCCGGCTTCTCGCTGGCCATCGGGTTCATCGTCTCCGGCGCGCTGCTCACCGAGATCGTCTTCTCCTATCCGGGAGTGGGGTATCTGCTGTTCACCGCGATCGGCAGCGACGACTACCCGCTGCTGCAGGGGATCTTCCTGATCATCACGCTGGCGGTGCTGCTGGCCAACCTGGCCGCTGACTTCGTCTACGCGTTCCTTGACCCGCGGACCCGGCAGGAGGCCTGACGTGCGCAGATTGCTTCGCTCACCCAAAATCGTGGTCGGGCTGTGCCTGTCCGTGGTGTTCGGACTGCTGGCGATCATCGGCCCGCTGCTCGCTCCGTACAGCCCGAACACCAGCGTGTCGACCACCAACGGCACGCCGCTGCCGCCCTCGGCGGCGCACCTGCTCGGCACCACCCAGGTGCAGCAGGACGTGCTGTCCCAGCTGCTGGTGGGCGGGCGCAGCACCATCCTGGTCTCGCTCGTCGCCGGCCTGGCGGCGACCGTGCTGGCGGTGCTGTTCGGCGTGACCGCGGGTTACTTCGGCAGCTGGGCCGACGACGGCCTGTCCATGCTGGCCAACATCTTCCTGGTCCTGCCGGCGCTGCCGCTGCTCATCGTCATCTTCGGGTTCATGGGCAAGGGCACGAACCCGAACGACGTGGTGATCGGGGTGATCATCGCCATTACCGGCTGGGCGTTCGGCGCTCGGCAGCTACGCGCCCAGACCCTATCCATGCGCGCCCGGGACTTCGTCGACTCGGCCAAGGTCATCGGCGAGAAGAGCTGGCGGATCATGACGTTCGAGATCCTGCCCAACCTGATTCCCGTGGTGGCCACCGCGTTCCTGTTCACCGTCATCTACGGGGTCGGGACCTACACCGCGCTGTCCTTCCTCGGCGTCATCAGCACCTCCCACTGGAGCTGGGGAACGATGCTGTACTGGGCGCAGAGCGCCCAGGCAGCCCAGCAGGTGCACCTGGAATGGTGGTGGTTCGTACCGCCGGGGCTGGCCGTCGGGTTGTTCGGCACCGGGCTCGCGCTGCTCAACTTCGGAATCGATGAGTTCGTCAACCCGCGGCTGCGGGGCGGCGGAACGAGCGGGATCTCCGGCCGCCGGGCGCGCCGGGCGGGGCTGCCACGGCGGCCTCAGCTGGGCCTCACGCCGGTGCTCGACCCGGCGCGGAGGGCGTCATGAGCGGCGCTACAAGCAGTGCCCCGAGCAGCGTGGTGGGCGGCGTTGTGAACGCGGACCCTGACGTCCTGATCGAGGTCCGCGGGCTGTGCGTGGACTACGGGCTCGGCGACGACGCGGTGCACGCCGTGGTGGAGGCCGACCTGGAACTGCGCCGCGGCGAGGTGCTCGGCCTGGCCGGGGAGAGCGGCAGCGGCAAGTCCACCCTGGCCTACGCGATCACCAGGCTGCTGCGCTCGCCGGGCGTCATCACCGCGGGCTCGGCGCGTTTCGCCGGGTCGGTCAACCTGCTGTCGGCCGGCCAGCGCGAGCTCCGCGGGCTGCGCTGGAACGAGATTGCGGTGGTGCTGCAGAGCTCGATGAACGCCCTCAACCCGGTGCTGTCCATCGGCACTCAGTTCTCCGACGTGCTGCGCGCGCACCGGCCGGGCATGAGCCGCGCCGACCGGCAGGCCCGGTCGGCCGAGCTGCTCGAGATGGTGGGCATCCCCGCCGACCGGCTGAGCAGCTATCCGCACGAGCTGTCCGGCGGCATGCGGCAGCGAGTGATGATCGCCACGGCGCTCGCGCTCGACCCGTCGGTGGTGATCATGGACGAGCCGACGACCGCGCTGGACGTGGTGACCCAGCGCGAGATCCTCGAGGAGCTCATGGCGCTGCGCAACCGGCTGGGCTTCGCCGTGCTGTTCATCTCGCACGACCTGTCGCTGCTGGCCGAGATCGCCGATTCGATCGCGGTCATGTACGCGGGCCGGCTGGTGGAACGAGCCGGCGCCAGCGCGATCTTCCGCGCGCCGCGGCACCCGTACTCGCTGGGCCTGCTGAGCTCCTTCCCGGCCCTGCACGGACCGCGCCGGGCCATGGAAGGCATCCCGGGGTCACCGCCTGACCTGCGGAACATGCCCTCCGGGTGCCCCTTCCACCCGCGCTGCGGGTACGCGCTTGACCGATGCCGTAGCGACCCGCCGCCGCTGCTGGAGCTGGACGCAGGCGCCCGGGCGGCCGCGTGCTGGCTGCAGGACGGCCGCGTGGCCGTGCCCGCCGAGCTGGCCCGTCCGGCCGCGGCCCCGCCGGCCGCTGTCCCGCCGGCCGCTGTCCCGCCGGCCGCGGCCGCTCCTGAAGCCGAGCCGACCGGAGGGCGGTCATGACCATCATTCCCCTGGACCGGGCCCACACGCCCAATGGCGCCAATGGCAGCCGACCCGTGCTGGAGGCGCGCGGCCTGACCAAGCACTTTCCGGTGCACGCCCACCGGGGCGCGGGCCAGGCCGTGGTGCACGCGGTCGAGGACGTGACCCTCACGCTGCCGCGGGCTGGCATCACGGCGATCGTCGGGGAGAGCGGCTCGGGCAAGTCGACGCTGGCCCGGCTGCTGGCCCAGCTGATCAAGCCGACCGCCGGGTCGGTGCTGCTCGACGGCGCGGCGACGCCGGGGCGTCAGCAGTATGCCCGCCAGGTGCAGCTCGTACTACAGGACCCGTTCTCCTCGCTCAACCCGGTGCACAACATCCGGTATCACCTGGCCAGGCCGCTGCAGGTGCACGGGCTGGCCAGCAGGGGGACCCTGGACGCCCAGATCGCCGAGCTGCTCGAGCGGGTGGCGCTGACGCCGGCGGACCAGTTCGCGGCGAAGTACCCGCACGAACTGTCCGGCGGCCAGCGCCAACGGGTGGCGATCGCGCGGGCGCTGGCCACGCGGCCGCGGGTGCTGCTGGCCGACGAGCCCGTCTCGATGCTGGACGTCTCCATCCGGCTCGGCGTACTCAACCTGCTGGCCGACCTGCGTGAACGTGAAGGGCTGGCCATCTTGTACGTGACGCACGACATCGCGTCCGCGCGCTACCTGGCTGACGTGATCGCGGTCATGTACGCCGGGCAGATCATCGAGTCCGGACCTGCGGCGCAGGTCACCGACGCCCCGGCGCACCCCTACACGCAGCTCCTACTGTCCGCCGCACCCGACCCGGACCGCGCGCAACCGCCGTCGCTGCGGGGGCGGGGAGCGCCACCCAACCTGATCCGGCCGCCCAGCGGCTGCCGGTTCCACCCGCGCTGCCCGTTCGCCATGGCGGTCTGCGCCGAGGAAAGGCCCACGGCCACCGCGGTCGCCCTAGGACACGCCAGCGCGTGCTGGCTGCACGCGACGGGCCTGACCACGGCCCAGTCACGGCCGCTGAGGAAACCGCCGCAGGAAATCCACGGGCCTCAAGGGCCTGGAGAGGAGAAGCAATGAACCGGCTCGTCACCTAGCGGCCATGGGCCACGAGGGCTCTGGCAGAGCTCTGCAGGACTACGCCGCACCAGCCTTACCAAGCGGCAGGCCGGAGGGACTAGCAAGCCCGGCCGGTCTCGCGCGTACCACGTTATGACGGACCCCGACACGGTCACCATGACAGGCCGGCGACAGCCGGCCGGGCAATGGGAGTTTAGACAATGAATCACAGAACTGTAAAAGCCCTGGCTGCGGCGACCATCCTGGCGATGGGCGCGGCGGCTTGCAGCAGCTCAGGCTCATCATCCGGCACGACATCGACGTCCAGCACCAAACAGGGTGCTCCCCTGGTCATCGTAGACAACACCGGCCAGGTGTTCGCCCAGACGTTCAACCCCTACGTCTCGACCTCGCTGGGCGTCGAGGACAACATGCAGTCGATGACCTACGAGCCGCTGCTCGAGTTCAACATCATGCAGCCGACCCAGGCGCCGATCCCGTGGCTGGCCACCAGCTACGCCTGGTCCAACGGCGGCAAGACACTGACGTTCACCATCCGGCCGGGCGTGAAGTTCAGCGACGGCACGCCGATGACCGCGAGCGACGTGGCGTTCACCTTCAACCTGCTGATGAAGAACACCACCCTCTCCTCGCAGGCTCCCGCGCCGACGCCGCTGCCGGTCAGCGCCACGGCACCGAACGCGACCACGGCCGTGCTCACGTTCAGCCAGCCCGAGTACGCCAACTTGTTCCTGATCGGGTCGACGTACATCCTGCCCGCGCACATCTGGCAGAGCGTGTCCAACCCGGCCACTTATGCGGACGCCAACCCGGTGGGGACGGGTCCGTACGAACTGGGCTCGTACAACTCGCAGAAGGTCACGTTCAAGCAGAACCCGAATTACTGGCAGAAGTCCAAGGTGACCGTGCCCGAGGTCATCTTCCCCAACTTCGTGAGCAACACCACGGCCAACCCGGCACTGGACAGCGGCCAGATCGGCTACGCGGGTAACGACGTGGCCAACGTCCAAGGCGATTACCTGTCCGCCAGCACGAACAACCACACCTGGACGGGCAACCAGCCGTGGTTCGCCGACAACAACGTGGTGACCTTGTGGCTGAACACCACCAAGGCGCCGCTGAACGACCCGAAGGTGCGGCTGGCGATCAGCGCCGGGATCGACCGGCAGCAGCTCTCGGCCCAGGGTGAGACCAACTACGAGCCGCCGGCCACATCGTCGAGCGGGCTGCTGCTGCCGACCCAAAGCGCCCTGCTCGACCCCTCCTACAACAACGACATCTCCGCCACCAGCGACTCCTCCAAGGTCAGCCAGCTGCTGAGCAGTGACGGCTACACCAAGACGGGCGGCAAGTGGACGAAGAACGGACAGCCGATCAAGTTCTCCATCGAGGACCCGTCGTCGTACACCGACTACGCCACCGACGCGCAGCTGATCGCCAATCAGCTGAGCGCCGAGGGCTTCGAGGTCACCTTCAACGGAGTCCAGGCCACCCAGTGGTACAACGACTACCCGGTCGGGAACTTCGACGCGATCATCCACTGGAGTAACCAGGGGCCCACCCCGTACGACTACTTCGACTACTGGATGGACAACGGCCTGTCCGCGCCGATCGGCAAGCCGGCTGGCAGTGACTACGGCCGGTACAACAACCCGCAGGTCCAGGCGGCCCTGGCACAGTACGCCGGCACCAACAACCCCGCGACCCAGCAGCAGGCGCTGAACACGCTGGAGACCGTCGTGTCCACCCAGGCGCCGGTGATCCCGCTGCTGTACGGAGCGGCCTGGTATGAGTACTCGACCAAGGACTACACCGGCTGGCCTACGCAGTCGAACCAGTACATCGACCCGGTACCGAACGCTCCCTACATGGAGTACACGCTCTTGCACCTCACCCCGGCGTCCTGAGCTGTACCCGACCATATGAACGACGCCCACGGGGCGCCCGGCCGCACCAGCGGCCGGGCGCAGCCCCGCTCTGCCGATGACCACCGGGCCGATAACCACCGGGCCGATAACCACCGGGCCGATAACCACCGGGCCCATGACCACGAACTGCTAGCCGCGCTGGACCTCGAGGACAAGGTGCGGCTGCTGACCGGCGCGGACAACTGGCGCACGTGCCCGCTGCCCGCCATCGGGCTCCGGCCGATGGTCATGTCCGACGGCCCGGCCGGGGTCCGCGGCCAGACCATGGACGAACGTAACCCGTCGGCCAGCCTGCCCTGCCTGTCGGCCCTCGGCGCCACCTGGGACCCCGGGCTGGTCAGCGAGCTCGCGTTCGCGCTCGGCACCGAGGCCAAGAGCAAGGGCGTCGACGTGCTGCTGGCGCCGACCATCAACGTCATGCGCACGCCGCTCGGCGGGCGCGGCTTCGAGTCGTTCGGCGAAGACCCGGTGCTCATCGCCCGGATGGCCGTGGCCTACGTGGCCGGGTTGCGCCAGGCCGGGGTGGCCGCGGCGGCCAAGCACTACGTGGGCAACGACTCCGAGACCCAGCGCTGGACCTACGACGCGCGGATCGCCGAGCACGTGCTGCGCGAGCTGTACCTCGTCCCGTTCGAGGCGTGCGTGCGCGAGGCGGACCTGGACCTGGTGATGACCGGCTACAACATGGTCAACGGCATCACCATGACCGAGCACGCCTCACTGCTGTCAAGCATCCTCAAGGACGAGTGGGGGTTCCAGGGCGTGGCCCTGTCCGACTGGCACGCCGCGCGCAGCACGGTGGCGACCGCGGCCGCCGGGCTCGACCTGGCCATGCCCGGCCCGGGAGGGCCGTGGGGCAGCCAGCTAACGGCGGCGGTACGGGCGGGCGAGGTCAGCGAGGACGAGGTGGACGCCAAGGTCCTGCGCATCTTGCGGCTGGCCCGCCGGGTGGGGGCCTTCGGCCGCAACGGCGCCTCCGCAACCGGCGCCTCCGCAAACGGCGGCCCGGTCCTGGCCGATCCGTCGCTCCTGCGTCGCTGCGCGGCGGCGGCGTTCACCCTGCTGCTTAACAAGGCGAGCGTGCTGCCGCTAGATCCGGGCACACTGCGCAGCATCGCCCTGATCGGGCCCAACGCGGTCAGCCCGGTCACCCAGGGGGGCGGAAGCGCGACCGTGCCGCAGGTCGGCGTGTCGACCCCGGCCGGCGCACTGACCGAGGCGCTGGCCGGCCAGGCCCGGTTGATCGTGCGGCCGGGCTGCGTGACCTGGAGCATCGTGCCCGAGCCCCCGCTCGGGGCGCTGCGCGATCCGGACACCGGCGAGCCGGGCGTCCGGCTGGAATTCCGAACCGAAGACGGGGAGCTGGCGGGCACGGAGCACCGCACCGCGACCATGTTCACCTGGTGGGAAGGCCTGCCGGCGGGCATCGGCTGGGGCGGCCGCGGCACGATCTCGCTCCGTGCCCGCTATCGGGCCGCCCAGGGCGGCCCGCACGTGATCGCGGCAGGCGGCGTCGGCCTTCTGACCCTTACGATCGACGGGGCGCAGGTCGCGCAGGGCCGCCCCGGCGTGCCAGCCGACCCGGTGGAGACCATGGTCCGGCCGGGCGAGATCAGGGCCACGATAGACCTGGCCGAGGGCCAGGACGCCGAGGTCGCGATCTCGTTGCTGCCCGAGGACTGGCCCGACGGCCCGGTGGCCATCCGGCTGGGCATCGTGCCGATGCCGGATGGCGACGCGCTGCTCCGCGAGGCGGTGGAGGCCGCGCGGAACGCTGACGTGGCCATCGTGGTGGTGGGATCCGGGCCGGCCACGGAGAGCGAGGGCTTCGATCGTCCCGGCCTTGCCCTGCCCGGCGATCAGGACGAACTGGTGCGACGGGTCGCGGCGGTGAACGACCGGACCGTCGTGGTGGTCAACGCCGGCATGCCAGTGCTGATGCCGTGGGCGGACCAGGTGGCGGCGATCGGCTGCTGCTGGCTGCCCGGGCAGGCCATGGGCGACGCTCTCGCGGACGTGCTGCTCGGCCGGGCCGAGCCGGGCGGCCGGCTGCCGGTCACGATCCCGGCCGCCGAGGCCGACTGCCCGGTCCTGCACTCGGTGCCGGACCAGGGCAAGCTGAACTACGCCGAAGGACTGCTGATCGGCTACCGGGGCTATGACCAGGCCGGAACGGCGCCGCGCTTCGCCTTCGGCCACGGACTGGGCTACACGACCTGGGAGTACCAGTCGGTCACCGCATCGTCGGCCGCGGTCGACCCGGCCGGTGAGCTCGGGCTGACCGTGACGATCCGCAACGCCGGACGCCGCCGCGGCCGGGAGGTCGTGCAGGCCTATGTGGAGCCGGTCACGGCGGAGCCCGGGCGGCCGGTGCGCACTCTGGCCGCGTTCGCGGCCGTGACCGCCGAACCCGGCGAGAGCGCGGAGGTCAGGCTGACCGTGCCGGCCCGGGCGTTCGCCCGCTACGACGAGACCGCTCGCGCCTGGGTCTGGCCGCCCGGTGAGTTCGCAGTCCGTATCGGCCGCTCGTCCGCGGACCTGCGCCTGTCCGTCCGGGTCAAGTCTTTATTGTTCCGAACGGACCGGTGCTCGCCCGGCCGGGACACCCTCGTGCTCCGCGCGGTGCTAGGGCAGCTCGACGCGGGTGGTGAGCGGCAGGGACGCGGACGAGGGGCCCGCGGCCAGGACGAACGAGCCGGGTTCGGTGGCCCAGCCCTGGCCGTCCCAGTGCTGGAAGGCCCGCTCGGGGATCAAGATGCCGACCGTGACCGTCTCGCCGGGTTCCGCGTCGGCCGTGGCGAAGCCGGCCAGCCACTTGGCCGGGCGCTCCACCGCGGAGTCCGGCCGGGAGGCGTAGACCTGGACGACTTCCCGGCCGGGGCGTGAGCCGGTGTTCCGTACCTGCACGCAGGCGGCGACCCCGCGCCCGGTCCATTTCCGGCCATCGGGGGCACAGTCGAGCGTGATGGACTCGTGCGACCAGGTGGTGTAGCCGGAGCCGTGACCGAACGGGAACAGCGGTTCCCGGCCGTCACGGTCGTAGGCGCGGTAGCCGATGAACAGGCCCTCGTGGTAGGTCAGCACACCGTCGGCCGGCTGAGTCGACGGCAGCCCTTCCTCGGACGCCGGCCACGTCATGGGCAGCCGCCCGCCGGGCTCGACGTCGCCGAGCAGCACGTCGGCGAGCGCGTCGCCATATTCCTGGCCGCCGAACCAGGACAGCAGCACCGCCGCCGCGTCCTGGGCCCAGGGCAGCAGGACCGGGGCACCCGAGTTCACCACCGCCACGGTCCGGGGGTTGGCCGCGATGACCCGGCGGACCAGTTCGTCCTGCCGGCCCGGCAGCGCCAGCGTGGTGCGGTCGAAGCCCTCGCTTTCCACCTCGGCGGTGGTGCCGACCACGACTACGGCCGCGTCGCTGGCAGCGGCCATCGCGGCGGCCGCCGCGATCTCCTCGTCGTCGGTGCCGTGCGGCGGCACCAGGTTGAGCTGCACGAGCGTGCCGAACCCGGCGAACGGCGAAGAAGCCACGTCGTGCTCGGCCACCACGTCGACCGACTGGCCCGCGGCGAGGTCGACCGGTACCCCCTGCTGCGGCGGCCGCATCAGGGCCTCGCCGATGTCCGTGTCCTCCGGCAACACCAAGGTCGCGTCGAAGACCTCCGCGCCGTCCACGAGCAGGCGGTACCGGCCGAGGCCGGAGACGCCCAGCTGGTAGGCGCCGCCGACGGTGGCCCGGATCACGCAGCGGATCTCCAGCCGGGCCACCGGCTCGGTGACACCCGAGCTCGCGAACCCGCTCAGCCACAAGAACGTGGCCCCGTCGCGTAGCTCCCATCCGGCCAGCTCGCCGGACTCGGCGAAATACCGGATCTCGGCGCCCGTCCCGGGGTCGAACGGCCGGCCCGGCCGCAGCAGCCACGGCGCCCGGGCCGCCCCAGCGCGCAGGTGGGAGGTTACCCCCGGCGCGTAGGTAACGTGCAGCCCGGCGGCCCGCAAGCCGTCCAGCGGCGAGATCGTATAGGGCGGGAAGACGGTGGCGCTGCCGCCGCCCAAGGTCCGTGCGACCTCGGCGTTCGGCCCGATGAGCGCCACGCGCAGCCGCCGGTCGGGGCCAAGCCGTCCCGGCGACCCGGGGCGGCTCAGCGGCAAGATGCCGTCGTTGCGGGCCAGCACGAAGCCCGCCGCCGCGGCCGCCCTGAGCTCCTGCGCGACGGCCACCGAATCCGGCTCTGATGTGGCTGGGGCGGGCGGGGCGGGGACGTCCGTCAGTGCGCCGACCCGCGCGGCCAGGCGGAGGATCCGGACCACCTTGTCGTCGATGAGCGCCTGGTCGACCGCGCCCTTCTCGACCGCCTCGAGGAGAGCGTTACCCCAGGGGCCGTACCGGCTGGCGGGCCCCGGCATGGCCAGGTCGAGGGCAGCCTGAGCGGTCGCCTCGGTAGCGTGGGCGGCGGTCCAGTCCGACATCACCAGACCGTCGTAACCCCACTCGCCGTGCAGGATGTCACGCAGCAGCGGGCTCTGCGTCATCGGCGACCCGTTGACCCCGTTGTAGGCGGCCATCACCGCCCAGGCGCCCTCCTCGCGGACGATCGCCTCGAACGGCGCCAGGTACAGCTCGCGCAGCGTCCGGTCGTCCATGCGGACGTCGACGGTCATCCGCTGGGTCTCGGAGTCGTTGCCGACGAAGTGCTTGACCGTCGCGCCCACGCCGGAGCGCTGCAGGCCCCGCACGTAGGCGGCGCCGATCCGCGCGGTCAGCAGCGGGTCCTCGGAGAAGCACTCGAAGCACCGGCCCCCGTACGGGGTCCGGTGCAGGTTCACGGTGGGGGCCAGCAGCACGTCGACGCCCTTGCGCCGCGCCTCGCGGGCGAGCAGCCCGCCGATGGCCTCGATCCGGCCAGTGTCCCACGTGGCGGCCAGCGCCGTCGCCGACGGCACGTTCGCGGAGCTGTCCCGCTCGTCCCAGGACTGGCCGCGGACCCCGGCCGGCCCGTCGGACAGCACGAGCCGGCGCAGCCCGGCATCCGGCTCGGCGTACAGGGCCCAGAAGTCCTCTCCGGTCAGCAGCCGGATCTTCTGTTCCAGCGACAGGCGATCGACCCGGCGTCGCAGTTCGGCCTCGTCGGGAAGGGCAACACCGGTCACGG
>Ga0318567_10001057_pt1 | contig 11105 bp, 10 predicted proteins | sample GRESIP088b5f20_FD_203691 | JGI IMG/M metagenome (GOLD analysis project Ga0318567, IMG submission 203691) | Tropical soil microbial communities from Luquillo Experimental Forest, Puerto Rico - GRE.SIPMG.088b5f20 | ecosystem: Environmental > Terrestrial > Soil > Tropical forest > Bulk soil...
ATCAGGATAGCCGCCAGCATTATTGCAAATTCAATCCAAACCATAAGTAAAGTTGTTATTTAATAAACTTAGGACTTATCATATTTTCAAATGTGAATACCTCGTCCCATTTTTCCTGTGTAAGAAGTCGTTTTTCCAGGACTACAATATCATGAACGGATTTTCCGGTTTCCAATGCTTCGCGGGCAATGCCTGCGCATTGCTTGTAACCCAGTATAGGATTAAGTTGTGTAACAATGCCAATACTGTTCATCACCATTTTTTTCGTCAGTTCAGGATTTGCAGTAATGCCATCCACGCATTTTTCTTTTAAAGTTTTACAAGCATTTTCCATGTAAGTGATAGATGAAAACAAAGCGAATGAAAGAACCGGTTCCATCACATTCAATTGTAATTGTCCGGCCTCTGCGGCAAGCGTCACGGTAAGATCCGCGCCTATCACATAATACGCCGTCTGGTTCACCACTTCAGGAATCACCGGATTTACTTTTCCCGGCATAATGGAAGAACCGGGCTGCATAGGCGGCAAATTAATTTCGTTTAGCCCACACCGTGGTCCTGAAGATAGCAATCTTAAATCGTTGCAGATTTTCGAAACTTTTACCGCTGTTCTTTTCAACACGCCAGACAACTGAACATAAGCGCCGGCATCGTACGTTGCTTCAATAAGATCGCTTGCCAAAACAAGGTCAAGACCTGTAACGTCCCGCAGGTGCTTTGTTACCAACTGCGCATAACCCTCCGGAGCGTTTACACCTGTACCAATAGCAGTGGCGCCCATGTTTATTTCAGCGATCAGCTTTTTGCAATCTTCAATTCTTGCCTGCTCTTCGTTAAGGTTTGTTGCAAATGCCCTGAATTCATCACCCAAACTCATCGGCACCGCATCCTGCAATTGGGTGCGGCCCATTTTCAAAACACCTTTAAACTCTTTTCCTTTAGCTGCAAAAGATTCCGTAAGTATGGCCAACGTGTCTTTGTACTTACTGAGTTTATTAATCAAAGCAATTCTGAATGCCGTTGGATATGCATCATTGGTAGATTGTGAACAATTCACATGATCATTTGGATGACAAAATTCATACTGACCCTTTTCTTTTCCCATCAGCTCCAATGCAACATTGGCGATAACTTCATTAGCATTCATATTTACAGACGTACCCGCACCGCCCTGGATCATGTCGCTCAAAAACTGACTATCAAATTCTCCATTGATCACTTTATCAGATGCTTCGATAATTTTTTCTGCGATGGCTGGGTCCAATACGCCGAGATCACGGTTAGCCATAGCCGCAGCTTTTTTTACATAGCCCAGTGCCTGTACAAAAAATGGCTCTGCCTTAAGCGGAATGCCTGTAATGTGGAAGTTTTCAAGCGCCCTTTCTGTTTGAACGCCATAGTACGCATCATTTGGGATTTCTTTTTTTCCGAGGAAATCACTTTCGATCCTTGTTGACATAAAACATTGTATTAGTTAATGAATCTGAAAGACAGGTCAGAACAACTAAATACAATCAATTTTGGAATTGGTTCGCGGAGAATGTCTTGTATGCAAACAACAATGAGGCTGCCAGCGGAATCAATAAAATGCCGACTTACATTTAACCGTAAAACGAATTTTCGTTATTTCTTTGAATCGGTTGTAATGATTGTCAGAATATCATCGTCACCATCAAGAGTACTCATTTGACGCATAATTACCGGATAGCGATTGGCAATATATCTTGTAGGAGGTTTAACTGAAAAAACTTTAGGATTAGGCAGGCAGGCAGCAATCATGGCCGCTTCTCTCCTTGTTAAGTTTTTGGCCGGTTTATTAAAATATATCTGCGCGGCTTTTTCGGCGCCAAAAATTCCGTCGCCCATTTCTATCACGTTGAGATAAACATCCATGATGCGGCGTTTGCCCCAAATCTTCTCAATCATAAAAGTGAAGTAAACCTCAAGACCCTTTCTTATGAAACCGCGACCCTGCCACAGAAACACATTCTTCGCCGTCTGCTGGCTGATGGTACTTGCACCACGAACACGATTTGGTTTACGTTTGTTATAAGCCATCGCTTTTTCGATGCTTTTCCAATCGAAGCCGCTGTGATCCGCGAAGAGTTGATCCTCTGAAGAAATTACCGCTAGTTTGAGATTGGGAGAAATATCGTCATAGTTTACATAATCTCTTTTTAAACCATGACCCGTGAATAAGCTTCCGAGCTGAGTGAGTGTAATTGGAGGATCTACCCATTTCAAAATAATGATGTACAGGAACTGGCCTATAAAAAGAATAAGAAAAATTCTTTTCAACAATCTCCACGTCTTCGGTATAAGGCCCTTTGTATTCAAATTATTTCAATAAAGTATTGGATGTTTTACCCACAATTGCCCGCAAGATAATGGAGGAAAAGTAAAAAGTAAAAAATGTGTTTGCTAGAGACAAGGCATTGCCTTGTCTCTACTAGAATCCCTTTCTAGCCTTTTGAACGTTAGTGTCGTTCATGTGGATATATTCGATCTTGTAGAGTTTGCCGTGTTTTTTCCTTGAGTGATAAATACGGTTCATAATAAAACCGACAGCGGCCACGCCGCCTGCGATAGCAATGCTTCCTCCACTGGGAGGTTCATGCAAATATGCGCCGTTTATAAGATTCAACACTATATAACCAAGGCCCGCAACCATGAAGAGTGTACCGTTTTTTACAAAAACAAAGGACTCTTTTTTACCAACATCAATTTTTTGAATATCCTTGTAGTGTACACCTCTTACGTTTGAACCGGCTGTGTCAATAATAGTGGTACCAAATTGAGTGGGCATTACCCGGATGTTGTACATTCTTACAAAAATTGAATCATCCCTTATAGTATCCACCGGGCCGCTAAGTGTATAATCCTGAAATGTAGTAATGGTGATGGGAGAACCGGGCATGAAGGTTTTCACCGTACGATTGTTTCTCTTTTTAACCACAATAAAGTCCGACTGCGCAGAAGCCATCATAGTGCAAAAAGCGAAACTGATAAGTAGGATTATTTTATACATAGTTAAAAGCTAAATTAACATCTTGAGACGATAATAAAATATTTACTTTCCGTAAATAAGATGTTATTAACAACGTACAGACAAGGCATTGTCTTGTCTCTGCATTCCCTAAACAGTTAATGACCCACTTTGTTTGATAAAAACAAAACACTGTACAATAAAGCGATGCCAAAACCGATCAGCAGTGTACCGGAAATTTTGTTGATGATGGAAATGTTGTGTAGTGTAAGGCGTTTGCGCAGTTTACCGGCAAGCAAAACTTTTGCAATATCGGCGGCCATATTAAGTATAAGACAGGTTGAAAAAATAAGGATGCGCTGCTCAAGCGTGTGACTCAAAGAAAACGTGGTGGCATTTACCAGCCAGAACAAAATCACACTTGGGTTGAGGGTATTGATAAAAAAACCTTGTAGGGCGATCTTGAAAAAATCTTTCTTAGTGAAAAGCATTTGGTCTCCCGTAGGACTTTGCTTAACAGTAACTTTTTTGAAGAAAATATAGAACAAACCGAGGCCAATCAAAAAACCACTTCCTCCATAACCAATGGCTTTTTTAAACTCTAGCAATGTGCTAACAACTTCAGAAAAAATATTGCTAAGGAAAACCAACACAAAATCGCTGATCCAAACACCTGCCACAAAACTGAACCCACCTTCTTTTCCGTTATTCAGACTTTGCTTGATAACAGTAAATATCACGGGCCCTACCGACATTGCCAGCACTAAACCTAAAGCCAATCCTTTCACTAGAGCTTCCGTCATGAAATGTGGTAATTTTTGGGTTGAGACGGACAATTATCCGTTTGTACGAAAAATACGTAGAGACAGATGATAATCTGTCTTTACCCGGAGACGGATAATTATCCGTCTGTACGTTGATTTTGTTGAGCAAGAAAATCCTCCCATTCCTTCAACATTTTTCCTTTTAGTACGCGGGGGAATTTATGCTGGCCACCCTCCTTACCCTTCATTTTCATAAACGACATGAAAGCAGACTCCGGCAAAACTGTTACCGTGACTTCTTTCAGGGCGCTTGTTCTTTCTGTCGCGTAGTCGTCGTTGATATCTTTTAGAACAGAATCAATTTTTTCAGCAAGTACCAGAGCATCTGCCTTGTCGTTGCACGCAACGTACCAGTTGTGTGCAAACATGTTGTCGTGCGGCACACCGGCAACAGTAAATTCAGGAATGCAAATGTTTAAATCTTCACTCGCCACCTGAACAGCTTTGGTCATGTTTTCCACACTCAGGTGTTCACCAACAAGACTTAAGAAATGCTTGGTGCGGCCGGTGATCACGATTTCGCAATTTGCTTTGTTTACAAAACGAATCGTGTCGCCTATCAAATAGCGCCATGCGCCGGCGCTGGTACTCAATAATATTGCATAATCCCTGCCCTCTTCCACTTCATGGATCATTAGTACTTCAGGTTTTTCGATCATATTTCCTTCCCCGTCGAAATTCACATCATCAAACGGAACGAACTCCATGAAAATATGTTCGTTGGTCACCAACTTCATTCCTTTTGCACCCGGACCATCCTGGTAAGCAATGAAACCTTCTGATGCGAGATATGTTTCCACATAAGAAATTGGTCGGCCCAGTAATTTCTCAAAACCTTTTTTATATGGTTCAAAAGAAACACCACCGTGAAGGAAGAAAGAAAGATTTGGCCAAATATCATGGATCGTTTTCAGCTGATAACGTTCAATTATTTTTTCAAGACACATTTGGATCCACGCCGGAACGCCGGTCAAATAACCGATATCCCAGTTAGGGGCCTGCTCCACGATTTCCTCAAGTTTCTTGTTCCAGTCTTTTTGCTTGGCGATTTTTTTACCTGGTTTGTAGAAAGGCGTAAACCAAAAAGGCATGCGTTTCGCCGTAATACCACTAAGGTCACCCGCAAAGTAGCCGGTTCCTCGTTGTAAGTCCGTGGTGCCGCCGAGCAAAAGGCCGGCCTTACCAATCGCCTTTACCGGAATTTCTTCATAATTACGCAAAGAAATCACCAGTTTGATCATGGTATTCAGGTTACCACGCAAAAGATCCGGTGTAATGGGAATATACTTGCTGGCAGCTTCTGAAGTACCGGAAGATAAAGCGTAGTACTTTATTTTACCCGGCCAGCAAATGTCTGATTTGCCTTCCAGTGTTTTGTGCCAGTATTCGTTATATATTTTGTTGTAATTGTATGTAGGAACAATTTCCTGGAATTTTTTACCCAGGTGACGACTCAGCAGGATTTCATCAAAACGGTATTGCTGACCAAATTCTGTGAAACGGGCCTTCTTCAAAAGTTTCTTTAACACACGAAGCTGCTCTCTCCTTGGAGACTTGCGCGGTAAATTTAGCGCTTTGGATACCGATTTAGGGAGAGAAATGTCGATCAATGCCATTGAACAAGCAATTCATTTGATGAAATTCAAAATTACGATTTGCAACCAAAAGTAAATTATAAATATTTATTGGTTTTTGGCGTATGGCGAAAGAAAATATTAGAACATTTTTAAGCAAAACCCGCGGTAGATGGATAATTTCCAAAAGATAGGGATGAGCGTTGACCGCTGTCTTTGCGAGAGGAAATATGCTTCGACGTTATACAAAGTTAGTAACCCGGCACTAGCGTTTTAGTTAACTGCAAAGTACGCAAAAGAAGTGGCCAAGCGAATTGTCAGACACTCGCAAGACGCAAAGGAAACGAAGGGTCATTGAATCGCTTCTCCTTTCCTCCTTTGCGTAACCTTCGTACCCTTTGCGGTTTAAAAACTGCTCAAACCACAGCGTGCAACACATCTCCATTCGCAGCCTTCGAGCCGCTGCCTACAATACTGTTGCTGCCGGATGCGTGGACCTTGACACAAATACTTTTTGGAACTTGTTGTAAAAAAGAAATCATGTCTTTGTATGAAACGCCATCCAACGCAATGGCAATAATTACTTCATCATACAGCCAATATTCAAAGTGAATATCCAGTGAATCAAGATCATCGAAGAAGATTTTTCTTGCCGGCGTTTTATAGTTTGCAAGAATGGACACAATTTTCTCTTCGTCATTTTTACCTGCTGCAATTAATGTGTGCAGGGCATCTTTAGACTTCGACTTTACAACACTTGCCAAAGACCTTTTAGCAAAAGACAAAACACCGCTCAACAAAATCGCCACCTTAATAAAAACAATATACCACCATGATGAAGCCGTATTAAAGTGCTTATGCACAAAAATGTTCATCGCCTGGTAAAATATTTTGACATATCGCGCACTGTTTTGATTTGTGCTTTCGCCCTTAAAGTGAATGATTGTACTATCGGCGAAATAAAAATTCTTATAGCCCGCTTTTTGAATGCGATAACTGAGGTCGATGTCTTCGCCATACATAAAAAATGCTTCATCAAATCCGCCGGTTTTATCCAGCACTTCTTTTTTCACCAGCATATAGGCGCCGGACAAAACATCAATTTCATTATTCTCGTGTTCGCTCAAGTGTCCTGCATAGTAGGCGGCAATTTTTTTGGAAGAGGGAAATAAACTGATCAGCCCGCTTAATTTATAAAAAGACGCAGCAGGCGTGGGAAAACCACGTTTTGATTCCGGCAGGAAATTTCCCGAACCGTCGATCATGCGAATGCCCAAAGCACCGCTACCAGCCTGGCTTTCCAGGTAGTCGATGCTTTTGTACAAAGCATCCTCACTTAAAATTGTATCGGGATTCAAAAACAAAATGTATTTGCCTTTGGCAAGAGACAGCGCTCTGTTGTTTGCTTTCGCAAAACCGAGATTCTCATTGTGCCAGATGAATTGAACGTTCTGAAATTTGTTGATAAAAAAATCCCGGCTACCATCGCTGCTTGCGTTATCAAACACAATCACTTCCGCATCCGCCAGCGAAGGCAGGTTATCAATCGCCTTCAGCAATGAATACAGGCATTGCTCGAGGAAGAACTTTACGTTGTAATTGACGATGATAACGGATAAGTGCATAAGCCAAATATAGAATAATTGAATAATTGAATAACTGAATAACTGAATAATTGAGCGTTCCCGATAGTTCGAGTATTCTGTTGTAATGATTTGTGTCCTGACAAACTCCGGACTTATGATCTTTTCAGGCCCTCAGTTATTCAATTATTCAGTTATCAGTTACTTGTATTGCTATCTTTGCCGCATGATAAAACAAACATTACTCGACGCGACGAATGCAGGCGCTGCGGAGTTAAAGCGCTTTTTCAACAGAAAAAACCTGGTTGTTTCCAATAAAGAAGGAGTTAACAATTTGGTTACAGAAGCGGATCACGCTTCTGAAAAGGCGATCATAGAAGTTATCAGAAAAAATTTCCCCGGACATTTTATATTAAGTGAAGAATCAGGAGAAATTATCCAGGATTCGGAATATAAATGGATCATTGATCCGATAGACGGCACTATTAACTTCGCCAACGGATTGCCGCTTTGCTGCGTGAGTATTGGTGTTGAAAAAGATGGTAAAATGATAATGGGTGCGGTGTACAACCCCATCATGAATGAATTTTTCTTTGCTGAAAAAGATAAAGGTGCTTTCTTGAATGACACTCAGATTTTTGTGAGCGAGCAAAGCGAAGTAGAAAAATCATGTTTGGTGACGGGCTTTCCGTACACTTATCTCGACTCGCCGAATGGCCCTTTGCAATGTTTTGAAAGGTTCATAAGAAAAGGAATCGCTGTTCGCCGTCTGGGTTCAGCGGCGATTGATCTTTGCTGGGTGGCTGCCGGTCGTTTCGATGGTTTTTATGAACACAAACTGAACGCATGGGATAGCGCCGCAGGATTTTTAATGGTAGAAGAGGCCGGCGGGAAAGTAACAGATTTCAAAGGCGATTATTATTCTCCGTACCAACCGCATATATTGGCAACAAATCGCGTGATACATGAGGAGTTGAAGGCTTGGGTGAATGGAGAGAGATCTTAGTTTTATAGACCTAATTTTACCACTAAGGCACTGAGGACACTAAGTTTCTAAGGGTCCCCGATAATCCGGTTCTCTTAGTGTGGCTTAGTGCCCTCAGTGCCTCAGTGGTGAAAAAAACTGACCGAATATTTACCTCTTTAAAAACAAAGAGGTATGATCACACAGAAATACATAAACGAAGTTAGTTATGCTATTGTTGGCTGTGCCATAGAAGTGCACGACCACTTAGGCCCGGCTTATTAGAATCGGTATACAAAACTTGCATGATCGATGAATTGATACGCTATGATTTTAATGTAAAGTCAGAAGTCTGGGTTCCGATAAAGTACAAAGAAAAAACACTGGAGTCATCCTTAAAGTTGGATCTGCTTGTAAACGATTTAATAATAGTCGAACTAAAAGCTACCGAGACAATTATTCCGGTTTACAAAGCACAACTTTTATCGTACTTGAGATTGGCTAACAAACCCAAAGGATTGCTTATTAATTTTCATTGTGATAATATTACAAAACAACTTGTACCTCTTGTAACGAAAGAATTTGCCGAACTTCCAAAATACTAAGGGAACTTTGCGCAGTTGCTATGGTAAAACAGTAAAACAAAACAGATGTCAGAACGAACAGAAATATCAACACTTGGAGAATTCGGTCTTATCGACCATCTCACAAAAAATATAGAATTGCAGAATGTTTCGAGCATTGTGGGCGTTGGCGATGACGCAGCAGTGATCGATCATTTTGGAAAACAAACAGTAGTTACTACGGACATGCTGGTAGAAGGCGTGCACTTCGATTTAATGTACACTCCCTTGCGCCACTTGGGTTATAAAAGCATTGTGGTGAATTTGAGTGACATCTATGCAATGAATGCCACACCAACCCAGGCTACCATCAGCATAGCTCTCAGCAATAAATTCAGCGTGGAAGCATTGGATGAATTTTATGAAGGCGTATATGCAGCCTGCACAAAATATGGAGTGGACCTTATCGGTGGCGACACGACAAGTTCACAAAAAGGATTTGTAATCTCTGTAACAGCGCTTGGAGAAATTTCACCCGGCAAATATGTAAAAAGAAGCACCGCACAGCAAGGCGATTTGCTTTGTGTAAGTGGCGACCTTGGCGCAGCCTTCCTAGGCTTGACATTACTTGAAAGAGAAAAGAAAATTTTTCTTGAGAACCCGCAGGTACAGCCCGATCTTGAAGGCGAAAAATATGTGGTGGGCAGAATTTTAAAGCCAGAAGCAAGAAAAGACATTGTAGACTTTTTTGAAAAATCTGCGCTGCAACCAACAGCCATGATGGATGTAAGCGACGGCTTAAGCTCAGAAATATTGCACATCTGCAAGCAAAGCAATTTGGGTTGTGTGCTGTATGAAGACAAAATTCCAATTCATGAAGACACGAGGAACGCAGCATACAAATTCAAACTCGATCCAACCGCGTGTGCATTGAGCGGCGGTGAAGATTATGAACTGGTGTTTACCATTCCACAGGCAGATTATGAGAAACTGATCCTGAATGAACAGATCAGCGTGATCGGCTACATGACAGAGCCAGAAAAAGGCAAAAAGATCATTACCAAAGGCGGCAATACGTTTGACATTACAGCACAAGGCTGGAACGCATTCTCGTAAGGGCGAATGCAATTCGCCCTTAGCGACCATACATTATCAGAAAGCCGGCCAATCCGCCGGCTTTCGCATTTCCCGCACAATAAAATCCATTTCAAAGCAATATCAAAACCACTTTTACGTATTTTACACACCCAAATAACTCCTAAAACTGAGCTGTACACCGATATGAAAATGGTCAAGCAGAAAAAAAATATTTATTCTTTCGGCGTTCTTGTTGCAGCGATGTTGATGATTATTGGTTGTGCGTCATCGAAGAAAAAATTCAATCCTGATAAAAAATACTCTCCTCAGCAATTAAGGAGTGACTACACGCTGTTTAGAAAAATTCTCGAGGAATCTCACCCTGGATTGTATTGGTACACGCCCAAAGATTCGATGAACCGCTACTTCGACACTGGCTATGCCCGCATAACAGATTCCATGACGGAGCCACAGTTCAGAGCTTTATTGAGCTATGTAATTGCCAGGATCAACTGCGGCCATACCACCACAAAAAATTCGAAGGCATTCAACAGATATCTTGATACTGTAAGACTTCCATTGTTTCCGCTTGGTGTTAAATTTTTAAAAGACACCGCTGTTATTACGGCGAACATCAACGGCCGTGATTCAACTTTAAAGCCGGGAATGGTGATCAACAGCATTAATAATGTGCCCATAAATACGGTTCGGGATAGCCTGATGCAATATGTTTCTGCTGATGGTTACAACAGCACACACAAGCGCCAGTCAATAAGTAACGGATTTGCGTTTGGCGCATACTATAAAACGGCTTTTGGGCAAACATCAAATTTTTCCATTGGTTTTACTGACAATACAAATAATGCAGGATTTTCAACGATAAAATTGTACAAAGCAGTAAGAGATTCCACCTTCAAACGGCAAATGGCCTTCCTACCAAAGCCATCAAGAAAAGAAAGACGCAGACTCGATCTCAGCAACGAAAGGGTTTTAACAATCGATACCGCGCATCAAACTGCATTTTTGGAGATCAATACTTTTTCCGCAGGCAACCGGCTAAAGCATTTCATCCGGAAAAGCTTCAGTGAAATGAAACAACAGGGCGTGAAACACCTGATCATTGACGTTAGAAACAATGGTGGCGGCGATGTTTCCAATTCAACGTTACTCACAAAATTCATCGTTGACAAAAAATTCAAACTCGCCGACTCATTGTATGCTATAAAAAAGACCAGCACTTATGGTCGTTATATTAGCAACAGCTTTGTGGTTTGGCCATTTATGACGTTTACCACGAGAAAACGCAAAGACGGTTTGTATCATTTTGGCTTTTACGAGCGCCATTACTTCAAGCCGCATAAGCACAACCATTTCGATGGCGATGTATATATATTAACAGGCGGCAATTCGTTTTCAGCTACAACCTTATTTGCCGGTGTCATAAAATCTCAAAAAAATGTTTTGATAGTAGGCGAAGAAACAGGTGGCGGTCAGTATGGCAACTGTGCCTGGTTCATTCCCGATGTTACTTTGC
>Ga0318567_10001073_pt1 | contig 11006 bp, 9 predicted proteins | sample GRESIP088b5f20_FD_203691 | JGI IMG/M metagenome (GOLD analysis project Ga0318567, IMG submission 203691) | Tropical soil microbial communities from Luquillo Experimental Forest, Puerto Rico - GRE.SIPMG.088b5f20 | ecosystem: Environmental > Terrestrial > Soil > Tropical forest > Bulk soil...
ACGCGCCAATTCGGTCGGCCCTTGCCGGTGCCAAGCAAATCGGACAGGTCCGCTCCACGTGGTGGCGCCGCACGTGGATCCCGCAAGCGCGCGATCACGGCGATCGCGAGCAGCGCGACCGTCCCGCTGAGGGCCGCTATGAGGAAAACCAGCGCTGCCCGGCCGCTGCCGCCCTCCCTATGCACGGCGTGCTCTTGGGCCGGCAGGTACCCGCGAAGGGCAGCGGCAACGAAGATCATCAGGACGATCAGGGCAACAACGCGCCCCGTCGGCTTGTCGATTCCGGGCTTTATACCGGGCATGCGCACACCACTCGACCGGTTGCCTGCCGCCGTTGCGGCACTGGCTTTCTTCATACTGGCACGTCAGGCGGCCATTTCGCCAGGAACGCGCCCGCACTCCAGTTGTCCACAGTTGCGGCTTCATCCACAGGCCGCGAATGTTGCCATCCCGGCGCGCCGAATCTGACGGGGGTGGTTCATAGCGTCGTGGCATGGGTTCGTGCGTCAGTGCTGAGGAAGCGCGAGAGCGGATCGGTGCTGCTCTCGATGCGATCGATGCTGCGCACGCCGTCCTGCGCGACACCGACTCCGATGTGGTCGGCAACAATTTCCGCGTTGACGTGGCTGAGCGGTTGGAGACGCAGGACCGCGCCAACCGCGGCTTGATGTATCGGTTCTTCGGCGAGATCGTTGACCCGCCCGACGGCAGCGAGGGCACACCAGCCGTGCGAGAAATGCTGTCGGCGCGGCTGCGAATCACCCGCGGGGAGATCGTTCGCCGGTTCAAACTCGCGGCCCGGATCCGGCCGCGACGCTCGCTGACCGGTCCCCCGCTGCAGCCGGAGCTGCCGGAGTTGGCGGCCGCGGTGGCAGCTGGCGCGGTCGGCGAGGATCACATCCGCGCCGTCTGCCGAGCGGTCGACGTCCTGCCCGCCTGCGTTGCGCCGGCCGATGTAGCCGAAGCCGAGCGCACGCTGGTGCACCACGCGACCAAACTCGACGCCGGTGTCGTCATCAAGCTGGGCCAACGCATCGCCGACTACCTGAATCCCGACGGCCTTTTCAGCGACGAGGACCGGGCGCGCCGCCGGGGTCTAAGTCTGGGCCCGCAGGGCGCCGATGGCATGTCGCGGCTGTCGGGGCTGCTGGACCCCGAGGCCCGCGCGTACTTCGAAGCCATCGAAGCCGCCGTGCGGCCCGGCCGTCACCAACCCGATAGCGCCGAGCCCCAAGAGCGCGACCAGCGCTCCCCGGCACAGCGCTGCCATGACGCGCTCAAACTCGGCCTCGAAACCGCCATTTCCTCCGGAAAGCTCGGAATGCACCGCGGTCATCCCGTCACCGTCATCGCGACCACCACACTGGCCGACCTCAACCAGGCCGCACACGCCGTGGTTGACCCGTCAATCCCGATGCCCGCGCCCGCGACGACCGGGGGCGGCTCCAGGCTGCCGATGCGGGACTTGATTTGCATGGCCAGCACAGCAATCCACTACCTGGCCGTGTTCGACGACCACACCGAACGGCCCCTGTATCTGGGCCGCCAAAAACGCCTTGCCACCGCCGACCAGCGACTCATCTGCTACGCCCGCGACCGGGGTTGCACCCGCCCCAACTGCCTCGAATCGGGCTATCGCTGCGAGGTGCACCACTCGCCGGACTGGGCGCAAGGTGGCCGCACCGATGCCGACAAGCTGTTTTTCGCCTGCGGTTGCGACCACGGCGGGGCGAGCCGGGGCGAATGGCACACCGTGGTCACCGACAACGGGCGACTCGGCTGGACAGACGGCAACGGCCCGCCCCAAATCAACCACGCCCACCACCCCGAAGAACTGCTGCGCGGAGATCCCGACCCACCCGATGAAAACGAGGGTTGAGCAGGAGAGACGGGTGACCGTTGGGACGCCGCATTTGATCGGTTGTCCTTGCGGAGGTTTCCACTGCGAATCCGCCGGGTAGCCGACCGGGGTCCAAATCACTCAAACATTTGGAGAATCCAATATGGACAAAAGTCCCCAAAAGAGTGCACGGCGCCACCCCTTAGCGGCGATCGGTGCCGGTGTTGCTGTGCTGGCAGTTAGCGGAGCAATCGGCGCCGCAGGGATCGCCCCGGCTGCTGCATCCAACGATGCGACCGCGGCAAATGGGCTCGGACCGAGCTTCATCCCTGCCGATCCACCGCCACCTGCGCCGCCTGGGCCACCTGGTGCGCCTGGTGCACCAAGCGCACCAGCCGTGATGGAGCCAGTGGGCCAACCAGGCCCATTTGGCGCACCGGGCGTAGAGGGCGCACCAAGCGTTCCAGGTACACCGAGTGCCCCAGGCGCCCCTGAAGCACCACCAGTTCCGGGTGCACCAGGAATCCCTGGCTCACCAGGAGCCCCTAGCGCACCGGGCGTTCCCGGCGCACCGGACTCAGTGGGTACACCCGGCGTTCAAGCCGCACCGGGCTCAGTCAACACACCGGGCATTCAAACCGGACCGGGCTCCGTGACCACACCAGGTGTTGAAGGCTCGCCGGGCTCAGTCAACACACCGGCCATTCAAACCGGACCAGGCTCCGTGACCACACCAGGTGTTGAAGGCTCGCCGGGCTCTGTCAACACACCGAGCGTTCAAACGGGACCGGGCTCCGTGACCACACCGGGCGTTCAAACCGGACCGGGCTCAGTCAATACACCAGGTGTTGAAGGCGCACCGGGCCCTGTCAACACGCCGGGCGTTCAAACCGGACCGGGCTCTGTCAACACACCGGGCGTTCAAGGCACACCCGGGTCAGTGAGCACCCCGGGTGCCCCAGGCGCACCGGGACACTAACCCGACCTTCACTCCCAAGCTGTGATTGGGGAAGCCGAGTTGCTTCCCCAATCACGGCTGCCCCGACCATGGGAGACTCGATGTGTGCCGCCCTACCGTGACCTGGCCGCGTACAACGATCGAGCACCCGAATATGACCGCGGTTGGCGTGGCCGGCTGCACCATGAGATTGCCGATCGCACGGCAACTCTCGCCGCGATGACCGTCCCGTCTCCCGGCCGGGTACTCGACGTGGGTTGCGGGACAGGTTATCTGCTACGCACCCTGGCCAGCCGTTACCCGGACGCCCAGCGGCTTTGCGGTATCGACGCCGCGCCCCAAATGATCTCGACTGCAAGCGCTTGCACCCGGGACGATCGGTTGAGCTTCGCTGTCGGGGTGGCCGAAAAGCTCGGCTACCCCGACGGCACTTTCGACCTCATCGTCAGCACGACATCATTCGATCACTGGCCCGATCAGCAAGCCGGACTGGTCGAATGTGCCCGGGTGTTGCGCCCCGGCGGTCACTTGGTGCTCGTCGACCAATTCTCGTCGTGGCTGCTGCCAACCTTGGCCACCGGCCGTCGGGGCAAGGCCCGCACCAAGGGGCGCGCCACCAATCTTGTCCTGCGCGCGGGATTCATTTCCCCGCAATGGCATAGCGTCTACGCCCTGATTATCAACGCCGTTACCGCGACCAAGCCGGCTTAGCCCAGGGTGAACGGCCGGAAACTTCCGTCGAGCACCTGCAGATGACCGATCGTGCGCCCGGTGACCACGCCCGGGTCGACCAACGCCAATTCCACTGCCGCCTGCGCGAATTCATCCGCCGGAGCGGTTTCCACGAATTCTCGCGCATAGTAAGCCAGGCCCGGCGTAAGGATCGGTTTCGACGGCGATAGAGCGTTCACTGCGATGTTGTGGTCGGCAAGATCGAACGCCGCGCACTGGGTGAGATGTTCGAGCGCCGCCTTGGATCCGCCGTAACCGGGCAGCACTCCGCCGCTGCGGTCCGGATAGGGCCCGTCGCCGGGCATCCGGGATGCGACCGAGGTGATGTTGATGATCGAGCCGCCACCCGCGTCGATCATGTCGGGGCAGACCATTTGCATCAGCTCGTACGACGCGAACACCGCGATGTCGAAGTGCCGGCGAAACGCGTGCAACGGCGTGCTGACGAAGCCCGGCCAGCCGGGTTTGCCACCGCCCGGGGCGGTCTTGGCCGGCTTGGCGCGCGGCTCGGCGCCGGGCACCGGCGGGCGGCCGGGCGCGGTGAAGGCCGCGTTGTTCACCAGAAGCGTGATGGGGCCCAGCGCATCTCGCGCCTCGCCCACCAATCGGGCGATATCGTCGCGGTCGGTCAGGTCGGCCCGGATCGCCACGGCGCGCCCGCCCGCCGCCTCGATCTCGGCGACCGTCGCGCCAATGGTTCCGGGCAACCGGTCGTCCCATACCTGTTCGGTACGCCCGACGACGGCCACCGCCGCACCCTCGGCCGCGAGGGCCAGCGCGATCGCCCGGCCCAAGCCGCGGCTGCCGCCGGTGACGAGCGCGGCCCGTCCCGCCAATCGCCGCGTCATCCCGTCACCCCGTGCACGACGATGGCGGTGGTTTGCTCCACCCAGCTGTCATCCAGCTTCTCGTCCGGGCGCAGCAACATCCGCAGCATCGTCGCCCCTCCCATCAACTCGATCAACCGGTCCGGGTCCACATCGGGGTGCGCCTCACCCCGGTCGATGGCCTCGCGCAGCCGCACCCGCACCGCCGCGAACACGTCGGCGAAGCGCGACATTACCCGGGCGTTGAGGGCGGGATCGGCCGTCATGTCGGCCACCAGGCCGGGCAATGCGGCGCGCACCACCGGGGTGGTGAACACGTCGCGGGTGGCCTCGATCATCATCCGTACATCGGCGGCGATGTCGCCGGCCGGAGCCTCCAGCGCGGTGGGCGCCGTCGGGAACGCCGCCTCGTGCACCAGTTCGGCCTTGCTCGACCACCGGCGGTACAGCGCAGATTTCGTGGTTCCGGCGCGCTCGGCGACCGCAGCCAGGCTGAGGTTCGAATAACCGATTTCCACAAGAAGTTCCGCGGTCGCCGACAGAATCGCCGAGTCGATGCGCGGGTCCCGGGGGCGCCCGGCGCCCGGCGGCTTGTCAAGGGCGGATGGTTCTGCTTTCATAACGCTACCTACCGTATCGTAATTGCCTCGACGAAGGGGGCACCTGTGGCCACTGAACCCGTTCTCGACAAAGTCGAGCGACTTCGGCGCTCCAGCCGCGACGTCAGCACGCTGCCCGCTGTGATGTCGCAATGGCTGTCAACGGTCCTCCCGGACGGGGCAATACCGCAGGTCACCGTCGAGAGTGGCGTGGACTCGACGGGCATGTCGTCGGAAACCATCATCCTGACCGCCCGCTGGCAGCAGGACGGGAAGCCGATCCCGGAAGAGATCGAGCAAAAGCTGGTGGCCCGGGTGGCACCGACCGCCGAGGACGTCCAGGTCTTCCCCACGTACCGACTCGACCACCAATTCGAAGTGATACGGATGGTCGGCGAGCTGACCGACGTCCCCGTCCCGCGCGTGCGCTGGCTCGAGACCACCGGCGACGTCCTCGGAACACCCTTCTTTCTGATGGACCACGTGGACGGAGTGGTCCCGCCCGACGTCATGCCCTACACATTTGGCGGCAACTGGTTCGCCGACGCCCCCGCCGAACGTCAGCGCGAACTGCAGGACGCCACCGTAGGAGTTCTGGCCACGCTGCACTCAATCCCCAACGCGGAGAAGACGTTCGCCTTCCTGTCCGAAGGCCGCGACGGCGACACCGCGCTGCGCAGGCACTTCAACTGGGTCCGGTCGTGGTACGACTTCGCGGTGCCCGACATCGGCCGATCACCGCTGCTGGAGCGGACTTTCGCATGGCTGGAGGACAACTGGCCGGAAGAAGTGGCCGCACGTGAGCCCGTGCTGCTGTGGGGCGACGCGCGGGTTGGCAACGTGTTGTACCGGGACTTTCGGCCGGTGGCGGTGCTGGACTGGGAAATGGTGACGCTGGGGCCGCGGGAGCTCGACGTAGCATGGATGATCTACGCGCACATGGTTTTTCAAGAGCTCGCCGGTCTCGCGACGCTGCCGGGCCTGCCCGACGTGATGCGCGAGGACGACGTCCGCGCCACCTACCAACGACTCACCGGTGTCGAAGTGGGCGACCTGCACTGGTTTTACGCCTACTCCGGGGTGATGTGGGCCTGCGTGTTCATGCGCACCGGCGCCCGCCGGGTGCACTTCGGAGAAACCGAGAAGCCCGACGATGTCGAATCGCTGTTCTACCACGCCGGATTGATGAAACGCCTTATCGGAGAGGAAAGTTAATGCTCGGACCCCTCGACGAGTTCCCGGTACACCAGGTTCCCCAACCGATCGCGTGGCCGGGTTCCTCGGACCGCAACTTCTACGACCGCTCCTACTTCAACGCCCACGACCGCACCGGCGACATCTTCCTAATCAGCGGCATCGGCTATTACCCCAATCTGGGGGTGAAGGACGCGTTCGTGCTCATCAGGCGCGGGGATACCCAGACCGCGGTGCACCTGTCCGACGCCATCGACCAGGACCGGCTCAATCAGAACGTCAACGGCTACCGGATCGAAGTCAGCGAACCGCTGCGCAAGCTGCGGCTGATCCTCGACGAAACCGAGGGCATCGCAGCCGATCTCACCTGGGAGGGCCTGTTCGACGTCGTCCAGGAACAGCCGCATATCCTGCGGTCCGGCAACCGGGTGACGCTGGACGCCCAACGGTTCGCGCAGCTCGGAACCTGGAGTGGGCGCATCGCCGTCGACGGGGAGGAGATCGCCGTCGACCCCGCGACCTGGCTCGGCAGCCGCGACCGGTCCTGGGGCATCCGCCCAATCGGCGAACCCGAGCCCGCGGGCCGGCCCGCCGACCCGCCATTCGAGGGCATGTGGTGGCTGTACGTGCCGATGGCGTTCGACGACTTCGCCGTCGTGCTGATCATCCAGGAGCAGCCCAACGGTTTTCGCTCGCTCAACGACTGCACCCGTATTTGGCGTGACGGCCGCGTCGAGCAGCTGGGCTGGCCGCGGGTCAAGATCCACTACCGTTCCGGCACCCGAATCCCGACCGGCGCCACCATCGAGGCGACCACCCTCGATGGCACCCCGGTTCACTTCGACCTGGAGTCGAAGCTGCCGGTCCCCATCCACGTCGGCGGCGGCTACGGCGGCGATTCGGACTGGCTGCACGGCATGTGGAAGGGCGAAAAGTTCGTCGAACGGCTGACTTACGACATGACCGACCCGGCGATCATCGCGCGGTCCGGCTTCGGCGTGATCGACCACGTCGGCCGCGCGGTGTGCCGGGACGGCGACGGCGAACCGGTCGAGGGCTGGGGCCTCTACGAGCATGGCGCGCTGGGCCGCCACGACCCGTCCGGCTTCGCGGACTGGTTAACCGTCGCGCCCTGACTCCTCGAATGTCGACTTGTTGGGTCATTTCGAGCCCATCGCCCGCAACAAGTCGACGTTGGGCACCTAGCGGTGAGCCCGTGCAACCACGCTAAAGAAACGGGCAATCGAAGTTTTCCCTACGAAATCCTCAAAATACGGTTGACTAGAGCGCGTGCCAAAGCCGCCGCGGATGGTCGACGTTGTCGTGGTCGGAGCCGGCTTTGCCGGGCTGGCCGCCGCGCGCGAGCTGACGCGACAAGGCCATGACGTGCTGGTTTTCGAGGGCCGTGACCGGGTTGGCGGCCGCTCTTTCACCGGCAGCGTCGCGGGGTTGCCCGCCGATCTGGGCGGCACTTTCGTCGGTCCCACCCAAGACGCCGTTCTGGCGCTGGCGGCCGAGCTTCAGATCCCGACCACGCCGACCCACCACGTCGGCAAGAACGTCATCCACTGGCGTGGGTGGGTGCGTTCCTACCAAGGCACCATCCCCAAGCTGTCGCTGACCGGACTGCTCGACATCGGCCGGTTGCGTTGGCAATTCGACAGGATCGCCCGCGGCATCCCGCTGGGGGCCCCCTGGGACGCGCGCCGCGCGCGCGAGCTGGACGGCATGTCCCTCGGCGACTGGTTGCGCTCGGTGCGCGCCAGCGCCTCGTCGCGCGACCTGCTGGCCATCGTGGCCCGGGTGACCTGGGGGTGCGAGCCCAACGACGTGTCGATGCTGCACGCCGCCCGCTACACACACGCCGCCGGCGGCCTGGACCGGCTGCTCGACGTCGAGAACGGCGCCCAGCAGGACCGCTTCCCGGGCGGCACTCAGCAGATCGCCGAGGCGGCGGCCGCCGAACTGGGTTCACGTGTGCTGCTCAACGCGCCGGTCCGCCGCATCGAGCGGCACGGGGCCGGGGTCACGGTCACAAGCGCCGTCGGCCATGCCGAGGCCGGCTTCGTCATCGTCGCGATCCCGCCGGCCCATCGCGCTTCGATCGAGTTCTCTCCCCCGCTGCCCGCCGAGTACGAGCAGCTCGCCAAGCATTGGCCGCAGGGCCGGCTGAGCAAGGCCTACGCGGCCTACGAGACGCCGTTCTGGCGGGCCGCCGGGTTCTCCGGGCAGGCGCTGTCCGACAAGGGCCCGGTGTTCATTACTTTCGATGTCAGCCCGCACGCCGACGGCCCCGGCATCCTGATGGGCTTCGTCGACGCCCGCGCGTTCGACTCGCTTCCCACCGAGCAGCGCCGCCGCGACACGTTGCGCTGCTTCGCGTCGCTATTCGGCGACGAAGCGCTCAAACCTCTTGACTATGTCGACCAGCGTTGGGGCGCAGAGGATTTCGCGCCCGGCGGTCCGACCGCGGCGGTACCACCGGGCTCGTGGACACGATTCGGCCCGTGGTTGCGCGAGCCGGTCGGGCCGATTCACTGGGCCGGCACCGAGACCGCCGACGAATGGACCGGATTTCTCGACGGCGCCGTCAGGTCCGGTCAGCGGGCGGCCGCCGAGATCGCCGCCTTGCTATGAGCTGATCCGGCGCACCCGCACGTCGTGGGTCACCGATTGGACGAGTGCCCGCAGGTGCCGGTTTACCTCGCGCGGCTGTTCCAGCATCGAGCAGTGGCCACCGGGCAGCTCGACCAGACCGACGACGTTGGGCGCGGTGTGCGCGATCCTGCGGGCCTGGCTGATCGGAGTCAGCCGATCGCGTTCGCTGCCGATGACCAGGGTCGGCACGGTCAGGCCATCCAGCTCCAGATACCGCGACCCCAGCGCATCGACGAGCATCTTCGCGCAACCCCCGCGCGCAGCGGGTGATGTCTGTGCGAACAGCTCGTACACGACCCGTGCCGCGCTCGGGTCGGCGTCCCTTCCGACCGCCAGCATCGCCACCAGATAGCGGCTCGGGATCCGGACGGCGGCCGGGAGCGGAAACCCGCCGAACGCGTTGATCAGGCCGCGCGCGGCCAACATGCGCGCGGGCGACAACTCGCGCGGCACCGAGAACAGCTTCACCTCGCGCACCAAATCCCCAGTGGTGGTGTTGATCAGCGCCACGGCGTCAGCTCGCCGGCGGACCTTGTCGCGGCAGTGCGCCGACCACGCGGCGATGGTGATGCCGCCCATCGAGTGCCCGGCGAGCACCGCCCGCTCGCGCGGTGCCAATGTCGCCTCGAGAACCGAATCAAGATCGGCCGCAAGATGTTCGAGACTGTAGCCGCCGCGCCGCGGGACGCCGCTTCGCCCATGGCCCCGATGGTCGAACGCGATCACTCGGTAATCCGTGGCCAGGTCCGCGATCTGGTGCGCCCACGCGCGGATCGCGCAGGTGATGCCGTGGGTCAGCACAATCGGATAGCCGCGGGGTGGCCCGTACACCTCCGTGTGCAAAGGTGTTCCGTCGGCCGCGCGAACGGTCAGGGTGCGGCTTGGCGGTAGAACGTCGGGGATCTGCTCGGTAATGCGAGTCAATGTTGCAGCACTCATCGCCACTCCCCCTCGAACACGACCACGTCGCCGCACTCCGGATGCACGCGAGTTTAACCCGCAATCAATGACGAACGGGCGAGATTCGCCCAACACGCGCCCGCGAATTTCAGCACGATTGTGCAACAACTCGGAGTCGAAGCCCGGGCCGCGCAGGACGCGATATGAGAGGCTGACAGCCGTGTCCCCGATGTCCCGTCGGGAGTTTTTCGCGGCGACGACGTGCGTGGTCGGCGGCGGGCTGGCGGCCGCCTGCAGGTCGCCCCACCGGCCGCCTCCGGACGCCAAGTCGGTGCTCGTCGTCGGCGCCGGGATGGCGGGCCTGTCCGCCGCGCGGAGCCTGGCCGACGCCGGGTGGCCGGTGCGCGTCATCGAAGCCCGCGACCGCATCGGCGGCCGGGTGTACACCAGCCGCGACTGGGGCGTGCCGCTTGAGATGGGTGCGTCCTGGATAAGCGGCACGCTGGACAATCCGCTGATGGAGCTGGCGCGGAAGGCGCAGGCACAGCTCATTCCGACCGACTATTACGGGTGGGCGAAGCTTGCGGTCGATCCCCAACTTCAGCCGCTGGACTACAACCCGGGAACCTGGCGCAAGTTCGTGGAACGGGCTCGTGACCAGGTCGACAGCGGGAGCCTCGGCGCGGCCGTCGACGCCGCGGCGACCGACGAAGAGCTATCCGCTTCCGACCGTGCCCAGTTGGCGTTTTATCTCACCACCGAGATCGCCAACGAATACGCCGCCGACGCGAATCAGCTGTCCGCCACGACCTTTGACGACGGGGAATACGCCGCCGGCGATCAGGATGTCGTCGCGAACGGCTACGACGCCTTGCCGCGGCTGGTCGCCAATGGGCTTGAGATCGTGCTGAACACGCCGGTAACCGCGATCGCGCAACGTGACAACTCCGTCGTTGTGCAGGCCGGAAACCGCTCGTTCGCGGGATCCGCCGCAATCGTCACCGTGCCCCTCGGCGTGCTGAAATCCGGTGCCATCACCTTCGACCCTCCGCTGCCTGACGGACACACCCATGCTGTGAATGCGCTGGGATTCGGCGTGTTGTCCAAGAGCTACTTCCGCTTCAACCGGCGAACCTGGGACGTAGAGAACGCTTTTTACCAATTCCTCGGCACCGGGCCGGGTCTGTGGGCGCAGTGGTTCACCTTACCGAGCGCCGCGGGCCCAATCGTGTTGGCATTCAACGCAGGTGAGCAAGGCCGGTCGGTGGAGTCGTCCTCTCCCAAGGATCTGATGACCA
>Ga0318567_10001076_pt1 | contig 11004 bp, 12 predicted proteins | sample GRESIP088b5f20_FD_203691 | JGI IMG/M metagenome (GOLD analysis project Ga0318567, IMG submission 203691) | Tropical soil microbial communities from Luquillo Experimental Forest, Puerto Rico - GRE.SIPMG.088b5f20 | ecosystem: Environmental > Terrestrial > Soil > Tropical forest > Bulk soil...
TTTTTCTTTTCAAAATTCTTTTCCAGTGCCTCAGTCAGATCAACACCAGTTTGATTGGCGAGGCAAATGAGCACCCACAACACGTCGGCCATTTCGTCGGCAATATTCTTGTTCTTATCACTTTCCTTAAAAGATTGTTCCCCATATGTTCTTACCATCAAGCGGGAGAGTTCGCCCACTTCTTCCATCAATATGCCGAGGTTGGTAAGTTCATTAAAATATCTCACGCCTACTGTTTTGATCCAGTTGTCTACTTGGGTTTGCGCTTCTTGTACTGTCATGCTTTAATCAGGAATTTGAAGTTAGAAATTAGGAATTTGAGCTAGTTTAAAATTGAAAGTTGAAAGTTGAAAATGCTTTGTGTGTTACATTATTGAAAGTAAGACAGGCATGGTTTAGACCCCATTTTCAACTTTCAATTTTCAATTACTCTTTATTCTTGCTATCAATAAAAATAGTAACCGGTCCATCATTCACCAGCGCCACCTGCATGTCTGCGCCGAATTCACCGGTGCCAATGGTTTTGCCGAGATCTTTCTCAAGTTGCGCAATCATTTTTTCATACAATGGAATGGCAATGTCGGGTTTGCTGGCTTTAATGTAAGAAGGGCGATTGCCTTTCTTTGTTGAAGCATGTAAAGTAAACTGGCTCACGAGCAATATATCGCCGCTTAAATCTTTCACAGATACGTTCATCACTCCCTGGTCATCATTAAAAATGCGTAGCTGCGTTAGTTTCCCGCTCAGCCATTCTATATCTTCCTGCGCATCTGCATCTTCAATTCCCAACAGGATGAGCAAACCCTGACTGATAGCAGATTTTTCCCTTCCTTCGATACTTACACTTGCTTTCGAAACTCTTTGAACTATTGCTCTCATAAATAACAGATTGTATGTAAATTTATACAGATCAAAAGTAGTGAGATGATAGATATTACACAGGAAATTAAATTTAAAACCGCACGAAGCGGGGGAAAAGGCGGACAGAATGTAAATAAGGTGGAAACAATGGTGGAAGGATATTTTCACGTAAACAATTCTGCACTGCTTACGGACGATCAAAAACAATTGGTTAACCTGAAGCTGGCGAACAAAATAACTGCTGAAGGGTTTTTACAAACTAAATCGCAAACCCACAGGAGCCAGTTACAAAATAAGGCTGCGGTTATAAAAAAGCTGCATCAAATGATTGTGGAGGCTTTTAAGAAGGAGAAGAAAAGAGTAGCCACAAAACCCTCAAAGGCATCAAAGGAAAAACGCGTTGAAAACAAAAAGAAAACAAGCCAGGTAAAGAGCGGAAGAAAGAAGATATCATTATCTGATTTTTAAAACTGCCTTAAATGAAAATTTTTATTAGTGCTGCCGTCGCAATTGTCGCATTGCTTTTTGCAAGCTGCCAACAGGAGTTGAAAAGCAATGCATCTGGCGGAGATTCCACACAGTTGCCCACTTATAATTTTGTTTTAAGTTTCAAAGCAAAGGTTGATAATGCGGACCTGGTATTTAATCAAACTTACCAAAACACTTTTGGCGAGTCCTATAACATCACAACTTTCAAATACTATATCGGAGATATTCAATTGTTGAATAGCAGTTCCGGCAAAACGTACAATGTAAGCAATAAAACTTTTTATCTCGTGGATGCGGGCGACTCCGCCGCTTCCAATATCACACTAAAAGCTCCGGTTGGAACTTATGATATGATCAATTTTACACTCGGAGTTGATAGTATCTATAACGTGAGTGGTGCGCAATCAGGCGCTTTGGATCCCACCAAGGGTATGTTCTGGACATGGAACACGGGATACATTATGGCAAAAATGGAAGGCTCATCACCATTATCAGATTTGCCTGATAACAGAATTCAATTTCACATCGGTGGATTTAAAACAGGCGAAAGCGTTATAAGAAATGTTAGTCTTTCGTTGCCAGACGGCAGAGCGCTGTCGATATCATCGCAAGGTGATAGCAAAATGGTGATTAATGCCGATGCGAATAAATGGTTTTACAACCCGCACGATATTCGCATTGCAGATACTGCAGTGTGCATGACGCCGGGAACGCTGGCAACGAATATTGCCGACAATTACGCTAAGATGTTTACTGTTGTTTCAGTTACCAATTAATTCTGCTGAATGCGATTGACTGCAGTCATAGTAATCTTTATATTGGCGGGTGTTGCTACTACCTGGGTGATCAGTTGTAAGAAATCAGGAGAGAGTGGCAGTCAGACCACCCCTTTGCAAGTGCAGATTCCTGCGGGATTTCCTGCACCTAAATACGATTTTACCAACAATCCGGTTACTAAAGAAGGTTTTGAATTGGGAAGACGTTTGTTTTACGATGGCATACTTTCAAAAGATGGCAATTTTCCCTGTGCCTCATGCCACCAGCAGTTTGCGGCATTCTCCACATTCGATCACAGTCTAAGTCATGGCTTTAATAACCAGTTTACCATGAGAAATGCGCCGGGTCTTTTTAATATGATCTGGCTGGATCAATATCAATGGGATGGTGGTATAAATAATTTGGAAGTGCAGCCGCTTGCGCCCATCACTGCGCCAAATGAAATGGCGGAAGACATTGGTAATGTAGTGAAGAAATTACAGGCAGATAAAAATTATCCTTCTATGTTTAAAGCAGCCTTCGGTTCTGACCAGGTTACCAGTCAGAACATGTTGAAGGCGCTCACACAATTTGTTGCAATGCTGGTTTCTGCTAACTCAAAATATGATAAGGTCAAAAGAGGTGAAGCACAGTTTACTGTTTCTGAGCAGGCGGGTTATCAAAGCTTCCAACAGAAATGCGCCGCCTGCCACCAGGAACCTTTGTTTACAGACCTGAGTTATAGAAACGATGGTTTTTCAATAAATACTTCTCTCCATGACATTGGCAGGATGCGCATTACCGGTAAAAATGAAGATTCGCTAAAGTTCAAGGTCCCAAGTTTAAGGAATGTTGCGCTTACCGAACCCTACACTCACGATGGTCGCATACTGTCTATCGGTCAAATGATTGATCATTATACAACGGGTATCATAAACAGCCCAACTTTGGATCCCTTATTGAAAAATGGTATACAGATTGGCTACGCCGAAAAATATAACCTCATCGACTTCCTTAAAACACTGTCCGATTCTTCCTTCATCCAGGACACGCGGTTCTCCCCACCGCAGCAATAAAAAAGATAAAGTTTTACCAACCAGGTTCAATGGTGTTTAATCTGCCGAGTTTGAAAACTAGAGTACAGGACGAATTTAAAGGGATCCAAAAAAACTGCTAGGAAAGGTTTAATGATCAATGGTTTAGTGCACCCCTTGTAAACAAAGTTCTATCTAATTGATATTGAACACCACGGTGTTAAAACGTTTTTTTATACGTAGTTCTACGCATTATTAGGGCGCACAAGTACTGTATTTTTTCATCTATCCTTGTACTACATTTTTTCAATCACTGCACTCTTTGCTTTTTTATTTTTAGGCTGTAGCAAAGATGTGCAGGAGAAAGAAATAACCGTTGACCGTAGCAATGTTACCAAGCATATCATTCCGGTGAAACTCGCAAATTCATACACGCTCAAATTCAGGACGGTGTATGATAAATATAGTAAGTCAACTCAACAGGGCGCACTGAAAGAAGCAAGTATTGGAACGTCTGCCAGCTCAGGATGTTCGCTTAATCTGCCTATTGCGGAATCTTTTAACAGAGATGTAATTGCACTGCTGTTAAATCAAAAAGATGCAACAGGTGGTGTTGCAGCAGGTATCCGGATGTATTATGGCATCAATGAAAATAACGAAGTTTGCCTTGTGTTAACACCTTATGATAATAATGGCAAAGACATCATTAATAACTTATCGACATCTGCACCGGTGGCGATCAAAATACCAGGCATTAGCACAGCAGCGGCTCAAACCACAGCTACACCAGATGACGGCACCGTGATTGAAAGAGGACAGCGTTGTCCTACTGTTTGTGATTTAACAAGTCCGTTGATGTTACCATAGAACTCGCAACACATGAGAAGAACACTCTTTTTGTTTATACAAAGCAACTCGATATTACTACCGCTTATTCCGGGCCTGCTGCGCTTTCCTTATATAGAGAAGAGCTACAGGCCCTTTATTGTACTCCTGTTGATCGGATTCATCAACGAGATCATCAGCTTTATATCTATTAATATTTTTAAAACAAACGAGGTATCGTCCAACACGTACTTGTTAGTAGAGGCAATGTTTTTATTTTACCAGTTTCACGTGTGGGGATTTTTAAAATCTAAAGACAAAGCCTTTTATTTATTTGCCGGCTTGTTTGCTATTATGTGGATCATTGAAGAAATATTATTTGGCCAAATTACCAGCAACAGCCGCATTTTTGTGATCAGCTATTCCTTTGCTGTTACGCTTCTTGGCATCAATCAAATTAACTACATTATTATTCACGAAGACAGGAGACTGCTGCGCAATGGCAGGTTTATCCTCTGCATTGGTTTCATTATTTTTTATATTTACCAAATATTGTACGAAGGTGCATTGTATGTAAACCCTTATCTTGATGATAATTTTGAAGCAAGTAACCTGATCATTCTATTTTTCGGGAACTTGAATTTCTTTGTAAATATTTTATATGCAGTAGCAGTTTTTTTGATTCCGGAAGAATCAAAACTTCCGTTTACTTTGGAAAAGCTGAACAATATGGAAAGGGGTTGACATGGATTCTCAACATTTATACACTATCGTAACGATAGCAGTACTGATTGCCATTATTATATTGTTTTTCGTTACGTCAATCGTTATGTACCACAGGCGCTATGTAGCACTGCAAAGAGAGAGGATTTTTGCAGAAATTACCATGCAGGAAAATGAACGTAAGCGCATCGCTACAGATCTCCACGATGGCATCGGCCCGTTGTTGTCAACCATTAAACTGAACATAAACAGCATTGATGTTGTTGAAGAAGGAGATCGCCTCATTATTACAAAAGCCGGAAAGCACATTGACGAGATCATTAAAAGCATGCGACAGATATCCTACAATTTGTTGCCAAACACACTCGAAAGAAAAGGATTGATAGAAGCGCTGAAAGAATTTGCGGAGCACGTAAATGAAAACAAATCATTACAGGTGCATTTGCAGATTGTACAGTACTTTGAAGTATCGCCGGAAAAATCTATCCATATATTTCGTATGTTGCAGGAGATTGTACACAACACCGTTAAGCATGCCAAAGCCAAAAACCTTCAAATAGGTTTAGGTGCCGAGGAAAACCATATTTTGATCCTTACGAAAGATGATGGCTGCGGTTTTGATCCTTTAAAAGAGAAAGACAGATCATCCGGTGGGCTGGGACTAAAAAGTATCGAAAGCCGCGCAGATGTTTTAAATGCAAAACTGGTGATTGATACCGCGCCATCAAAAGGAACAAGTTATTTTATTAAGATACCGATATAATGTCCCTGAACCACGACCAGATTAAATTAGTAATTGCTGACGACCATGAGATCTTTAGAGACGGGTTAGCGCTTATGCTAGGCAAGCAACCTAATATAGTACTTGCTGCACAAGCCGAGGATGGAAATGAGCTCGTGGACATTGTGAAGAAGCACGAGCCGGATGTCATTCTCACCGACATCAAAATGCCACGCCTCGATGGCATTGCAGCCACCCAGGAAATCCTGAAATTGTATCCCGGCGCCAAGATCATTGCACTTTCAATGTTTGATGAAGAAAGTCTTATTGTAGACATGCTGGAAGCCGGTGCCAAAGGCTATTTGCTTAAGAACGCCGACAAGCAGGAAATACTCGATGCAATAACAGAAGTCTACAACGATAAAGTCTTTTATTGTCGACATACGTCTGCAAGGCTTGCAAGCTTGATTGTAAAGAGCAAATTCAATCCGCACAAAAAACAGCAACTTCCTGTTTTCACGGACCGCGAAAAAGAAATCATTAAACTCATTTGCAAACAACTTACTGCACAGGAAATAGGTGAAAAACTTTTCTTAAGCAAAAGAACAGTTGAAGGCTACCGCATAAAAATCCTCGAGAAAATGAGCGTGAAAAACACCGCGGGAGTGGTGGTGTATGCGTTGAAGAATAATTTGATTAGTGAAGAGGAACTTTTGTGAGGAACTAGAAATTAGGAATTAGAATGTCATATACTTTGCTCTAATTTCTAATTCCTAGTTCCTAATTCCCGAATCAAAGGCTCATCATTTCCTTAAACTTCACCGTCTGTCTTCTGCTGACTTCAATTTTTTCGGCGCCTTTTAATTCAAGAAGAAGCCCGCCATTAAAGTAAGGCTCGATCTTTTCGATCATGCGAAGGTTTACAATATGCTTTCTGTTTGCACGGAAAAAAACTTTTTCATCAAGGCGTTCTTCCAAAGCATTCAGCGATTTTAATATCAAAGGTTTGTTGGGTCCAAAATATACTTTCGCATAGTTGCCCACACTTTCAAACAATCTTATCTCGCTCAGTTTTACGAACCAGCAACGCTCTCCATCTTTCACAAACACCTGGTCATTCTCGCTAAGCAAACTCTTGTTTGTATTTTCAGAAGAAATTTGCATTTCCTTTTCCTCTGCGTTCTGTAGTTTTTGCACAGCATCTGCAAGACGCTTTGGCTCGATTGGTTTCAGCAAATAATCCAAAGCATTTACTTCAAACGCTTTCAAGGCATACTCATCATAAGCTGTTGTAAAAATCACATAAGGCACGCGGTTAAGTTCTGAAAGCATTTCAAAACCCGTTTTGCCCGGCATTTGTATATCAAGAAAAATAAGATCCGGATTCAGCGATTCAATTTTTTCCAAACCCTCATTGGCATTTGCAGCCTCTGCCACTACTTCAATTTCAGGAAAATCAATCAACAGTTTTTTAAGTTCTGTTCTTGCCAAACGTTCGTCGTCAATTAAAACAGTTTTAATCATGGTTTTTTTAATTGAAAGTTGAAAATGGAAAGTTGAAAAGGAGTTGAAAGTTGAGAATGGATGCTTGAGAGTTGACGTAGAAACAACTTCTCATTTTCAATTTTCAACTTTCAATTTTCAATTATACTATCGGTATCAGCACCCTGGCTTCCACCGTATTGTTATTTACTTCACTAATGCTAAAGTTAGCTTTATTCCCGAAAAGAAGATGAAGTCGGTTCTGCGTGCTCGTCAAACCGAATCCTTCGCCGCCAATTTCACCATCCAGTTTTCCTGAATTCTGAACGATCATTTCGTGGTTGGTGCCTTTAAAGTCGGAAATGATTTTCACCGTGCCGCCGTTCATTTGCTTGCTGATGCCGTGCTTGATGGCATTTTCAACAAGCGTTTGTAACATCATCGGTGGTACAGGTTGGTCAAGCGTATCGTCGTTGATCAAATATTCCACCTGCAAGCGATCTTCGAAACGAATATGTTCCAGTGCGAGATAATCTTTTACAATGTCAAGTTCTTTTTGGAATGGCACGGTTTCAGATTTATCCGTTTTCATGCTGCTGCGCAACAAATTGCTGAGTTCTGTAATTGCCTGTCTTGCTCTGCCAGGATTTTCATCGATCAATGCCCTGATGCCGTTCAATGCATTAAAAATAAAATGAGGATTGATATGCGATTTGATGGTTTTCAGTTCCAGCTCTTTTACGAGTGATTCGAGCTTCAATGTATCAACTTCCTGCTTTCGGCTTTTTTCGATGTAGTGATAAAAATAGTAAATGATTACCCAGGGAATGATGAAGAGGCCGTTATCAAGTGTTGAAGCTAAAAGGCGTGTAGAGAAAGTGATTTTTTTTGCCGTGTCCACCAGGTTAAACATGTTCACAAGGCCGAGATAAAGCAAACTGAAAAGAAAGCTGGTAACGACCACAGTCAGCGCTAGTCTCGGCATTACCTTTTCCACCGGCAACAGAAGCCACCCCGATCTGCGAATAAAGTTCCTGAGTAAATGCGTAGCGAAAATACCGGAGAAGAAAAGAAGCAACAATCTGAAGAAAAATCGATTAGTAAGTTCTTTTTCAAAGGTGTACGCAAAAAAGATCATGGAAAGTGTAACCACACCCCATCCTGCTATCTGGCAGAACCAGTAGTATTTGGAACTTTTATTCAACATAAGGCAAAGCTAGTTATAACGGTCACCTAAGATAAAGGATTTCTATTAATGGCTAAATAGCTGGGCTTAACGGGACGCGAAGTCCCTTCCGGCCTGGCTACATGCCAAATATACATGCATAAAGGGTTGATAATCTCGCAATTCTTGCTAACTTTCCATGGCTACGCTAAAACTTATCAATGACAAAATTCATCAAACAGCTTGCGGCCTGTCTCCTGGGCATAGGCTTATGCTATGGCTGCATCAAAAGTGCACCATTGAGCCCCGAAGCGGATATCGAAACTTTCTCAGTTGATCCCAATTATCTCGACGTTAATAAAATTTCCATCGATCAGACCAATAAAACCATTTTACTGTATGTAAAGACCGATTCGTTAAACAGCCAGATCAAGCCTGTTATAACCATAACAAAGGGTGCGAGTGTTAGTCCGGCCTCCGGTCAGGCTGTTACTTTCAATAACCCGGTTCAGTACACCGTAACCTCAGAAGACGGACAGAATCACAAAACCTACACTGTAAAGGCAATAGCTGTTGTGGGGTTTAACTATGAATTTGAAAACTGGCAGCAATTGGGAAGCGGCACCCGCGTGTACGAACATCCTGTCGAAATGGCAAACGGCGTCACCGAACCGGTGTGGAGCTCCGGCAACCCGGGTTTAGCAATCGCTACGGATCCGCCTTATCCCATACAAAAAACAACCGACAGCTACCAGGGAAATTATGCCGCGCAGATAACCACCATGCCGGGAACGGTTGTGTTTGGCGTAGGTGCGCCGATGGCTGCAGGTTCCTTATTTCTCGGAACTTTCGAAACCAACATAAGCGAGCCGTTAAAATCAACAAAATTCGGGCAGCCGCTTGCAAAAGCTAAGAAGCCTGTCCGTTTCACCGGTTACTACAAATACACACCAGGTCCCACCTATTCTCAATTTTCCATTATCGATACCAAAATAACTTCTGCGCCAATCCCGGGAGCCCAGGACAGTTGTGCGATCTACGTGATTGTGTTCCGGGGCAGTGATCCGCTGGATGGCACCAACGTAAACAATTCCACCAGGATCATCGCAAGGGCAGAAATGAAGCAGGGACTTCCTGCATCGGGATACACCGCGTTCAACATCCCGTTTGAATACTACGATACCAATATCGATTGGAAAAATGAGAACCTGCTGTTTACGGTCGTCTTCTCTTCAAGCAAAGGCGGAGCGGAATATCGCGGCGCTTTAAATAGTCAGTTAATAGTCGATCATGCAGCAGTGGTTTGTGAAGACGTACCTTAATCAACACTACTTTTTTATGAGAAAAAATATCAAAAAATACTTTCTGCTGATGAGCCTTGTGGCAAGTGGTGGTGCAGTTTTCAGTCAGCAAAATCAGAATGAATTTAAACCTGAATTCAGAAAATACATTCTGGCCGGCTACAACTTTGGCGGAACTGTGCCAACGCCGATGCCAAATACCGTTCGCAAGATCAATGCTTGGTGGCCGCAGTTTAATCCTTCCCTGGGTTATGAATTGGATTATGTGTTTAATGAAAAATGGGGCATGGGCGCTGCGCTCAAAATTGACTACAAGGGGATGGGCATAAAAAGTGAAGTGATGTACATGCACACTTCCGTTGATATTAAGCAAGGTGACAAGCCGGGAAAATTTGAGGGGTTATTTGTAGGACATAACAAAACAATCGTGAATAACGGGTACCTGACTTTGCCAATACATGCCATTTATTATCCGGATAAAAACTGGAAAACCCAGCTGGGCGTGTATTTCGGTTATTTATTCCATGCAGGTTTTAGCGGCGAAGTAACCGATGGCTACATCCGCACACCAGATGCGACAGGAGAGAAGATCGCGATCGATACGGCAACTTTTAATTTTGACAATGAACTGAGAAAATTCGACTGTGGCCTACAGGCCGGTGCCGAACGCAGGATCAACAACAGGATATCGATAAACGGTAACCTAAGCTGGGGTTTGTTATCGTTGTTTCCAAAATCCTTCCATGGAACGGATTTTAGTATGTATAACGTCTTTTTTACGTTGGGGATAAGCTATAAGCTGTAGAGACGCATGAAAATGCGTCTCCTGAAACACCGCGTCTCCTGATGCGTCTCCAGAAAATGCGTCTCCTGAAAAACGGAGCTTGGGCAGTAAGTGATTGATAAACAGCGTCCATATTTATTATTTATGTGAAAAAGGCCATGCAATAATTTGGCAAGATGTTTAACAATAAATATTGCCATAAATCGCCTCGAAAGTCTTAAAAATATGATCTTTGCAAATTCTAAATAATTGATAAGTACTGAATATCTTTAAGGTATAGAACGAATACATGGAAATCAAACCAGGCCCCATATTAGCGACAATTGAATCTCCTGCAGACTTGAAAAAGCTTGGCAGAGAACAATTAAATCAAGTGTGTGACGAGCTGCGCCAATACATTATTGATATTGTGAGTGTGCATGGCGGCCATTTCGCGGCCAGCCTTGGTGTGGTGGAACTTAGCGTGGCACTGCATTATGTTTTCAATACTCCTTACGATCAGTTGGTGTGGGACGTAGGTCACCAGGCCTATGGTCATAAAATATTAACCGGCCGCCGCGATAATTTTTACACCAATCGCAAATATAATGGCTTGAGTGGGTTCCCTAAAAGAGGCGAAAGCGAATATGATACTTTTGGCGTAGGGCACTCTTCCACATCTATTTCTGCAGCTTTGGGTATGGCCATGGCAGCGAAATACAAAAAGGAAGACAGAAAATCTGTTGCCATTATCGGCGATGGTTCTATGACCGCAGGGCTTGCATTTGAAGGAATGAACCATGCTGGTGTTGCTGATGCAGACATGTTGATCATCCTGAATGATAACAACATGAGCATCGATCCAAACGTGGGTGCTTTGAGGG
>Ga0318567_10001077_pt1 | contig 11001 bp, 5 predicted proteins | sample GRESIP088b5f20_FD_203691 | JGI IMG/M metagenome (GOLD analysis project Ga0318567, IMG submission 203691) | Tropical soil microbial communities from Luquillo Experimental Forest, Puerto Rico - GRE.SIPMG.088b5f20 | ecosystem: Environmental > Terrestrial > Soil > Tropical forest > Bulk soil...
TGAGAGAAATGAACACGGAAATGTGTTATGACAAATAATTATTTATATTCTCGGTAAACTTACCAATTCTACTATTTATGATTATTTAATTAGTTACTATACATACTTACATTAGAAATAACAATTGAACTAAAAGAACTACCTGTGCCCACTTTTATTGTAAAATAGTAGGTTCCTGTAGTGCTTGGAGTGAACGTACTCGTTTTAGTACCCGATGTAAAACTGGTGGTAGAACTAGACCAACTTACAAAGGTAGGCGTTTGAGTACTTGCATTACCGGCAGAAGGAGCACTTGCTGAATAATCGGAACCGTTAACAGGTTGAAATTTACCAATCCATACTTCACCCCATGTACTATTATAAGTACTGGCAGAATAGGTTATGGAAATATTGTATGTCTTACCTGCCGTTAACTGCACTGCCTGATAAATACCACCGTTTTTGGGGTTACCTGTTACTGTATATGCAGCCGGTGCAAATGCCCATACAGCATACGGAGTACCTTGATCAAAGTGACTCCAGTACTGGTCGTCTCCCGTTCTCATTTGTCCTCCTTTTAATATATATCTAGGATCATTTGCCGTAGTGGTTACAGCAATTGGTCCTGTGGTGTACAAATTACCTCTCTTATCTAATGCCTGCATTTTAATATTATATGTTCCTGCAATCGGATAAAAGAGGGTATCGATTACTCTTCCTCCTACAAATCCATTTCCCTGGTCTGAATTCCATCGTGTACCAACACAACTACCCGGAGTAGTGTTGGTAACAACAAACCTTGTACTGTCGCCCTTTACAGGTGTTACGGTAAAACTAGCTACCAAGCTGTCTACCTTACCATATACCTCATAGTTTGTATTTGTTTGTTTCTGACATCCAAACAAAACAAAAACACTCAAAGCCAGAGGGAATATGGCTCTTATTATTTTGAAATTTATTGATGATTTCATAATCTAACTTTTATTATTTTTTTTGATATTTAATACCTTGCGTTTAACTACCAACCGGCATTTTGAGTCCAGCCTGTTTTGGTAATTTCGCTTTGAGGAATTGGATACCAGTTCATTTTAGTTTGATCGTAAACTCTATCTTCCAGTTTTACAGGATTATACAAAAAGCTTGAACCATTAAGTGTGATTGATATACTTCTTATCGGACTACCAAAAAGACTTCCTTTTTTTAATCTGCGTACATCCCACCAACGATAGCCTTCAAAACCTAATTCTACCCTGCGTTCGTGAACAATAGCATCTTGTGATAAATCTGTAAGAGAAGGCATAGTGCTACGAGTTCTTACTTTATTCAGAGCTTGCAATGCAGTCATACCATAAGCCAAAGGATCTCCGTTAGCTCCATAGGCATTATACATCGCTTCTGCATAATCTAACAAAGTTTCTGCATATCTGAAATACAACCACTGGTGTTTTGTTGTGGTGTTATTAAGCAAATCAACACTTTGATTTACATATTTTGATAAATAATATCCTGTTTTAGTAGCATTCAATCTAGGTTGACCACTATTACCACCATAATATGTTTGAATGGCAGTAGATTTAAAAGAGGTTCCGTTATACACTACCGTAGTTGCTAAACGAGGATCTCTGTTGCTGTATGGACTTGCTGCATGAACAGGATTGCTCCAATCAAAAGGAACTGAAGTAGTACCGCTTTTAACCTCAAATTCATCAACAAAGTTTTGACTTGGTGTAACACTACTTCCATTACTACCTTCAAACATTATCGGAAAATTGTTCTTTTCAAAACCATTTTGAGAACCGTTTCTTTTAAAGAAGATAGCTTCTACAGAAGTAGTATTGGTAGCACCAAAAACATTTGCATAAGAAGCATCTAAAGAAAACACATTCATTGCAATTACATCACGAGCAGCAGCAGCAGCAGCAGCCCATGTAAAAGTTGATCCTGCATCTTTAAATAAAGGACTTGCAGCATACAACAATGCTCTTGCTTTTAATGCTTTAATAGCTCCGTTAGTAGCTCTGCCGGATTCGTACCAGCTTGTTACAGAACTTGTGCGAACACTATCCGGAATAATCACAGCCGCTTTATCGCATAAAGTAGAAATGTATTTAAAGCAATCATCAACAGTATTTCTTTGTAATCCTTGCCATGAAGCAGGATCGTTATAATCTAATGGTTGATCGATTATAGGAACTCCACCATAACGTTTTACCAATTCCAAATAGAAGAAGGCTTTAAGAAAATAACATTCGCCTTCCATAAACTTCAGATTCAAAACTGCTTTTTTATATGCTGTTGAATCGTTGTTTACAATTGAATTAGAAAGTGATGATAAATCTACTTCACCCTTGTGTTTTAAGTACAAGTTTGTTTGATAGATACCATTAAAATAATTAGACCATACTCCGTCAGGATTGTTGAATTGATTCCACACTCCATAGTTAAAAGTATGAGAACGGTTGTTTACGTTGGTATGATAGGCATCATCTGTTGCAGCTTCCATATCAACCCATGCAAATCCGTCCGGCAGATAGCTATAGGCATTCCATACAATTCCTTGAATGTAATCGTATTTTTTATACATCAAGTCTATCGGCATATCAGCAGGAATGTTTTTCACATCCAGAAAGTCTTTCTTACAAGAAGCAAGACAGAATGCCGTAAACACTATAACAATAATAATATTATGAACTTTTTTCATTTTATATAATTTCAAATGTTCGTTCTAAAATTTTACTTTAACTCCTAGTGTAACTGTCTTCATTAAAGGATATCCCATTGAAAGTCTTTCAGGTTCTAACCCTTCAATTTTTGTACTTAACAAATTATTGCCACTAAGGAAAACTCTGAAAAGATCAATCTTCTTGAAGTAACCTTTAGGAGAAAGCGAATATCCTACTTCAACGCTGCGTAATTTGATGAAACTACCGTTGCGTAACCAAAAGTCTGCTTGCTGGTTGTTGTTGTTATTTACCAGAGTAGATAATCTTGGTGAAGTTGCAGTACTTGCTGTTGCCGGTGTCCATGGGTTGCTTGCAAAAGCTGTAATGTTGTTGTTATTAGCTAAAGGATGTGTATAATCAAAAGCATCATCCAATAAACTTACAGTTCTGTTTGTTACCCCTTGCACAAATGCATCAAAATCGAAACCCGCATATTTAAAACCAATATTAAAACCGAAAGTAACTTCAGGCAGTTTCGCAAAATTCAGTGGTGTTTTATCATAATCGTTAATAACACCATCTCCATTCAAATCAACATATTTTAAATCGCCGGGATGAACTTGGCCGTAAGTTGATTTTACAACGCCTGAAACTAAATTACCATTTGCATCAAAATCTGCAACCTGATAAAATCCTGCTGTTTGTAATCCTCTCATTTGTCCAATTCTGTATCCTTTTTGATATAAGTAATTATATGGCTGAACATCTTCTGCTTTTTGAGTTATTTTGTTACGAGCATAAGACATAGAAGCACCTGCATAATATTCGAAATTGGTTTTTGTTTTGTTACGATATTGAAGTGCAATTTCAAATCCTTTGTTTACAACCTCTCCACTATTGGTACTTTGAAAACTAAATCCTGTATAAGTAGGAATGCCAACCGGTGATTCTAAAATACCTGTACGTTTTTCACGAAATACATCAACAGTTGCAGTTAATTTTTTTAGAAGAGTTAGTTCCAAACCAATATTAGCTGTTTGTTTAGCTTCCCAAGTGAAATTACTGTTAGGATATGCACCTTCTGAACGGCCGCTGTATGTTGCATCACTTGTACCCATTATTATACTTCCGGAAGAAACACCCCATCTTTCATATAAGAAGCGGAAATTTTCGTTTGTACTGGCTGTTGCACCATAAGATGCTCTTACTTTTAAGAAATTGATTATTTTATTATTCTTCAAAAAATCTTCATTACTGGCTATCCATCCTAAACCCAAAGCAGGAAATAATCCATAACGATGGCCGGTTTGAAAATCGCCGGAACCGGCATAAGAGAAAGATAAATCAGCAACATATTTTTTGCTGTAATCGTATGTAACAGCACCACGAATTCCTTGTTCAACTACTGCATAAATTTGACCGTCATGAGAGTAGTTTGAACGTGTTGCCTGCAACAATCCTGTAAAAGAATTTTTTCCAAAAGTTCTATCATAATTAAATCCAAATTGGAATGAATTTCTATTCCAGTGTGAGTTACCGCCATCATTAATATTCTGGCTTACAGCTCCCAGTACCTTATAAACAACATTGCCTGTAGCATCCATAACAGGATTATCATAAGCATCTTTGGTAACTTCGTAAGAAGGTACTGTAAATTGTTTTTCATAAACACCAACATATAGATTACTGAAAGAAACACCACCATCAAATGATAATCCTTGTACTAAAGCATCTAATTTCTGATTGAAACTTAAATTGGTTTGTAAGCTTCTTGTATGTGAACTATAAACTCCATTTTGTCTAAGTAATTGTACCGGATTAAAGTTATAAACAGAACTGTTACCCCAAGAGCCATCTAAATTTTTTACAGCAAATGCAGCAGCAGGAATTCTTAACAGGTTAGAGAAGAGTGAAGCTGCACTAAAACCATCAGGTGTGTTGCGATCCTCAGTAAGACCTGAAACAACTGCTTTTACTGATAAGTTTTTGTTCAACTGTAAATTAACATTCGTTCTTAAGTTAATTCTTTTGTATTTAGCATTCGTACCATAATCCTGGTCGATTACATCTGCATCTTTATATGCTCCTTTAAAATCTGTGTAACCACCTAATACAAAGAACTTAGCTTTATTGTTCCCACCACGGAATGTAACATTATAATCCTGTGTTGCAGAATTATTGTTCAATACTTTATCGTACCAATTTACATTAGGATGAAAAGGATCATCATTCGCTTTATATAATTCCGGATTGTAATATTTTATTGGCAATCCATCATTTTGTAAAGCTTTATTATAAGCAGTTACATAACCATAAGCATCCAATACTTTTGGCATTGCTATCGGTGTAAGATTTCCGTATCTGGCATTTACCTCGATCTTTGTTTTTCCGGTTGATGTGCCTTCTTTTGTACGCACACTCAATACACCTGCACCACCATCAAAACCATAAATAGAAAGAGCGGCAGCATCTTTCAGCAATGTTATTGATTCAATTTCAACAGGCGATAAAGCTGCCAAAGCATTCATATCTACCTGAAATCCATCCAAATAAATAGCTATTGCATTACCGGCAACATTCCAACTACTTTGACCACGCAAGTATAAAGTGGGATTATCATAACCGGGTTCACCGGAACCTGTTGTTACAGTAAGTCCCGGAATTCTTCCTTGCAATGTATTTAGTAAATTACCTGCGTTGGTTTTTGCCAATTCGTCTCCTGTAATTGTAAATACAGCGCCGGTATTTCTCCAATTTTGCTCACTTCTAATACCATTATCAATAATATTAGAATGAGTTTTAGTAAGTAATACTAAGGAATCTGATTGGCTGACATTTTTTGTTTGTGCCTGAGTTATTGAAAACCCGGAAAACAAGGTTAGCCAAACAAGAAGTTTTATATTTTTATATTTCATATTTTTCAAATTATGCGTTCAACAAACTTTTAATTACCATCCCGGATTTTGGCCATCCCAATCTTTTCCACCTAAATACCTCATACTTATTTCTGTATAAGGAAAAGGCACATAGTAATATTTTGCAGGAAATATTCTGGCACCATAAGAAACAAGATTCCAGTTTAAAAAAGGATTGGTTGGTTTAGGTGTAACTCCGTTGGCAGATGCAGTAACAGCAAATCCATGAAGTGTTTGATTTAAAACGATGTGTGCTGTTGCCCAACGATGCAAATCATTATATCTATGACCTTCAAAAGCTAATTCAATTGAACGTTCGTTTTGAATTGCCGTTCTAAAAGTGGCTTGATCCGGCAACATTGAAGCATCTTTAGCCGGCATTCCAGCTCTTTGTCTTACAAGATTCAAATAAGTAAATGCATCAGTTGAAGGACCTGCATATTCATTCAAAGCTTCCGCATAGCTTAGATAAAATTCAGCTAAACGGAAAACAGGCCATGCAAAATGATTATCATTATTATTATCAACACGTGCCACAAATTTTGAACATTCAACAGCACTACCTGTAGCATCAGCAGCATTAGTATCATCAACAAGACTACCCTTTGCATAAGCTCCGTCTGTCGATGCTTTGTAGTATGGTAAAAATGTTTTTCCACTATTATACCACTCACCTCCCCATGCGAGACATTGGTATGCACGAGGATCCAAATTCAAGCCCTCGAAATATGTTTTGAAGTCTGTTCCTGTAGGAGTAGCAGTCCATTTACTTCCGTCCTTTTTTTCATACATCTGTAAAAATTCAACAGGTACATCATTTTTAGCGCCCCAACCCATCATACGTACTTTAGAGAAATTGTATCTGCCCCAATCGGCCCATGTACTGAAAGCATTAGGATCGTTTTGAGTATAAGTATTAACCAAAATCATTTCAGGATTACCATAAGCTCCTGTTGTTCCGGAAACATTGTTGCAAACAGCTTCATAATCTCCAAGTCCTGCATAGTTATCTGTTTTTACAGTTGTGGTTGGTTTACCGGTATTGTATAAAGAAACATTGGCGGCGGCAGCAGCATCAATAACAGCTTTAGAAGCATCTGCAGCTCTTTTCCAACGCTCTTTACTATAAGTTGCATAACAAAGAACAGAATCTCTTGCATCACCAAAACGTGCACCACTTAAAGAAGCAGTTATGTTACTTGGTGTGTTATACAATGGACTGGCAGCATATAATAAAATTCTTGCTTTTAATGCTAATGCAGCAATACTGGTTACCTTACCATAATCTGTTGAAGTTCTGGTAGCAGGCAACAAACTTGCGGCTTGATCGCACCAACTAACAATTGTATCAACAACTGATTGTACAGAGGAGCGAGGAATGGAAATTTGTCCATCTCCATCTAAAACATCGGAAACAATCGGAATGCCTCCATATAAACGAAATGCACTATAATGTGCAATTGCACGACAAAATAATGCCTGACCTTTTACATCGGTTATCCAACCCGGCACAGCATCAGCAACCTTATCAATGTTTTGCAAAACCAGATTAGCCTTCCTGATTGATTTATACCAGCCGGTAAAAGCAATACCTGCAGTACCACGGGCAGTGATAGGTCCGTTATCAATACTGTATGTAGGAGCCATACCACCGGCAATGTAATATTGGTAATTGATGTTGCCTCCAACCCAAGCAGCGCCCGGTAATAATAAATGTACCTGATCTGTAAGGACATCTTCACGAGGATCTGCGGATGATGTCATTACAAAACCTGTAGGGATACACCAACCGTACATATCTGATACAGCATACTGCGCCTGTTTTTGTGTATGAAAGATTGTATCTACAGTTACAGCACCACCTTTGGGTTTTTCCAGAAAATCTTTATTACAACCTGTTATCATCCCCGCTGAAATAAATCCTGCTATTAACAGAAGAGGAATGTATATTCTTTTCATCATTTTTTCTTTTTTCAGATTTAACAATTAAAAACCAACATTAACACCTGCATTATAGGTACGGGTAAGTGGATAACCCATGTAGCCCATATTTTCAGGATCGCCCCAAATACGGTTCTTGCTCCATGTATATAAGTTAAATCCACTCATATATACACGTACAGAGCCAAGCCCAACTTTTTTCAAAACTCCCTGTTGGAAAGTATAACCAACTTCTACGTTTTTCAAACGTAGGTAAGAAGTATTTAAATTGAAGAACGTATTTTGATATGCCTGACGGTTATAGGCGGCGATAGGAAAATTGATTGTTTCTCCTGCAGCATAACGCTCAGGTGTGAAACGATTCCAATCCACTTCAAATAAAGCTTCCGTAGTACCGTTAAAATGTAGATCTGTTGATGGCATTGGATTCGCTCCTGCACCGGTAGCTCCTTGCAACAAAACGGATATATCAAAGGATTTATAGCTCATACCAAATGAAATACCGTATGTAACTCTTGGAATTGATGTGTATCCTGATCTTTTATAATCTTTATTATCAATTACTCCATCATAATTAATATCGATCATTTTCACATCACCGGGTTGCAATGGCACGCCTCCAAAAGAAAGATCTTTTTGATATACCGGTTGCCCCTGAGCATTTTTATAAGGATTGCCATTTGCATCTTTGGCTAAAACCGGCTGAGATAAAATAGGATTATTACCTGCATCAACTGAATATAAATCAGCCCATGAAGTATATAAACCGTTTGCCTGCAAAAGAGAAGATTGATTAATTGGTTTTCCAGTTTTAGCCTGATATTCAAGACCTGGAACAATTGCCTCATCTTGGAAAAGAATCTTATTCTGATTATTGGAAATATTGCCTTTTACCCAGAAATTCAAATTCTTGTTTAGTTTATCACGATAAGTAATTTCCAATTCGTTACCCCAGTTCTTTACTTCTCCCAAATTATAAGGAGGTAAACTTGCTGCAACAATCCCCGGAACAGTTCCCCGATAAGAAAGAATATCCCATCTATGCTCATTAAAGTGGTCAAAAGTTATACTGATTTTATCTTTTAACAATTTTGCTTCAAAACCGATATTTGATTTTCGTGCAGATTCCCAAGTTAAATTTGGATTACCCAATGTACTTTCCCAAGCAGACTGTACACGGTAACGGTTTGAGCCATATTGGCCAAAATAATATCCTTGCATTACTGCAGTAGAACTACCGTAAGCCCATACATTAGGCAAATACATATAACGAGCTCCCCCCACACCATCATTACCGACTGTACCAATAGATCCTCTGATTTTAAAGAAACCAACATAATCATTTTTAGGCCAGAAAGACTCTTTACTTACTACCCAGCCCAGTGAATATGCAGGAAAGAAACCAAATCTTTTTCCAGGAGCAAAGTTTTCAGAACCATTGTAGCCCATGTTGTATTCAGCAAGATATTTACTTTTATAAGCATACGTAACTCTTCCAACAACACTTTCGTAAGCATGAGGAAGATGATATAGCAAATTCGGGTCAAATTTCTTTTCCAAATTAAACATTGCCAGAGCTGTAATGGTATGGTCGCCAAATGTGCGGTTATAATTGAGTGCAAACTCTGCATACCATTTACGCCATTTATAAGTATACCAATTAGCCCATCTTTGTGAAGGAGCTTCATTATTCATTTGTACCCAAATTGGATTTAATTTATCTCCGTTAGGATTTGGACGCACATCCCACATTACAGGGAATGATTGTCCGCCTGATGTGCTGGAAAAATAGCTATCATAAGCACCTTTTATACTTGCAGAAAGGCCTTTAGTAAGAAAATCTAGCTTATGGGTTAAACGGATACCATAGTTCAGTGTACTGTTATTGTTAATGTTATACTGATTGCGCATTGCCAAACTGTATAACGGGTTAAACTGTTCTGCATTCTGATTCCAGATAAATGTAAACTTACCATCAATATAACCCGGAGAACCCATCGGATTTGTCCACATAAGGTTCTTCTCATAGTTATATCCATCATTATTCATTCCTGATATTTGAACAAACTGTGTTCCCATATCTATGGAAATCTTGAAATTGTCATTCACATCGAAATCAAAATTGCCTCTCAGATTATATCTATCTTTTCTGTAATCCATTTCCCTGGAAAATGGCATATAATCTGTTTTAAACAATCCGCCTTGTGTTAAATAACCTGCAGAAAGGAAATATTTCATGCCTTTACTTCCACCGGTAAAGTTCACATTCGCTTGTGTTTGCGGTGCAGATTTTTTATAAATCTGTGCCTGCCAATCCTGGTCAGGATGGAAGTATGGATCGTAATATGGATTTACAGAACCATCAGCTAATGTAGGTGTATGTGCATTTTGATAGTATTTGATATCTTCTGCTGTATATTGAGGCACATAACCTGTATTTCTTTTTGCAACAAAATTTGCCCATCCATTCGTTTGGTTTGCTACATCTGCATCATTTGCATGTTGCTGCCAATATGTTTCAAAAACCTGCTCGTTACGCAAAGTTGCATATTGCGGGGAGTTAACATATTTTGGCAGTCTTGTAAACTGATTGGCAGCGGTTTGGAGTGTAGCACTCACTTTTGGGGCACCTTCTTTACCACGTTTGGTATTAATAAGAATAACTCCATTGGCACCACGAACACCAAATACCGCAGTAGCTGAGGCATCTTTAAGAATACTGATATTATCAATTTCGTTAGGATCTATATCGTTGTAAGAATCCCTAACAATTCCATCCACCATAATTAATGGTGCTGTAGTACCGGCATATGTACCTATGCCTCTGATATAAAGTGTTGATGCATCAGCACCAGGTTTGCCAGAACTTTGAACTGATATTAAACCCGGTAAGCGTCCGGCAAGACCATTACTGATATTGGATACCGGAGACTGTACAATTTCTTTTGCAGAAATAGTACTGATGGCTGCAGTTACAGAAGCTTTTTTTTGTACTCCGCCATAAGCCACAACAACAACATCAGATAAGTCAACTGTGTCGGTTTGAAGTGTGATATTGAAAGTTGCTTTCTTTCCAATTATTATATCCTGTGCGGCATAACCTACGCATTTAATAGTTATTGTTTTATATTCAGGATCAATAGAAAGAGAAAAAATTCCTTGTGTGTTAGTTACTGTAGTAGAACTTGATGTTGTTTTAGTTGCCGTTACTGAAGCCCCTGCAATAGGATGACCTTTTTCGTCAAGTACGGTACCATTAATTTTTCGTGTTTGTGCTATACCTTTTTGTTGTACAATAATAGACAAGAAAAAAAGTAAAAGCAACCACAAAAGTTGTTTTTTGTTCATATTTTTCATATGGTTTGTTGAGAAATGGAATAAAAATTTTACTGAAAGATTTTAGAGGGATCTTATGTTTGGAGATTTAACCAGTGCACTTAAGAAGGCGGTCGGTTATACATCCAAAAGAAGATTTTGAAGTTTACAAGCGTTTCGTTCATAAA
>Ga0318567_10001078_pt1 | contig 10993 bp, 10 predicted proteins | sample GRESIP088b5f20_FD_203691 | JGI IMG/M metagenome (GOLD analysis project Ga0318567, IMG submission 203691) | Tropical soil microbial communities from Luquillo Experimental Forest, Puerto Rico - GRE.SIPMG.088b5f20 | ecosystem: Environmental > Terrestrial > Soil > Tropical forest > Bulk soil...
GTGCTGGCCGGCGCGGGAGGCACCGGCCTCCTGGCGGCCACCGCCAGCTCGGCGAAGGCGGCGACCCGGGCGCGCCGGGCCCGCGGCGGGAGCAACGACGGCACCCCCGAGCAGATCCATCTCACCTGGAGTGAGAATCCGGCCACGGGGGTCGTCGTCTCCTGGGCCTCCCCCGGTCAGGCACGGCGGCCGCGGGTGCGGATCGGGCAGCGGGTGATCCCGGCCGCGCCGCGTCCCTACACCGACGGGATCAGCGGCGAGACGGTCTGGACCTACCACGCCCGCGTCGGCGGCCTGCGGCCCGGCGCCACCTACGCCTACGCGGTGACCGCGGACAACGATCACAACGCCGCCGACCCGTTCAGCGCCACCTTCCGCACCGCCCCCGCGGGCCGGGCACCGTTCCGCTTCACCAGCTTCGGCGACCTGGCCACCCCCAATACCGCATGGGTCCTCTCCTACGGCCAGAGCGCCTACGCGGTCGAGGCAGTCGAATCCTTCCAGCCGCTGTTCCACCTGCTCAACGGCGACCTGTGCTACGCGAACCTGAACCCCACGGCGCAGCCCGAGGTGTGGCGCGACTTCGGCAACAACAACCAGACCTCGGCGGCCAGCAGGCCCTGGATGCCGTGCCTGGGCAACCACGAGGTGGAGTTCTACAACGGGTCGCAGGGCTTCGCCTCCTACCTGGCCCGCTACACCTTGCCGGAGAACCGGGTGCCCGGCTTCGGCGGGCGCTGGTACTCCTTCCGCATCGGCTCGGTCCTGTTCGTCTCCCTCGACGCCGACGACGTCGTCTACCAGGACGCGGCCGCGTTCGTGGCGGGCCCGGCGGCGCTGGTCCCGGTGGCGGGCACCGGCCACCCGGCGGTCGAGCCCGGCACGTCGTTCTACATCAGGGGCTACTCCGGCGGGGCGCAGACCGCCTGGCTGGAGCGGACGCTGGCGGCCGGCCGCCGGGACGAGACGGTGGACTGGATCATCGTCCAGATGCACCAGTGCGCCGCCTCCTCCTCGTCCACCGGCAACGGCTCCGACCTCGGCATCCGCCAGGAGTGGCTGCCGCTGTTCGACCGGTACCAGGTGGACCTGGTGCTCTGCGGCCACGACCACGACTACGAGCGCTCCTTCCCGGTGCGCGGCGCCGACACCGACGCGGGCCACGAGGTGACCACCGGGGCCGTGGTCAACACGCTGCGGCCGCACCCGGTGACGACCACCGACAGCGGGGTATTCGACACCAGCCACGGCACGGTGCACCTCATCCTCGGCTGTGGCGGCACCGATGCCCCGCTGGACGAGTACGGCACCGACACCGCCGACGGACAGCGGCAGGCCAAGGTGTTCACCCGGGCCGACCGGCCCGTCCCGTCGTCCACGCCGGACGTCTTCACGCGCGCGGCCGCGGACGCGGCGGAGGACGCCATCTGGTCGGCCAGGCGCGACACGGTCACCGGCTACGGGATCGCGGTCTTCGACGTCGACCCGGGCTCCGGATCCGACGGCCAGCCCAGCATCAAGGTCACGCACTACCACGCGGTGGGCGCGGACCCGGTCAACCCGGCCAGCGGCGCCAAGGGGGCGCCCAGTCCCGACTACACCGAGTTCGAGACCTTCACCCTGGTCCGTCCTCGCTGATATCCCGCACCGGCGCCGGGATACGGTCGGCTCATGGACGTTCTCGTAATCGGCGCCGGGGCCGTCGGCCTCACCACGGCGATCAACCTGGCCGAGGCCGGGCTCAGCGTGACGATCAAGACCGCCGCCCTGCCCGCGCAGACCACGTCGGTGGCGGCGGGCGCGGTCTGGGGCGCGGTGAAGGTGGGACCGTCGGACCGGGTTCTCGGCTGGGGCCGGACCGGGCTCGAGGTGCTGTCCAAGCTCGCCGCCGAACCCGGCACCGGGGTGCGGATGGCGGCGGGCCGGGAGGTCTCCCGCGGCCCGCTCGAGCGGTATTACTGGACGCAGCTCCTGACGGACCTGAGGGACTGCGAGGAGTCCGAACTGCCCGACGGCTTCACCGACGGCTGGCACTACACCGCGCCGCTGGCTAACATGCCGGTCTACCTGGAGTACCTGCGCGCCAGGTTCGAGCGGGCCGGCGGCACGCTCGAGGTGGCCCCGGTAGCCTCGCTGGCCGGCCTGGCCGGCCAGGCCCCGGTCGTCGTGAACTGCGCCGGCGCCGCCGCCCGCGACCTGGTGCCCGACCCGGCGGTGGTACCGGTGCGCGGGCAGGTGGTCATCGCCGCCAACCCGGGCATCGAGAAGTTCCTCGTCAGCCGGGACCCCGAACCGCCGTGGATCGTGTACATGTTCCCGCACGGGGACACCATCCTGCTCGGCGGCACGAACGAGGAGGGGAACTGGGACACGGACCCGAAGCCCGAGATAGCGATGAGGATCGTGGCCGAGTGCGCCGCCGTCGAACCTCGCCTTCACGGGGTCCAGATCCTCGGCCACCGGGTCGGCCTGCGGCCGTGGCGGCCCGAGGTGCGGCTGGAATCCGAGCCGCTCGGGGACGGCGTGCTGTGGCACAACTACGGTCACGGCGGCGCCGGCATCTCGATGGCCTGGGGCTGCGCCGCCGAGATCGCCAGGGCCGTGCTGGGTTAGTCGTCTAGCCGGGCGGCCAGCCGCGCGGGCGCTATGACACGGTAGGCATCCTGGCACAGTTCGGCGATCTCGGCCCAGTCGACATCGCGGTCGAGGCGGACGCCGATCCAGCCGCGGCCGCCGACGTAGGGCGGCCGGAAGAAGCGCTCCGGGTCGGACGCGGTGAGCTCCTGCTGCGCACCGGGCGGCGCCGCGCACCACAGGTGCGGGAACTGGTCGTCGTGATGGCCGTCGGCCCAGAGCGTCACGAACGAGCTCTTGCCGCGGACGAACCAGGTCGGCGCGCCGTGGCTGGGCCGCTCGGTGACCTCCGGCAGGGACAGGCAGATCTCGCGGAGCCGTTCGGCCTGATCGCTCACCCCCTGATTGTCCCATCAGCACCCGGGATACGCTGCTGCCCATGAAGTTCGCGATCGCGATCCCGCAGTTCTACGCCGACGGCGAATTCGACCCCGCGTCCTTCCGCGAGTACCTCGCGCGGGCCGAGGAGCTCGGCTTCGAGAGCGCCTGGACCCAGGAATCGACGCTCGGCACCGGCCCGCAGCTAAGCCCGATCGAGGCGATGACCTACGCGGCCGCGTGCACCGAGCGGATGCGGCTGGGGTGCGTGGTGTTCGTGTCGACCCTGCACGGCCCGGTGCACCTGGCCAAGAGCCTGAGCTCGCTGGACCAGCTCAGCCGCGGCCGGATCGAGGTCGGCGTCGGCACCGGAGGCCCGGGCCGCCCGTTCGCCGCCTTCGGCGTGGACCCGTCCCGTTACGTGGCCCGGTTCACCGAGGGCGTCGACCTGATGAAGGCGCTGTGGACCGAGCCCAGGGTCACCTTCCACGGCGAGTTCTGGCAGCTCGACAACGCGCCGATGGAGCCCAAGCCGTTCCAGAAGCCGTACCCGCGGCTGTGGTTCGGCGCGGCCAGCGAACCAGCGCTGCGGCGTGCCGTGCGGATGGGTGACGGCTTCTTCGGTGCCGGATCCTCGACCACCGTCAGGTTCGCCGAACAGGTGCAGATCGTGCGGCGCGCGCTCGCCGAGTCGGGCCGCGCCGCGGACAGCTTCCCGATCGCCAAGCGCGTCTACATCGGCATCGACGATGACGGCGAGCGGGCACGGGACCGGATGAACGACGTGCTGGCAGGCATCTACGGGCAGCGGGTGCCGGCCATCGAGGCCGCCGCGGTCACCGGCACGGCCGCCGATTGCGTCAGCGAGGTGAACAAGGTAGCGGAAGCGGGAGCGGAGCTCATCTTGTTCACCGCGCTGTTCGACCAGCGCGAGCAGATGGAGCGCCTGGCCGCCGCGGTGCTGCCTAAGCTCGGCTAGAGCACCGGCCGGCGGGTATCCCGCTGGTTCGCCAGCCTCCGCCAGGCGCGGGCCGCGCCGACCGCGTAGGTCACCGCGATCGTCAGCACGACCGCGGCTAGGACCAGCACGCGGCGGTGCAGTCGCTCATCGGGATTGCCGCCGACCATAACCGCGACGAACAGGCCGATGGCGATGCCGATCGCGATACCGCGCCACTGCGCGCGCCGGCTGTCCTGGCCGGCCGGCGCCTCCGGGCGGCGCGCCTGGGCCACCCGGGCGTCCACGCGGGCGTCTATCTCCTCCTCGATCCGCTCGAGGAAAGACGCCACCACCGCGTCGCTGTACTCGGGGCCCAGTTCCTCGTGGGCGGCCGCGGCCGCGCGGATCTCGGCGATGACCTGGCGCCTGGCGGCGGCGTACGGCTCACCGGTGCGCGCCATCCGCTCGCGGGCCGCGGCCTTGATCTTGTCGTGTGACATCGCATCCTCAGTCCGGTGGCATCCGCCCGGCGCTCGCCACCGTCAGTGGTCGCGATGAAACTAGGTAAGTAGTCCACGCGAGGGCTGTGCCGCTCTTGTCCTCAGGCGCTGCGACCGGCGCCGGGCCCGTCGCAGCTCGGATCGGGCAGGCGTGGCTCTGCCTTAGTTCAGGGTACAACGCCGGGACCGGTGCGGGCCGGTATCAGCTCCCTCAGGATGTCCAGCGCCTCCGGGTTCGCCGCGGCGGTCATCCCGGCGGGCGGCGGATCCGGGACTGATCGGGCGTGACAGGAGTCTACGAGGGCCTTTTACTAGGGTGAGGGGCATGAAGATCGGATTCGGCGCTCCGGTCGCGGGCGCCTGGGCTACCCCTGGTTACCTGGCCGCCTTCTCTGAACAGGCCGAGGAGGCCGGGTACGCCTCGCTCTGGACGTTCTCCCGGCCGCTGGTACCCGAGGGCTCCGGCATGGAGCCGGTGTATCGCAGCGTGCTCGACCCGATGGTGGCGCTGGGGTTCGCGGCTGCCCGGACGTCGCGGATCAGACTGGGCATCGCCACCATCAGCCTGCCGTTCGTCTCCCCCGCCTACCTGGCCAAGCAGGCGACGACCGTGGATGTGCTGTCCGGCGGGCGGCTCGATCTCGGTCTCGGCATCGGCTGGATGCCGGAGGAGTTCGCGATTATGGGCGCGTCCATGGCCCGGCGCGGGGCGCGGGCCGAGGAGTACCTCGCCGTGCTGCGGACGCTGTGGGCCGACGAGGTCAGCTCGTACCAGGGCGAGTTCTACCAGGTCCCCCACGGGCGGCAGGACCCCAGGCCGGTGCAGCGGCCCGGGCCGCCGGTGCTGCTCGGCGGCATGTCCCGGCCGGCCATGGAGCGGGCCGGGCGGCTGGCGGAGGGCTGGATCACGTCCAGCCGCGCCGACCTGACCAAGATCAGCGAGGCGGTCAGCGTGATCCGGGAGGCCGCCGCCGCGGCGGGCCGGGACCCGGAGGCGGTCCGGATCATCTGCCGGGGCGTGGTGCTAGCCGGGGTCGAAGGGTCCGAGGCCAAGGGTCCCGACGGCGGCCGGCGTCTGCTCTCAGGCAGCTACGAGCAGATCCGCGAGGACACCGCGTGGCTCGCCGGGCAGGGCGTCACCGAGCTGTTCTACGACCTGAACTGGGATCCGCAGGTGGGCAACCCCGCGGTCGCACCGGAAGCGGCCGCCGAACGGGCCGGGGAAATCCTCGCCGAGCTAGCTCCTCGCTGATCCGCGCTGATCGCCGATGCGGGTTTTTCGCTTACCCGGATGTAGCCGTTCCCGCGGACCGGGAGCATCCCGGATGTCTCGGAGATCCCGGAGTCAGGGGCATCAGCGTCCTGAGGGCTGGGCGGTGAGGCCCTCGCGATGGGCGATGGCGGCGGCCTCGGTGCGGCTGGCGGCGCCGAGCTTGCCGAGGATGTTGGACACGTGCACGCTGGCCGTCTTCGGCGCGATGAACAGCACGGAAGCGATCTCCCTGTTGCTGCGGCCCGCCGCGATGAGCCGGAGCACCTCACGTTCCCGGCTGGTCAGCGCGGCCAGGACCTCGCCGTCGCCGTGCCGTTCGGCGGTCCCGATCCGGGCCCGGCGGGCGAGGTCGTCCAGCGCCCGGCGCAGCGGACGGGCGGCCAGCCGGTCCGCCCCCTGCGCCGCCTGGTGCCACTGCTCCGCCGCCTCGTCCCGGCGCCCCGCCTCGGCGAGCGCCTCGGCCAGCCGCCACCGGGTGCGGGTCGTCTCATACGCGTAGACGGGGCCGAACGCGTCGAGGACCGCCTGCCAGGCCTGCGGGTCGTTGTCGCCGCTGGCCCGGCGGTACTCCGCCTCGGCCCGGGCCAGCCAGCCGCGGCCCTCGGGGCCGAGGATGAACTTGGGCCGCTTGGGGAAAGCCGCCCCCTCCCGTGCGATCTGCAGCAGGTCGGCGGCCGCCCAGCGCGATTGCGGCCGGCCTGATGGCCGAGGGAAAGAAACCCCAGGGCGGCTCGTAGGCAGCGTCGAGCGCGGCCCGCGCCTCGGCCAGGGCCTGCTCGACGTCGCCCTGCCAGAGGGCGTGCTCGGCGAACAGCGCGCGCGCGATGAACGGGTCGAAACCGTGGGCGGACAGGAACGGCTCGATCCAGGCGCACCGTTCCGCCACCACCGGGTTGCCCCGCGCGACGTCGATGAACAGGGCCATCGAGGACAGCGAGGCCTCAGGAAGGCTGGTGACCCGGACCGGGAAGCCGTCCGCGATCTCCTGGGCGTGGTCCCACTTGCCGTCGGCATAGTGGCACTGGAAGTGCAGGTGCTGCACGTCGGTGCCGTAGGGCGCGAGGCCGAGCCCGGTCTGGTTGGCCCGCTTGGTGCCCTCGTACGCCACGGTCCCGCCGGCGGCCAGGTCGCCGTGCTCCAGGTGTGCCCGGGCCAGGTGGTACGCCGCGCGCAGTTCCACGCCGAGCACCCTGGCCTCGCGGGCCTGCTTGTGGGCCTCGGTCAGCAGCTTGATGGCCTCGTCGTTGCGGCCTTCCCGGTTGCTGAGGTACCCCAGGGTGACCAGCGCGTCGGCCTGCACCCAGGGGGCGTCGGCCGCGCGGGCCGCGGCGAGCGCCCGCTCGGCCTGCTCCCGGACCACGTCGAAGTCGTCGTCGACCAGCAGGGTGTTGGCGTAGGTGGCCACCGCCCGGGCGTACTGCCAGGTCGGCGGCTGCGCGGGCGTCTCGTCCACCGTGGCGCGGGCGATCTCGACGGCCTCGGCCATGGCCTTGACGTCGTCGATCGTCCACAGGTAGAAGGCGAGGCGCTCGCCGATCCGGCTGGCCAGGCTGACCGGCGCGGTGGCTTCGCCCCGGTCGGCCAGGATGGTGAGCACGTGGCGCAGCCGCCGGAGCAGGTGCACGGCCCGGTCGACGTCGCCGCTGTCCGCCGCGTTGGTCGCGGACAGCAGGCCGAGCTTGCCGCGGTGCATGCCGGCCGTCTTCTCCGGCTCGTCGACCCGCTCCCACAGGGCCAGGGCCTGGTCGTAGTGGCGGTGCGCCTCGGCCGGCGCGCCGAGCCGCTCGGCTTCCTCTCCGGCCCTGATCGACGCGGCGAACGCACCGGGGATGTCGTGGCTGGCCAGGCAGTGCTGGGCCAGCTCGGCCGCGGTTCCCGGCCGGGCCAGCCGCTGCTCCTCGGCCAGCAGTGCGCTCATCGTGCCGTGCAGCCTGGTCCGCTCGCCCGGCAGCAGGTCCCCGTAGACGGCCTCGCGCAGCAGGGCGTGCCGGAAGACGTAGCCCTCCGTGCCGTCGGGCACGAGCAGCTGATGCGTGACGGCCTCCCGTACGGCGGCCTCGTACTCGGCCGCCGCCAGGCCCGAGGCGGCCCGGACCAGCTCGTCGTCGGCCTTGCGGCCGGCCACCGCCGCCGCGCGGAGTACCTGCTGGGCGGCGTCGGACAGCTGCTCCACCCGGTTGAGCAGCAGCGCCGCCAGCCCGGCGGGCAGGCTGTGGTCCGGGCCATCCCCGCTGAGGGAGGCGGCGAGCAATTCCTCGGCGTAGTAGGCGTTGCCCTCGGCCCGGGCCACGATGTCGTTCAGCTCGGTGGCACCGATCCGGCCTTGCGCGGCCGCCGTCAGGTGCTCGGCCAGGGCCGAGGGATCCAGCGGGGCGAGGCCGACCGCGATGACGCTGGGCAGCCGGAGCAGCTCGGCCACCACCGGCCGGAGCGGGTGCCTGCGGTGCAGGTCGTCGGTGCGGTAGGTGCCGATCAGCGCGACCCGCTCCCGGTGCAGCATCCGGGACAGGAACGTGACCAGGTCCCGGGTGGAGGCATCGGCCCAGTGCAGGTCCTCGAGCACCAGCAGCACCGGGGCCGCCGCGGAGAGCTCGGCGAGCAGGCCGAGCACCCCGCCGAACATCTGCTGCCGGGCCAGGCCGGAACGGTCCGAGTCGATCGCGGGGCCGCCCCCGCCCTCGGGCAACAGCATGCTCAGGGCCGGACGCGAGCTCAGCGCGTCGCGCACCCCGGTGGCCTGGGCCGCGCCCCGCAGCGCGTCCGCCAGCGGCAGGTAGGGCACGCTGTCCCCGAGCTCCGCGCACTGGCCGGACAGCACGATGAACCCGCGGCTCGCGGCGAGCCGCGTGGCCTCCGCGACCAGGCGGGACTTGCCCACCCCGGCGTCGCCGCTGACCAGTGCCACCACGGAGCGGCCCGCCTCGGCGTCATCGAGCAGCCTGAGCAGGCGGCCGATTTCGTCGTCCCGCCCGACCATGCGGCCCGCTGACACGCGTAGCACCATTGCACGAGTATCGCACCGGGCAGCGACAATTCCGATTCGTTATGCTCTGCGTTCATGAGCCTACGGCTGATCCGCGGAGATGCGCTGTCCTCCGCCACCGCGCAGACCGGTGGCATGCTCCGCTCGGCCGCCATTTCCGGCGACCTGACCGGCGCCTCGGCGCTGTGGATGGGGCGGACCGTGGTGCTGCCGGGGTCCTCGTCCGGTGACCATCATCACGGCGCCTCGGAAACGGGCATCTACGTGGTGTCGGGCCACCCGGTATTCGTGTTCCGCGACCCGGACAGCGGATCCCTCGTCCGGCTGGAGGCTTCGCCCGGCGACTACGTCTGGGTGCCGCCGTACGTCCCGCACCGGGAGGAGAATCCCTCCCCGGATACCGAGGCCGTCGTGGTGATCGCCAGATCGACGCAGGAAGCGATCGTCGTCAACGTCCCGTCGCTGTAACACGGTCGCTGTATCACCGCCGGATCGTCACTCGGGGTCGCTGCGGTCGGGACGCCGTCCGCGCTTGATGGCGGAGCGCTGGCGCTTGGCCTCCAGCCGCCGCTCGTTCGCGGCCCGGCCGGGCCGGGTCGGGACGCGCGGGCGCTTGGGCGGGGCGACCGCGTCCTTGAGCAGGGCGGCCAGCCGGGCCCTGGCCGCCTGCCGGTTGGCGAGCTGGCTGCGCTGCTCGGAGGCGGCGACGGTGACCACGTCGCCGGCCAGCCGGCCGGCCAGCCGTTCGGTGATCCTGGCCCGCGCCCAGTCGGGAAGCACGGAGGACCGCCCCACGTCGAAGGAGAGCTCGACCCGGCTGTCGGCGGTGTTGACTGACTGGCCGCCAGGACCGGATGACCTGGAGAAACGCTCGTGCAGCTCGCTGCCGGGTATCACCAGCCAGCCGTTCACCCGGAGATCGTCAGGCATCGAAGGTGGCTAGGCCAGGCTGGCGACTAGCTCGGCGACGGGCTTGCGACGGCCGGTGTAGAACGGGATCTCCACCCGGGTGTGCAGCCGTGCCTCGGCGCCCCGCAGGTGGCGCATCAGGTCCACGATCCGGTGCAGCTCATCGGCCTCGAATGCGAGGATCCACTCGTAGTCGTTGAGCGAGAAGCAGGCGACCGTATTGGCCCTGACGTCGGGATACTCGCGCGCCATCATCCCGTGCTCGGCCAGCAACCGCCGCCGCTCCGCCGGATCCAGCAGGTACCACTGGTACGAGCGGACGAACGGGTACACGCTCACGTACGCGCGGGGCTCCTCCTCGGCCAGGAAGGCAGGGATGTGGCCCTTGTTGAACTCGGCCGGGCGGTGCAGCGCCATCACCGACCAGACCGGCTCGCTGCACCGGCCGAGTCGGGTCCGGCGGAACCGCACGTACATGTCCTGCAGGTCCTCCGAGGTCGGCGCCACCCACCAGAACATGTAGTCCGCATCCGCGCGCAGGCCCTGGATGTCGTAGCAGCCGCGGGTGACGATGCCCTTGCCCGCCGCCTGGTCGAGCAACTCGGCCACCTCGCCAGCCGTTTCGCCGGGGCCGCCGGCCTCGAGCGCGGCGCGGTCGCTCACCCGGAACACCGACCACATCGTGTAGCGGACCAGCTCGTTGAGATCGCGGGCCTTCGGCTTGAGGGCCGTCTGAAGCTTGGGGGCCGTCTGAAGTTCGTCAGCCATGGCACTATTGTCGGCCACGACGGTCACCGGACCGCACCGGCGTCACCGGCCGGCGGCCGGGTCGCGAGGAACGCCAGCACCTGGCCGGCCGCCGCGCGGGCGGTGGCGACACAGGCCGGTATGCCCACCCCGTCGTAGGCCGCGCCGCAGACCGCGAGGCCCGGCTGGGCCGCCACCGCCGCGCGGATCGCGGCCACCCGGTCCAGATGCCTCACCGTGTACTGGGGCAGCGCGCCGCCCCAGCGGGTCACCCTGGTGGCCACGGGTCTGCCCCGCACCCCGGTCGCCGTCGCCAGTTCGGCCGCGGCCAGCGCGGCCAGTTCGTCGTCGGCGCGCTGCAGCAGCGCCTCCTCGCCGATGCGGCCGACCGAGCAGCGCACGATCTCCAGCGAGCCGGCCCCGGATGCGGCCGTCTCGGCCAGGTGCGGCCACTTGACCGTGGAGAAGGTGACCGCCTTGACGGCCCGCCCGTCCACGGCCGGCACCAGGTAACCGCTCCAGCCGAGGGCGGCGAGGCCGGGGGCCGGAAAGGCGGACCGCGGATACGCGAGCGTGACGATCGCCATGCTCGCGTAGCCGATCTGGCCGAACGCGGTGACCGCGGCGGACACGCCCGGAACGCCCGCTAGCAGGCGGGCCGCGGGTCGCGCCGGGATCGCGAGGATCAC
>Ga0318567_10001082_pt1 | contig 10971 bp, 6 predicted proteins | sample GRESIP088b5f20_FD_203691 | JGI IMG/M metagenome (GOLD analysis project Ga0318567, IMG submission 203691) | Tropical soil microbial communities from Luquillo Experimental Forest, Puerto Rico - GRE.SIPMG.088b5f20 | ecosystem: Environmental > Terrestrial > Soil > Tropical forest > Bulk soil...
ATGTGACGCTGCATCTTGGATGGCTGCGTTGATGCGCGTGTCCGACCGGAAATCGAGCGCATCGTAGTCCCGCGCCAGCTCGAAATCCTGTCGGGCCTGGGAATCATTTGTAAAGGCCAGTTCGCATTCCCCCATGCGAAACTGCAAGTCGGCAAACTTCGGATCAATCTCGGCTGCTTTTTTGTAAAACACCAACGCCTCCCGATTGGACCCTGCCGTTTCCAGATCAACTCCAGTTTTGTAAATCGCGTTCCAAGCGGCTTCCTGGTTTGTGGTCAAACCGGCCGCATGGATGGACGCAAACGGCGCACAATCCTTCAAATTGACCGCCACCGTGCTCAAGATGACCGGCACGTCGGCTTGATGCGCGGCGCGCAGCATGTCTTCCAGATTGCCCTTGAAATTGTCATAGGCTCTCAACCGGGCGGAATCGTCATATCCGATTCGGCCGTTCGCAAACATTTCCATGCCGCCCCATTCTTTCGGCGTTGACGAATTGCTTTTTAGCCGTCGGATCACATTATCCAGTAGTTGCCCGATCCGGGTGGTCTTGATAGCGAGCACGGTTCGGATGACACCCAGACTCGGCGCGGGTATTCCGTACGCGGTGGTAGCGCCAAACGGCGGCGGGGTTTGGTTTCTGTTTGCAAAATTGGCGGCGAAGGGAACCATCTTGATCGCGCCAAAGGGGCCGACCATTTCATTGTTGCCCATGTAAATCAGCCACAAATCGCCCTGATGCCGGGCGCACTCGCGCGCAATCGGCAGAATGGTGCTGGAATCAACCGCTGTCAGCGCGACGCAAATTACCTGAAAATCCGTTCCGGGATAGCGCTCGCGCAGCAGAACTTGAAGATAGCGGCCGACGCCATAAGTATTGTCGGGATCACCGTTGGCGGCAGATTCGCCAAAGAGAAAAATTCGATACGAGTTGGTTGACTTTTCGGCGGCAAACCGAATAGGGAGCGCCGTGCGTGCTATGGATGGTGGAAAAAATCGGTAACTGAACTTCTCATTTGGCACATAATAGCTTTCTCCATTAACCCGGATTTGCCGGAAAAAGTGTGTGTCGTAACCATAACCACACAATCGAAGCCCAAGTTCCAAGCCGCCCAACAGAGCCAGTGGAACGAAAATCATAGCAAACAGCCGCATTAACCACAGACGACGTTTTGAAACGGGAGTTTGTGGGTTCATAAAGAGGAGATTCGAAGCGGGCGACTCATATTTAAAGCATTGGACAAAATGAGCTTGAAGTTACCTGAAATTAACATAATAGCCACATTTTAGTCATCAAAAAACAAAGGCTGTTTGTTTCTTGTAAACGTCTTTCTAAATATTTTCACAAAAACTATTGACAGAATCAACATGATATAGTAAAAAATATCACGTTACCCGAATCATCGGAAAAAAAGACAGAAACAACTTAACCTATATGAAAATGTTACACAAAATTCTTAGTTGCAGCATGGCTGCCGCGGCTCTCGGAATGACAACCACCCAAGCGCAAAATCTGCTTGTGAATGGCAGTTTTGAAAGTGCAACTGGATTCACGGCAAATCCAATTACGACGACATCAGGCCCCGGTTCGACAACGGGCGTAGGTCTAGGATGGGCGCTTTTCGGCGGAGCTCAAAGTGATATGAGTTCTGCGGTGAGCTCTCCGGAAGATGGCAGTTTTGCCTTGCTTGCACAAAATGGTCCGGGTAATAATTGGAATCCTCAAGGTGCTTATCAAATTGTGAACGGTATTACGGCGGGGACAACTTATAACATAAGTGCGTATTACTTGGTTGACAGCTCTTCCGGCAATACAGGAACTTATGCCACTCCATTCTCCGTGCAACTCAACTTCGGGAACTTGGTGGGCGGCACATGGACTACGGTTGGGACTGGTGCTACTTTTGGTTTTGGAAATGGTGGCCCTACTGATGGAGCTGCTCCGGTTCTTAATACTTGGTATCATGAAACCGGTTCGCTGGTAGCGCCTGCGGGAGCGTCAGAAGCTGAAGTATATCTTTTTTACATGGATAATGGTCAGACGACCGTGGATCAAATGTATATAGATAATGCCAGTCTGACAGCGGTAGTGCCAGAGCCTACGACACTCGCTTTGGCGGGATTGGGTGGCATCAGTCTTCTGTCGCTGATTCGTCGCCGGAACAGTTGATTTTGGTTCGTTTTCGCGAATGCCACCCGGTGATGAATCGGGTGGCGTTTTTGTTTGCAGGTTTATTTTCTCTCAGCAACGTTGTTAAAAAATAGTCGTCAAAAAAAACTTCAAATAATAGGGTGATACGTCTACAAAACCGGGCATCCGCCTTGGCGGCGTTTCGGCAGAACGCCGCAAATCTTTAAAATTGAAAAGAGCAGCTTTCTGCCGGAAGCTGCGTGTTCTTTTGCTTTACTATGAGACTGAAAATTATTTCCGAAATTTCCTTGGTTGCCCTGTTGGCTATGTCAGGTGCATTTGCCCAAGCTCAAAGCCATGTTGATATTTATGTGACCGCCAAAGATACGGGGCAGCGGCTGGCGAAAGCCGGCGAAGCCGAATTTGCCGCCGGTCTGCCAGTAAATGAGAAAGAGGCGGACATTTTTGTTGATCCGGCCAAAGCCTTCCAGACGGTCATCGGGATTGGCGGGGCATTGACAGATGCCTCGGCGGAGACGTTCTACAAACTGCCCGCAGACAAACAGCAGGAAATTTTGCGCGCCTATTTTGATCCGCAAAACGGCATCGGTTATACACTTGGGCGCACCCACATCCATAGCTGTGATTTTTCAAGCGAAAGCTATACCTACGTCAATGATGGCGATACAAATCTGGACAGCTTCGACATTTCCCACGACTTGAAATATCGAATCCCGTTCATCAAGGCGGCGATGGCCGAGGCGGGCAACCATTTCACGCTGTTTGTAAGTCCTTGGAGTCCGCCCGCATGGATGAAGGACAATAATGACATGCTGGAAGGCGGCAAATTGAAGCCGGAATATTATGAGACATGGGCGAGATATTACGGCAAGTTCATTCATGCCTATGAAAAGGCCGGCGTTCCGATTTGGGGCTTGACGGTGCAGAACGAGCCGCTGGCGAAACAGACCTGGGAATCCTGCATTTACACCGCCGAAGAGGAACGTGATTTTGTCAAAAATTTTCTCGGCCCGGCCTTGTGGAAGGATGGCCTGAAAAACAAAAAAATCATCGTCTGGGATCACAACCGCGCGCTGTTGTATCCGCGCGCCTCGGTGGTGCTGGATGATCCGGCGGCCGCCCGTTATGTCTGGGGCGTCGGCTATCATTGGTATGTGGGAGATAATTTTGAGAACGTCAAGCGCGTCCAAGAAGCCTATCCTAAAACGCACTTGCTGTTTACCGAAGGCTGCAATGGGCCGTTCGACATGAAAAAAATCAATGACTGGCATTGGGGCGAGATCTACGGCAAATCTCTGGTCAATGATTTCAACAATGGGGTCGAGGGCTGGACTGATTGGAATGTGCTATTGGATGAGCAAGGCGGGCCGAACCATGTGCAGAATTACTGTTTCGCGCCAATTCATGCCGACACCAAAACCGGGCAGTTATATTACATGAATGCCTTTTATTATATCGGCCATTTTTCCAAATTTGTCCGCCCAGGCGCCAAGCGGATTATCAGTTCATCCATGACCGATACGTTGCAAACCACGGCGTTTGTAAACCCTGACGGAAAAATTGCCGTGGTGGTGCTTAACCTTTCCGGCCAGACGCAACCTTTCAATTTATGGCTGGGTGGGAAAAGTGTGAAAAGCACCAGCCCAGCTCATTCCATTATGACGCTAGTGATTTCTTAGTCATAAATTCCGGGCGGCAGCTTCGTGTCAATTTAAACCAATAGGTTCATCTATTGAAAAAAACGTTGACACACGAGCCGGTGCGTGATATAAATGATTACAAGCTACCCGACAAACTAACAAAAATTAACCAAACACATCATTGCCATGAGTATTTTTAACGAAAATCTTGGGTTGTTCGAACTGTTGACACAATTTGGAAGAAGTAAACTCACCACAAATGCTGGCCAGTTGGCTTGTGTCGGCTTGACGGCAGGACTCGTCCTCATGACCGGCAGCGCAAAAGCGTGGACTACCAATGCCTTGGTCAATCCAGGCGCTGAAGCAGGGTTGAACGGCTGGAATGTCTCCCTAACGGGTTATATTTATGCCGTTTCCACCAACGCTCAAATTGGCGGCGGTTCCACTGGGAATATTTTGGCCCATTCGGGCACGAATGTGTTCGAATTGTTCAACACCACGGGAAATGCGACGTACATCTATCAGGATTACCCCGCCATCGCCGGGTCTATATGGGCTGCCAATGGTTATGCCATTTCTTATGCCTCGAATTACTTGAGCACCACAACGAGTGCACACATGCAGGCGGTCTTTTATGATACCAACAATAACGTGGTGCCCTATCCCAGCGCCGCCGGAGGAACGTATACCTCGCTATTCTTGGATCCGAACGATTTGAGCGGCCTTGGTATTCCGTGGATTATCCCTCCGCCAGCGGTTGATGCCACTGGCTGGGTTTATCTTGAAACGACCAATCTCAACGACGACAACCCGGCAGATTACGGTGGTGTGGATGCGACGGCAGTTACTTATCCCTTGGTGGCGCCTCCCGGCACAGCAAAAGTCCGTTATGAAATCTATTTAATTAACACGACGCCCAGTGGCGGCGCAGTTTATTGGGATGACTTGGCGTTGAACAAACTGAACCTGACCGATCCCGATATCACCAATCAGCCTGTGGCGACGACTGTTTATGCCGGCCTGCCAGCTTCGTTCTCAGTGGGGGCTTTCCATACAGGTCAGTATCCAGGTGAAAAGTTGTCGTATCAATGGTATTATAATGTAACCAATATGTTGCCGGCGGGTGGCGGCGTGAACAACATTTCCAGTTCCACCACCGTCCCAACCTTGACATTCACTAATTTAACGGGCAGCGCCGCGGGTCTGTATTCTTGCCAGGTCACGGTAAAATCAACTTCTGGGAACTACACCAATTCCATCACCAGCGTTCCGGTGCAATTGACCGTGCTGGTATTGTCTCCTCTCCAAAAGGCCAATGTTTTGGGACCCAATGCCGGCTTTGAAAATAACCCGGCTTGGGCGCCGTGGAATGTTTTCAATGGTATTGCGTTTGCAACGGCAGCCAGCTTCTATGATTTTGCCACCACTGCTGCCACCCCGGTCAATGTGCTGGATGGAACCAGTTGTGCGTGGGTTGGTGATAATGGCGACCGCGACAACGGTTTCTATGGCCAATTCCCAGCCGCTCCCGGCACCCTCTGGAAGGCGGGCGGTTATGCCTACGTGTCAACTACAAATGATTTTGCCGGCGGCAACACCTGCCGGCTCCAGATCTGGTTCAAGGCATCAGTTGGAGGAGCCAATTCAACCAATACTCCCACTTATGAATCATTCAAGATATATGGTTTGGGTTATACTAACGCAGATGCGCAATATGTTGATATCAACCCAAACAGCCCCACTTATGGCCAGACACTTTACCACACCCAGTTGCCAAGAGACCAGTGGGTCTATATGCCGGTTACCAACGTAGTGAATAATGGCGGTATCGGGCTGGTAGACGACCTGCCCTATGATACTTTGCCCACCGGTGTCTTCATGGTGCCGACAAATTCGAACGCAAGTGCGATAAACTTCCAGGTGTATGAGTATTGTCCTGTTGCAGCTGACAATCCTCAAGCGGACTTGACCGGCCAAGCTTTGGACAGCGTTTACTGGGATGACATGATATTGATTCAAGTTCAACCGGTGACGAACCTAACGGCGTCAGCAAGCAGTGGCAATGTCAACCTGTCATTCAATGCCGGAGCCGGGCTTAACTATGCGGTTCAATACAAAACCAACTTGACGGATGCCGCTTGGAACACGTTGACGACCGTCGCCGCTCCGATGACTTGGCAGACCAATACCGCTGTCCTAACTACGAGCTATCCGTTGACTGTGACCGACTCCACCGCCGGCCAGCACAGCCGGTTCTATCGTGTGCAATCACAGTAGTCAAATTCCGCTTCTGGCGGCCGGTTGCGAAAGCAGCCGGCCGCGGAATTGATCCTTGGTCAGCAAACCGGAACAGTGTTTTATCACCAACAAAAAGTGGCGCGCCGTCAAGGTTGCGGCGCTGGGTTTCAATGAAATCAATATGATTAACACAAGCAGAAGTGAGCAGGGCGTTGGTTCAGACTTTTTTGAAAATGATGAAAGGCGTTCCAGCGGGGCACGGCGAGCTTGGAATCATGCCTTCACCTTGATCGAGTTGTTGGTGGTGATTGCAATCATCGCCATTCTGGCGGCGATGTTGCTGCCGGCGTTGAGCAAGGCCAAACAGAAGGCCCAGGCGATGGCCTGCATGAACAATCTCAAGCAGTTGGGTGTGGCGTGGGTCATGTATGCCGGCGACAATAGCGGCAAGCTTGTGCCCAACGGAGGCCAATATGAGCCGACCCCTCCTCCCACCTCGCTGCCCGATCCAAGAATCGTTGCCGGTGCGAAGTATTATCAATGGTGCCCGGGAAACATGACAGCCTTCAGTTCAATTGCCACCAACCTGATTCAAGCCGGCGCGATTTATCCCTATGTCGGTGTCATGATCTATAAATGTCCCGGAGACTACAACGGTTTTAAATTTCCCGCCGGATTTTTTCCCCATGCCCGGAGTTATTCCATGAATTGCTACATGTCGCCTGTAGATCCACCAAATGGTCAATGGTCCGGAGTTGGAGGGTGGGGAACACGCAATTATTTCAAGGACACAGAAAACCTCCAGCCCGGGCCAGCCATGACCTATGTTCTGATCGACGAAAATGAATATTCCATCAACGACGGTTTTTTTGTCAACGACCCAGTCCAAGGCAACAAATGGCAGGATGTGCCGTCCGCGCGTCATGGCGCCTCCTGCGGGTTATCCTTTTTCGATGGCCATTCAGAGATCAAACGTTGGAAGGATAGCAAGGTCATCAATTATATTGGCAAGATTGGTGGTCCGTCCTTGGGTGGCGTAATTGACGGCGAACCAGGTTGCGGCGATTGCGACTGGCTGCATCGAAGAGCCACGTCCTACACCCAACCCTGAAATGCGTTTGGCTGCACGTTTAGCTGCCGCTCTTCCAAAGAGTAACTGTCGGACTTCTAGATTTCTGTTGGCGCTTATTTTCATAGCCTTCAGACAACGCAAATCCAACCGGACGAACTCAACCCAGCCCACGACAAAATTGGCCTTCTTCCCTCGTTGAAAGCTCCCAATTACTTGAGTGCTTTGATGTTAATCAAAAGCAGTCGGAACGCTGGATTTTACAAAAACCAAGGGGATATTAGGTCGATTATTTTTGGAAAAATGTTTGACACGAAAAATGAGATGTGATATTTATTATTACGCCTCTAGGTCAAACAGAATAAAATTGCTATAAGTATAATGAAACAAAAACTTAAACTGAACGTGACACCCATTCAATCTGATAGACGTTTGAAAACCATAATTACCAGTCTGCTGGCTGGATTCGTCCTTTTAGGCGGCAGCGCTAAGGCGGCCAATGTGCTGGTCAATCCCGGTGCGGAAACCGGAAACTCCACGGGTTGGACGTTGGATCCGTTTGGCAGCGTTGCATCGACCAATGACTACTATTATAATGGCGGGACAAATTATCCGCCATATGCGTCCAATATTCTGGCGCATACCGGCGGGTATTGTTTCAAGACTTATCAGACTTATGCCAATGCCGCCACCCGTATTTATCAGGATACCGCGGCTGCGGCCGGCTCGCAATGGACGGCCAGTTGTTATGCCCTGTCTCATGCGCAGGATTACATCGGCCTCCCTTGCAACGCCCATTTGCAGGTTGTGTTTTATGACAACGCGAACAATGCACTGACGGTATACGGGTCGGTATTTCTTGATCCAAACGCATACGATCCCGGCTTGGGCATTCCGTCAATTATTCCTCCGATGGCCGTGGATGCCTCCGGGTGGCTTTATCTTCAGGTTACCAATAGTTTTGCCGCCGATCCTGCCAACTATGGTAATTATAATAATCCGATAACGCCGCCGCTCGTCGCGCCTGCCGGCACGGCCTATGTGCGTTATCAAATGGAATTTGATGATGGGGCCGGTGGTGGCGGCTCGGTTTTCTGGGATGACTGTGATTTGGAAAAAATTGCCGGCTCGGATCCTGACATCTCTACTGCTCCGACCGCGCAAATCGTTTCTGTTGGAAGCAAGGCCACCTTTAGCGTGGTGGGCACCGGCAACACCGCGCTGTCTTATCAATGGAAAGCGGGCACCAACAATGCCAGCGGATCGCGCGTCAGCGGGGCCAATACCGCCACCTTGACCATCAGCAATTGTGTCACGACGGACGCAGGCAGTTACAGCGTGGTGATTACTGACGCAAATGGTTCTATTCAGAGCGTGCCGGTGACGTTGACCGTGTTGACCACGGCCGCTGCGGCAAATGCACTGGGACCCAATGCCGGTTTTGAAAACGCACCGATCTGGGCTCCGTGGCATCCGTTCAATGGCACAGGACTACCTAGCACCAACAGCACCTATTACCAGGTTACCAATCTGGTCAACGTTTACGACGGGAAATATTGCGCGCAAATTTATGCAGGCGGCACCGACAACGGATTCTATCATGACGTCATCACCAACGTCGCACCCGGTTCAGTCTGGAAGGCAGCCGGACACGCTTATATCACATCAACGGTTGATAATTTGAGCGCCAGCAACACTTGCCGGATTCAGGTTCATTTCAATGACTCGACTGGTGCAGCCATCCCGCCGACCTATGAATCATTCAAGATTTACGGCACCGGCTTCACCACCTATCCGCAGATGCCGCGCGATACTTGGGTATATTTACCCGTGACGAATGTGGTGGATCAAACGGATACACCTACAAACACGGTGCAAGATTTTGTTGCGCCAGCCAATGCAGCCTCCATTTCTTACCAGGTCTACTATTACCATCCGGGCAGCACAGGCGGGTCGGTCTTCTGGGATGACATGGAGCTTTACCAGTTGATTCCCGTCACCGTCACGCCGTCGGTAAGTGGGACCAGTTATAAAATATCATTCGCTACCCGTGGCGGTTCGTCTTATACGGTTTTATACAAGAATAACCTGACCGATCCGACATGGAATGTGCTGCAAGGTAATATTGCCGGCACCGGAACCACGGTGACGGTGACCGATACCATTGCAGGACAAGGACGGTTTTATAAGGTGCAGACACAGTAATGGGTCGGGGTTATCCAGCCTGACGACCGGTCTTCGGGCCGGTCGTCAGGTGGTTCTAAAAGTTGAGTGAAGATTGACTGAAGTATAAACGGGAAATGGAAGTTTGTTTGAAAGTGAGAAATATATAATGAGAAATTTTCCAAATAAAAAAAATGTTCCGGCGAATGACAATGTGGTTGAAAAAAATCCGGGGCGCCGTTCGCAGGGTCGTGCCGGTGCTTTTACATTGATTGAATTGCTGGTGGTGATTGCGATCATCGCCATTCTGGCGGCGATGCTGCTGCCGGCCTTGAACAAAGCCAAACAGAAGGCACAGGCCATCTCCTGCATGAACAATATCAAGCAGGTGACCTTGGGCTGGATCATGTTCAACAATGACAACGACGGCAAGCTGCCGCCTAATCTCGAATCTGCGTCGCCACAGCAACCTTTATCGGCGGCAGACGTAGGCAAACCAATATATATGGCAGGAGGTCAATATGCTCAATGGTGTCCGGGTGAAGTGAATATAAACACCTCTGCTCCATACATGACCAACTTCATGCAGATGGGGCTTATTTATCCGTATGTCAATTCGATGAGCGTTTATAAGTGCGCGGCGGATCAGGCAAGCGTCAAGTTGGGGACTACCATTTTTCCCCGACCGCGCAGCTATTCGATGAACTGTTGGCTAAGTCCTTATATTACACCCACGGGAGCAACTAGGGATGCCGCTTCAATCTTTGGCGGCAGCACGTGCCGGATGTTTTTCAAGGAATCTGATTTAACCACGCCCGGGCCATCCATGACCTTTGTGCTAATAGATGAAAATGCAAATACCATTGACGACGGATACTTTGCCGGCAGTCCGGGTTTGCCCAACAAATGGATTAATGTTCCATCCACCCGCCATGGCAATGCCGCCGGTCTTTCGTTTGCCGACGGACACGCGGAAATCAAGAGATGGACCGATGGTGTTGTCGTATCCGCAAATGCCCCGAATTGGAAGGCCCCCAGCACTACTTTTGCCAGCGATCCAGGTTCCGGAGATAATTTCTGGCTCGAACAAAGAGAGTCAGTCGCGCTGCAAGCGCCATAATAAGCCGGATGGAGGTTCACCGGTTCGTTTGTGTCTTGAAGCCTGACCAAAACCACATAGCAGCGTCTTTTGCGGGCTGGCAACACCGTAGGCAAGACAATCTCTACTTGCCTCCAAGCTAAAAGCAGGACCAAATCATCGCCCGGCAGGTGATTTCTCTTCCAACGACGGATTGTCGGTTGGATTTTCTTATGAAGGCAAATTTCTTTACCCACGCCAGGATCGTGCATCGAATTACCAATATTGTTTGTGTCACTGGAATCTGGCTGGCAACGGCGGGCACTCTGTTGGCCCAGTCTTGGACGAATACAATGCTGTCGGCCAGCCAACGCGCGTCATTACTGACCAGCGCCATGACCTACAACGAGATGGCCGCTATGGTTGCAGGCGCGTCCGGGCCTTATGTCGGATATATTCCCAACAATATCCGGCTCGGCATTCCGGCCTTAAATTTGCAGGACGGTCCGGCGGGCATCGGCGATGGGGCGAACAACGTCACGGCGTTTCCAGCGCCGATCACCCTCGCGGCAAGTTGGGACGTGGCGCTCGCGCGGCAATATGGCAGCTTGATGGGCGCCGAGGTGCGGGG
>Ga0318567_10001084_pt1 | contig 10965 bp, 12 predicted proteins | sample GRESIP088b5f20_FD_203691 | JGI IMG/M metagenome (GOLD analysis project Ga0318567, IMG submission 203691) | Tropical soil microbial communities from Luquillo Experimental Forest, Puerto Rico - GRE.SIPMG.088b5f20 | ecosystem: Environmental > Terrestrial > Soil > Tropical forest > Bulk soil...
GTATCCGGTAATAAAATAAGATCCAATTGTTTTCATCAGAAAAATAAGAGAATCTTTTTATTCATGCAAGTTATTGATTTTGAATATTTCTTAAAAATACTACATTTTTTCTTTCACATATAAATAGTTGATTTTTACTTTATACAATGAATTTTGATTTTACCCGAAAATTAATGGTCTGGAACACCCAAGAAAATAATCGTTCCATGCCCTGGAAAGGGGAAAAAGATCCGTACAAAATATGGCTCAGCGAGATTATTTTACAGCAAACGCGTGTAGAACAGGGGCTTGCATATTACAACAGATTCATCGAAACCTTTCCAACTGTAAGAAAACTGGCCAAAGCACCTGAAGAAAAAGTTTTTAAGCTTTGGGAAGGGCTTGGCTACTATAGCCGATGCAAAAACCTTATTGCCACAGCAAAAATTATCGATGGAGAATACAAAGGCAAATTTCCCGACAAATACGAGAACATCCTTGCCCTGAAAGGGATCGGCCCTTATACTGCTGCAGCGATCGGGTCATTTGCCTTTAATCTGCCCCGTGCGGTTGTAGATGGAAACGTGCTTCGTGTGCTATCCCGCTATTTTGGTATTTCCACGCCCATCGATTCCACAGAGGGAAAAAAATTGTACAATCAGTTAGCGGACAGTCTCCTGGACAAAGAAAATCCTGGAATTTACAATCAGGCTATTATGGATTTTGGCGCAGTTGTTTGCAAACCGCAAAACCCTTTATGTGGCACATGCCCGCAAAAGGAAGACTGTAAAGCGTTTCAGCATGCATGGGTAAATGATTTGCCGGTAAAAGAAAAGGTCCTGAAAAAGAAGACCCGCTACATGTATTACTTCGAAATAAGTGTAAACGGAAAAACATTTGTGAAGAAAAGAGAGGCAAAAGACATCTGGCAAAACCTTTACGAGTTTGTGTTACACGAACATGATGAGCCGATCGACTGGACGAAAAAAAATCTAAAAGAAGCGGTGAAGTCGTTTATTGATAAGCCGTTTCAATTGCAGCAAATTTCTACGATTGTCAAACAACAGCTCACACACCAATTGATTATTGGCCAGCTGATTAAAATTACCGTTCAAACACCCATTGATATTCCCGGCTATGAACTACTGGCAGAAAAGGAAATTAAAAAACTGGCTTTTCCAAAATTCATTAACACCCTCATGCAGCAGGAAGCGGCACTATTTTAGTCTAACAAGTATGGATATATGAAAAGTCTCCGGGAAGAATTAAGAGCATATTTTATCCCTTAATCTTGTTGGTTTTATGCATTTTAAAATGCCAAAAAAATCTATTTGATTTTGGTTTAAAAAAATTAATTTTAGAGAGATTTCGTCAGCACAGGAAAATTTGTAAACTCAAATTCATTATCATGAGAGGAGTAAACCGGGTGATGTTAATAGGTAATTTAGGAAAAGACCCAGATGTACAGCATTTGGAAGGCAATATCGCAGTAGCAAAATTTTCACTCGCCACCACGGAAACCTATAAAGATAGGGCCGGCAAATTGATATCACAAACAGAGTGGCACACAGTAGTTTTATGGCGCGGACTTGCGGAGCTTGCTCAAAAATACCTTCACAAAGGCAGCCTGGTTTACATAGAAGGACGTTTACGCACAAGGAGTTGGGAAGATAAAGAGGGAAATAAAAAGTTTGCCACCGAAGTGGTAGGCGATAACCTGATTATGCTTGACAAAAGAACGGATGGAGCTCCGGGGTTGCAATCTTATCCTACAGAGGGATTGGAGGGATTGAATCCTGCGGACATTCCACCGGAGCCAACTGGAGATTTGCCTTTTTAATTTAGACATAATTTATTGCAAATTTGTGCCACTGTAAAAGTGGCTGGCAGGCCTTAAAACCTGCCTTTGTATTAAACTAAACATTCACCAAAACCAGATATTTTGGATCTTCATTCGGGTTATAACTCAATAGAAACAATCTTGTCGCCGCTTTTGCTACAATCGTCCGTGAATGTGCAGGGCATCACATTTCTCGTTGCGGTCATTATTTTTCTGCTTGTCATATCCTACTTTCTCGCCGGTTCTTTAGTTGCATTTTTCTCTTTAACAGACAAGGATATCAATGTGCTGAAAACCAAGCAGGGAGAGGGTTGGAAAAGAATTGTCACATTGCTGCGTGAACCAAAGGTCCTTCATTCGTCATTGCGCATTGCTAATCTTACCGTCAACGTTGCGATCATTATACTTTCAAACTTTTTGATCAATCAGCTTTTAACCGTCAACAGTAGCTGGTGGTTCGTTGATTTCCTGGTGAAGATTCTGATCGTTACATTCTTTCTCGTTTTGTTTGGTGAAATTTTACCCAAAGTATATGCTAGTCAAAACAATTTGCGTTTCGCAAGAGATGCATCTTTTCTCGTGGAAATTGTTTACCTGCTATTCAAGAGAACAGGCATGGCAATGGCCGGTTTTGCAGATGGCATTGAAAATTCAATAGGTAAAAAAAATACTTCCTACGATTTGGACGAACTAGAAAATGACATTAGTTCAACCGAAGAAGAAAAGAATATTTTAAAGGGAATTGCCAAGTTTGGAAACATAACAGTAAAACAAATTATGCGAACCAGACTTGATGTAACCGGCATCGAGCATAACCTTTCATTTAAAGAACTTGTCAAGCGTGTTGAAGAACAGCACTACTCCCGCTTGCCCGTGTATAAAGGCAGCCTTGATGATGTTGTGGGAATGATCCAAACAAAGGACCTCGTACCGCATCTGGATGAAAGTGATGCTTATGATTGGCACCCGTTGATGCGCCAGCCTTATTTTGTACATCAGCATAAATTGATTGAAGATCTTTTAAAAGAGTTTCAATCAAAGCATGTTCACTTCGCGGTTGTTGTAGATGAATTTGGTGGAACCAGCGGTATTGTTACGCTAGAGGACATTATGGAAGAAGTGATTGGTGACATTAAAGATGAGTTTGACGACGAAGAATCAGGCAATGGTAAAATTGATGACTTCAACTATGTGTTTGAAGGAAAAACAATGATTAATGACGTTTGCAAAGCCATGCATCTACCTGTTCAAACATTTGATTCTGTTCGCGGTGACAGCGATTCTCTTGGTGGTTTGATACTTGAATTGGCGGGATATATTCCTCCGCAAAATGAAGTGATCAAAGCAGGTGATTTTCATTTCACGATTTTGGAAGCTGATAAAAACCGCATTCTTAAAGTAAAAGTTACCATAGTACAGGAAGGTTAACATGTTTGTATAACTTCGCCCCTCTCAATTTTATTCATGACTACGATTAAACTTAAGCATACCGTATTTTTCAGTTTTGTTGCTGCATTTATTTTATTGATACTTTCCTGCAACAGTGTTTATACACCTAAAAAGAAGGGGTATTTTAAAATAGATTTTCCTCAGCATGCTTATCAAAAGTTTGATCGCCCCGGCTATCCTTACACTTTTGAATATCCGGTCTATGCCAACGTTGTGCAGGACAGTACTTATTTCGAAGAGCAACCAGAAAACCCTTACTGGATAAATGTTGATGTACCACGCTTCAACGCGAAAGTTTATATCAGTTACAATGAAATAGGCGGTAAGGCCAGATACAAAGTAAGAACCAAAGATGGCAAATACGTTGATTCCATTGGGGTAAATAAGTTTGTGGATCTTATGGAAGGAGCATACAAACTCACTTTTAAACACAGTCTTAAGGCCACGTCTATTGATGACAGCATTTTTGTAACCCGCAATGGTGTAAATGGCATTTGGTTCAAGATAGGCGGTAACGCTGCAACAGCCAGCCAGTTTCTTGTTTCAGATTCTGTAAAACATTTTCTTCGTGGCGCTCTATATTTTGATGCGCCACCAAACGAAGATTCTCTCGCAACAGTAAATCAATTTTTGCAGGAAGATGTTAGGCATTTGATCAACACGCTCAAGTGGAGATAGGGGAAATGCGGATCGTCAAGATTTTCATGATTTATTATGATTTTGGATTAGCAACAAGGATAATGGAAGCATTGCTGATCAGGATTTGTTATGCTTTAAATGGATAATACTTCACCTAAATCATATCAAATCATGACAATCATGAAAATCTGTGTTCTTGTTTTTTCAATTTGTATTTTTGCGGAAAATTGAATCGTGATAGCAATTGACAATGTAATGTTGAGCGACCAGGTAGTGGAGGAGCAATTTGTATGTGATCTTACAAAATGCAAAGGTGGTTGCTGTGAAGATGGTGACGCAGGCGCCCCACTTACAAAAGAGGAGAAGAAAATTGTGGATGAAGTATTTGAGATTGTAAAGCCATATCTCACAGAAGAAGGGCTTGAAGCAATCAGAACAATAGGCAAATACGAGTATATTGGCGAATTTGGCTGGGTTACCCCAACCATTGGCGGTAAAATGTGCGCCTACGGATTTAGGGACAAAGAGGGCGTGATCAAATGCGCTTTCGAGCAAGCCTATTATGATGGCAAAATTGCCTGGAAGAAACCCATCAGCTGCCATCTATACCCCATAAAAGTTACAAAGACCAAGACCGCAGAATTGTTGAATTACGAGCCAAGAGAAGGCATGTGCAACCCGGCTTGTGCCCTTGGTCAAAAGCTGAAAGTGCCTGTATACGCATTCTTGAAAGAAGCGCTTATTAGAAAATACGGCGAAGATTTTTATGCAGCTTTGGATCAGATCGCGCATCAGTACTACCTCGATAAAAGTAAATAGACGAATATGCAACCATCAATCGCAGACATCAGGAAAGACTATCAATTGCAATCATTGTCAGAAAAAGATGTAATGGGTAACCCCTTCGATCAGTTTGAAAAGTGGTGGAACGAAGCAATAAAGAGCAATCTGGATGAAGTAAATGCAATGACTTTAGCAACATCCTCTGCGGATGGAACGCCTGCTGCGAGAACTGTTTTGCTAAAAGGTTACGATCATAAAGGGTTTGTATTTTTTACCAACTACGAAAGCCACAAGGGGCAGCAGTTGCAGGAGAACCCTAAGGCAACATTGGTTTTTTTCTGGAAAGAGCTGCAAAGGCAGGTAATTATTTCAGGCACAGTTGAAAAAGTAACTGCGGAAGAAAGCGACGAATATTTTAACAGCCGCCCAAGAGGCAGCCGGATCGGCGCATGGACCTCTCCTCAAAGCTCGGTTATCGAAAATCGTGAATGGCTTGAGGCCCGCGAAATGCAGATGGAAAAGAAATTTGAGGGACATGAAATCACACGTCCGTCTCATTGGGGAGGTTTTCGTGTAATGCCCGTTAGCATTGAATTTTGGCAGGGAAGATCAAGCCGTTTGCATGACCGAATTCAATACCAGATCGATGGCGCGAATTTTTGGATGATTCGCAGACTAGCGCCGTAATTATTAGAGGGTGGAAAGTTGAGAATGGAGAGTTGAGAGTTCTATTTAAGTGACTCAGTCAAAATAAAAAAGAAAATGGCCGCAAGTAACACTCACGGCCATTTTCTTTTATCGAGAAACAATGAAATTGATATAGCTCTCAACTCTCCATTCTCAACTCATCACTAGACTAAGCGCAATCCTTGCACACGCCTGTCACAATCATTTGAATTTGTTCAACCTTGTAGCCCGCAGGCAGATTAACAACTGGCACAGACACTTCGTCTATACATAGTGTTTTGCCACATACACTGCACAGAAAATGCACGTGATGATCGTGGTGGTGGCCTTCAGTGCAATCGTCCTTGCACAATGCGTATTTTACAGAATTGTCTGAAGTAGGAATACTGTGTATGATGCCTTTTTCCAGGAACGTTTGTAGTGTTCGATATACCGTTACACGGTCAAATTTTTCTCCTGTTTTTTTCTCAATATCTGAATGAGCAAGCGCATCTTCCTGAGCAAGAAAAAGCTCAAGAATTTTTGTTCTTCCGCCTGTAACGCTCAGTTGATTATGCTTTAATATTTTTTGAATTTGCTCTTGCATGCCTGCAAATTTACGGATTTTTAACCCGGGTTATTGTTAAACAAACCATTCGCAAAACGGCCCCCGTCGCTTTCTTTCAGCAGGTTTTTTACATCCGTTTCCATTTCTGCCAATTCATTCTTTTTTAAACCGTCATAAATTTTTCTAACTCGCCCGGATCTGTCTACCAAAGCAAAGAATTGTGTATGAATGAACTGGTCCTCTATGTTTTGATTGTTGTTTTTTGGATCGTCGAGTAGGTAACTGACCCTCGCTGTATAATAGAGACTGTCTTTCGGGCCGGTAAGGAAAAGCCACTTTGAAGAGTTGACACCCAGTGAATCTGCATACACTTTCATTCTTCCAACACTATCTGTTTGAGGATCAACAGTATGGGAGAGGATGAGGAAATCATTCTCGTCTTTCAGCGCATTATAAACATCCTTCATGTTGGTGTTCATTTTTGGACATATTCCTTTGCAGGTGGTAAAAAAGTATTCAGCCACATACACCTTCCCCATGACGCTTTGCTGTGTAATTACTTTGCCATCCTGATTTTTAAAAGAAAAAGGCTGAACATAACTTAGCACCGGCAGCTTCACTTCGCCAAAGCCAGGAATAAAGCGGGTAAGCGCGTACACAAAGCCGACGAACAAGAGAATGAAAAAAAGCGAATAGATCAGAATCTTTTTCTTCATAAGTACCTTTTGAGAATGCAAAATTAAGCCATGCAAAACTGTTATTTGTTAAAAAGTAAAATAGTTAACAAGAACTTGCAACTCTGTTGCAAGTTTTATATACCTTTGCTCCCTACTTAATGAATTTGAAGCCAAATTGGGATGCACTGGGAATATTTACTTCCGTAGCCTGCGCGATTCATTGCGCAATTTTGCCTTTGCTGGTAGCGAGTTTACCCATTTTCGGCATCAATATCGTTGAGAATGTGAAGTTTGAGTTTTTTATGATCTTCTTGGCTTTGGCTGTGGGCATCTATGCCTTGTATCATGGCTATAAAAAACACCACCATAGCTTGTTGCCAATCGGTTTGTTTGTTACAGGCGTTTGTTTTCTTTTTGCAAAACAGTTGTTCAGCGCATGGCACATTCTGCTCCTCGTTCCTGCCGTTACTTTAATTGTTACTGCACATTGGGTCAATTACAGAAGTTGCCAGAAGGCTAACCATTGCCACGCGACAGATTGTAATCATTAAGTAAAACTTTATATTTTTCCTTTATCGAAATGTTTGACCCAAAGCTTTTCGTATTTTTGCCAACTAAATACTGTGAGTTATGATAAAAACAGGAAATCCCGTTATTAGCATTTATACAGAGATGACACCAAATCCGGAAACTATGAAGTTTGTGGCAAACAAACTTTTGTATCCTGGTAAAAGTGTAGATTTCCCAGATGTTGAAAGCGCAAAACCTTCTCCTCTCGCAACTGAACTTTTCGGCTTCCCTTTTATTAAAGCCGTTTTTATAGCAAGCAATTTTGTTACACTTACGAAAACTTCTGAAACTGATTGGGACGATGTAATTCCATCAATTCGTCAGTTCTTGAAGGAATATTTGGAAGAAAACAAACCGGTTGTAAACGAAGAAGAGCTGATTACAGTTAAATCTGAATCCAGCAATGTTGTTTCTGCCGATGACGACGATGTTGTAAAACGCATTAAGGAATTGTTGGAGAATTACGTAAAACCAGCTGTAGAAATGGATGGCGGTGCTATCCAGTTCAGAAGCTATAACGAAGGTGTAGTAAACCTTATGTTGCAGGGAAGCTGCAGTGGTTGTCCATCAAGCATGATCACTTTGAAAGCAGGTATTGAGGGAATGATGAAAAGAATGATTCCGGAAGTGAAAGAAGTGGTTGCAGAGGCAGAGTAATCTTTTCTGCGATAATTCAAAATATGTAAAAGGCTTCGAGTATTTCGAAGCCTTTTTTATTGGGTAGAGAATCTCTAATCACTTGTCATTTTTTGCTTGCCTTTCCCGGCTTGCCTTTGCACCGGCTGCTGCACGTTCAGAAAGCTTTTCCACCATTTTATAAGTTGCCGGGCAATATTGAATGTTCTGCTTATGAACATGTATGTAGTCCACCATTTTCTTTTTGTTTAAATGCGGAAAACCCGAGCAGTCTGCAGGGCGAACCTCATAAATTGAACACATATTTGTTTTAAGATCGAGAAATTGGCATGGCTGCGTTTTATTCATCCAATCCTTGTCTTTTTTATCGTATTCCAGCCATTTATCACGAAACTCGTCCTCAGTCATGTTAAGATGTGCAGAAATGCGTTTCAAATCTTTGGCGGTAAAAGTTGGCGACATTTTCTTGCAGCAGTTAGCGCAAGTAAGGCAGTCGACTTCCTGCCAGACTTCAGTATTAATTTGATCAGCTATTTTGTCTAAATGTCTTGGCGGTGTTTTTTCGACCTTCGTCAGGAAACGGCGCAGTCTGCTTTTATTTTCTGCGACTTTTTTATCAAAGTCCTTGAGATTAACGGGAAGCATCGGGAATAGAATTTTATCAATCATGTAAAATAAGCAATCGGAATTGATAACGACTGCCAATAACAAAATATTATTCAAAAAAGAAAGGGTGACTTATGAAAGCCACCCTTTGGTTTATAAAGTTTACAACGACTAATCGTCTGTAGTATCGTCTGTATCGTTTGGTTTAAATTCTCTTACGTCATCCAATTGGATAGTAGAGTTTTTACCAGTTGCTACGAAACCTCTGCTATGCACGGTGAAGCCAACAGCCTGTTCGCGGGCAGTTCCTTCGAAACCTGTTTTTTCAAGCCACAGATCAGTAGTCGGATCGTATTCCCAAGTTTTGGAGTTGTATCCACCGTTGCTACCTGTAGAGAGTTCAGCTTTTCCATTCATTACAAAAGCAGTTGCGTAAGCCCTTGTGATTGTCGTATAGGCGTCGTCATAGCTTTGGTCACTTACGTTTGTAATCTTTCTCTTTTCGGTCCATGTATCAGATGATGGATCGTAGGCCCACATGTCGTTGTTGTAAACGCCGTTGTTGCTACCAGTTACTACGTAAGCAATGTTGTTGATTACGAATGAGACAGCGCCCATACGTTTGTAACCAGGGATACCTGATTTTTGGGTCCATGTATCAGTTGCCGGATCATATTGCCAAAGTTCCTGCAAAGCGTTGCCGTTATTACCAGAGCAAATGTACCCTTTACCGTTAATGCTGAAGCCTAATGCAGCGTAACGACCAGTGCTAGGGAAGTTGTTTAACTGCGTCCATGTATTCTTAGAAGGATCAAACACGTAGAAGTCATTGTAGTAAGTTGTACCGCCATCATATCCAAAGCCTGCATAAACTTTTCCATTGATGCTAAAAGAAATACCTAAGTTTCTTCCGACACCTGGCATTGAGGCTCTTTGGAACCAAATACCTTTATCAACGTCAAATACGTAAAAATCGTTCAAGCGATTAATACCATCAAAACCGAGACCTACGTAAGCGCTATCAGTAGTTACCGCGCAAACTGCTCCACTTCTTGGAACGCCCGAAAAGTCACCCCTTCTTGTCCAGTTACCAACTTTATCTGTCGAGGTTGAGGATTTAGTACAGGAGACAAACGTAGAAGCACACACAAATGCCAGCCCTAAAAAAGAAAAACTTTTCAACATTGAATTTTTTTTGCAATTCTAACCACTTTAGGGGCTACCACAGGTTCATTGCGACGAAATATTTGTTTCCGTATATGAATATGAGTTATGTAGCTACAGCAAGGGCATTTTACAATACACGTTAACAAAGCTTTAAGATGATTTTTAAGACAAATTTTTGCTCCTTGTTTGGATAAATGGAGTCTTTGTCTATTAAAACCTACCTTTTGTAGCATCTGCCAACTTACAATATATACGTGGACTAAGTTTGGCGAAAAAAGAATGGCTTATCGCGTTAAAGGAATTAGCTGCACGGCTATTTTGGCAGTTATTTTTGTTGCTTTTGGGTGTACTAAAGAGCCACAGTATATACAAACTGTTTCCCCAGTCGACAATCCCTACCTGGCCCAGGTTGATACGTTCACTGCAAAATACGAAATAGAAAGGGTCGATTCATTTCAAACTTCCGGTTCCAACCAGTTAATTGTTGGTTATAATAAAGATACCGCTTTCGGTACAATAAGCAGCGCTCCTTATTTCAGGCTAAATATGCCAAGTGTTTCCAGCGGCTCAATAGGAACAATTACTCAGGGTTACGATTCCCTGTTTTTGATCCTTAAGCCGAACCACGCACATTACGGAGATACTAACGCGGTAATAAACATCAATGTTCAGAGAGTTACAGAAGATATTAATAAGCCCCTGGTAAGTACCAGCGAATCGCTTGTTTTTTACAATAAAGACAAGTTTGCTACCGAAGCAGGCAATCTTGGAAGTGTAACGCAGACGCTAAGGCCAAATACATCAGATACAATACGGATTAAACTTAGCGATGCACTGGGACAACAGATTTTTAATTTATATAAAACAAGCGCTCCGGAAATTACTACCAATGATAATTTCCAGGCCTGGTTCAAAGGGATCAAATTATCTTCCGACAGTGCCATCACAAACGTTTTATACGGTTTTGGGACCACCAACGCGGTAATGCGGTTTTATTACCACGACGACAATGGCCAGAAAGTAGCAAAATCATTGGATTTTACCGTAGCAACTGCTCCTTATCAGTTTAACAGCATTTACGCAAATACTGCAACCAGTACATACCTGAAAAATCTGACGCCGGGCACAACGTTGACTTCAGATCAGCTTAACCATAGTTTTTATATCAACTCGTTCATGGGGATCAGAACTAAAATCAGTTTCCCAACAGTCGAAAATATTGAAAAGCTTAATGATTTCGTAAAGGTGGTAGCCGCAAACCTGCAGCTGACTCCCCTTCTGTATAGCTATGATGATGTAAAGTATCCGTTGTTCCCAAGCCTTTATATGTTCTACCAAAATATTGATCTTTCATTTTCGGGGCCGCTTGCCAGTTCCAGTGGAAC
>Ga0318567_10001089_pt1 | contig 10942 bp, 9 predicted proteins | sample GRESIP088b5f20_FD_203691 | JGI IMG/M metagenome (GOLD analysis project Ga0318567, IMG submission 203691) | Tropical soil microbial communities from Luquillo Experimental Forest, Puerto Rico - GRE.SIPMG.088b5f20 | ecosystem: Environmental > Terrestrial > Soil > Tropical forest > Bulk soil...
GGATATGATGCTGTTCGTCAGCCGATCAGCGCCCCGCCCATGGCGGCAAAGCCGGCCTTGCGCCCTTGCGCCAGGGATCGGCTGACGAACAGCATCATATCCGGGCCAGGCGTCGCCGCCAGTACCAGGGACGCGATGGTGAACATGCCAAGGGTCTGAGCGTTCATAAGGGCACCAAAGGGCAATGAGAACGAAAGGCGGACATCATAGCGAAGCCTGCACGGGATTGACAGGGGCACGTCAACGCCGTCACACTCTGTCCCATATTCCAAGGGGGGTCCCGGCAAGGGGCTGAGAGGCTGTTGGATCTTTCCCAAGATCGGCGCAGCGACCCTTCGAACCTGATCCGGGTCATGCCGGCGAAGGGATGGAACCAGCGGCCCCGATCTTGTCGTTACCAGACCAGCCGCCTCCCCTCATCGCAGTCTTCCCCGGGTCTTCCGTCATCGACTTGGGAGACCTTTCATGTCCGAACTTTTTACCGTCACCACCGGGCCCATTGCCGGCTCGATCAAGGTCCATGAGGCCAAGGACGGCGTGTCCGTCGCCATGCGTGAAATCTGCCTGGGCGGCGGCGAGGGGCCGTTGCGGGTCTATGATACCTCGGGGGCTTATACCGACCCTTCGACCATCATCGATATCAAGCAGGGCCTGCCCGAACTGCGTCGCGACTGGATCATCGCTCGTGGCGATGTCGAGGAAGTCGAAGGCCGCGAAATCAGGCCCGAGGATAATGGCCTGAAAGCCGGGCAGATTCTCGACGTGCCGCAGTTCGACCGCCGGGGCAAGAAGCCTCTGCGCGCCAAGCCGGGCTGCCGTCCCACTCAGCTGGCCTATGCCCGCAAGGGGCTGATCACGCCCGAGATGACCTATGCCGCCGTGCGTGAAGGCATGGAGCCGGAATTCGTCCGTGCTGAGATTGCCGCCGGTCGCGCCATCCTGCCGGCCAACCCCAATCACCCGGAGTCCGAGCCGATGCTGATCGGGCGGAATTTTCTGGTGAAGATCAACGCCAATATCGGCAATTCCCCCATCGCCTCGGACGTGGCGGCGGAAGTGGACAAGATGGTCTGGGCGATCCGCTGGGGCGCCGACACGGTGATGGACCTGTCCACCGGGCGCTATATCCATACCGTGCGCGAATGGATTTTGCGCAATTCGCCGGTTCCCATCGGCACCGTGCCGATCTATCAGGCGCTGGAGAAAGTCAACGGCAAGGCCGAAGACCTGACCTGGGAGCTGTACCGCGACACCCTGATCGAACAGGCCGAGCAGGGGGTGGATTATGTCACCATCCATGCCGGGCTGCTGTTGAGCCATATCCCCATGACCGCCAAGCGGGTCACCGGCATCGTTTCGCGCGGCGGCTCGATCCTGGCGAAATGGTGTTTGGCCCATCACCAAGAGAACTTCCTCTATACCCATTTCGAGGAAATCTGCGAGATTCTGGCCGCCTATGATGTCGGTGTTTCTTTGGGCGACGGTCTGCGCCCTGGCTCGATCGCCGACGCCAATGACGAAGCCCAGTTCGCCGAGCTGAAGACCCTGGGCGAGCTGACCAAGATCGCCTGGGCCAAGGATGTGCAGGTGATGATCGAAGGCCCCGGCCATGTGCCGCTGCACAAGATCAAGGAGAACATGGAGAAGCAGCTGGAATGGTGCCACGAAGCGCCGTTCTACACCTTGGGGCCGCTCACCACCGACATCGCGCCGGGTTATGACCATATCACCAGCGCCATCGGCGCGGCGCTGATCGGCTCGATGGGCACGGCCATGCTCTGCTATGTGACGCCCAAGGAGCATCTGGGCCTGCCTGACCGTGACGATGTGCGGGAAGGCGTGATCGCCTATAAGCTGGCCGCCCATGCTGCCGATCTGGCCAAGGGCCATCCGGGTGCTCAGGACCGCGACAATGCTCTGTCAAAGGCCCGCTTCGAGTTCCGCTGGAAAGACCAGTTCGCTCTGGCCCTCGACCCCGAAAAGGCGCAGTCGTTTCATGACGAGACCCTGCCGGCGGACGGGGCCAAGCTGGCGCATTTCTGCTCGATGTGCGGGCCGCAATTCTGCTCGATGAAGATCAGCCACGAAGTTCGCGCCAATGCCGAGGCCATGCAGGGCAAGGCGGCGGAGTTCCGTCAGACCGGCGGGGAGATTTATCAGAAGGTGGGGTAAGAAAAGGATGGGGCAGCGGCGCTCTGGCGACTTACTCGGTCGCCTCATGCCAAGCGTCGCTGGCCGCCTTGCCGACGCCATGGGCGGCATCGCTGGCGCCATGGCCGATGGCCTTGACGGCGTCGCGGGTGCCGTGGCCGATCGCGGTGGCGGTATCGGCGACCCCGTGACCAACGGCGGTGGCGGCCTTCTTGGTGCCTTGGCCGATATCGTGAGCACCTTCCTTGATGGTCTGGCCGACGCCTTCGCTCTTGGTCGTCGAGGTGGAAGAGGAAGACGAGCTGCTGCTGGTCGTGGTGGTGGTGGCGGCGTCCTCGGCCAGGCAGGGCGCGGCGATCAAGACCGTGGCGGCAAGCAGCAGGGCAGGGGTGAAGATTTTCTTCATTCGGGGTTCCTCTTCGAATGTTCCAATCCGGTCAGCGCGGCAGTGATGACGGTTTGCACGTCGGTGCCGCGTACATCCTGCCCGTCCGGCGGATAGATGAACTCCAGACAGGGCGAATGCAGCGGCGGGCGGTCCAGACTGAGCAGCGAGATGGTCGGACAGCCTAACGCCGCCGCCAGATTGGGCGGGCCGCTGTCACAGCCGACCAGACAATCCGCCAGGGTCATCAGCGCCATCGCCTCTTCCAAAGGCCGTCCAACCAGCGAGATCAGGCTTTGCTCCGCGGCACAGGCATCCGTCAGTCGCGCGACGATTTCGGCGTCGCTGGGGGCTCCTGTCAAAAAGATAGTGCCGCCAGTGGCTTGCACAAGCGCCTCGGCCAGCTTGGCGAAGTTCTCGGGCGGCCAGCGGCGCACCGGCTCGGATGCGCCCGCCGTCATGATGATCCAGGGCTTAGGCAGGCCGGCATAGCGTTCCGCTACCGTCGCCACCAGTTCAGGCGCAACCGACAGCCGGGGCGTCGGGTCTTCTACCGGCAGGCCGACCGAGGCCAGGAAAGAACGGCTGCGCACCCAGCCGTCGATATAGGTTTTATCGGTCAGCGGCGGATAGGCGATCACATCCCTGACCCCTGCCAGCTTCGCCGCCTGCTGATAGCGGGGGCTGTGATGCAGAACGAACAGCCGGTCGGGCTTAGCCTGGCGCAGGGCCTGCCAAGTCCCCCACAGATTGGTCAGGGCCGACAGCCCACCCCGCTTCGGCTTCGGCAGGATCACCACCCGCTCGATCATCGGCTCATGGGCGAACAGGCTGGCGGGCAGGCATGAGGCGCGGGCGAACAGGGTTATCTTGCCACCGGGCGCATTGGCGGCGATGGTCCGCAAGGCCGGCAGGAACCAAACCATGTCGCCGATTCCCGGCAAAGGCTGAATGACCCCGGTGCGCATCATCGTCCCTTGAAAACAAAACCCATCGCCGAAGACATAACCTCAGCCGGCTTTCTTCGCCACCTTCTCGGTGAAACGCTGCCAGTTGACCAGGGTGCGGCCATGGCGTCCCCGGCCGATTACCTCGGCCTCGTCGCGGGCCAGAACCTGGAAGAACAGCTGGCGGCCCTCGATCTTTTCCAGGGTGGCTTCGACGGTAACGGTCATGCCGGGCGGAGTGGCGGCTTCGTGGGTGACCTCGACCAGAGTGCCCAGCGAACCTTCGCCCTCGGCCAGATGCGGGCCGATCAGGTCGATGCAGCACCATTCCATCAACCCGACCATGAAGCCGGTGGCGAACACTTCCGGCATGGCGGCGAAGCGTTCGGATTCGGGATAAAGGAACGGCACCGTCTTCTCGCGCGGGACGGTGAAGGTCAGAACATGGCTCAGACCGGGAACCAGACTGTTGGACATGGACGAAAACCTCGCAGAAGATTTTCGTCCATCATTGCCTATTCCGCCGCCAGGGCCAAGGGGGCGGCAGCGGCGGCGCTCCAATGGGGATCGGGAGCGATCAGGCCGGAAGACCGCCATAGGATGTCGATGGCCCCATCACCCTTCAGCTTGCCGACAAAGGCAGGCTTGTGCAGATGGCCGTTGCGTTGGTCCAGAAACACATCCATCCCGGTCAGCGAGCGCACCGACAAGCCCGGCAGAGCAGCGCGAACGGTGGCGGGTTTGGTAGTGCCGGCAGCTGCCACCGCCTTCACCCACAGACGGAAGGCCAGCAGGCTGGCTTCCATGGCGTCGTTGAACACGGCTTCCGGTTCGCCGCAGAATGCTCGCCAGCGGGCCAGAGCCTCGCGGTTCTCGGGCGTCTCGACGCTCATCAGATAGTTCCAGGCGACCATGGTGCCGGCCAGGGTGGCGGGGTTCATCTCGGCGGCCTCGGCCTCGCCGATGGACACCGTCAGCAAGGGCACGCCCGAGCCCTGAAGCTCGCGGAAGAAATAGAAGTTGGAATCGCCGCCCACCGTGCTGACCACCAAACCGCCGCCGGTTTTGGTGAAGGCCCTGATCTCGCCGGCCACCCGGCTCCAGTCGTCGGCTCCGACCGGCATCAGCCGCTCGGTGATCGCCGAGGCCGGCACCCCTTCCGCCGCCAGGAAGTCGCGCAGCACCCGATGGGTTTCCTTCGGATACAGGGTGTCGTTGCCGACCATGAAGAAGCGCCGGAAGCCGCCGCCCGCCGGGCTCATCAGATGGCGGATGGCGGGCAGCAATTGCTGGTTCGGCGGAGCGCCGCCATAGATCACATGCTTGTCCTGCTCGGCGCCCTCGTACTGCGAGGGGTAGAACAGCAGCCCGTCATGCCGGGATAGCACCGGCAGCACCGCCTTGCGGGATGTGGAACTCCAGGTGCCGAACAGGGCCTGCACCTTGTCTTGACCCAGGGCCTTGTCGGCCAGTTCGGCATATCGTTCCGCCTGGGATCGGGGATTGTAGACGAAGGCCTCGACGGGTCGGCCCAGCAAGCCGCCTTTGGCGTTCAGGGCGTCGATCTCCATGCGCAGCACGTCCTTCAGCGGGCGTTCGCCCACCGCCGAGCCGCCGGTCAGGGAATGCAGGATGCCGACGCGGATCGAACCGTTTTCCATATCATCCAGGAAGGTGGTGACGGCCGAGCGCAGCCGTTCCGACTGTTCCGCCAGCCCTTCCGCCGCCTGATGCACCGAACCGGCCTCGGCGCGGGTTTGCTCGGTGGCTTTGGCGACATCATGGATGGCATGGGACATTTCGGCGGCTTCGGCGGCGGTATTGTCGACGCCCGAGGAAATCGCCCGGCTGGCGGCACTTTGCTGATGGGTGGCGGCGGCCACGGCTCCGACCATCTGATTGACCTCGCGCATGGCTTGGCCGATGGCCTCTATCGCCTCCATGGTTTCAGCGGCGGCGCGGCGAATGTCGCCGGCGAAGTTGTCGATATCGGCAGTAGCCTTCTCGGTCTCGCCCACCAGCCCCTTGACCTCGTTGGCGACGACGGCGAAACCCTTGCCGGCCTCGCCAGCGCGGGCGGCTTCGATGGTGGCGTTCAGCGCCAGCATGCGGGTTTGGCCGGCGATGTCGGAAATCACATGCGCCATGCCGCCGATGCGCTCGGCAGCCTCGGCAAGGCCGCGGATGACAGTGTCGGCGGCATCCACTCGGCCCACCGCTTCGGCGATCACCGAGGCGGTGCGGCTGGCCTGGCTTTCCAACTCCTCCAGCGACTGGTCCAACTGGCGGGTGGCTCCGGCCAGGCTATCGACCTCGGACGAGGTGACGTCGGCGGAATGTTCCAGATGCTGGCTGCGTTCGCTGACCCGCCCGGCCTGATCCGCGAGCGAAGACGCCGCCTGACGCATGGTCTCGGACGAGCCGCTGAGGGATTTCTGCACATCGGCCACGGCGGTTTCGAATTTGGCGACGAAGCGCTCCATCGAGGCCTGGCGCTGGGCGGCATGCTGGCCGTCGGCTTCGCGCTCGGCCATGGCGCCATCGGCTTCCAGCAGTTCCTGGCGCAGGGTTTCCAGTGCACGGGCCAACTGGCCGGCGGCCCCATGTTGTTTTAGGAAGGGAAGCTTGCGGTAACGGTCGCCGCCGGCGATATCCGCCGCCGCCTGAGACAGTTCAGCCAGAGATGACCGGAACAACTGCTTCACCATGCCCTGCCTCCGCGCCTGTGCGTATCAATTGTCACAACGCAAGGATCGGGCCAGCGGCGAAATGTCAGGATTCCTGCTGCATACGTGGGGATGCTGTTTGGGTGGCTGCGTATTTTTTCATCATTGCCGCTTTGGTGCGGTCTAGTTTTCAGGCGGTTCAATCCATTGAAAGATAATGGTTATTCTTGACCTTCCGCATAGGGGCTGCAAATCCGCCGTTTAATCCCTACCGCCGAGGCTTGCGCCGGATGCAAAGCGGCAGTACTTTCTTCGGCCTCCATTTCATCCCCAGGAAAGGGATTTTTCTCATGTCGTTCCTTGCCAAGCGTCTGTCGCTGATCAAGCCGTCGCCGACCATCGCCGTGACCCAGAAGGCCGCCGAGCTGAAGGCCCAGGGCCGTGACGTCATCGGTCTGGGTGCCGGTGAGCCGGACTTCGATACCCCCGACAACGTCAAGGCCGCCGCCAAGGCCGCCATCGACAAGGGCGAGACCAAATACACCGCCGTTGCCGGCACCGAAGCCCTGCGCAAGGCGATTTCCGCCAAGTTCAAGCGCGAGAACGGCCTGGACTATCCGCCGGCCCAGATCACCGTCGGCTGCGGCGGCAAGCAGGTGATTTACAACGCCCTGCTGGCCACCATCGATCCCGGCGACGAAGTGATCATTCCGGCCCCTTACTGGGTCAGCTATCCCGACATCACCCTGCTGGCCGAAGGCAAGCCGGTGTCCGTGAAATGTCCGGAAGAGAACGGCTTCAAGCTGAAGGCCGCCGATCTGGAAGCCGCCATCACGCCGAAGACCAAGTGGGTGATCCTGAACTCGCCCAGCAACCCGACCGGCGCCGCCTACAGCTTCGACGAGTTGAAGGCCATCACCGACGTGCTGGTGCGTCATCCCCATGTGTGGGTGATGTCGGACGACATCTACGAGCATATGGTCTATGACGGCTTCAAGTTCTTCACCCCGGCCCAGGTCGAGCCCAAGCTGCTGGACCGCACCCTGACCATCAACGGTCTGGCCAAGGCCTATGCCATGACCGGCTGGCGCGTCGGCTATGCCGGCGGCCCGAAGATCATCATCGACGCCATCAACAAGATCCAGTCGCAGAGCACCACCCACACCAGCTCGATCAGCCAGGCTGCGGGCGTCGAGGCTCTGAACGGCACCCAGGACTACATCCCGAAGAACGCCGAGCTGTTCAAGGCGCGGCGTGATCTGGTGGTCAAGCTGCTGAACGACGCCAAGGGCATCACCTGCAAGGTGCCGGAAGGCGCTTTCTACGTCTATCCGTCCTGCGCCGGCACCATCGGCAAGAAGACCCCGGACGGCAAGGTGATCAACTCGGACAGCGACTTCGTCACCTATCTGCTGGAAAGCGAAGGTGTCGCGGTGGTGCAGGGCGAGGCCTTCGGCCTGTCGCCTTACTTCCGCATCTCCTACGCCACCAGCACCGAGAACCTGACCAAGGCTTGCGAACGCATCCAGAAGTTCTGCGCCAGCCTGGTGTAAGACCTCTTCTCGGTCAGAGAACGAAAAGGCCGCCCCTCGCAGGAGGGGCGGCTTTTTTCATGGGCTCTGCCCAAACCCGCAAAGGGCCTTGGGCCCTTTGATTCCGCTCGGTCGCTATTTTTCTTGCCATGCAGGGGGTGGAAGCATAGTTTGCATAAACTACGATTCAGTCAGTCGGAGTTATGATGTCGTTCATCAGCACGGGCGTCGAATATGGGCTGCATTGCCTGCTCTATTTGATGGCTCCCACCTCAAACGGTTCCGCGCCGGGGGTGCGTGATCTCGCCGAGCTTCAGGGCGTTCCCGCCGAATATCTGGCCAAGGTGTTCACCAAACTGTCCAAGGCCGGTCTGGTGGTGGCCACCGAAGGGGCAAGGGGAGGCTTCGCTTTGGCGCGGCCGGCCGAGGAGATCAGTTTTCTGGATGTCGTGCGTGCGATCGACGGCGATAAATCGCTGTTCGAATGCCGGGAAATCCGCGAACGCTGCGCCGTGTTCGATGCCGAGAAACCGGCTTGGGCCACCAGCGGCGTCTGCTCGATTCACGCCATCATGCTGAGCGCAGAGCAGCGGATGCGCGATGAACTGGCCAGCCATTCCCTAAAGGAACTGGCGGCACAGGTCGCCGCCAAAGCACCCGACGGCTTCAACCGTGAAATTGCCGACTGGCTGGAACAGCGAACCTTGAACCGACGCGGCGATCACCCGTCCCAAACATTGGAGAGCTAATCCATGGAACAGCGGCTTGACCTTACGAAAGTTTCCCCCGACGGCTATAAGGCGATGCTGGGGGTGCACTCCTATGTGCAGAACAGCGGCCTGTCGTTAGGGCTGTTGGAGCTGGTGAAGATGCGGGCGTCGCAGATCAACGGCTGCGCCTTCTGCATCGCCATGCATGTGCCCTTGGCCCGCAAGCATGGGGTCAGCGACGATCAGTTGCATCTTCTCGCCGCATGGCGCGAGGCGCCGATCTACAGCGCGAAGGAGCGTGCGGCTTTGGCTTGGGCGGAAGCCCTGACCCAGCTGACCGGAGGCGATGTTTCCGACGCGGTCTATGCCGAAGTTCAGCAGCATTTCACGGAAAAGGAAGTGGCCGATCTGTCTTTCGCGGTGGCGGAGATCAACGCCTGGAACCGCCTGATGATCTGCACCCGGACTCCTCCTCAGTTCGGCTGAGGTCGAGTTCCAAGTTAAAGAAACAGGGCCGCACCCATAAGGATGCGGCCCTGTTCATTGTTCGGCGTTACGCCGTGCTGGCCGCCTTCTGGCCCAGCGCGGCCTGCGCCGCCGCCAAGCGGGCGATCGGCACGCGGTAGGGCGAGCAGGAGACATAATCCAGCCCGACCTTCTGGCAGAAGGCGATCGAGGCCGGATCGCCGCCATGTTCGCCGCAGATGCCCAGCTTGATGCCCTGGCGGGTGGCGCGGCCACGGTCGGCGGCGATCTGGATCATCTCGCCCACGCCCTCTTCGTCGATGCTGGCGAAGGGATCGTGCTCATAGATGCCTTTCTGGCGATAGACCTCCAGGAACGGACCCGAATCGTCGCGGCTCATGCCCAGCGTGGTCTGGGTCAGATCGTTGGTGCCGAAGCTGAAGAACTCGGCGGTCTGGGCGATCTTGCCGGCGGCCAGGGCGGCGCGGGGCAGCTCGATCATGGTGCCGACCTGATAATGCAAGGTGGTGCCGGTGGCGGCGAACACCTGGGCGGCGGCGCGGTCCACCACCTCCTTCATCAGGTCCAGCTCCTTCTTGGTGCCGACCAGCGGGATCATCACTTCCGGCACCACGGGATTGCCGGTCTTCTTCGACACCTCGACGGCGGCGGTGAAGATGGCCCGGGCCTGCATCTCGTAGATTTCCGGATAGGTGATGCCCAGACGGCAGCCGCGATGGCCCAGCATCGGGTTGGCTTCATGCAGCTGGGTGTTGCGGGCCCGCAGGGTGGCGATGTCGGTGCCGGCGGCTTCCGCCACTTCGGCCATTTCGGCCTCGGTGTTCGGCAGGAACTCGTGCAGCGGCGGGTCCAGCAGGCGGATGGTCACCGGCAGGCCCTGCATGATGTCGAACAGTTCGACGAAATCGTTCTTCTGATAGGGCTCGATCTTCGAGAGCGCATGGCGGCGGCCCTCCTCGTTCGAGGCCAGAATCATCTCGCGCACCGCCAGGATGCGCTTGGGATCGAAGAACATATGCTCGGTGCGACACAGCCCGATGCCCTCGGCCCCGAACTTGCGGGCGGTGCGGGCATCCAGCGGGGTCTCGGCATTGGTGCGGACCTTCAGAGTGCGGATGGCGTCCACCCACTCCATCAGGGTGGCGAAGTCGCCGGTCAGCTCGGGCTGCACGGTGGGCACATGGCCCAGCATCACTTCGCCGGTGGCACCATCGAGAGTGATGATGTCGCCTTCCTTGACCACGGTGCCCAGCGCCTTGAACTGCTTGGCCTTATAGTCGATGCGCACTTCGCCGGCGCCGGCCACGCAGGGACGGCCCATGCCGCGCGCCACCACGGCGGCGTGGCTGGTCATGCCGCCGCGCGAGGTCAGGATGCCCTGGCTGACATGCATGCCGCCGATATCCTCGGGGCTGGTTTCGATGCGCACGAGAATGACCTTCTCGCCATTCTTGGTCATGGCCTCGGCGTCTTCGGCCGAGAACACCACCTTACCCGAAGCCGCGCCCGGCGAAGCCGGCAGGCCGCGGGCGACGATCTTGCGCTCGGCCTTGGGGTCCAGGGTCGGGTGCAGCAACTGGTCCAGATTGCCCGGCTCGATGCGCGAGACGGCCTTTTCCTGGCTGATCAGCCCTTCGCGACACATATCGACGGCGATCTTCAGAGACGCGGCGGCGGTGCGCTTGCCGGTGCGGGTCTGCAGCATCCACAGCTTCGACTGCTGGACGGTGAACTCGATGTCCTGCATGTCGGTGAAGTGCTTTTCCAGCTTATGGCGCACATCGTCCAACTGCTTGAACACGCCGGGCATCACCTCTTCCATGGACAGAAGTTCGGCCCCGGCGGCCTCACGGGCGGCCTTGGTGAGGTATTGCGGCGTGCGGATGCCGGCCACCACGTCCTCGCCCTGGGCATTCACCAGATATTCACCATAGAAGAAGTTGTCGCCGGTGGAGGGGTCGCGGGTGAAGGCGACGCCGGTGGCGCAGTCCTCGCCCATATTGCCGAACACCATGGCCTGGACATTGACGGCGGTGCCCCAGTCGGCGGGGATGTCATGCAGGCG